>Ga0179593_1590415_pt1 | contig 34178 bp, 30 predicted proteins | sample CZODoug2_1_08_16_FD_185931 | JGI IMG/M metagenome (GOLD analysis project Ga0179593, IMG submission 185931) | Vadose zone soil fungal communities from Angelo Coast Range Reserve, California, USA - CZODoug2_1_08_16fungal (PacBio error correction) | ecosystem: Environmental > Terrestrial > Soil >...
CAAAATAAACGAGACGTACTGAGTACCGGATGGACGCGCACAACACATCCGAAAGCGGGGGGTTGACTTGCCAGCGAAAGGGAGACAAAACACAGTCTTATGATAGATGAAAATCACATCGAAGAAGACAAGAAAGAAGTAAGCAAAGAGAGGGATACTGGCCTTAAGAGCAAGGAAAAAAAAAGGGGCAACAACTCTCTAGAAAAACCAACGATGGGGGGGGAGGGGAAGATAGAGAGGGTGAAGCCCTGGAGAAAGAAAAGAAACGCAGTAGGCTAGGAAAGGCTGCGATGAAGTGGCATCGTGGAGTTGAGGGGGACTTCTAGAAAAAGAGGGATCAGGTCGGATGAAGTTTGGCTAAGCAAAATATGAAAGCAGAGGGAGGATGCTGCAGGTGGGGCTAGCATTGGGGGATCCGATGTGACTCGGCGAGTTAAGTTTGGAGTGGGGGAGCGGGTGGCTTTAGTGAGGAAACGGGGCGTGAATAATGGCAGCAGGGGGGAGTTTTAGTGAATTATTGATTCCAGACTAAATGGGGTTATTCAACTTAGGTACTTTATTGGGGGAAACAAGGAAAGGTCGTGGACGACGGCATCAAGAAACTCGAAGACTAAAGAGAAATCTTATTTACCAGGACTGAATACAAGGTGGGATGGTGAACGAGTGCGTAAAAGAGGGATTCAGAGAGTAGCTCAAAAAAAAGAACCGAACTGGAGAAAGAGTAAAAGTTGGCCGGGGAAACCCATTTGGCTGGCGCTAGGCGCAGAGGGCATCTCATCGCGGCCGCAGCGCAGACGCCGAACGACGTTCCACACATAAAGGTGACGGAGAAGCATGGGCCTTGAGCTTGAGAGGTTCAGTGGCCAGATGGGCGACGAAAAGCAGCGCTGAGGATATTGAAACGCGTGAAAAGGTTGCTAGAGAAGAGCACTGACGGGGGATGGGTGTGAGAGAGCTACTATTGTGCGCAAAAAAGGGGCATCAGGGAGTTGATAGCGTAGGCTTCCATCTGATTTCATGTTAGAAATGCAAAGGTTTGTGGAAATAGCTGTCTGTAAAAAGCTTTGGGACGAAAAAATAGGTTGTCTGGGTCCCTTCATTGAAACGAAATGCTTCTTAGGCTTTGTTATAGCAGATGTGGTTGCGGACAAAAGGTGCCGAGAGCATTAGGTTTCTCGTTTGGAGGGCGTTGTGGGAGGGGTAGGACGGCGGTCGAGGATTCGCGTTGAGGGACAGGTGGAATTGCAAAGCAGGCTTAAGAAAAGGATATCTTATGGATTAGGATGGTAGGGAAAGAGCCGGGTAAGCGTAAGAGGAAGTAGAAGGTTTCGGAGGGATTGGACAGAGCAAAGAAGGGATAGGAAATATGCTTAGAAAAAATTGTGCGTGGGTGAGAAAAGACTATAGGGAAGAGAATATTTGCGGCTTTGGTCTATGTAAGCAAGCACCAAGGCAGAACGGAAGGAGGACCTTGAGGGGTGGCGGGTTCTGGGTAGCGGCTGGCGAGGGAGAGGTCTACAGGAAGAAATTCGTGTCTTAGGTGAGCCAATAGGTGGTTGGGGGAAGTTAATATCTAAAAGAGGAGCAAGATGTCGGAGGGGAAGGGGCAGAAAGGAGGACGATTCTCGGCTGATATTTAATTGGAGCGGAAAACAATTTAGAGTATTGGGGCCGGCTGAAGGGGGGGCAGATTAAATAGGGGTCATTTGGTTGGAACGTAAGGCCGCTCGTCCTACTGCTGAAAAAGAGTTGGAGGTCCGGACTGAGAGCGCAAGGCGCGAAGTTGGAAAACGAATTCTTCGTTGGGGAAGGGGTTCGAGGGAGGGATGGAAAAAGAAAAAAGCCGTGGCGGTTGACCGTGCGGGAATCGCGGAAGGGGGGCGGGATACCAAGAAGAGAAGACGGGCAGTGGACGAATGCCCTGCAGGCTAATAATATGGAAGCTATCGAGGACGGGGAACGGAGTCTCCCGGGGGGGACGAAGGGGAAAAAGGATCGATTGATGGTGTGCAAAGGAAGAGGGGGAAAATGTTTCGTGAAGTGGAGGGAGTAAGTCACCAACAACCGCCCTGAAAAAGAACTTCGCCGAAAATAGGCTAAGTCTTTCCAAGAGGTGCTCCTTATGGAACTCAAGAAAGTCCTCAGATGAGGAAAACTACGCACATTGGAGTGTTTCGTAAAAGTCATTCCATTTGTTTATCAGAACAGGAGGAGAGCAGGTATCAAGAACTGCCGCGAGTTGGGAGGAACGGTTTCAAAAAAGAAGGGCTGAAGCAACCGGGCTGGAAAAGGAAAAAAGTAATTGTTAAGGACCGAAAAAGCATCAACAGACAGCAGCCGAAAAGAGGGAAAGACGGGTCTATATTTCCAAAAGCTTGACTAGTCGGCATCGATGGTTAGTACTTTAGAAGAAAGGTTCCGGCGATAGCGCGAACCGCGTATCGGGTCATGAGATTAGGCATGTGAAGCGAGGAAAATCGCTAGGGGAAAAAAAAAGAGGAGCAAGACGTTTAAAGCTTTTGCACGGGAAAAGGGAAAATTGGTGGGAGAAAAAAAAAGGGGCTTACGGTAAGGAGAGGGTGAGCTAATTAGAAGTCAGCATTTGATTATTCGGGGGTAACTGCGAAGCTTAGTTTCTAACTTGCGAAACCAGTCTCAAAAGTATGGCATTATAAACTGATAAGGGCATTTTGTGGCAGGGGACCGAGACGTTGACGAGACTCGTGGGGGGTCATAAGAAAGGCGCAGAAGGGAGGCGGCAACGTATCACATACGTGTGGGGGGGTCAGGAATAACTTTGAAGACCGTTGGCGTAGGGGAAACAACTAAGGGAAAAGGCCTACTGAAGTCAATAGGCGAATCTCTTCCAAAAAGGATAGGAAGGAAAGAGGATCAAGTGGCCGTTTTTACTGCTGGGTAGGGGAGGCATTATTGTGGGGGAAAAAGGGATTCTGACAACAACAGTTCCGTTAGCCAAATTCGTGGGATAAGGAGCTTAAAGCAATCACAAGGAAAGGGGGGCGCTAAGGAGGAGTCAAAATGGCCAAAAGTAGAGAATCAGAAGGGTTTGGATTTGAAACCAGGTCTACAAGCGTCGCATCCCATAGAGGAGCACCAACGCCTTAGGAATTGTCGCGGAAACCTCGCCGGAAAAAATTCCATTCATGGTTCCCTCCACTTGGGTCCCGCACTCTCAAAGCGGGCAGGCAGAAATGGGAAAAAAGGATTACAATGAAGTGGGCATTACAGTACCTAGCGGACATGGGGGCTTTATATATAGAGGAATCCTTCAGATGGGACTTACAAGATCAGAAGAGCCTCGGAAGGCGACTGCCCGAGTCGGCTAGGTGGGTCACTCTGCTACTTGGGGGGGAATGGCTGCTTGGGGTCAATAAAGGGTCTTGAACATCGCAGAAAGGAAGGTGGCTGGGAGAACCGTGTTTGAAACTACCGCAAAAAGAGGTATCTTGTTGACTCAGAAGATCGCTTCCTGGAGAAAGGAAAAGAAGTGAAGAGGAGGGGACACCCACTCCCCTTGGGGGGGGAGAGGGGTGAATCGATCGATATTATCCTCGAAACGTAACAGTTTTAAGCAGTGGAATTCACATCGGACAGGAGACCAGGGAAGGGTTGTGGGGGGGAAGGGAATCAGTCAATTGCGCACCGTTTCCAGTTTCCGGGGCAGGACCACAATTAGCGGGAGGAAAAGAAAAGGGGGGGGGGGGGGGGGAAAAAAAAGGCATTCACACATCTCGATCAGCGGGTTTGGGAACATCTGATTACAGAGTGTGGGAGGAAATTGAATCGAAAGCCGAGAGGGGAGCATGTGAAGCCACCTCCCAGAAATTCACTTTCAAAGGTTTCTTGATACAAACAAAGCGCAAAAGAAAACTCAAACCGAGGCGGAAAGTCGGACGGAAGGGATCGGACTCCAACATGTGGAGTGACCTAAACTATAGATCATAGTTGAAAAAGCAGCGAATGAAGTTAAAAACGATCTGAGTCAAAGAGACTCACAATTCCGCGCATTGCTGCCAAGGAAAAAGAAGGGGTTAAGAGAAACGCACAATTTTAAGCCTAGAATAACTGACCCAAATCGCCGGAAAGCGCAAAGGCGCCCCTTTTCTGACTACCAAGGAAGAGAAAGAAAATAATTTTGATTTCAATATACGAGAGAAAAAAACTGCGCTCACGCGCCAACATAGGATTCGCCTAAGCAATGCCTAATATAAATGGCCCTCTCATGCTGTGGGCCGCACAAGAAAAAATAACGGCAAATTTGGATACGTTCTTTCTCACAGAAATAAAAAAAAAAAAACACCTATCCTATCCCTAAGCAGGCTCTGGACAATCGGCGGGCTCATTCCGAGTAACGAGGGGCCTCTTTTCACATGGTACAAAAGACAAAAAGAAAAGGGAGACTCCGCTAAGCTGATCTTAATCAAAACGGATGGTTTGACTGTTTTAAATACTTGCAGAAACGAGGAACCTAGAAGAAAAAAACCAACAATCAGGACCACTAAAAAGACCGAACGGGGAAGCGCAGCTCGAAAAAATTTGTCCAAAAAACAGAGATATAATCGTCGACAGAAGTAGTTCTCGATTTGTCTGCAGGGGGAAGATCCCGAACAAGCTTCGCCGCGCAACTGCATCAGCTCAACTTTCTCGCTTTACCTCTGCTTCCAAGGGGCAATGAAAATAAGGGAATAACAGAACGGACCCGCGACTAGAAACAGTGACGCCTAATCATCAAGGGGGGACGATCCTCTCTCCAAAGAACTCCAAAGACGAAAGCGTTCTCGCCACAGGTAATGCCTCAGTACTAACTCGCGGCGAGAAATCTTAAAGGAGCGGTGGAAAAAAAAGAAAAATCCTAAAGTCGACTCTCAAGAAGGACACTCCCTCGCAATCGAAAGCCATGGAACGAGTACCGCGCTCATGCGGCCGCTAAGATATTGGACTCGCGCAAGACGAAGAAGCTCTGGGTCATCAGGGGGCCAAAAGGTAAAGAGGTATCCAAGGTTTAGAGAAACGAAGAGGGCAGAAAATTACTTCAGCAGAGGTCCCTCCAAAGGGGGCTTCTGAAAAAAGTTTCCGAGAAAGCTCCGCATGGGAACGAGTGGGGAGCTCTCGGAAAATAGGGGGGTTGAGGTTTGAAAGCTAGAAGCAGGGCACCCGGCCGCACAATCAATAAGAGAAGGGGAGATACACAAAGTTGATGCCGCGAGAAGGGGACCATCCTTCTTCCGAAGAGAGTTCCGTAAACACCGAGCCTGGAAAAGCACACGCACAACTCCCAAAAAAACGCCGAAAAAACGACTTCATCAAAAGGCCAACCGAATTCGCGAAACCGATCACAGCCTCAGGAAAGAAGGTCCTAAAGAAAGGCGAGAAAATACACAATCAAGACGCCGGTTGATTGATACTCTAGGAGACAATGGAGATCGGGAAAGCACGTCACTTCCGCCCTCCAAAGAAAAGAATAGTCAGGGCAGGGGGGCAAGAAAGCGCTCAAACAAAAGATTAAGGAAAAGAGAGAAGTTGCTGGCTGCCTGCCTTCTCGCCAGGGCGGGCAGTCTTAGCGGAATGTACAGTTGTACCATCGGACAGGGGGTTATTGTGTGGGGGATCTCTAGCAAATAACGAGAAAGAGGGGATTGTTGAAGTTTGCTAAGGGGAGGGGCAGGAAAATCAGGGAGGATCTGCGTAACGTAGAGGAAATCCTTTGGCGGCGGGTGAAATTAGGGAGGCGGAATTGTTGGTTGGATTTTGGCGATGAGGTCTCAGAGAAGGGAGTGGGAAGAATAAATGGCGTCTTCACGACGGTTGCGGGTGCCCAACTAGGAGAAAAACAGTTTTTTATGACCTGGTCTATACGGTGGGGAAAGGGGCTAGGCAAGACGAAGCGAGAGAAGAAATCGTCCCTTCAGGAGAAAAGGGGGGGCGAAAATAATTTAATAAACGGGTAGGGTGCAAAATGAAATTAGAAAATGTCAGTCACGAGGAAAAGAGACTCAAAACCATAACCTTCGGGAAATAGGTACTTGTGTAGAAAAGATTAACCGAGGGTGTCGTTCTGAAATCAGGGAGGGGAGGGTTGGTTTGGCCATTTCTTAAGGGCGGTCCCCTCGGACGCGGAGAAAGACGTGAAGAAAGGAGTCGACGGTCTGTATACGGCGATTGAGCTTAGGGTTAGTCCGAGAAGGGAAAGTGGTGTGGTGAAAGCTCTCGTTGATTGGTAGAAGGATTTAAAGCTCTGGTTGGCTAAGAGGAGGTCTCTTTCTAAAACTTTCGAGGGGAATTTATAGATAGGGTGAGAAGGATGAGGGGAGGCAACTGCGAGAGTTTTTGTGGAGGGGGCGGGGAGGGGGGAGATCCAGGCATTTGAGGCAGACAAAGGGATTTGTTACATGCCGCGAGGAAAGGCGCGGAGGAGTGTTTCTTCGAAAAGTGGAGAGTAGGGAAACTGATCCAACAATTTCGTCGGAGGAGTGCAAGGGGGTGGTTTGGGGGGCACGTTCTGAGAGCGCAGAGGGTGGCAGGGGGGATGGGTTGTGGGATTGTTGGGATGGGGGGGAGGTATTGGTGTCTAAGGGGGAGTAGATGGCACGTTCTAATGAAAATTGTGAAAAAAGGTAAGTAAAGAAGCTATAGCGATGAGGGCAAGTCTTGGGGATTCAAAAAGAGAAAAGGGGGGGCGAGCTTGACTCGGGGAGAAAATGGGGGGGAGGGGAAAGGAAAGCGAAGGAAGATCTATGATGGCTTTGTGGCTGGGGGGGGGAACAAGATCTTGCCTTCCTCCATAGTTGCGGTGTAGGTGAGTCATATGCGGCAACGCTTCAGACGGGATGGTACCTTCTGGGCAATGGAAGTGAGGGTTCGTTAGTCAGCGAGGCTGGAGGGGAGAGGGACTCTAAAGGGGGCGGTAAGTTAGGGAAGCCACATTTCCGGTTTTAGGGGTGGGGGGGGAGGGGAGGGAAGAGCGTTCGCCTTCTGGGGAGGAGGGAGGGCTGTAAGGGGAAGTCGTTCAAAGAATGAAAAGGGGTTGCTGCGGCAAAACAAGCGGGGGGTTTGAGTGTTAAACAGAATTCAGTATGGGGGGGAGGGATAAATCATTCGTCATTGAACAAGTCGGATGGGGAAAAGTAAAGATAATTCAAGGGGGCGTATTCTCTTGGAAAAGGGAGGATTAAAAAGCTACAAGAAGGTTCCCCCGCGGGGGGTTTCTTTTCTGATGGGGGGGGGGGGAGGAGGTTTCTAAAGGAAATAAAAAAAGTCCGTTGCGCGGTTCCAGGAAATGAGTGCGCTTACTGGAAACGAGATTAAATAAGCATTTTCGACTTGAGAAAGGAGCCACAAGAAATGATAGTGGACAAAAAGGGATAAGGGAGGAGTAGACAGGGGGTAAGCGATTTACCTGAGAGAGTGAGGGTTTTGGGGAAAAAGTGGTAGTAGCAGAATGGGGTCTGGATCACCAAAAACCGAACCGGGGGGGGTCATCTCCAGCCAAGGAAAAGGGCCTAAAAAAAAAAGGGATTTCAAACCGGAGGGAAAAGAACCGAGAAGGCAAATCTAACCCAGAAAGCCAACAGGGGGGGGTGGGGGCGCAGAAGATTAAGAGGCGTCGTAGAAGACCCGGAAAACTTTCAAGCGGAAGGAAGAGCGTGGGCGATCTGTGTTTGGGCCTGAAGGGCAAAAACTACGCCACCGACGTCGGAAGGAAGAGTTCAAGAAATTTTTAGAAGCCCATCAGCACAACAGAACATAAGAAAAAATTACAGCCGATTAGTCGGAGTTGACCGAGGGGACACCAACTCGTAAGGCATTGTGAGGAATGGGGGATAAAGTAGGAAGAAACGATTTCTTCTCACAGAGGACCGGCTTATATCGGTAAGTCATGGGGTATCTGAGGGGCTGAATTCCATCGTTTATAGGGCAGAGAGGGGGGGGGAAACGTGGGGCCCTGAGACGAATTGTTCGAAAAGGGGGCTCGGAGGGTAGAGGAAAAAGTGCGAAGTGTCGGGGTGCAGTCGAGCGGTTTACGGGTCTAAGAGGATGAGGGTCTAAATTTTAAAAAAAGGAAAGCTGGAAGAGACGTAAGCATTTTTTGGTTGATTCAGATAAGGTTGCAAAAAAAGCCTTTGAGACGTGCGGGCGTAATTAAACCAAGACACATCAAAAGCTGCAAGAACCGGATTGTGGTGTGAAAGACAAAAAGGCGGACAAGGGGGTTGCATCCAGGGTGGCTGTGATGGCGAAAAGACGAAAAAGGCACTGTCAGGTCTCAAATCGCGCTCCCCAACAAACCGGGAGGGTCAAATATCTCTAAAGGAGTCAGCTGCGAAAAGTCGGAGCTGAGTCCGGGTGTCCGGACGACCGGAGGGGTGGTAAAATCGTAGGCCAAAAAAACGGGGGAAGGTTCCGGGCAGCAAAGAGGGCTGATCCCTGCTTAGAAGGCAAACGGAGGATTCAGGGCCGTTTCAGGCGAAAACTAGAGTTCCAAATGGACAGTGATATACTGGGGGAGAAGAAAGCTGGGCTCCGCCCAGTTTTAGAACATACGAACTCAGGGAAGTGAGCCGTCTACGAACCAAGACTTTAAAAGGGGGAGGGGCAACATCTGCGACAGCGTTCACGAATTTCATTTCTTAAAGACCAAAAGAGTTCACAGGTCGACATAAACACAGGAAGGGGGAAAGCTTGAAATCAAATAGGGGTTACGGGAAATATCCTCGGGACGTTGGACGGAGAATACGACGGAATCTTTCGAAGAAGAGGTAAAAAACGACGGTCCGGTCAACGGGACTATCTAGTTCACTAGAGTGCTCCGGTTCGTCTATAGGGGAGGACGGGGGAGTGGTTTCATTAAAAATTGGCGTGAAGCTGCAGACGTGAAACTGGCTGAAAAAAAAAAAAGTTTGGGGGGGAAAGGGGACGGAGCGGCGTTGATCGTCTCGAGGCGGAGGCGTAGCCCATCGAATTGAACTGAGGATAAAAAAAACCTTGTGGGGGCTGCGGGGTGTGTAGAGAAAGCAAAAGTCTGGCGTTCAATCCTTAGACCGGAGGGTTACAAAAAAGAGCAATTCCATTGTCAGCGGTGAGTGAGGGTGGTGTGGGGAGCCTAGAAAAGGGGAAGGGGGAGCACCTTGGGAACCCTAACTGGGACAAAGAGAAAGAGGCATTTCTCAACAGTACAACCTTTGGGCAATGAAAGACCATTCTGGGGCGTTTTGACACCCAAGCGACTAAGAAATTCAGTTGCGCAAGGCAGTCGAGAAGGGGGAGGGGGAGAATATACGACACCGTCAAGGGGGGGCAAAAGAAAAACGGACGAAGCAAAGGGCTTTTTACGGTGAAGCAAACTCGCGCACAAAGCGCCAAATAGAAAGACCATAGCGGAAAGGAACGAATGAAGTCCCTCCCTGTTGAAGAAAGCGGGGGAACTGGCCCCTATCGGAATCTTAGGAAGCTCCCAGGATCAAGAGCGTTTACCTACGAGACTGGGTCAAAACGCCAAGGACGGCTTTGGGAAGGGAATACCGTGTGCGCCCCATTTGAGAGAAGAAATTGGACTCAAAAAAACTGACCGAACTCCATCTTGAAGGCAAAAAAGGTGCAGAACTACCGCAAGAATCCAACTCGGTGGGGCACCGAATCATCTAGCGAGAAGAACTAAAAACAGAGAACCTCCTGATCATAAAGGAACCCTCCCCGCAAGTTCCGATGCCACGAAGTCAGCCGGGTGCCGATACTATCCCAAAATGGAAGAAGGTCACCTGCCGAGTTGCTCCACCCCCGGAATAGCTAATCCTATGCCGGAAGGGCCTGCCTGTCAAATCGGTACTAATAAGGTTATATTACGGGGAAAAAAGGGCATTTCCTTCAGTAGATCAAAGACGTCGAATATACGCGCAACGGCTTATAAATTCATGAACTTACATTGGTTCGACGTGCAGAGCAAAAGACCTAGAACCGTCGTCCCGACATAGTCCAGCACAACAAGCCGGTCCCCTACAACGAAAAATGCACCCGCTCCTCAAGCAAGCAAAGTTTTGCCCCAAACCCGGATTGCTGGACTTCTCAAGGTGGAAAAGGAAAAGAGGAGTGGGCTTATCAAAGCTGGGAAGTTGGATGGGGGTAGGGAGGTTCTGACCTGCATGGAGCCGTCCGGATGGAGGAAGAAGCACGTGGCGCTGTATTCGATAGGCAAGGATGAGAGTTCTGGAGGATAGAGAGAGAGAAGGGTGCAGCAGGTTCAGGTCATAACGAGGGCGGCGGTTATCCGAGAGTTAGAAAAAACTGGGTGACGGTGCCGGATTGGCAATGCAACTGATTTCCCGGAAGGACAACACTGGGGGTAACAGGGGGGCGAAACTAGCAAATCGGGTGGCCGTAGCCAAGTAGCGGATGCGGCTCGAAAAAAACCGGGGCAAGAAGGCGCGGACGAAGCTCGGAGACTCCTCGCGCATGCGCGAACGGACGCATCCCGCGTGACCGCAAACCTGGTCTCTTTCTCTCTCCCAAGGGGATCGGGAGCGAGGGGAGGGGGCTCCCGACTTTTGGGCAACTCTTGACGAAAAACTCTCCTCTCATATGCACATTCGCAGACGAGGGGCTAGTAGGGGATAATAACTTTAAAGAGGGTCCTTTCGCTCTCGTGAAAAAGGAAATGGCGCGGCCGTTACAAGGCTTGCCGTGGAATCGCGTCCTGGTAAGTAAACACCAGGTCTCTCGGTGGTTTTCACAAAACCGGGAAGGGGTTAGATTTCGACCAGGAAGGATTGTTGGGGGTGGGAGTACAAAAATAATGGACGAAAGGAACCATTCTACTAATTTCAACGGAGACCGGGTCTTCTGAGAGGGTTTAGCTGCCGCCTAAAGTTCCGTTACCCGGACGGACGATATCCTTTGAGAGGGCAGCTCATTTAGGTCTCGCCGATAGCACGACCTTCCCAGAGGTCCGAAAAAAAAGAGAATTCAAGCCATAGCCACAAAACCGTTTTGCCGGGAAGAACATCCGCCAAATAAGCGTGGTCAACACTTATCGAGCCTGCCACGAAAGCTCCTTTCTCCCAGCAACGCAAACTCGGAAAAAATCCCCAATAAAGGACGTCAGCCAGGTAACCTTATGGGGAGTGCATAATAAAAAGTGTCACAAAAATGCACGTGTAAATCTATGGGGTGGCCAAAGGGGGATCCGTCAACCACAAGAACGGCGTATGGAAATAACTGAGAAGGTCTCTAGGTCCAGCACAGAAAAAAGCATAAGACCACACTGATTCTGTAAAATCAGCCATAAAGAATACTCCATAAGAGGCTACAAGACAGCTGGGGAACGTTCCCCTACAATCTCCCCAAAAAAACAAACAACGGACTTAGTAAATAGATATATGTTGCGTTGGACCTGGCTCTTCTCAGTATTCTTCAGTGAACTTTTCTTAATTACGGATTTCAGAGAGAGAACTTTGGTGACTTTTTATTGGGCGGAGGGCTTCATCACCGATGGATGTCATTGTTGCTTTTTTTTTCTTAATTTGGATTCTGTCAGGGTGTCCCGTCCCCTCTCGTTCTGATTCTTTTGGGGGGACTGACGACGAAGTTCCTTCTGTCGGTCGTTTGTTCATTGGACTGTTCATTTTTTTTTTTGGAGTTTCCTGCCTTTTTCGGGGGAAAGGACTTAGTCAGGGTTGTCCTTTAGCATTGTAACTGGGAGATAGTCGCTTTGTGCTGCACACGTGTTGGCGGAGGAAATTGGGGACACGATATAAACCGTTTTTTATTAAAACTTACGTTGATGTGCGGACGAGGGGGGGAAATGCAAGGGAGGGGAGGAAAAAACAGAGCAAAGGCTAGGAAGGACAAATCGTAGTTTCCATCCCACAATTTTATTCAGGGGTTAAAAAAAAGTGTCGTGGGAAAGGACTTGTTCGGGACAAGCAAAAAGGAAAAAAGTCAAGGGGAGAGTAAAGGCAGGGGAACCAACTCGAGGGGGGGGAAAGGGCCATACTGAGAAAGGGTAAACAAGGCAGTCCAGGGAAGGAGAAGAGTAGAGAGTTCCATCAAGCGCTCTTGGCTATCTGTTCTATTATGAGCAGGTGGAGTTATAGGTTTTATGGTACAAGGCGCTTCAAGATGGGTTCGCGAGACTAGAAGAGTAAGATGAGGGTACAACTCTGCCGGGGCTATAAGAGGAGTTGAAGAGTGTAGTCTTACGGGTCTTTGAGGGGAAAGCGATTCTGAGAAGTCTGAGTCTCCATCCCGAGTTGGGGTGGATGGGAGCTTGTCCGAGCTGATAAAGGGAATTTTATTAGGACCTCATATGGTAATTCCGGGGCGTTAAATTTATGTGGGCCGTTGGAAGGGATGTTGAAGGAGTCGAATCTCAACCAGTGGGATATATAGTCGAGGGGGCGTAAAAATTTTTTTTGGTTCCCCAATGGAAAGGGGAGATCGGGCAGGTTTTTCTTTCCTTGGTTGGGTGGTCAAGGGGGGGGGTGTTGGATGGGGGTGTCTGGGGAAGACTTATTGATTCACTTCGAAGAAACAAGGGGCAAATAAGACGTTAATATTAAATCATTCTTAGGAGAAAGGCTGTGATGTGGGCAAGAAAACAAACGAGAGGTACTCGACTCGAAGTAGAATGTCGGATTCCGAGGGAGCGGGAAGAGTAGACGAAAAAGTAAGGTGCGGGGGGGTGTGCGAGACCTTCCCGAGAAAGGGGACGGGGGGTTTTGCGAGTCTCAGTAAAGGGAAGGGTGGGAGGAAAGATGCCTTTCGGTTTCGGTGAGGCGACGAGCTGTCGGATGTATCAGAAAACTGATTGGAGATTAGGGCTGGGGGAAAGTCCACAAGTTGGGGGGGGGGGGGGAGAGGTAAATCGAAAGCTGAAGGCAAAAATCGGCTAGGGTTGTCGAAGTGGGTATCTAATTGGACAAAGCTTCAAAAAGGGTGCGCGGGCAAACAAGGAGGGGATTAAGGCATTCATGGCGGAGCGGGACCTCCTACGCCTTGGAAAGGGCGGAGGAATCTGTCGGCATAGGTGTGAATTCCGTGACTGGGGGAAAAACTCACTCAAGATAAGGAGGAGGGTTTGCGTGTTGAGAGGGGGGGGCGCTTGGTGGCGCGGACTCAGGGAACCTCAAACCGGTGATGGGGAACGGGCAGGGTCCTGGCAGACGGTGGCCTATCACAGGGGAGCCAGTAGCAAGGAGGGGTTACGTCGCACTCGTGAGAAAAAAAATGGTCAGAACAAGGGCTCAAAGGGGGGTCAAAAGGGAAAGAGGTGGGACTTTGCTTGGTGGGGGAAAAGAAGGGCCATTACATAGTGAAGAAGGTGGGGGGGGGGGGCAAAATGAGGGATGGGATTAAAGTGGGGGCAGGGGAGCCGGCACAAAACCAACCGGGGAACAAACCAAGACAAGAAGTACAATTACGCATCTAGGGCAGAATAGGGAGACCGTGGGAAAAAAAACAGAAAACCAGAGCGTAACCGAAAAGAAAATGGGAGGGTGGAAAGCATCTCGCGGATGGTCTCCTGAACTGGAAAGTCGATCCGAAAGGAAAAAGACCAGCGAGGGGGGGGGGAAAAATTTTCACCAAAGCTAATCCACAGGGGAAGGGACATTGCCCTTTACGGGGTCAAGAAAAGGGGGTGGATAAAACCCTAAAAGCAAAGAAAGACGCATTCCCACCTTCTAGACGGGACCTGACGCGAAGTTACGTCCCGAAGGGGAACCGCCGGATGGGGTTTAAATTCAATTTAGAAGGCGAAAAGAAGGCTGACCCAGAAAGTCCGCGGGATATTTGGGAAAACAGGAAATGGCCATTGGGGAAGAGGTCTTCCATCTGCCGGGGTGAGAACTCGAAGGTTGCAAGCAGAAAGTATGACTGGAAATGGTAAGAAAAGGGGCGCTCGTGGGTATGCTAAAAAGGGAAAGATTCTGGGTGTGCATTCGATGGCGAGGGTCCAAAAAAAAAGAAGGTGCGTCTTTAGCGTAACTTTGAACTAAATTCGCCAAAAAAGAAGAAAGGAGAAAGGAACTAATGGTTTAACTGGGGGGCGTGGGGGGGGTTTCCCTTCGGCGCCGGCACGACGCGTCGGGGAATTTAAATTTAAGCCGAAGGATAAAAATGAGCGAAGAAGAACAGAAGGGGGATGATCACATTTGAAGAAAGTTGCTGGCGCGAGGGAAACCGACTGAGAGGGGATCTCTCTCAAAAAAAGGGGAAAAATAGGAGAAAACCTTTGGAAGGGGGAGATTCGTTGAAAGATGGAAAGGTAGGGAGGCACCCACAGTTATTTTATCCGTTGCCGCTGTGGGAAAAGGGGAGGCAAACCGCTTCCCTTCATCCTCGCTCCTAATGGAAAAAAAGGCACAGTTATACGGTCTCCTGAAAGGGGGGGGGAAGGGGGGGGGGGGGTTAAGCAACATAGAGAAAGACTACAAGAGTCAAAAACATCAACATAGGCTGAACAACCAGGGCTTCGATTAAGTCAAAAAAAAGACCTCCCAGCGTCCTACAATTTAAAGTGGCCTCGCCCCACTATTCCCTGAGCGGGCATAACACAACAGCATGTTGGGCCAAATTAATTGGGGGGTAGAAAGAAGGAAAGCGCGTACTTTTCGGGGAGGATCGGACGGAAGAAGGAAAAGACTTAGAGCACCATCGAGAGGAAGCAAGCTTTAACTATATTAGGGCCCGAGTATGCTTCTTCTTAAAAGAGGAAATCTTTGAAGTTTCATTCAAATTGGTCTGGGGTAAACTAAATGTGATGCGCAAGGAAATTTGTCTGCAGGTGGGGGAAACTGTCAGGGTCCAATCGCGGCGGGGGTGTCGTCGGATCGCGGTGCAGGAGAACTGCTTAGAAAACGAGGAAGTTCGGAAAGCAAAACGTGGGCGGGTGTGCAGGAAGAGGTCGGTCTTCGTAAGCTCCGGAAAAAAAAAATGGTGGGGCCACGATGACTGGAAAAAGGTACAATCAGATTGGACGTTCTTGTTTGGGTGCAACTCCGCCAAAAAGTGAAAGCGTCACTCCTGTGAAAAAGGGCCTTTGGAGAAAAAAGAATTATCCATTTCTCAAAACCTGCGAAAGGCAGGGTGAAGCGTTCTCTATCAGCTTTTCCACAACCTAGCAGTCGGGGTAAACGGAGCAGAAAAAAAACGTGACGATTATTACTTGGTCGCGCAGAAAAGAAGGGGAACCGCACACGAACTTTTTTGGACAAAATGGAGAAGGAGTCCAAGACGAAGAAAAAAAGAGAACACACTGAGTGAACGAATGATCCTCCTGTAAACGCGGAAGGCAATGAAAATTATTAGCGGCCCATCAGACTGCGTCCAATGAATATGATTCCAGCCTCACCAATTCCTGGGCAGAAAAAAAGAAGGTTCAGGTCACCAATTGGAAGCACATGACTAAAATCTCGCCTACATCGAAAGGTATCCCGTTGAGGCTGACCCTCTACCAACGATGGCTAGCGATGCTCCCTCAAAAAGGAGAAAACACTCTCCCTTGCGCTAAGAAAAGGGAAGGGGAGGAAACTTTAAGACAATAAGGGGAAGCTTACTACTCAAAAAAAATACCGCAAATAGTGAGAAAAGTAAAGTATCTTTCTCAAACCATCGCAGCGAGCCTGGACCGGGTTGAAGGCCTTGATCGAAATACAAGGACTAAGTCCTTAACCATGCCGAAAAAGTTCAGGGAGGTGGGGGGTTTCCGACTCAAGTTCGCCGAAAAGACAGTATGTATCGAGGGGCAACTGGGGTAATCGAACTTTTATCCGAGACCCTGCGAAAAGAATAGGGCAATCCCAACAATCCACAGCCACTACAAGCTAAAAAAAGAGCAAGATCGAAGCCCTGGGTGGTTCAAAAGTGAGAAAAGAGCGCCGACGAGTGAAAATGGTGTAGGGATCAGGGATCGCCTGGGGAGGCACCTTCTGCCAAACTTCAACACGTCACGGGAACAGAAACGGCATTTCCAAAAGAGGACTGCCTCAATTCAACGCCCCATCAGAACAATACGACAAAATCGCGTGGCTACGACATCACGTAGGACTCCAAACGCGCCGTTCATCACGCTCTCCTCAAAAAGCTTCGTACACCCGGCCGGGTCCCTCAAAATTACTCAGCAGGAGTCGTCGCATCTTCCGTACGGAGGGGAAAGAAAACTCCGCTAAAGGCAATGCCACAGGAGAAGACGGGAAGGAGGAGGGAAGTCTTCTCGGAGGAGGGTCTGCCTCCACTAGAAAAAAGAATGTTTTCAGACGAAGAGCGAAGCAATCTCGCTGTTGCATAAGAGCCACTTTTAAAACGAAAGAAGAGGAAGTTATGGTGTTGTCAATGCTGGGAATCAGGATGGGAGGGGGACAAGTATTGGTCCATAGGTGTCTGTCGGCAAGTGGAACGAGTGATCGGTACGGTTCGAGGGGAGAGGGGCCTCAGATCTTTCATCACACTTAAACCAAAAGTGGAAAAAAGGGTTGTATACTCGGGCCGCAATCAGTCCGCCAAAGAATATGAAGGAAAGATTCGCTTGAACTCCCCTTCCGGACAACAGACAGAAAACAAAATAAACGCAACGACGGAATCACTAACACGGAAAGGAAGGCTTCCAGAAGAAATCTGCCGGGAAAGCAACGGCCTACGAAAAAAAGAAAGCGTCCCATGCTCGCGAGGAAGAACGACCAGGAATTGGAAATACACGAGTCTTCATACCGGCGACTAGCGACCCGACCGCCACGGGGGCAATCAACATAATCTAGCACAAAAAAGGAGGGTAGTAAAATAGGAAGTGGGAAGTTAACGTTCTGAGCTTCAAAGGACGAAAGGGTTCTTCAGTATCCGCGATCAGAATGATTGGGATCGAATTTGGATTTTTATGTCAATCAGGAGATCAAGAAACTCTGATTGGGGAGTGGTTGCGTATCAGTTTCGAGGTCGGCAAATCGATTGAGGGAGAGGGGGGTCGTGGAAGCTGAGTAATGGTTGCTTAAATGATTTGCTTCGGGTTCTGGTAAGGGGATTTTTGCCGTTGCTGGGCGAAGACGAAAAAGAGAGATAGGCGAAAAGGTTGGGGGCGTCAGGGCGGTCAAAGAGGGAACCTAAACCTTTGGATTCAAAACTTAAAGGGATTGGGTTAGACTGCGGCGAGGAGACGGCATCACTGACTAGAAGGCGCGAAAGCAGAAGGAGTGGGTCAATTCAGTAGAGACACAATGTGGTCGCAAAGTCAAATGAAGGGTTGCGTGGGGCGCTGGCAAGGGGAGGGCACGATTATACTAAACCGGTCCTTGAAGAGTAGGGGAAAGGGACTGACGCGCTTTGCTGCTATTCGCTAGTGCAGTTCTGCTGGCGGGGAGCCGAGGATAACTACTTCGAGTAGAGGAAAAAAGGCTTAGCATTTACGATTTAGCGTAGTGGGGCGTACAGCAGAAAGGATTGGCGAACGGGGCTGCGCGAGTAATTAGAATAGGAAAGTGTGGTCTATACTCCGCGGTGGGCGTCGGAAGTAGTTATATGTGGGGGAGGGATTCTCAAGCTTAGTTTTGGGGGAAGGGGGTCCTGAATCGCGATACATGAGATTTGAGAGTGACAGGAAAGGGAGTTTGGGAAAATGGGTCGAGGAGTTCTTTAATTTATCGTGGCGGTCAGGTGTGGTCTCTTGATTGAACGCAAAAGAGAGAAAAGGAACCCTGAGCGTTTTGGATAAGTTCTTATGACTGTGTTCAAAGTGGGAGGAGGTGTAGTTGAAAAAGGGGATTGGGGATGTAACGAATTTCGGCTGGTCGGAGTGTGGAACGTTCGAATTAAAACTTTGAAAAAGCATTTATCTTAATAATGATATGGGTAGGAGAAAAAGGAATTTATTTCGCAATCGAAAAGCGGATCACATCGGGTATTAGAAAGTCTGTCGTCTTTATCATACGAAGAGATAGGAGGCAGCTTTTTCTGGTTGTGGAGAAGATTCTGACGAGGACGGTTATTTTGGAGATGAAATTAAATCTTCAACGGAGTTAGGGAGGGTGGAGGATGCATTGCGGGGAGTTTAGGAGAGGGGAAACGAGTCTGGCGGATGTGGAGCGGCAGATGGCTATGCGTAGTAGGGAACACATGCTTGGGGGGAAGTGTATTATGTTAGCGAGTAGCCCGAGACGGCGATTTTCTGCGATAGGAGGGTTGACACTATTTAAAAAGCTTTTTCTATCGGGGGGGAAACATTTGTAGGGGATTTGGGAATTGAAAGAAGGAATTTGATGCGCTTTCAGAAGCTAAGAGTGCGAAGTCCGTAACGGAGGGCTTCCGCTACATGAGGGGGGGGTACTCCTTTTCACAGGGGCTCTCCATGCAAACACGATAAGATGTTTTCGGGAAGGTTCCGGATTTTGTACGAGGGTTTGTTGCGCGTTGGGAAGGAAAAGCAAGCTGGCTGGGGCCGAAGTTCAGGGAATGAGAAGGTGGCCGAATCCTCGGGGAGACAATACGCATGAGGTCTGAATGGACAACGGGAGGGAAAATGCGCAGGAAATATTGGAAAAAGCAGATGAGGGACGGGCGGGCCCTTGGCCCTTATACCAGGAAGCAGTAGTGCACAAGGGGAAATTAACTTGTTTACTCAATGGGGTTTTAGAACTTAAAAAACACACCGAAGGTAGGGCGGTCCGGACTGTAATTCGGCGGATGCAATTTTGTAACTCTTATTTAACTCAAAAGATCGGGAGACCTATAAATTGTTGAGTTTCTCGGGCAGAAAGATTCCTTCTTTTTAACGACGAACGGGACAATTAGAGGGGAAACGCCGAGTGTGGCTTTAATGTTGGAAAAACCTTTTTTTCAGAAAGCTAATTCAGTGGGTTAGATTCTTCAATACAGTTTAATTAAAAAAAAAAGAAATCCAAGAAGAACCGGGAAAGGCATCTCGGGATGGTGCCAATTGACCGCGAAAAAGGCTGGATGGAGGAGGCTCTTGCAAAAGTCCGCGGCACAGAAAAGGGGCTTATATTGCGACAGAAATTCATTTTTGAGGCGGGCATGGCGACTCGTTTTTCTAGGAAAACGACGGTGCAGCGTGGGGCCCGGAGGAACATGAGTATCTGGCGGAGGCGAGGGTGATCGTGAAAGGGGGGGGCGTGGGGGGGGGTCTATGTGGTGCGTCTTCTTTTTAAAAAACTGGTCGGGAAAAAACAAGGGCAGGAGGTGGGGGAATTTTGTGGACGTACCTCCTTGAACGGCAATTGAGAAGGGGGCCCCCTTTAAGACATAAGACAGCGGAGGCAGAAAGGAACTGGGTGTCGGAAAACAGGTTTAACATGGACACTGGCGTCAAACGACAGACGGAAAGAGGCAAGGCGCAGAGCCTCTCACAACAACTAAAAGAGAGTGGGGAACTCTTGCTTTCCGGAGGGAGGAAGGGAACACAATTTTGTGGTTATTCTGAATCACACACAGTGATAAGTGATCCGGTCCGCCCAGGATACCCGAAGTCGGGATTAAGCAAAAAAAGGGACGCAGCCGGGGGAGCTCAACCTCTTAAGTCAAAGGCCAGTTTATCGGCGACTCGGGGGATGTTGTCCAAACCGCCCAGTTCAAAAAGCATGACGGAGAGTAAATCAGCAACAGAGCGAGGGGTGGGTAGGGGTCTCACCTGATTGGCCATCTTTTAACGACAGGTAAGTTCCTAAAGTCACCACTCTTTCAACGTCGCTTGAAACACGAGCACAGGGTCCGCATTTGGTTCAAGGAACATAGCCCTAGTTCTTTGAGAAAGGAATCGTACTTAATAACTGAGCATACTACGTAGAGCCGATCAGGTGGGCGGAATAGAAGGCGTCCCTAAGAGGATAAGGTTTCTTGTGCAACTGTTGAAATGTGTCTGGGGGGAGTAAAAATGGATTTCAAGTGAAAGGACCTTCAGACAATGTGAATTAAAAGAGTTTGGGGTTTGCGGCATAGGGGCCTCCAATGCTGTGGACCAATTATCCTCTTGCCTTCCGTAGTAGAAAAATCGGCAAATAAAACACCACTTGATGCTGGTTAGATGTTCTTTCTCTGCGGGAAGAGAAGCCAGGGGGGCAAACGATGCTAATTCAAATCATAACTGGGGAGGAGATTTGATGTTGGGTGAAGTTCACCAATCGTGCTGGAAAAAATTTAACAGGCAGTTCGAACCAAGATAGGTCATGTCTTCGAGCAAGTGCGAGGGAGTTCAAAATGCGACTGCTTTTTCCACTCGACTAGGCAGGGCCAGTGACCGAAGTCGACGCAACTAGTCTGGATCGATTGAAAGCCACCGTCCGCATCACACGGAAACAGGAAGAAAAGGATTTGACTTGTAAAGTCCCCCCGCGCAACAAGTCGCAAAATCAGAAAAGAAGGCGCGGGCGTTAATCAGCCGGACGATGAACCAAACTCTATCTCTATAGGGTACAAGAACCATCATACGGAGGTCACAAATTACGTATCGGTGAAACGCCAGGACAAAGGGCTTTTCACAAAACTCCGCCAAGGGGGCGCAACCAATTGGGTCTCCAGAGAAAAAAAAACCAACCCTCGCTGCGAGCTACATGTGGAAGGCGCCCGCTTTTTAATTGGACAAGAGAACATCAGAATGTGAGGAACCTACGACGATCGACCTCGCCGCAGAGACTCACAAGAACGCTGCGCTTACTGAACCCGCACTCCGGCCTACCTTGAAACGTGAAAAGTACGAAAAAAGAAGCAAAACTATTCTCGTCTCAAAAGGGAGAACCACCCAGCGAAGACCAGGCCCTATGATTGGAGAGCTAAGGCAAGCAAAGGAAGCGATGGCTAGGAAGATCCGAAAGGAAGGCTCGATTGTGGAAATTACGACATCAGGACGTTCGACTCATGAAAGAGGTTGTCGTAAGGGCTAACTTTACCTGGGCAAATTCGAACGTGTCACCGCGACCGCAACGAAATCTCCATCCAAATCCCACGGGAACTACACGAGAAAGAAAAATAGCAGGAGGTGGGGGGCCAAAACCATCCGGCGTCAGACGGCCGAAAAGTCTTTCTTTGGTGAGTGACAGGGAATCAAGAAAGTCGAAATGCCTCGCTCACGTTCACCCTCAAGAGAAGGAAAATCTGCGGGCCACAAAATGAAATAAGAGGGACATCAGAGGACAAATCTAGAAAAGAAATCGCCTTGTATTCGACGACATATCTCTCCATAACGCGCCAGGGTAACTCCGCGGAGAGGGGCACGCCGCGGGAAACTAGGCAATTCGCGGCGTTCATGGGCCGCCTACTACTCGCCGAGCAACTCCCGCGAGAAGCCGGAGGATTTGTCCGTCGCGGCGCTTGAAAAGAAAGGAAAAATCGCTCCTCCTCATAAAAAAGCGCGCTGGTGATCCGGGAAAAGACGAAAAAATTCTCCCAAAGTATGGGTTTTGGGGAATCAGGAATGACAATTCTTCGAAGGACAGGTCGAATAGGTGAAACGAAACTTGTCTGTCTGACTACGAGTGGAGGGTCGGGTCTGTTCGGATGCCGGGAAGAAGCCCTTCACAGCGGAACAATCAACGAACATGTAAAACAAAAGGTGGAGATCGGTTGCCTTCATTCCGCAAAGAGAAGAGATCTTGGAAAGCAACTCCCCCGAATGCAAAGAGCCAAAACCAAAGAAACGCTAAGTCATCAAATAGCAAAAGGATGCGGTTCCAAAGACGCAAAAAAGGGATTTTTGGCGCAAAGGGGCTAGCAAAAAAAGCACGATCGTTCTTTAAGAGCGAGGAAAAATCAACAGTCACCGTGGTGGGAAAATACGGAGATCTCGCTCAGTGCAGAATACTATTCCTATCAGCCACAACGGCACAAAGATGTCGCAAACACTTAGGAGAGGAAAAGTAGAGTGAGTGTTTAAAGTGAAAAGTGGAAGCGGGATCGCTGAATTAGTTGCGGAAGGATGCTTCGGGGGATGGGTATTGCAGATAGATTTTATTTTAATGGGGCCTCAGCAAGAGCTCTAGTCTTGAGGGGAAGGTGGGTTCTATCTGGCAAGCCAGAGGAAGGGGGGAGCTGGCTTTTGGGAAAGCGGAGAATACGGGTGAGGCAGATTGAATTATTAATCTCTTGGGTAAGCGGTTGCGGTCGACAATTCTCTTTTCGGGTGCAGGAATAATAAAATCGGGAAAAAGACGGTATTTGGCGGAGATGTGCTGACAACTTCTAAAACGTTGACGGTCCGGATGGGTAATGATTTTTCTGTTGGAACGGCGGCATCACAAAAGAGCGAAAGAGATCACTCTAGGGAACAAATGAAGAAAAACAATTGGCGGTAAAAAGGGTCCTGGGCGTGCTGACTCTTGCGAAGTCCTTGTCCAGCACGATTAGGAACTAAAAAAAGAAAACCGTCTGGGAAGCAAGAAAATGGGGGCCAGGCAAAAGGCAGGCTCTTGCTGCGCAGAGGATCGGGCATCATCTTATCAAAAGAGCGGCCTACGCGGAGGAGAGGGCCAGCGCTTCGGAAAGGAAGAGTCTGAGCAGTGGAGCTGGCGGAGTGTTCTGACTCAGGCAAGATTGGCGTGAAAGGACGCTGGGAGGAATTGAATTTAACTCGGGAAGGGGGGTCAAAGTAGGAATCTCTTGTCTAAATGCTGAACGGGCTCTGGGGGGAGTCGCTATGATTTCTGTCCTAGGGGGTCAGGTTTTTGGGTGAGGGGGTCCTAGAGGGAAAGTCGATTTCCATTTGGAGGCATGAACACGGGGGAAAATCTCTTATCTTAATGAGCGCGGCAGAGGGTTGGAGACGCTTTCCTGCAGAGGCAAAATCGAGAATACAGGCGGCGATAAGCAAAGATTTTTTTTTTTCAAAATGGGAGGAGAGAGGAGTATAGGCCTGGGGGTGGCCGGGATTGGTTTTAGAGAGGGGCGGCTGGAGAGGGGGATTCTGTATTTCACGTGGCGAATGAAAACATGGCCAGGCCAGCAGTTATCGTAAAGAAAACGGATAGGTTTGTTGCGAAAGGCAGTTTATTTAAGAAAGAAAGTAGAACTCGGAACTCGGTAAGTAGTAATTTCCAAAGTCGTCGGATTTCAGGCTAGGAGGCTTCTCGGGGGGATGTTTTTTATAAAGATAGGACGGAGCAATATTGGTGTTATTTGTTCAGATGAGAGGCAACGGCTTCGGAGGGGGGGGGGGAGGAAAGGAGGCAATTAGGAAGGATCAATATTGCTAGGGGGCTTCGAGAAGATGCGAAGGCTTATGTTAATCAGTAGTTGGATGGAGGGAGGGTTAAGATAAGGGGGGAAAGAAAACCAAGCGGTCTTCTATTTTCGGAGAGCGCGAGGGGAGGAGAGACTGCTAGATTCATGGGTGATAGCGCAAAAGGGGGTAGTGGGGAAGGGAAGGGCAGGGAGCGATTAAGATCGTCAGGACGGAGCTTGATGGGGAGAGAGCGTAATAATCATGCGTGGAGTCCGAGCGGAGTAAATCATCATTAGAAAAATTGGCCTCTTTTCAGATGATGTTTGGGGAAAGGGTGGTTGCGCAGGGGGATAAAAAAGAAAAAGCCGGGGAGTTCAAACTGGATACTTCTTCTTACGGGCATCCTCTCAGCGCATGCGGTGGAAACTCTTGCCACTTGGAGAAAAACTTAGATGTGAAAAAACGAATGGGTTGACGGGGGGGGTTCTTCCCCATGCCTCGGAAGGTATCACAGTATTTGTGGGAGTTGGTTCGACTGGGAAAATGGGCACACAAGGGGGGGGGTCGGAGGAAGAACCCACAACCTATAAGGGCCACCCTACAGCCGATTATGGAATTAACGGCGGGGCAAAAAAGGTCGCGGAGGGAAAGAAAATAAAAAAAAGAAAACAAATCGGACCAGCATCCAAATTGGTGGGCAAAAGATTCCTTCTAAAAAGGAAGCAACTCTTCCGAACTACAGCAGAGAATTTGCGTACTTGCAAAAAAAAACGGGGCGAATCACGGGACAGTGGATGAGATCCCCGTTTGGTAATGAACTACCAGCACAGCAGCAGAAAAAAAGTCGCCACGACGGCGAGGATGGTGGGAACCCCGTGTGCTCGTAAGGTTTTCCTAGGGCTGCTAAGAAAGGGATCCGTTCAACTCTTCGCTACCAGAACAAGTCAACAGATATGGGCTGAACAAGGAGGGGGTGTTCAGCTGAGGACCGGCCTGGGATAGGTTATGAACCGAGACGTGAAGGTGGAATAGGAAGTGACACTTGTCTGCCCGCGGAAGCAGGCGATTTGTGTGGAGAGAAAAAAAGGGGGTGAAGACGTTAGGAACTCTCTGCGTTTTCAGCCTGGGCGGCCCATTAGCCCCAGGACAGAGACGAGAATTTTGGTGGAAGGAGGCGTATCGGAAAGGTGTACGACGCCGGAGCCTTTAAAAAGAAAAGCCAAGGATCTACTCAGAAGACAACGGAGAAAACATGCGGGGTGGATCGACTCGAGATGCGGACAAGAACAAAGAACTGCCGACGGGAAAGGAGGGGCAGCATCGACAAAAGCACGGAGTTAAATAGATAGGGGCAAACCTGCCTTTCGTAGGAGTCGTATTCGGGGGGTCCGATCAAAAAGTAAAAAATGTGATTCGAAACCACGGAGGGGTCCTTTTTCCCAGGGTTACGGGGGGTTGAGGAGCTAAAAGCAATCACGAGGTAGGCAAAGGATCCGGGGAATGTCCAAAAAAGGCCGAGAGGCCTTCCTCGTGGGGGGGAATTTGGTCAAAACCAATCTAAACAGACTCATTCAAGGACAAAGAAGCGACAGAAAGCCTTCCATGGGAGAGAACCAAAAAAAGAAAGCGTTCCGACAATTAAGGCCTTCCGGCCTGGCAGTCGAATGCATACAAGAAGTGGTCCTCGTTAGAAGTTTTCAGGAAGTCTCGGGAGGGGGATGGTAGTCCTAGTTAAGGTCCGGATACTGATTAGCTAACAAATATCTTACCTCAGTGAAAAGAGGGAAAGGGAGAGGCCCGGGACGTTGAAAAATTCTTCTGCGACCTTCTGGGGGAAAGTGGGGGGGAATTTTCTTCCAATGGGAAACAGGGTTAACGTTTTGTGGGGGGCAGACGTAAAGACAAATCGCGGCAGGGCTCGATTGGAAAACGTTCCGTGAACGAAAGAAGGAATCTTAAGGGACCAAGAAAAACGGTTTGGGGCGGGGCTCTGCTTAGGTCCTTCCCTCCGACCTTCCCTTTTTATGCGAAAAGAATTTTCATCTATTTTTGACGGTACGGGGGGTTGCAGGATCAAAAAAAAAGACCGCCCCAGGGTCAGAGGAACCAATTGAAAGTGACTTGGGGGTGGGGGGGGGGGGGGGGGGGGGGGTGACAAAATCTAAGATCATGGAATAAAAACAGGGAGGTCCAACGGGCGCCTTCCAAACTCGAGAGGGGATGTGTACAGAATCTAGGAGAATCTGGCCGGTGGCTCAGAATTCAAAAGGAAAACGCAATGCCGTCTGGAGCGATCTACGGCAAACGGGACCGCGCGTAAGCAAGGCACGTATCACCGCTTTGGGAGGGTGAATGCCACGAAGACCTCGAAACGAAACCATGGGAAAGGTAGGGCTCATTAGAGTAGCCCTTGGACGCGGACACACTCTATCAGTAGGACGAGGAGAAAGAGGGTTCAAACCAAGTTACTAAATACGCTCCAGCTCCTCTTAAGGAAAGCACAAGAACGACTAAAGGGCCTCTGACAAGAAATGAAAGTATCCGGGGAGCGCTACCCCGCTCAAGCAAAAAAGGACTAAGAAAGTTTCTCGTAGTGGAGTAGGCCCTCTACCAATCCACCTGACGTGTGCTCACCTACAGTAATAGAAGGAGAATAGGGGCGTCGGTCTCCATCTCAAATCGCTTCTATAGGAAACTCCAAGCAAACTCCTTTGACAAGAGCTAAGGGCCCAGGCATACGATCAGAGAACTAGAGGGGTGACTCAGGAGAACCGCTCCTATCACAAGAACATGAAGCCTAATCTTGACCCTATCTAGGAAAGGACGACACGGTCAAATAAGAGAAGGAGCCGCTTGTCGAATTTTCGCCTAGAGCGATTCTCCTCATGCCGCTGACAAGGGGGACGGCACATTGTGCAACTGCCGGTGAAAAAGAAGTCGCATCAAAAAAAAAGAGAAAGTACGCGACGCATCAGCGTCAACATCCCCACCACCCGGAACACTACACAAACGATACGAGCCCGCGACCGGGCCCTTTTTCCAAATCTTGCGTAATGACGACAGTCTCGATTGGGCGCTGCAGGAACGCGCAACCTTCATAAAGATGCAAGGAAATTCACTCTCCGGCCAATAGCTGCCTGCTCAAATAATCCTGGGGGCTCCGACCCGCTATAAAACTAAAACTCTCGGCAGGGTGCACAGGAAAATCATCGGGGACTATATAGCATTAACTCTCCTTGCAAGCCTCAAAGAGAGACCCGTTCACGCGTGAAAATCGGAACTTACTCGCTGTAGAGTCTCTCCATCTGGGGACGCGCTGGGAAGAAACAACTAAAAAAAAACGAAATCTCATGAAAAAAACCGCCTCAGATGACCGGGAACGGGGAGGTACTCCTCTCGGCCCTCTTCCGCCTCCTAGAATCACTCTAAGGACGCTCCTAAGGGAAAGCGCTTGGTGGGGAGAAGAAAGGGAAACTTTTACGATTTCCTCAAAAGGAGTTTTATGGGGGGGGGGAGAATCGTGAAGGGAAAGACCTGGAGAGGAAGAAAGGGGCACGAACCGGGACGGGGTTTCCGAATAATTGGGGGGAAAACAAGGGGAAGGGGGAAAGAGGTAATCTCCTTTCTCATTTCTGATGCTCAGGCACTCAGGCACAAGCTAGCACATCAAGTAATCGGAATACAAAAGTGTGAGCCGCAGGATTCCGCCAAGCGGGTGCCGGGGAGGACTATGCGAACCCTCTCCTGGGAAAAACCAGCTCACAAGAAATAAAACGGGAACGCGGGAGAAGAAAATGGCCGAAAAGCGCCAACGATCGCAATCTTTTCCTACAAGCGCAAATGCAAACAGCCACATCAAGAAGCGGGAATGTCCGCCGGGGGACAAAAGGAAAACCAGTCGGATCTGGCAACGTCTGCCATCATTACTGACGCAAAATAATGCGCAGAGAAAGGCCCAAGGAAAAGCACAGCTCGACTCAAGAAAAAAAAAAACGGATGAGGGGGGGATGGGGCTTTCCTTTCCCTGCTCCGCAGTAGGAGGGTATCTGAGCGGGAGCATAATTACTTTTATTGAAAGATCGGACGGGGGGGGGGATGGCCAAGGCGATAGACCTCTATCTTTGATGTGTGTTGGCGGATTGAATTCCGGCAGAAATAGATTTGCGTCGGGGGAGGGGAAGAGGCAAATTACGGGGCGGGAAAAAAATTTAGAGGGAATCTTGGGGAGGACGTCGTGTAGGAGGTTTGGACGGGTTGGAAACCAATTTTGCTGTCGCATTCGAGGGGCGTGCAAGGTAAGAAGCCTGAGGCACGAAGTATTGGGAGGAAGTAGGCTTCCACCTAGTTCAACTTGGTTAGCCACCTGCTGGGACTTTAAGGGATTGTGCAGGAGGAGGAGCGACATCAAGAAAAGAGCACTTTCTCTATCGAATATTAGTGGCAGGGGGGGACAGACAGTTATTCTGGGGGGCCTTCGCTACTTGTCATACAGAGAAAAACATACCTTCCTTATAAATGGAACGAAACCGGCTTTTGCCTTCTTATGAGAGGAAGGATGCAAGTTCATTCATAAAAGCCGCGACCGGGAACGCTAAAAGGGGAAGTAAAGTGAACTATGCGGGTTGCTAGGGCGTAAGGGGGGGGGTGGAAAGAGTCTAGAAAAGAAAAGGGTAAGAAACGCGCAGGAAGGGAATGTAGGGGGGTACGCGTCGGGGTGGCTATAGTCTGCCGAGGTGCTTAATAAGAAGAAGAGTTAAGGGTATGAGAGATTATTGTCTAGGGAGAACTCTAGTGGGGGGTGAGAAGGGGATCTCAGAATGTGCGAGAATCATTTTAATTTAGCAGACCGCAATATTTTGGGAAAAGGATGAAGGTGAATTTTAGGGCTTCTGGCAGCGAAAATTGGTGGGCGCTGCTGGGACCTGCGCAAGGAAGGACTGCAAGGGGGAGATTATCGCAATAATGGGTTTTGCATCAAGGGAGCTTCGATTGGATTGCGAGGGGGGGTGTAGTTCCCCTCCCGTGGGTATTTTGGGATGGGGGAATTTCTTCTCTGGGTACTAGGGGGAGTGTGGCAAGGGGTCAACAGGTGCCAACCGTGATAGGGAAAATACTTGATGGTGAGGAACGGGTGTATTTCTCGGAATAGAAAAAGGATAACGATTAGAGGGATAGGGAGTTTCATATAGGAAAAGAAGATCTATTACTCGCTTCTGCCGAAAGAGATGGGTAACGAGAAAATTTTATTGGGGGGGGGAGAGAGGAATGGAAGGGGGAGTACAGCGGCGGAAAGGAGGCTAGTACTTTTAGGAAAACAGCTCTTCTTTCTCTTTTAGCTGCGATGGGGGCTTCAGGACGATTTAATCCCAGTAGGTGGGAGGGGAAGGGGGTAAATCGAAGAACTTGCTCCTCTTCGAGATGTTCCGAAGCGAGGGGGTGGGCTAGGTCTAGATGAAATTGGTTGATACTGGGGAAAAAGTATGGGCTTTGGTCAGGAAAAAAAAAAAGCGTCGGAATGGGGGGGGGTATGTAGAAAAAGCGTCATTTGGGGAGAGTAAAGGGATTTTAGACTCTCGTCGACTATGCGATGAGGGCAAAAAGTTTTCCCAGAAGAAATAATTTCCAAGGGGGGGATTAGGTTCTTATTTGGGTTTGTGGGTGAGACGGGGAAGGGAAAAAATTCAGTTGTGACACTTCAGGCTGAATGGAAGGAGTGGGTCCTTAAAAAAGGAACATACTCATCTTTTAGACTCGAGCTCGAAACGGCATTAGATTGGGAAAGAGATAGAGAAGTGGTACATTGGCCTGCGATGGGAGAAAGGGAATTTGAATGTGGTAAGTGGGAAAATGTGGCGCCAGTAACATTTGGTGAAAAGGCCCACAAAGAAAAGGGTCGCCTCCACCGGGGGATGAACAAGGGTAATAGGCAAAGGGTCGCTTCTGTAAGACCACCTGTAGGAAAACGAGATAAAAAGGTGGAGTGGTTTCTCAGGAAGGCAGGGCGACGAAAGACGAAAAAAAAAGAAAACAGCTATTTTTATGAGAAACGCAGGAGCCACCTTTCCTTTCATGCCCGAGATTTAAATAGAAATTGGGTAAGCAAATAAAACAGCATCAATAATAAAAGATCCATACATCGTTCATCTCTGAAAGGGACCTCAGCGTACCGACGGTACAGGGAAGAGTGTTGAGACTTAATCAGTAGCTGAGGGGCGATTCATCAGAAAAGAATCTCAGAGAGTGCGGAAAATGACCCCTTCCTTTTGGCAGGCCATGCAGCCTTTAGGGCTCTAATGCAAGAGGGGGTCAAAGAGGGTAAATTTCTAACTGATTCAGATGTGGAGAGAAAAGTCGCAATGAGGGGGGGAATAAACTGGGGGAGCACTCTGGGAGTCTTTTTCTAAAGGGGCATGCGCAAACCTAGAAAAGAGAAAGTAGGAACAGATTTGGGGCCATGAAGGATCTGTCCACGGCCGGTGACGAAAAATCGGGATGGGGAGTTAACACGAAGATACGCAAGCGGGGGCGTGACAAGGGGGATCAGGGGTTGGGGGGAAGTCGACGCACATGTGTCAAGCAGGTTCTGTATACTAAAGATAACGGACTGGGAAATTGGGGACCACAGAGAGTACAATATAATAGGGGAGACTCGGGAAGTGTCCTTGAGGGATCTTATGGCTTACGCAACCCCTGCTGAAAAAGAAATTGAGTACCTACCAACAGTTAAGTGGCCGGCGCATTGTTCTTAGGGAATCGACGAGCTAAACCGTGGAATCCGCGGATAAAAGTTAGCTTCCCGAATGTAATTTGGGGGGGGGTCCGCAACCATAGAAAACAGACGCAAATTCAAGCGAAGCGACTGCAACGCGAAGTGTCAGAAAAAGACAGGGCTGCTCCATCTTTTCAATTTCTTTGACGGGAAACATTGGGAGGTGGCATACCGAGACAGCTCGAGGATGTTGTTAATGATAATATCCGCTGGACTTGCGAGTAAACCACCACTGCGGATTGAGATCATAGAAAGGACCTCTCTTATCGCCTAAAGGGAAATATAGTCTTCCTATTCCTTCATTTGAAAGAAAAAGAGGCTGCTGGGGTGCGCTTGGGTTCATGGAAAAGTCCTTTAACGAGGCACTTCCGCCGTCCGGTGATCAGAAAAGGTTTTGCAACTTAAGGGCACCAAAGAAGGGGTTGCATCGGGTCAATCGGCTGCGGCCGGTACACAAGTACTTCTAATCACCCAACACTTTGCTCTGACTCAGGGAGGGATCGGTCGCGTGACCGGCAAGGGGGGGGCCCAGAGGAAGAAGCAATTTCTTCGGATGTGGATGACCGGGTCGGTGTTGGGTTGGAAAAAAGAAAAAAGGGGAAGCACAAAACAAAAAAGGACTGTGACCACCTGCCTGCGAGAAGAGGGAGATCTGATTCCAACGGGGAGAAAGGCCAAGAAGTCGAATTTTACCACATCTCCGAGGCCTCAAAGTGGGTTTCTCCTTCAAAGTCGAACGCAGGTCTTGGGAGAGTTAAGGCCCCTGCAGGAAAAAATGGAAAAAGGGGGGGAAGGGCCGGGGGGCAAAAGGGATTCCACGCCGAAGCTATAATGAAAACGAGAAACTAATCTCACAGGGAGAGGGAAAAACTTTTAACGCTGAAAGCAAATAAGAGAAGAAGGGGACGTCGCAAAGAACGGTTCAAATGACTATCTATCAGAGTGAGGCCATAACTCCTCCATTGGAAGCGAAAAGCACAATCTAGCCGGGGGGGAATCAACCGAAAGAAAGCATCGCTCGGGACCTTTACAGATCGGGGAACAGCTCTCAAAAAGAATGGTGAAACACTCAAGAAGTATCCAGAGAAACTCTCCACTGCCAGACCAGCTGCTACGACCCGCCAAGAAATGAGCCTTGGAAGACGAGAAGGTTGCCAACGGAACCCAACAACGAATTTAAAAAAATCCAAGGGGATTCTTTCAAAAGCAACGAGGATTCCTATAAGACCGACCGCTTAAAGGAAAAAGACTAAATCATGAGGGAGGCGAGTTAGTTTGCGAGTTCATGGTCCGACAGAAGGGTGAGCCTCACAGGATCTCTAGGGGGTAAGCTCACTTCTTCAGGCCTGGAAGTAAAAACAGAGACGCGTACCCCGCAAGCCGAATGTCCACTGCCCAAGGCACAATAAAGAAAACGAACTAACCAGTGATCTTTTGGTCCAAAATCTTGTCGACAGCGCAAACGAAGAGTTGAGAGGTTTTGGGGCGCTGCAGGAAAGCCTCGGGAAAGAAAGTAGAAGACACCTACTTGTCACGTCCTCATTTCCACAACTCTGACCTGCCTCAAGGAGCGCCTGGATGCCATTCCTGACCCAAAGAGAAAAAAAACGAAAAGGGGCAGCCGACAGACGTCGAGCCTTCTCCATTCAACTGGTTCAGCACGAAAGCGACGCTTCTCGCACCAGGTAACGAAATAATTACTAAGCAGGACGTGATCTCCAACCGCGAGGGCGGACAACTCTCCTCCCAGAAGGGCCATCAAGGGGCAATCTACTATGGTGGACGGAGCCCTCGAGGAGGGCGGAAAAAGAAGAACTTTAATCATGTCAGCGCTCCTCGAGCCACAAAGCGTGGTAACCTAAACTGGTACGATTTAGCATGGTTTGGTCTATAGTGAGGGAAAAGACGAAACACAAGATTCCTTCTGTATGGGGCAATAAATTTGAAGGTCTTCAAAGGGAATGGGGGGGGGGGGGGGGGGGGGGAGTTTCACGCGCACGGGGGATCTAAGGTCGGATAAAATCCTCACAAGCCCGCACAATCTAAGCAAACATCCTGACTCAAGGGGAATAAACAAAGGGGAAAACTCGTTGGCGGGGCAATCATGGGACCGCCAAATACCGTCTTGCCTACAGAAGATCTTCCTTCAAGGCAGAGGACAGCACCAACGGCACAACAAAGAAAGAAAATCAAATGAGACAAAATCGGTACAAGATTAGAGAAGCACCGAAGAGCACAATCGCTGACGTGTGGCAGCAAACTGACTCAGCAAACACATCACGATCGCGTAAGTGGAGAGCGAGGCCAAGAACATAAAGGGCTGGGGCCATACAAGATCGCACGCTCAGAAGTCCGAGAAGGGTGGCCCTATTCATTCTCCACTAGGCTCAACAGGCTATAACACACCAACATAGGTGTTTCTGGCGCGGGGGGGAACTTTCTCTTGCATATGCTGGATGAGCGGGAAGAAATTAGTTTCATTGAAGATCGAATGGTGAGTGGGGGGGAAGGGGTAAAAAATCTGAAAGGAGGAGGGGTTGCTTTTTCGAGGCAGGAAAGCAGCTAGTGCTGATAAGAGGGGAAGAGGCGAGAGAACCGGCCGATTTGCTGTGACGCGGGGGTATGGTGGGATTTTTCGCTGGGTATGCGTGCAAAGGAGGGTCGCCACGACGGAAGGTGGCATGAAATGAACAAACGACTTTTGTGTTAAACCTGAGGGTACTGGGGAAACTGTGAAGGCTCTCGCGCGAAAACGAACGAGAGAAAGCGAGAAATAGTGTACACTGCCGACAAATTATTCTTAAAGCACCGGGTTGGATCGGACTAATTCCCCCTGGGGGGGGAAAAAGCAGAAGATTAGAATAAGTCCGGGGGGAATTAAAATGGGTGGGGGAAAAAAGGAAGGAGACCATCCGCTGGCAGGAGGGGCGCAAATTCAATTTCTTGAAAAGAGGAGGAACAGCCTGAGAACGTATAGTAAGTGGCAAATGAATGCGGAAAAGAGGAGTGCATATTATACTGAGAGGTGTCCGCGCGTCAAGATGGTGAGTCTAACAGGAGGAGAAGAAGTTGGTCTCTTTGTAATAAAAGCTGGACTGTTGAAGCGCGGGAAGCGCTTGCTTAACGGGGCTCGGGGGAAGGGAAATAGATTATGATTGAGAGATCCGCAGAGGCTTAGTTTTGTTTTTAGAAGCCGGTCAGGGCGGAAAGAGATTTGATTCATGCCGAGAGTGGGGGAATGACAGCGAGGAGTGAAAGTGATCGCGGAAAGGGGGCGGGCGCTAATGAGATTTCCTCATGATGCATCGAGAAAACTTCTGAGGAGGAATCGAAAGTGTGGTGTGGGTGGGCGGAGGAGGAGCAATTGGTTTATGAAAAAGAGGAGGTTGTTATTGGGAGTGGGATTGGGGGTGGCAAAGGATGGGCGGGGAGTTGAAGGAGGATTGGGGGGGGGCAGTAGAATAAAACCCGAGACCGGTCGGTAAGGAAAAAAGTATAAATGATCTACCTTCTGTCTGCAGACAGAAAGGAACTCTGACTCTGATTAGGGGGTAGCGGAGTAAATTAGAAGGCAGGAGGAAGGAAAGGCTACGCGGGACTGGTGGTAGAAATACGTACGAATAGTGGGGACTTTATTTTTCAAGAGTAAGCGAAGCTAGAAGGAGGCCTGGAGGGCGGGTTGCTGGGGGATCACTCTTCTTCTATTGGACGGGTGGGATTCGTCATGGGGAATCCAATTCTTGGGGTGGAGGGGGGTAGATGAAAAAAAGATTTATCCAGTCTTCAAGGGGGAGAGGGTCTTCTATCCTAGGTAGAATTCTACGGACTGATTAATGGGTCTAGCGGAAACATGGGAGATTGGTGCAGGGAATCGGAAGAATTTGGTGGATAACTGAAATAGAGTCAATGGTGAACTAAGGGGAAAGAGGGGGCTCTATACGGGTTACTAGAGTTCCGCGTTTATCCATTGAGGTCATAAAAGGGGAGCCGTACTTGTTCAACTATTTAGGCGTGTGAGGGGGAGGGGGGCTTTTGGGGGACACAAGGGCGGGGATAAAATAAAAATACGTTGGGGGAAATGCATGAATTCTCTGACGTTCCGATCAGCGTTCAAAAGTTTCGACTTATAGGTCCTTAAACAAAATCTTCAGGAGATTTTCTGGGGGCAAGGGCCCTTGGGGGTACTCTAACCAAAAGGGGAAGAAAAAAGGGGGGGGTTTGGGCAATGGGAAAATGGGGGTG
>Ga0179593_1695378_pt1 | contig 34170 bp, 50 predicted proteins | sample CZODoug2_1_08_16_FD_185931 | JGI IMG/M metagenome (GOLD analysis project Ga0179593, IMG submission 185931) | Vadose zone soil fungal communities from Angelo Coast Range Reserve, California, USA - CZODoug2_1_08_16fungal (PacBio error correction) | ecosystem: Environmental > Terrestrial > Soil >...
CCGGCATGAAAGCGACATTCGCTTCAAAAGAAGACCGTGCCCCGAACAGGAGGGTTTAATCAAGGGACCCTAATGGAAGCTAAAAAGAAAGACTCACAAAAAACAATCCTCATAACAAGGAACCAAGAGAATCGATGACCGTCAGAAGTCGCGGTGCAAGCCTAGGTGGCAGGTTCCGGCCAATTCGTTACTGTGGCAGGTTCCTTGTTTGGAGAAGACTCCCGTACACCATGGACGTAGAAACCCACGGGAGTAAACGGTGTCGTAGAGAACTGAAGGCATTCTCAGACCCGGTGGATGAACGAGGGGAACGGGGCGGACCAGAGTCAAACGGCCTACAGACCTTCGGGCGTGCCATGCCTAAAGATCAGGTACAAGCCTTCAAAAGAGGAATGGGAAGTGGGTGCGTCAAGGCTGCGTCAGGGCATGTGCAGAAAATAGCCCGGGCTCCCAGCGCTACACACATAATAAAGGGAGGCAAAACCCGAACAAAGAGTCCCAATCAGAACTGTAGGGAGCCCGGGAACGGAAGAGGTCCGAGTTAGGTGTGACAAAAAGGGAACGATAGGGTCGTCAACGTGGGAGGCGAAGAACAAGAAACGACAGCTCCAAAAGCGGGGGGAGGGGGGTGTCATGTGTGGGGCGGGAGGGGTTCGCTTGGGTACAGGAACGTATGAACCAGTAAGAGTTGAACGGCGAGAACTGTCAAAAAAAAACTGGGGCTCCCCGCCTGGGGGACCAAATTCCGTGGCTCTCACCACAGGGGGGTCGATCATGGCGAATCTGAAAAAAAAGCTACGCGAAAAAGAAACTACCGAAAAAGCAGAAGGAAAGGGGGACCAGGGGATGGATTTGTCGAAAGCTCGAGGTTTCCGAGAAAAAATTGATTCAGGGAAAAAGGAGTCCCTCCCAAGTACCGTGCGGCAGAAAAGAAAGGAAAGACCAAGTTGTCCAGGGGGAACAGAAAAAACCGGGTCTCCAAGAAGGACCATGGAAATATAAAAAAGACGCTGTACCATGATAAAAAATCTAACTTCAATAAGAAGTGGCTGCAGGGGCTTGGAGCAAACGCAGCATTGAAGGACGTGCAGAAACTGGGTAGCAAGGCCAAATTAACAAGACCCAGAAAACAAGGTCCTAACGTCGGGCCAGCTCTCCCGGCAAGACAAAGGGTGGACAATGGGAGGCCGCCTTCGTTGGTTTGGGACGCGCCGGCGGAGTAAAAAAAAGGGTTCGGGGAAAAAAAATCAAAAAGAACGGAAACGGGAGGGGGACCTGGGTTTGGCATTCCTCAAGGGGAAAGTGTCCACAGAAGGAAGAAACACTTTAACTCCACCACGTGGGGGGGGACGTAATTTACAAACTAAACAGAAGGACTCCGTGGAAAAGGGGGAAACCGTGGGGTTTCATGGAACTCATCCCCGGGCCGAAAGTGGGGGCAAAACTAGTCATCCGCCTGGGGAGGGTTAAGGGTGGGCCTGGTGACCTAAGGACAAACCCCAGGAAAAAAAAGGGGACGCCTGAACAGCCCGAGGAGAAGAAAAAAAGCAAGCACTAAAGGCAAAAAGATGGGTGGGGAAAATTGGTTTGGGGTGGTGGATCAACAAACAAAAATCGGAGGGGGGGAAAAGCTGACCGGCTGGAGAGCTGTGGGAGACGCGGGGGAGTTTGATAAAGAAGGAAAACCCTGGCATAGAGAGAGGGAAAACCAAAAAGATCCCCCCCGGGCCCTAAGGGAAGAAGTTTATCCGTGGAAAAAAAACGTTTTTCCTTCAACTAAGAGAAAGAACAACATGAGTCAGGCCGGGGGTTGTTCAAATGGCCAATGAAAAACTGCGTCCCTCTGACATGGGGCAGAACGCTCCGGCTATGCAAAAACCTGACTTACTCTGAAAAAAGAATGGAAGGTTGTCCTCAAATGAGAACATTGACACCCGGCCTACCCCTAACTCGGAGGAATTTCGGGAAAAAAAAAACGTTTGCATGGCATCTGCGGCGAAACCCCACATACCTGATACTGCGCTGGTCCTGGTTTAGAGAAGGTGGGGCCGGGGAAGAGGGGCAACAAGTTAACGAGTTTAGGGGGTGGGACTAAAGAAATTGGCAATTCGGGGAGGGAGTTTTTCGGAAGGGGTCGGGAGTAAAAAAAGCCGGGTCAACGCAGTGGCCACTCTGGAAAAAAAACATCCTTACATCGGATGCCACCGCGAGACAGGAGTAGAGTGTGGGGGAGGAAACGGGGGAAAGGGAGAGGAACTCGTCCGTGAGGGAAGGAGGGGTCAACCCTGCGAGACGGTTAAAAAAAGGGGGAAGCCGCAGGAATGTTATGGAGTAGTGAGTGCAACTGACGTCCAAAAAGAACTGGACCCGGCCAAAGGGCCGGTGGCAAAGGAGGTGACTTCTGCATTGGCAATCTGTGCCTTAAATAAAAGGGGGGGAAAAAGTCAACAAGATTGAAAGAGGTTGGCACGACGAAACCCGAATTTCCAAACCGACGTTGAAAGTCAAAGCGAAAGCTCGGCCGGAAACGCCAGTGCGGGTGAAACCAAGGCTCCAAGGTGTTACGGACAAGAAGGGGGGGGGGGGGGCGGACGGCCCAAGAAAACCCACAGAGGCGACCCGAACGGGTAAGGGGGGGAACAGAAAATTCAAGTTGGGGGGAAACTGACTCGAAGCCCATAGGGAAAATATCCCGCAACGGAAAATGGGAGCGAAAAAACCTAAGAGGCAACAAACTGCCGGGCGAGTTGCGAAGAAACGGCTAAAGGGGAAGACTTGTATGCCGCACGACGGGCAGCAGTCGACCGCACGTTGGGAGGAGGGGGTACTAAAACGCGCGAACACCCTCCAATGAAAGCGCAGAAATCCTGGGACAAAACCAGTCCGGCCGCCACGTCTCAAAGGTCCCGTTTGGGAGTAAAGAAAAACCACCGGGCAACCCAACGAATCAAAGCCGCAGAATCAGAGCGGGGAGGTGGGTATAAATCCCCAGGGTCCCAAAAGACTAAGGGGGTGGCGGGGTTCGGCCAAACGCAACTCCCGCCCGATTCGACAGACGGCTCGAATTGGTAAGAAGTTTATCGGAAAATCGAGTACTGAAGCTGGTCAGGGGGAGGCGCAGGAACCTGGACTGTTTTGGTCTAGATCAACTTGATGGGCACCCGTGTGAAAAGCCTCTGAAGTGACCGGGAGGGTCACGGAACTGGCAAGGCTGCTCTTCAACCAAAGGAGTCGCCTCGGGGTCGTGTCGTACTTCGCCTGTTGAAACCTGACGAACAAAGGGGGACCCTGCGTGATTAAAAGGGTGGACTGTCCACTTTGGGGGCCCTCCGGCACAAGCCTATATTGTCCACCACTGTGGTGTTTATTGGTGGGAAGGCCCATCCACAACGGGACATTTTAGGCAATCACAATTCACCGGAATACAAAAGAAAGACGGCATAACTGAAACGCTGCAAGAAGGGAAAAGGGGGGTCCCCGGCTGAAATAAAGGGAGACCGAGGGGTAAAAATCGGACGGTAGTGGAGCCCCCCGTAGAGGCCGGCAAGGGAGGGGGTTCGTAAACAAGTTGGGGCGGTGATCGGTGGGAGAAATAAAAACAGGGAGATCAATTGTGACGCCGCGGGTGCTCGTTTTCAGTGTAACCGAAGTAATATATCCTTGAGACTGGTAAAAAAACGGACAGAAAGGGACGAGCGGAGAGAACCTAACACGGCGGGTTAAAAAAGAAAAGGAGTAGCAAAAAATAATTAGATTAATTCAACTCCCGAGTGTGGAGGTCGTCACCGTTCGACCATAAGGGGGTAATAAGCTGGGTACCGGAACAAACAACGACCCGGAAGACGGGACAGGATGTAACATTAAAAGCAAGCAATTAGGGGGAAACTAGAAATAAATGGGGCAAAAAATTTCCAGACAAAAAACCGCTAGTACCGGATACCAATGCAGATTTACTGGTCTCCGGGGGCAAAGAGTGGGGCAAGAGTGGGGAACAAGGCCCGCTGGAAAAGTCCGGTGATGGGGAGGACTAAACGAAGACAGGACATTACTTGCAATCGAAGCGGAACATAAGAGTAAAATTTTCGGGTTGAGGAGTCTAAAAAAAAAAAAACTGCCTTCGGGCCTGGAGGGCAAAGTTTTCCGAACACCTCGGGGCTTCGGTCCTTCAGAAGAACAACGAGAAAACACGGAAAAACACTGATGGAAAAAAAAAATTGAAGGCATATCTCCCCACCGAACAGAAGGCCAGGGGGGGCAAGACAGGGGGGGGAACTGTTGGGGGGGAAGGGACAAGGGGGAAAACAGGCCAAAACACCGGAGGTAGGGAAATAAAACTTACAAAAAAAATTTTCAAGGAGGGCCGCGGACATGAAAGGCACTGTCCCCGGAAAAGGGAGGTCCTCTGCTTACATTAAAGAGGTAGGAGGAAAAGCATGACAACCCGTTGATGCCTTACCAAAAGGGGAATCATGGAATGAAAAAACCAGTGGGGGGAAAGTGACTAGGGGGGTTGCCGAGGACGCACAAAAAAAAAACAACGGCCGGGCCTACAACCACCGGGGGAGCAACGGGGCGTTAACGACAAAAAAACGGCCGTTGTAAACACCGGGGAACCCAGCCTGAAAAAGATCCAACACTTCCACAGAGCAGAAAGGAGATCCAAAAAAACAGGAACAGTCCGGGCCGCGGAGACGAGAACTAAATAACTTAAGGATTAACATGAAAAAGGGAGGAACTTGTACTTAGATCGGAAAAGAGTGCGTCTGATTTACAAAAAAAGAAAAAACAAGGCTCGAACCACACGTGGGGGAAGGACCCCCCACTAACCCCGCGAGCGCGGGTGTGTGAATCTTCCCGGTTGGAAAAAAAACCGAACAGGGGACCTACCCTGTACGTGCGACCTTTTGCAGGAGTCAACTGCGCTCGGTCGTTTCACGAATAAAAAGGTCCAACGAGTCGCTCCCCACTATCAAAAAATGTCAGAGAAAAGAACGTAGCCATGGGGCATCAGTTTTGTCCACAGAAGGGTGAAAATCGTCCGGCCGCTTCCGAACGGCGGGGGGGAGAAGAACAACCAAATGACCCTCTTGTGAAAAAACTCTCCAAAACGAGGAAACGGAAGTTAGACCTGCCGACGCTTCACGTGGCCCGTCAGCCAATCAAACTCAAAAAAAAGGGAAAGGGACCCGGGAAGGAAACACCTGAGAAAGAAACAACCTGGCACGGACACCCGGAGGGGAAAAAAACGATTGTGCAAATCGGTAGGAAAATAACAACACTCTCAAGTTTAAAGACGGAGGGTGGACAGCCGGGATGCCAAAAAAAAGGGAACTTGGGCCTGAAGGGCCTGCGACGGGGGGGGAAAGACATCCAGGGAAAGCATCACGCCGCCAGGAAGGGTAAAGTCGTTGGGAACTGACCAGGTTAGGGGGACGAATTCACACACGAAGGGAGAGGCCAATTCCGCCCGCCCCGTAAAGCACAACTAATCGTCCCCCAAAATGCGCAATCAAAAAAACCAGGGAAAGGCCCCCCACCGTAGTATCGTCCAGAGTTGGAAGTAACTTCGAAGAAAAACCCGGGGGAAACTAGCGGGAACGGAGGAATTGAATAACCAATCCATAACAAATTTAACCGAATCCAACGAGCGTCACCCACCAAAAAAAAAAAGGGGCGAGCACGGAAAACCCTTTCGTCTTCGAAAAACAATGGAAAAGAAGAGCAATATTAATCCTCATTGGAGAAAATGAAGGGGCCAGTTTCCTTCAAGCAGCCGATAAAAAAAGAGCCACATCAAGCGCCAAACATGACGCAAAAGAAGGAGATGCACCTAGGCGTTTAAGAAAAGTCGCAACCCGGACAGGGCAGAAAAAAGGCCAGCCCCAAACAAATTCAGAACATTAGGCATCTAAGGCTCGGCGAGAAAATCAACAGAGGGCCCGGGTTGGATTGGGCATCTCCTTGAACCTACGAAAAACCGGCCCGAAGAAAAGAGTCCGGAAAACCACCAATCACTCGAGCGCGAAAGAAAAAAGAAATGGGTCATCGTGTTATAGAAAACAAACCACTGGAACCCAAAAAGGAAAATCGGGTTCAGGGGAGGCGCTTGTTGGGGAAAGGGGAAAAAAAAATAACAAAACGAAACTACTGTGAAAAGAGGAAAACCTCGGCCACCGTTTGCAAACCCCGGCGATGAAGTGACGGGTGGGGAAGAAAAAAAAGAAACGGGGACTATGACCACCTCCGAAGGCAGTAGCGCTTGAAGTGGAATACAGTAACTGAAGTTCGGTTGGGGCTGGAAGGGCGTGTTAGCGGTCAGGGGGTTGCCAATGGGAGAAGCAAACCCACCACCAATAAAAAGGACAAAAAACAGTAAGAACTCCAGTCAGAAAAGGAGAACTTAAGAAAAAGGGAAGTCTGGCACATACCTCGGGGACCGGGGCTCAGGTCCAAAAAGGGGGCGGGTGTGTCTGTACTGGTCAAAACCCTGGAAAGGAGAACTGGACCGCCTACCCGGAAACTAAAAAAAAAAAAAAACACAGCACGCGGACGTAGCTTGGGGGCATCGGCCTCCGTCGGGAGGCTGGTAGTGGGTAGACGCTCGAAGAAAATGTGGGGACAAACTGGGGTATTTTTGGGAGACGACGAAAAATCGCGGGGAAGGGAGAAGGAATTTGACGAACTGCCAGCCAAAGTGAGAAACTTGAACGGCAGAGACCACCCTAAAAACGGAAAAGTCCGCGGGAGGGTGAAAAAACGTAGAGGTATAAAAAATGAATAGGGCCCCATGATCGACGAAACGGATCACCGTAGGATAAAGGGAAGACCCACCACGCAGTGTTGCCTGCCGAACCGGTACGGTTTCCTTGGGGAAAAAGTTCGTAACAAAAAAGAGAAGAAAATAAAACCACTGCCACACTGACAGGAAGCCGAGGGGCAAAGCACCGGGGGAGGAAACGCCTGAAAAAAAAAAGTGGAAAGCCTCCCTAAAAGGACGCTTCACCCAAGAAAAACCAAGAACAGGATTAAAACCTGGATGACTGACAGGATTCAGAAAACGGGGAAGACGTCTACAGAGTGGGGAGAAAAGGGTATAAAAAGGGAAAGCTTGGAATACTCCGCACACGGGACGCCAAATCCTCAGAAGAGGAAGGAAAGGATCAGAAGACACACAACTCAAAAAAAAAAAGGCATAAACAGTTGTTGCCAAAGAGAAACCCCCAGGCCCACCGCAAAGTTTTCCTCCGTCGAAAAGAGGGAGAAACACGTGAGGACGCGACAAGGTGGGGACCCAAAAGCCAGGATCGACATGAAACCGGAGGAAAGTCGGAAAGGAAAACAGCAACTAAAGAAGGGGAATGGCAACCACTTCACGCCACGTCCAAGGGGGGAAAAGCAGTACGCTGAACGGTCAGTCACGAGAAAACCGGTGGGTATAAAGAGACGGGGTCGGGAGAAAGAACCAGACGTTCAAAACGGCGGGGAAGCAAAAAAAGTCTTAAGGAAAAAAACGGAGGCAGCAAACCGACGAACCTTAGGAGAAGGAACGGACATCTCCATTTCAAAAGGAGAGGAGAAAATAGAGTCGTCTGGACGGGAATTAGGCGTGGAAACTGCAAATAAGGAGGGAACACTGCCCGCTGGGGAAGAAGCAAACGCCATCAAGGGGGGTTGGGTGGGAAGAGGAGCCCGAAAGAAACGGAAACTGCTGCTGGAAACAGAAGCATGTCTAAAGGGAATCCGGACCCTTCTGTTAGGGGTCTTGTTTCCGGTGAAAAATGGCACTTTGTGCGGAACCGGGGGGGACAACACTAAAAAACTGACGTTCAAGTTTCGGGATGAAAGGCCCCTTGGCAAGACTGCCGTCGAAAATCGGAAAAGACGGCGGAAAACAGCGTTTCCGGGGGGAGGGGGAATTTCAAAAAATGCAAGCCTGAGGGAAGGCCAATGGAGAGAGGCAAGTTCCACCCAAAAAAGAAACGGCCTTTCAGTGAGAGAACAACGTTGGGTTGCGTGGCGGAAAGAAGGAAGTAGTGCAGGTAAAAACAAATCCATCTCAAATGACCGTTCCTGACGTGCTTCCAAAAAAAGAGTCCGAAAAGACTCATGACCTGGAGGGGGGAACCCGTGGGAGGGGGAAAAAAAGGGGAAGACAGTTTTTCAAGGAAAGGCCTAATCGCGACAACGCCTAAAGGACGTGGACGGGAGGAGACCGGACAGATGGTGGGACAGAAGGGAATTGGGGGACGGAAAACTAAAAAAACGTCAGTTCAGGGAGAGAAAATGCAACTGGCCCAGGGATCAGGACATTTGGTAGAGTGCTCAGGCCAACAAAAAAAGAGAACTGTGGGAAGGAAAAGAAATAACTTAGAACCTAAGATCAAAGAAAAAAACCTCCAGGAGAAAAAGAACACCAATTGTAGGAAAAAATCCAAAAAAAGGGGAAACGATCAAACGTTTCCCGTGTGGGAGGGAAAAGGAGAGGTCATTCTCCACGTGAGGTCAGGGATCGGAAAAAAATACCACAGTTGGGTCGAAAGAAAAAGCTGCCTGGACGCCAAAAAAAATCAACAATCCGCGTCACCAGAGAGGGGGAAAGAACCATCTAAAAAGGGGAAGGGGGCGGTTAAAAAAAAAAAACCAAGGCCCAAAAAAAAAAGGGACCCGGTGCCAGGCAGGACGAAGACATCCGCAGGAATCCAAAAGGGGGAGCCACCTCCCGTCAATAGGTAATTTGCAAACCGAAAGGGTAAACTGGTGAGTGGTCACGCGGAGAAAGCACTTGGGAAAAAAGCTTTGACTGGGAAAAAGTTGTGGAGAAATAAGGGGGCAGATCACGTTCAAAAAAAAAAAAAAAACAACCAATACAGAAAAAAAAAAAATGGTTAAACGGGGAGAACTCGCGTGAAGGGAGGTCGGGATTGGGTCCCCCCAAGGGTTCAAACATCCGACGAAAAAAGGAATTGAAACGTTGTGAAGAGGCCATGAAAGAAAAAAGGGGGACAGCTGGGATTAGTCGGTCAGTGTGTCGGGGGGGGAAAGAACGTCCCTCACATCCAAAAATCAAGAACCGAAGCAAAATCCCAGGACGAGGGAGGAAAAAAAAAAAGCAACTACAAAGGTAACCATTGGGGGGAATCACACGATCGGAAGGAGGGTTCAGCCGTTACGAGAAGCAGGGGTAAGAGGGGGGGGTCCGGTTTGATAACATCGCAAAGCAAGGATAAGCCCAAAAAAAAGCCCTCCGAACAAATTATTAGTGGCAGGGACCGCAGAAAAGGAAGAAACAGGAGAGTCCAGGGAAAAAACATTGATCGTCCAAAGGGGGGGGGGGGGGAACACAAGCCGTCAACGGGGAAAAGGAACAGATGTTCCATCCAGAGAGAGAGGAGAGTACCAGAAGGGAGGGAGGCGGTTCATTGAGGTTCGCTGAAAAAAAAGGACGGCGCTCGGAAAGGAGGCTGTGGCAAAAAACCAGTTGGGGGAAAGTCAGGCACAAGAACAGAAAAAACCCAGCAAGAGAACTGCTTGATGGAGAAGAAGGTGGAAAGGGGCTGCGCAGAAAAAAGGTGACAGGGGGGGACGCCCAAGGAGGTCATTCCCGGGGGAGGGGTCAAAAAAGGGTTGGGGGGAGGAGTGACCCGCCTTTAAACGAGAAAAACAAATAGAAAGAAGACCCGGTACCTCTAAAAGTCCGAATTCTAGGGGAAAAAAAGGGTGCTATGGTAAAAAATCAAAAGTTCGGTAAGGACGTACTGAAAAAAAGTGGGGAATTTTACTATCAGAAGAGTTGTTTAAAATAGGGGGGAGAAAAAAAAACCACGATTTGCAAAAGAGGCACACGAAACGGAAAAAAAAAAAATGGGTTCCGGTGCAGGGTTGTCCGTAACAGAAGAAGAAAGGGTTCCATTGCCCGGCCCAAAAAGAATAGGTGGGTCAAACTGGAGAAGAAAACCCACCGAAAGACAGAGCCACGCTCTTGAAAATGGGAGGGAACAATCAGATCTCCAAGAAAAAAACATTGGAACACAATGGGGTCAACAACTGTTGTTACCCCTGGGGAAAGGTCAGGTGTGAAAGGCCCGGGGGAACCCTGAGGGAGGGTGGTATGGAAGGGAGAAGGAAAACCCTAACAGGATGAAAGGGGAAAAGAAAGTTCTTGCTATCAAGGCGATCCATCAAAATGCAGGACGGAATCCACAGAAACTAAAAAATACGTACTTGCCAAACCAGACATGGGTGGAAAGATTGGAAACGGCAATAAAAATCCGTTCGGTTTCGAGGGGAGGGTCTAGTTAGGTAAAAGTCACCAGTACAGCAGGAAAAATGGTATGAAGAAACCTGAAAGAAAAAAAAGAGACCCTTCATTATCGAAAGAGAAAAAGGACACACCTTGAAGAAAAATCAAACTCGGGCAGGGGCAAAAGTTGTCAGACGCTAAAACCCTGATAAACATATTAAGAAAAAACCACTATAGGGGGAGGAAGGGGGTCTAGAAAAAGGCCATGGGTAAAGGGAAAAACGGGGGGTGTGGTGGCCCAGAAGAAACAAGCCGAAATCCCCTAGAAAAAGAGACAAAGGGATTCCGGCAGTTTTATGAAGCGAGCAGGGAAATGGGTGAGAAACCATCCAAAAGGAAAACACATTACTTGGTGGATAGCAACGTCTTGAAGGGGGCACCTGGAGTGAGAACCTTGATTCAGGGAGGGAGGAACATGTCGAAAAAGAACACTTCAAAAAAAAACTGAGGCTATGCCGTGGGACGCATGTTATCATCACCCGGCCGAGGGGGGAAAGAAACGTCGGAAGGAAATTGGGACTGTAAAAAAGTGGGGGGCTCGGCCACCACGCAGGAAAAAGGACGTGGTGTCAGGGAAAAAGAAAAAGCGTACGGACCATTGTTCAGAGGGGAAACGGATTATGATTGCCACAATACCATTCTTATGAAGCTTTCGGACAGAGAGAAGGTTCCAAAAGCCCTGAACTGTTTGCACAAGGGCTTTGAAAACGCAAAAGGGACCAGAAGGCATTTGTGCCCTAACGGCACAGCCGGGCAAAGGAGAGGGAAAACAACAGTTGCCGGGGGGGGAATAGGTGGGGAGGTAAGGACACCGTTGCTGAAAGACAGGGTTGTGGAAAGACCCCGGGGGGTGCCTCAGGGTCTGAAGGAGAAAGGTTTGAACACCGGCGCAGAGGAAGGACTTAAAAAACGCGGGTCCCAAGGACAGGGCCGGAGATGAAATCCAAAAGAAACAAACAAAAGACGGCCTTGGCAATAGTGGACAAAAGGGATCAGCGGGAGCAAGTAGTTCTCTTCCGACCCCTTTGAGGGATACATGTTGAATTTCTAAACCTTACATCAACATTTTATGCTGGGAAAAAAAGGGGAAATGTGGAACCAACGAAAACGCTACCCGGAACTGTCTGGTGCAATCCAGCGGGAACTATGACAACGTAAAGAGGCAAACAGAATGGTTCCAAAAAAGGAAGGAACAAAAAAAAATCGCACCGGATAGCTGCACCGGATGAACAGACTAGAAAAGGAAGGGCGCGTGTGAAAATCACACGGAAACATACTGGAAAAGAGAAGAAGGCTACCCGACCGCCAACTCGTCGGAAGCCGAAATAACAAAAAAGAAAAAAAAACGACGTACAAAAGAACTATTTAAAAAAAAAAACGCGCCCGGGGGCTGTGAAGGGATAGACTCCGGCCCGAATTTAGGGGGTCAGCTGGCGTTTACCAACACCCTCCACCCGGAAAGTAAATGAACAAAACGACACCGAGAAAAGAAGGGGGATACATAACTTACGTGGAAACTGAATCAGCACCGGAACAAAAAATCAGGGAAAAAAAATCTCCTGCCAAGGATGTGGAGGCCGGGAGGGGCATCGAAAAATACACCAGGAGGGTGTAAAAGGAAAACCAGGGAAAAAACTTCGGTACGACGTGACCGAACCTGTCCAGGAAGAGGAAAGTGGGGCCCATCATAAAAGTGCGAAATAGATTAACCGGTGCGGCTGACAATGAAAAAAAAAACGGGGAAAAAGCGGGAAACCCCAACCGTGGTGCCATTAAGAGACGGTGGGGGGGGGAACCCAAACGAAAGCGTCCACGCACCCTGGCCGGAAGCCAAAATCAAAAAGAAAAAAAGATAGGCGGGTTTCGAGCAACGAACTCACGGAAAATCAAAAACAAGTTTGGAAGGGGGGAAGGCAAGCAACCGGGGGAAAACCGGAAAGGGCAGGTCACGGGGAAACACTTAACACTCAAGACTAGAGGCCAGTCAGTCGGGCAAAGACCTCTGCTGGGGGGCAGACGAAATCGCCTACCTGTTACTCCATTCCTTAAAACTTCCCGGAAAAAAAAGAAAAAAAAAAAAAAGATGTTTTCTCGGCCGGAGTGCATTCAGGTCGGCAACCCAAGGAAAAAAAATGCGCGAAAAAAGGGTTCCAAGCCACCAATTCGACTCTCGACGTGGGGAAGGGCAGTAACGGCGGTAAGTCCCCACCAAGGGGAAGGCGACAGGGTGAAGGGGAAAAAACTTCACAGGCAGGGGGAGTTGGGTTCAAGGAGAAGAGGGAAAAGAAAAACAACGGCAAAAGGGTCCGGGAATCGACGGGACCGTAAAAAAAAGACAAAAACGACTAGGGGGTTCAGAAAGGAATCAACAAAAAAGGGGTCAAACCTAGAAAAAAAAGCCACAAAGGGCACAAGGGGGGCAAGTTGTCCAGAAAAAGTTTCTTCACATCAAGGAAAAAAAAAAAGGTGCGGTAGAAAAGGGCCGCAGTAGGAAATCAGGACCAAAAGCCGTTCGGGATCCTGATGACTGGGGGGGGGGGGGGGGCGAGAAATTGTGTTCCAAGGAGCCGGGGACCAGTTGGGACGGTAAAAAAAAAGGGCAGAAAATAGCAGCGGGGGAAGGCAGGGGGGAGAGAGGGGGGGGAGGGTATGAGGAGAGAGGAGGAGGGAGAGGGTGGAGGGGGGGGGGAAGTGAAGAGGTGAGAGGGGGGGGAGAAGGGAGTGGGAAGAGGGGCGAGGGAAGGTAAAAAAAGGGCAAATAAAGAGAGGAGGAAAGAAGTATGGGGGGGGAGGGGAGGAAGGGGGGAGGGAAGTGTGGAGAGGGAGGGGGGAAGAATAGGGAGGGAGGAGAAACGGGGAATAGGGGTAAAGGGAGTCGGGGGAAGGGGGGAGGAAGAGAAATGGAAAGGAGAGGAGGGAGAAGGGGGGGAGAGAGGGCGGGGGGGGAGGGGGGGGGGGAGGAAGAGAGGGAAGGGAGGGGCGGGGAGAGAGTGGAGTGAGGGGGGGGGACAGGGAGAAGAAGAGAGGGTGGGAGGAGAAGGAGGAGGGGGGGGGGGAAAGGGGGGGGGGGGGGGGAGGAGAGGGGGAGAGGATGAGGTGGATGGGGGGAGGAAGGGGCACGGGGCGGGAGGGCAAGGGGGGAAGGGAGGACGAAAAAGGGGGGAGGAGGGGGGGGAAGGGCGGGGCAAAGGAAGGGTGAGGGGCGGAGATAGAGGGGGGGGAGAGGGGGAGGGGAGGGAAGAGAAGGAGGAAAGAGGGGGGGGGGAGAGTGAGGGGGAAAAGTGGGGGGGGGGACGGGGTAAGAGGGAAGGGGAACGACAGTGGGTGGCGGAAGGGGGAAAGAGGGAGAGAGGGGAAAACGGGAGGAGGGGGGGACAACGAGTTAAATGGAGGAGGAGGGGAGGAATGGAAAGAGTAGGAGGGGAAAAAAAAGAAAATGTGAGGAGGGATAGGAGGGGTGGAGGAGGGGAGGAAAGGGGGAGGGGAGGGGCAGAAGGGAGGGGCAGGGGAAAAAGAAGGGTCGGGGGGGGGGGGGGAAGAGTGGGGCAGGGGGGGAGGGAGAGAGGGGGGGGGGAAGCGGAAAAGAAGGGGGAGGGAAAGAAGGGGGGATGAGGAGAGAAGAGACGGAGCGGGAGTGGGGGGGAGAGGGGGAAGAGGGGGGGGGGGGGAAGGTGGGGGGGGTAGAGGACGAGGGGAGAGGAAGGAAGAGAAGGGGGAGGTGATATGGAAGGGTAAGAAGAGAGGTGGGGAGGAGGGGAGAGGGGGGGGGGAAGGGGTAGGGAAAAGGAGGGGGGGAAAAGGGACGGAGGTAAGTAAGAGGAAGGAGAAGGAAAGAAGAGGGTGGAGGGCAGGGGAAGAGGAAGAGAAGGGGGGGAGGGAGGATAAGAGAAAAAGAGAAGAGGGGAAGGAGAGGGAGGAAGGGTGGGGAGGGAGGAGAAAAAAGGAAAAGGGGGAGGGGGGTGGGAATAAGAGAAAGGGGAGGAGGATAGAGAAGGAGAAAGCTGAGGAAAGGGGGGGGAGTGAGAGGGCCAAACGAAGGGGGGAGGAGGCGAGGAAAAGAAGGTAGAGGGGGAAAAAAGCAGAAGGGAAGGAAGGTGAATAAGGGGAAAAGGGGGAAGAGGAACGAGGGCGGGTGGGAAAGTACGGGGGGAAAAAGGAAAAGAAGGGGGGGGGGGAAAAGGATAGGGAGGAGGGCGGGAGAGGGAAGGGAGAGTGGGGGAGACAAGGAGTGGGGGTGGACAGGGAAGAGGGGAGCGCGGGTGGAGGGAGGAGGGAGGGAGGGGGGGGGAGGGGAGGGAGGGTAGGGCGGGACGGGGGGGAGGGAAAGGGGGGGAAGAACAGGGAGGGGAAAGGGGCGGAGGGGGGGAGGGGGGGAGAGGGGAGGGGGAGGGGGGGGAAAGGATGGGGTGGGGGAGGAAGGAGGGGAGTAGGGGGGGAAAAAGGGGGAAGGGGAAAGTGGGGGGGGGCGAGAGAGGTAGAATCCGGGGAGGGGGGAAGAAGGCGGTCGATCAAAGGGGGGAGTGATGGTGGGGGAGGGGGGGGGGGCGAGGGGGGGGTAGGGGGGTAAGGGAGGAGGGGAAAACGGGGGGAGGGGGCTATAAGAAGTATCCAAAGGAGGGAGTAAATGGGAGGAAATGGGGGAGGGAAGAGAATGAGGAGGGGGGGCAAAGGAGTTAAAGGGAAAGGAGGAAGGGGAAGGAGGAGAGAGGAGGAGGATAATGGGGGTGGGCGCAAAGGAAGGGGAGGGGGAGGAGGCAGAGAAAGGGAAGAGGAGGGGGGAGGGGGGGGAAGGAGGGGGGGAGGGGGGGAGGCGTAAAAAGAGGGAGGGGTGAAAAGGGAAGGGGAGGAGGGGGGGCTAGGGAGGAGGAGGGGGGGAGGAGGAAAAGGAGATAGTGGAGGAGAAGGGGGGAAAGTAGAAAAAAAAGGGGGTGGAGAAAGATGGAAGCGGAGGGGGGCAAGAGTAGAAAGAGAAAGGAAGGCCAGAGAAGAGGGGACGGTCAGAGGATGGAAAAAGGGAACGGAGGGAGAGGGGGGAGGGTGAGGAGAAGAGGATGCCCCGTCCTGGGTCACAATAAAGGGAAAAATGTGTGGTCCTCCGAAACAAAGGAATCCCCAATGGGTCCAAAAACGACCAAACCCTTTCTTTGTGCCAGGTTGGGCGATAGGAGGGAAAAACACATGTAAAACATCTCCGGATTGCGTTCCGTACTGAAAAACTCGTCAGGGGGGGCTTCTGTTACCGAGGAAAAGGGACCGTGTCGAGACGGGGAGAAGCACATCACGGGGAAAGACAGCCTTGCCGGGTCCGGGATGTTCCGAAACTCCTCGACGAATGACCCCCCGCAGGAGGGTCCAATCAAGCCCCGCCCGACCGCAGCAGGAAACAAGCGATAAAAGACGATATCACATCCGCCGGCCAATTAAGCAAAAAAGGACGGACCGCCAACGCAGTGGGAAAGGAATTCTAATAGAAGTTGGTAAGCAGTTGCCAATAAGTTGAAGGTCGTAAAAACGAAAAACCCAAAGGGACACCAGTAAAAAAAAAAAGACGAAGAATCCCGACAGAAAGAAAGGACCAACCCAAACTGCCACTGGGAAAAAAACAGCTCCCCAAACACGCAAAATTCCAAAGAAACAACAAAATGAAAAGAAGTAGGAATGGCGCAGAAGACCATAAACGAAATTAAAGACAGCAAGATCAACCAGTCCCGTCAGGCGCAAAGAAAAGTTAGCACATAACGCTAGCCCCGCAAGTAGGACCCCTTAGGAAAAAGGGAAAGATCGAGAGAGCCAGCCCAAAAAGGAAGAGTCAAAGGGGAGAGAACCTCGTTAAACGAGTGAAGGGACGCAACCCGAATACGAAATTGTATTGTCCTTTGGTTGGGAAGGATACAATGTTCTCAAGGGAGACGCAGTCTTGTCAAATTCTAAAAAAAACGTCCATGAAAATCGTCACCGCGACCCCGGACAACCGCAATCGTTTTGAAGAGAAAAAACCACCAAACCAATGGAACAAGATTTACTAGCAACGAAAGAGACTGCGGTTATCTCGGTGCGTGAAGTGTAAAAGAGGGAAAAAAAGAAACGACGCACCAGAAGGGGCAGCGGGAAACGTAAAAGTGTGGTCCAATTCGGAATTTCCGTCCAGGTGGGTGAACACAGGGAAAAAAGGTAGAAAAGAGAATAAAAAGTGCACGAGGTGGGTTCCCCTGGGGAAGTACCAGACGCAACACGAGAGGGGGGGGTCGAAGGTTCCAGAAAAGAAAAAGGCGGGTTGATGCTAAACGGTCAGTGGACCGCCGCCCACCAACCCCTGGAACCAAACCGACCAGGGGAAGAAGATCAACCTGAAGGAACCCTTGGGTTAACCAATAAAGGGGAATCAGGGACAAACCTTAAAGAAGGCCGGGAAAATTTTCCAAACCAGACCAACCTTTGCCGAGGGTCTGGAAAAGGCATAAAAGGGGGGGAATTGCACGCATGACCGCATACGGCGACGGAAACCACCAAAGAGAACCGCGGAGATGACGTTTCGTCACTTTCGGCCCAAAACGTCCGGTGAGCTGCTGATAATGAAGTGGCCATCCGCCCAGAGGGGGAGGGGAAAAAAAAGGGGTAAGTTCAAGAAACAAATTACCATTACAAAGGGGGGGGGACCGTCCCACTGCCTCAACCGTGACTAAAGATAGAAAGCAACTCCATCAAAGGGGACCCAGGAACCCTGGACCCCCAAGATCAGCGGTCGGCCCGAGGAAGAGTAGAAAATGAAAATAAAGAAGAAGGATAGGGGGGGACTAAGCACGTATTGGACAATGGACGGACACTTCAAGGCAGTGGCAAGCAGGAGAGAACGAAGAACCTTACGTTTGAAGGGGAGAAAACCAAAATCGAGCAATCAAAACCTATTGCCAAAACCGACAACCGGACATCACCGCAACGAGAAGCTTCGGAAGAGAGCCTTCAGGGGAATCAGCCAGAAAAACCTCGAAATATATTGGGCCAGCAACACGGGGAGTACGGAAACAGGGGGGGAAACGGTGGACTGTTTAAAAGGTCGGGAAGAGGGAAGGCAGGCATGTGTTAGCAACAAAGGATTCAACGAGAGCGCCAAGCGAAGCCAGGACTCAAAAAAATTCCGAAATGAGAGGTCTTAAGTGGAAAGAAAAATCGGCCCTAAACAGAGAAAGAAACGGAGTCGTGTGACAACGTCGGAAGGAAGAACCCAAACCCGGCAAAACCTTTGACGCCGGAGAAAGCTGTATTTTGGTCGAAAAAACCCACGTCCGGCCGAAACCAAAGGGGGGAAAGAAGTAAATGACAGACAAGTCAGGGTACGAAAAAACAGGCCCCCCCGCAACGATTGGCCCGGCCAACCGTAAAGCCAACGTCGGGGACTTAGGATCTTGGAAACGGTCAGTGGTCCGAGCGGGCGGGTAAGCAAGGAGGAAGTACGGGCGCTTCGTCTCTCACAGCAAGGAAGTCTTTCCCAATAAAACCCCAAGCAGTCGGGCGGCCCGACCCGGCAAGAGGGAAAACTGACCATTCCTCAGGAGAGGAATCCTACTCAACAAAAAATGATTGGGAGCCCCAAAGTCGAACTGGGGTTAATTTCGTCGAGAAAGCCTAAAATCACACGCGAAAGTGAAAGCCGGAAAAGCGAAAGTTGTCTGAAGAGAACCAAAAAACTCACTGGCAGGAGGAACAAAGACACTGTCGCCTAGAATGGTCTATGAGAAGCGGTAACCGAGTTGGCGGGGAAAGGGGAAATCAGCGTGAAAGCCGGGGACCCATTTGTGTTCGTTAAAAAAGATCCCGGACGGGTCCGTGGAGGCGCACAATCAACCAGGTTCTTAACGAGGTCTTTAGGGAAAGAGGGGGGCAAGAACGGCGGAACCGTCCTCGGGGTGGCGGGACGGTCGCCCGTTGGACCAGGTACGACGTCGTCCTCGGAGGTGAAAAGGATGCAGGAAGAACGGGAAAACCAAGAAAATGGACACTAATGAGGGGGCGCCCACCAGGGGGGGACTTGGCGAAGGGGGACAACACCTACTCAAGGAGAAAAACGAAAAACATGAGTAAATCCGCAACAACGAAAGGTAAAAAAACCTAAAGTCACAGTCATGAGGCACACGAAAGTTGCACAAGAAGAGGCGTGTGAGGTAACGGGGCCCGAGAAAGTGGTGAGCAAAAGCGAACCGTCACGCAAGTAGGGTCTATCCGGGGGGTCAAAATTTTGGTGGGGGGGGAAAGGAGGGTGTGGCGGAGGCGGGGGGGACCAACAAGGTCCTGAGGGGGGGGGAAGAAGCTGACTGGCCCGGGAAGCGTCCACCGGTGAAGAAACCGGGGGGCTGAGGGCTCGGCTTAAACGCAAATGGGAGGGGAAGGTCATGGCTCGGCTACGCTCGAATCACCTACGGGACGGCAAAACCAGGCCCAGGTATTTGAAGGGCGAGACGCCAAGGGAAAGACGTGGTTCAACGCAACCGGGCAGTTCGAAGGACCAGTAGTGAATGGCAAGGCATAAAAAAGAAACAACAACAGGAAGGCCCCTAGAGTCCATGGTGGCCAGACCAAAAAACGAAACCGTCAGCATCTCCCAAGAAATCGGACGGATCGGAACGTGAAAAAAGAAAGAACTGAGTCAGGGGGGGCTTATGGCCGCAGAAGAGGCAGGACGACCAGGAAGGTGGTTCCAGGGAAAAGAAGCTACAAATCGGTCGAACACTAAGTTATCCGGGACCACAGTAAAAAAGGAGGGATTTTCCGACGCGTCACGCAAGGGGTAGTACGCAATTCAGCGGCCGTGCGACCGGCTTAGGCGAAACCGGGGGGTTTGGGGGAAATCCGTCAGCATCCACCATGGGGAGTGTAACAGCAAAAACACGAAACAACACCCTGAAAGTAAAAACTCTTAAAAATGGGGGGTTCCGGAAATGGGACGCAAATTGGACGAAGAGAACAAAGGATGGAAGAAACGTGCATGTGGGGGCAAACAGACATCCGCCCTTCCGTGAAAGACTGTTCCCTAAAAGTGACGCTGGAAAAAAAATTCCCTTTGAACGAGTCTTCCGGCTGTTCTTTGTTCCATGAACGATCACGCAACACGGGAGGGAACACACTTAAAAAAAACTCAAAAACCCCAAGAAGAGTGCGACGGGAGAGCTATCACGGCCTGGTTTCCAATATTTGTTGGGGGGGGTTTGATTCAACCGATGTCGCAGGATCGTTCGGGAATAGCTGGGGGAGAACGAATTGTACGTGTAGAAAAGAAGCCATCCCCGCAAGAATGCCACGAGAAAGCCCAAGAAAAAAAGGCCCCCAACAAAACATCACGGGACAGTCGGGGCCGAGGTCCAAAGGGGAAGGGGGGGGGTCACTGAGGAATAGGAGAAGAAAATTTTCGTCTGCCTGGTGGGGGTGCCGGCCAAGATGTCGTTGAGACCAAGGCAGGGCTGGCGAAGGTGAACAAGAGCGTGGCAGAAACTTCAACTTCTGCTGGCGTACATGTGAATCCAGCTGACGGGGGGACAAACCAGATTAAAGGCGCGTTTGCAAAAAAGGAAAGCCCAGGATGGCCAAAATTTAGCGAAAACATACTGAAAGGACGCTGGGATGGGGGGTGACGGGCAAGGGGGGGGTGGTAAAACGGCAGTAGTCTGGGGGGGGAAACTCTTCAGATGGCATTCGGTCTAGGTGTTCAGTCGGGGTTCTAGAGTGGGGGGAGGAGTAAGGAAGTGAAAGAAACGAGGGAAAGAGGGGAAGCAACGCCAGATTACACGATTTAAAGGCAAACGGGTGGGGGCCGGGGAACGGGAGAGCGATTGTGAACTGCCGGGGGTGTCGAGTCGGTGAAACGAGGTAAGGTGCTGGGGAGGAAAGAATTGGAGATCACGCAGGGGGTAAAGTAGCCAGAATGAAGAAATTGAATCAGGAAACAAACGCATCCCCCGGCCATGCAAAATTTGGGACGGTGATGGTAAGTCCCCGAGGGTTTCAACCGTGGTCCGAGGTCAAAAAAAAAAAAGGACAAGGAACAAGGACTAGTTGGGGGGGGTCAAAAATCCGGCCCCTACCGCCAAACTCGAAGTTTCACAAAAAAACTTGTCTCGTGTTTCCCCGGCCATCAGAGAAAGTGGACAAAAAAATGAGGGTACAGGTCCAAAAAAAACCAGGTGGCGGTCAAGTTTGACCTTGGAGTTGCGGTCAAAACAGCCTCAGGAAAGGGGGGAACAAAAGTACCTGGATCACTGGAACGTCCGAAAATCCACAAGCGGATCCCATTCAGGTGTGCAAGAGCACACCGGAGGGGCTAAACAGGTAATACGCCAAATACCGGACTAGACTGAGGAAAAGTCGGCAATGAAGGGGGGGGAGTTAGGGGACGGTGGACTGGTACGACCTTGGTCCCCGCCGTCGTTGGTAGGTAACTAACAACACCCTTCATTGAGAGGAAAACTAGGAAAGAGAATGTTAATCCGCGCAAGTCGAGCACAGACCAAAGTCGCAAAAGAAACTTTTTGTCAAGGACTCTAACACCGGAACTAAAAAAGGAGAAACACAAGCGTCAAAAAGGCAGACGTGGTGGCTTGCCAAAAAACTGGTAACTCCCTTGGGGGGAAGGGGTGGGTGTCCAGAAAAAAACCAGACAAAAAAACGATAAAGAAGACAAAGAACTGCGCGTCCAAAGGGCGAGTTCTATCGAGGATAGGAGCAGGAGTTTCGGAACAAAAAACAAGAAGAAGACGGGGGTGGCCACAGATTGGGACGTGGAAAGCAAAAGATTGGGGAAGGGGGACAGGAGAAGTGGCAGGCGGCGCTCCAGTTTCTCACTGGGCGGCGCAGGAGGGCTTCCCGTGAGAAGGGAGCTGGAGACGGCCAAGAGGGGGAGAGGACGGCCAACAAGGTGGGGATGGCCCGCGAGGTAACCAGCTAACATGGCCACCATGTTCAGAAGAGCGTATTGAGGTGCAGGAGTAAATCACTACCAATAAAAAAAGGGAAGCACGAAGACGAGGAAAAGTTGGAACCTGAAATGATCGGAAACCAAAGATCACGGGGGTTGTGGGGAAAAAGGTTTGATGACAGCCCTAGTCGTTATACTGACAAGAGTTCTTGCCTCGGGAGGGACAGCCGGGCAAAAAAAAAAGGGGGGACAAAAAAACTTAGGCCCGGTGGGGTGGGACGGGGGGGACTCAACTGGGAAAGACAGAAATGTGTGTTACGAGCCAGGTGTGTCATTCCGGTAATGTCCGAACCGGCAAGCTGGAAACCACTGCGGGGATTAACGAAAGCCAAACCAGAGAGGCCCTTCAAAAGGTCAACAATTCAGGGTATGGCAACAGAGACTTGTTGGTTCAAAGGGTGAGCAGGCCGGAAGTTTGCGGGATTACACCAAAAAAAATGGGGGGTAGTTGGGGGGGCAAAATCTTTAGCGGGGAAACCCAATAAACAAAAGGCAGCTAGCTTGGGGACAAACATTGTACCGAAAGTAAACACTTCGAACTTGTTTTGGTGAAGCCTTCATGCACAGCACGAGAGAAGAAGAATGTTGGGGAAAAAATTGGTGAATCAAAAAAAGGAAGGACACTTAGAGAGCGGGATGCAAGAAAGTGGGGAAAAGAGTTGGGTTCAAGGAAAAGAGGTTGGGAAAAGGGACATGACCGTCGTGAGGGTTCCCTACCCAACTCATGGGCATGAAAGATAAGGCATTACGCCTGAAAATCAAAAAAAAGGAAAATAAAACCAAAAAAGGAACTTGGGGGAGTCCTTGAAAAGGCTTGCGTCGTAAGAAAGATTTAAGAACGCCCACAAGAAAACGGAGGAGTACGGGTACAAATAAAAACGGAACAAATAGAAAAAAACCTGACACAATCTTATCCATCAAACTTGACAAACCGACACAAAAAAAAGGAATTTAAAATCATCGCCTGCTGGTCTTCCTCCGGGAAAGGGGAGCAAAAATAGATCAAAAAAAAAAAGAGTCAGACTGGTGTTGACAGAAAAAAAGGAACTAAAACCGTTCCAGCGGCTTCGTCAACGTCGGAAAGATCGGGCTTAACAAGAGGGGGGGGATGAGAAAAAAAATCTCATGACACCGGGGAAGGCCGAGAGGGGGGAAAGAAAACCCAAGGGGGGAAGTTTGAGAGGGGACAGTGGTTGCCGAGCAACACACCCGGAACCCAGAACACCGGCACGTGAAGACCAAATCCCACAGCGGGAGTTTAATCAAACAAGGGAGAAAGAAAATAAACGGAAAACGAGAGCGACAATTAGAAACAGCAAAACGGGGAGAGCCTCAGGAAAAGAATCCAGGACAATTGAACACATATAAAAGAAATAAAAAGAGACCCACAGGGGAAAAAACAGACAAAGGAGGTGCCGGACCTGCTGCGCATCGGGGACCAGAACGTGGAATAGGGAAAGAACTGAAATGAAAAATCCGCCGCGAAAGTGCTTAAGCAAAAATACATTTGGAATGGGAGGAGGGCACAAAGCCCCCAGGAGAGACAGTTGTTTTGTCAAAGGGAAAAACGTCCGCCGCCGACGTGGTGCTCCTGGCGTTTGTTCACAAAATAACTTCAGGAAATGGGCCGACCAACAGACTCACTGACAACACGGGAAATGGGGGGAGGGGGGACGTCTGCGCGTCATTGTCAGAAAACGGTTCAGTGAACATACCAAGAAAGGGTCTAATGAAAGATCCAAAATCGTCGGAACGCCACCTGGGGAAGCCCTGTTGGGCAAAAAGAACCAGTGCAAAGTTGTCCTAGGAAGTGCCGGGGTTCGTAGGGCGGATCCGGTGGTTGGCCTTCTCTAGCCTTTGGTCTCGACCTGGTAGGGGAAAAATATTGCCACACACTGGGGGCAAGTCAAAAAAAGTTCAAAAACGCCTGAGTGGGCCGCATCCCGCACCTCACTCAAACCACGGTCCAACACCTTTGGCACAGCCACCGGTGAACAAATCGGACACCTAAGAAGGGGTCCAAGGTGGGCCCGAAGGAGGAGTGGCCCAGTAAAAGCAAATTGTTGGAAACTACGAAAGGCGGCCGACCGTCCCGCAAACCCAAATGCCCGGCCTTGGGACAAGAAAACCGCTGTGCAGTCCCGGGGACAAACGGGAGCACTTCCAAAAACAAAAAAAGAATGGACCGGTAAATTACGTGACTAAACAAAAGTCCCATTTAAATTAAGAATTCACCCACAACCACTGAAAAAATTAAGGCAAGTACAAAACAAACCAGGGGAGAAGCGACCCCGTCCTCGTTACCCGAATAGCACCCGCCGCCGCAGCTCCGCCCCCAGGTGTCGAAGGTAAAACAAAAGATAGGGGTTCCCGGCTCCTGCACAGGGTTGGGATTTTACCCAATCGGGGGGGAAACAAAAGGGAGAAAGAAGACCAAACAGAACACGACGAAAAGACGAACACACAGACACACTAAAAAACAAAAAACCAGAGGACCCGGGTTTAAGGACCACCCTGAAAAAACAAGGTCAAACCGGGCATAACCGCTCAAGGGGAATGGGGAGCCTGGTCGCCGAGAGGGCAAGGGGTGTTGAAAACACAGCACGAAAGGGCGCCCGGGCGTCACAAAAAAGTTAAAAAGCAAAATGACGACCCAAAAAACCAGCGAAAAAGGTAAGAGAGAAAATGCAAACATTTCAAAAAATCAGCGAGCAAGGGTCGAAAGACGGCAAGCAAACAGAATATAAGGTGAGAATAGAAGGCGAGTTCCGGACCTCGCGGTGGAAGGAGAATACTAAGTCACGAGGAAGGGTGGCCCTGCTAAAGGTTGATCAGGCGGCGGGGACTCAAACGTTAGAAAAAGCATCCCGTCCACCTCCGACCGCGACCGAGAGCCCGCCGGGAGTTCCTGTTGGCGGACACCAAAAAAGTGGAAACAACATTGAAGGGTAGCGGACAGCGGGGGTCGGGTACAGTGGCAGGGGGGTGCGGGAACGCCACAGAAAAAACAAAATACCCTACAAAAACCAGTACGGCAAACTAAGGGGAAAAAGGGGGCCACGTGCCACTTATGTCGGCCTGGTTGGAAACTAGACCAGACAGGAGGCATTACGCCTGGAGTGAACCGAACAACTTTCGCTTGAAGTAGGTCCAGGTGTTGGACGTGTTTAAGGGTTCACGGGTAAGAGCACTTCAAAACAAAAACACTTTCGCCGTACAACAGAAGCGTGCGTCTCACAGGAGGGGCAATTGCAAAAACACCTATGAGTCGTCAAAATCAAAGGGAAATAACTGTCCAGGGGAACAAACCGGCGTTTTCGACCTTCTCGGGTAGAAATGAAAGCTACAGCCAAAAGGAAGAAAGCCAAACGCGGCGGCTTAAACCCCAAAACCTGGGCCGAAAGCTGAAAAAAAAAGTAAGAGTGGTAGCTCCTGAATTTTGAAGGTGGGCGGAAAAAAACAGACTCTGGGGACCACTTGGGAGGGGGGTAAAAAAAGAAAACGGCAGAATACTGAAAAAAGGGGAACCGACCGAATCCAAGCACCTGTGAAAGAAGAAAGACTGTCAAAATACTCCATCCCCTGTACCATATCCGCCTGTCGGCGGTTGCGGCCTGAAGAGAGAAAGAAATTATCTACAGGAGACGAATGGCGAGCCCGGATGGACGCTTCAAACAAAACTCAAAACCGGGGAAAAGGGGAAAGCAGCTCGCCGACACCTTAGGCTTGGTATACATCGGAAAAAAGAAAACTCAGTCCAAACACAGCCAAACCTACTACACGCAAGAAGGAGCAAGCCTGTTTCGCGACAATCAACGCCTCGAATAGGGGGGGGCCACGAGTAAAAAAAAAAAGACGAATGTAAAAAATTTCCAAAAAGAAAGAAGTGAAGGAAAGGGTACTGGCGGACTGTTAAGGGAATAATCAACCGGAAAAGGGTCTAGGGGGGAGACACGACAGGTAACGACATGGCCAGCAAGGAACAGAAAAATCTTCAGCAGGGATATGAAAGTGACGTGAAGAGAAGCGCACCCTTCAGCAAACGAAGTTGGAAACGCTGGAAAACGGCCGTCCGAACGGGTCGGAACTCCGAAGGCAAATGGACAAACGAAAAAGGGAAAACAAAAAAAACGGTGTGTAACTCTCCGTACGACTGGACCGTAAACCTGGGCGAACCAAAGGCAAACAACGTCCAAATGGACGATGGATTGCCGGACAGAACGTAAAACACTTGAAGAAAGTAAAAATTCTATCAGATGGAAGGGGGCGAGCGTGCTAGGGATCCGCCCAAAGAAGAAGCGAAACGTCTGGAAAACCCCAGCAAGTCGGCCTTAGAAAAACGGGCTCAATAAAAGAAGGAGGAAGACTTCAAAAAAAACCTCAACAACAAAACAAAAACGGAAAAAAAGAAGAATAAAGGGAAAACTGCGGGGATCCTACTTTCTACGCTATGACAGCCTCTAGTGTCCAAAAGATAAGGAGGGGGGCAGGTGAAGCCGACGCCGGACCTCAGTAAAGACACGCCCCAATGAAAAAAAAGTGGAAAAAACCAAGGAAAATCTCACGCTCACGGAAGCGTCAAAACTAACCGAAAAGGTTTGGTGGCGGTGGGACGGTCCTCCGTGAACCTTGGGAGGGGTCAACTTTTTTTGTTCGTCCGACACACCAGGCTTCGGGTATCCGCGTGCCGGAAAAACATTCCAGAAGGACCAGTAGTCCGAAATCGGGGAACTCTCCAAACGTAGATTGGGGTCAGGGGCGTACGACTTGGGGCAAAAAGAAAAAAGGTCCGGAACCGGACCCGATGATAGGGCCAAGGCTCGGGGAAACCCGAAACCTGTCCAAAGTGCGGATATGGATTCTGGCAACGGTTGCTTCTTTGAACCCAAGGCAGCCGTGATCCATGGGGGCCGGCTACAAAGACCCGCCCCCAAAATTCCGGGCGCGTCTGACCCCCCGAAAGGAAAAATGTCCTACGTCACAGTCAATCAGAAAGTGCCCAAGGGTGGGGAGGGTTAACGAAGAGGTCTGTTCGTGGTGGGGACGCGGGGTGGTCAAGCTCACACTGTGCGCGGAAAAAAAAAATTAGTACGTGGTACGGAGGACGTCGGTTGGCAGTTCGGGGGGTAAGTGTCGAATTGTGGGACCGACGTCCTAAAATGGAACATTGAGGGACTGAAAGAAAAATAAGCTGCCAAACGGGCCAGTTCATAACTGAAATTTAACAGGGCAGGGGGGAACACAAAAAAGTTCTCGCACCGTTTGGGGGGCGGTCAGGGAATCAGCAATGGGACCAGCAACTACCAGTGGACTCGGCCCCAAAAAATCAAAACAGCCAGGAACCCGAAAACGAGGGGAAGAAGGGGCTGGCCAAGGGGGGAAGTGATCAGATCTCGCCGAGTTCCGAACGGGGGTGAAGTACGAAATACGTACAAAACGGAAAAAGGTTGACCTGCAGTTCGACAAGAAGAACAGAGGAAAAATCAAAAATCCACTAGCACGGCCGTCAAAAAACGGGGACGTCCAGTCAAAGAAATATAAAACACGACAAAGAAACACGGCCGAATCGAGCAAGGGGCGGGTTTGCTGTTCAAGTGACTCTTTATTCGTTACCATCCGGTGAGTGTATTATGAGGGGACAAAGGGCACTAATCAGGGCTAAAAATAAGGTTTAGGGGTCCGTGACCCATCGCACCAGTCGTGGGGGTGGGGAAATCAAATGTAAAAGGGGCCAGTCACGCCCGGAAGATTCATCTTAAAGGACAAATTGCCAGTGGGAGGACGAAATCGGGGGGGGGTGGCGAAAGGGCGGTAATTACTGAAAGGGGGAAAAGCGCAAAAAGACAACACAAAGTACAGAAAGCTGGTGGGGTTAAAGACAACTAACGCGCACATGAAGGAACGATTTTCATTCAGAAAGGCCTGTGTTTACACATTGAGTCCGCTGTGGGGAACTCCTACAGGGAAATTGGTACCTAGGCCCGTAAGTAAGAAACTAATGGCAAAATCGGGTGGGTACGGAGGGGAAAGGGAAACTTGGGTTATTGTGGAAAAATTCCAAATCTCAAAAAGGAAACCATAAACCTTGAATTACCGTCCCTCTAGACTTGGGGAGATGTGCTCCTACACGCGGGGGGTAAAAATGTGGTTTTGGGGGTAGGGGTCAAACCTCCAAAAGGGGGGGGCAGGGATCCGGGGAGGGTTCATGGGGGACCCGAGAGGCTGGGTAGTAAAGGGACTCTGGTGGTGACGGTGGAGGTCCCGGATCAGGAAGAAAATGCCAAATTGACAAAAAAAGGGGTCCCCTAACCGTTGAGTCAAAAGTCCAGTCAACAAAAGTCCTTAAGAGAAGTCTAAGCAGACGGAACAGGGTCCAGGGGGTTGGTTTGGTCCTGCCCGATTTACGCCGGGTCAAGATCCCCCCAGGGTCAAGATTTTCAATCCAAAAATGGGTAAAAACATAGCCGTACCTGAATTATTCTGGCGTCAGGGGTGGTGTCGGGAGGAAAAAGGTTAAACGGCCTGAGCTATCACGAAGTGGACAAAAAAAATCCAAGTGGTGTGTTCAAAAGCTCGGAGGTGAATGAGTGAGAGGCGGGGGGGGGAAGAGGGGGAGGGAGGGGGAGAAAGAGGGTGGAAAGGGATAAGCATGGGGAGGGGGAAAGAAAGGGGGGCGGAGGAAGTACGAGAGGGAAAAAGTGAAAGGAAGAGGGTGGGGGGGGTAGAGCAGAGGGGAGAAAGGAGGAGGGAGAAAGGAGGGTGGTAGGGAGGAAGAGGTCGGGGAGGAGATGACAATAGGGAGGGGAGGAGGGAAAGAGCGGGGGGGGGAAAGGAAAAGGGGGGAGGAGATGAGGGAAGAAGTAAGGGGAAGGGGGGAAGGGAGGGGGGGGTCAAGGGGAGAGAGGGAGTACGTGAACTGGGGGGCTTCGAAAAAATCCTATGGGCCTCGGGGGCTGAATTGATAAAGAGGGGGTGGTCAGGGGTGTTTGGAAAAACGGCCGAAGGCTTGGTGGACGCTCGGCTGTCGGGGTTCAAAAGTAAGACAAGTTCTGATGAAGACAGGAAAACAGCCACCCTGAAATAAAAACTTTCAGAAGGGGAAGGGGCAGAACTTGGACGAAAAGAAAGTCGACGGGTGAAAACCGGGCCGGCGTAGAGGGGGGGAGCTGAGAAAAGTCCTCGGGAGCCTGAGTCGTACGGGGCGTGCAGAAGTGGAAGAGAACGAGGGTTGATCTTACACGAACCTGGAGCTAAAAGGAGGACCAAAACGAACACCCCTTAAGGAGGGGGGGGCGGCCGTTGCCAAGTGAAACGTAATAATCCCAACGGGGGTGATAAAAAGGACAGCCAAAACGAAGAGTGGTTTACGGCCACGCAGTCCCGCGTGGGACCAACGTAGGCTGTGTGTGTCGGCACAGCACCAAGAACCCAAACCTGGCGGAGGCGGGTCCGTGCCCTGGGAGGCAAAAAGGTTGTTGTCAAAAAAACGGCACCTGGTAACCTGAGTAGGGGGGGGCGTGACGGAGGCAACAAAGAACTCGGGCACCGAAACGGCCAAACAGGGCATCGTGGTAATAGGTCGAAACAAAGAAGAGACCAAACACTTGCGGTCTTGGGGCGGGGGTCCGAAGGAGCCAAAAAAACGACGGTGAAGGGGGGGGGGGACGTTGGCAAAGGATGGCAACAGGCATACAATTAGGGCCCGTTCTGAGGGCTAGGAACTGGTTCTAACATCAAAGGGTTAGGGGGAGAAACTCACGGACGACAACTGGTCAATGGACTCTCAGGAAACGCGACAAGACCCTTCCGACACGAAGAAGGGGCTAAACGGTAGGGGGGTCCGCAGGTGGTTTTTCAGACGGCGACAAACGCCGAACACGCAATCACAGAGGGAACACGTCGGAACGAGCGGGGAAGGGGGTAAAAAAGGGCAACGTCCAGTGTGAAACATCGACCTTTGGCATTTGGGACAGAAAATGCCCCAGAAATCAAATCAGCCGATGAAAGTGGAAAAAGAAAGCGGTTTTCGCAAGGGGAAAGGTTAATCGCACGGAGGGCAGTTCGATACAGCAGCGGCAGAAGGAAAAAACGAAGGGTGGGGGGACGAGCGCCATGAAGTGGACTGGGTTCCTGTAGTACCCGGTGAAGTTGGCCTGGCGGGGGAGGCGGTGGAAGGGGGGAGGGACTCAAAAACATATGAAAAGCGCTTCGGTCGGGGGGGGGTATCCGGCGGGTTGAGCAAAGGAAGCAAAATTGTGAGGCACCCAAGAACGGGGAAAAGTGTAAAGGGGGAAGAGGGGGTGGGGGAAAAGAGCAAAAAAAACGCTATCAATGGGCAGAGGGTTTTCAAGAAAGTCCATATCGATTCAGCCAAACTGGAAATGAAGAGAAATGATGAAGGAAGAATACAGAAACTAACCTGTGGACAAAAGACTTCTGTCGTCCGCAAAGGGAACGTGGGGCCTCTTGGACAGGAAAAGGGGAAAGCTGGGGGTTATCAAATCCCTAGTAAAAGGAAGAGAAGGGGACGGCCAGGGTGCACCCCCTTTAAAGGGTGTGTGAAGGGGGCGTGGGAACCAAAAGGGGGTGGATGGGGAAATTGGGGTTCGGAAGGGGGAATACGTTGTTCAAAGGGCCGATTAAAGAAAAGTCCTAGAGGGAAGTGGGCGGAGCCAACCCGCTTTCCCATGAAGAAAGCAGGGGCCGGAGACCAACCGGCGGGATTCATGTGACAGGAGGGATCGGGCGAAGGGACAAGCCACAAAAAAAAAAAAAAGAAGTCCACGGCCCTGTGAGTTGCGGAGACCGGTCGGGGAGGAAAAACCGGAAAGGGGGGGAAGGCTAAATGCTTGAAACAAATGTAGGACCTGAACAACCGAAACTGCGTGAAGTCAGCCTGGACGCTGGAAAGCCTTCGGTAGCTTCGCACGGACTAATAAACAGAATTCACCAGCAAAATAAAGCAAACGCTTAATGCCAGGGGGAGCCACAAAGAGAGATTTAAAAAAACGTCCGTGGGCGGTTACCCATCAATGGTGCAAGCCTAAAAAAAGTCGGGGGGACATAAAAAACCGAACTCACTCAAGGGAAAAGAAGAAAAGGTCTGTCAAAAAAAAGGAAAGCGGGAAATTAGGACTGCAAACGGCTGTTAGTTAAAAAAGTAATCGCGGGGGACACAGGCAAAGGGAAGGTAACCGGACCGCGGGCCGGAACGCACCCAAAACTGACCTAGACGGGGTAAAAATTTCCGGCAGGAAAAGAAAAAAAAGCACACCTGCAGGCGGACAGCAAAGTAGTCCCTATCAGCCCACGATAAAGGGCAAAAAAGGGGGGGGGGCAAGGGAATCCGTACAGGGAAAGGCTCCGGGGCGGTATCTTGTCCTAGACAGAGGGAGGGCGTTCCATCGGACAGTGCCGACACTGGGACGTCTGACTACAATGGGAAGAAGACCCTTGGGAGGAGGCGAGGTGAGAGTGAAAGAAATGATCCCCGTTGGATGAAAAGGCAACCCCGATAAGCGGTGAAAGCCACAAAAATGGGGTATTGTGTTGCCGAGAAAAAGGGTAAAGGCCCAAACAAAGGGATCAAAAGCAAGGGTCCGCAAAAAAAGAAGGTTTCAGGAATCCAACGACTGAAAAACTTACCAAAAGCAGAGTGGGGATACATCACCGAATCCAGGAAAAAACCCACTACTAAAAAAGACTGAGAAGGGAATGAACAACGACAATAAGGCCAGGCCAAAAAAACACTTGGAGGGAAAGGAGGCAGGACGTGCTTTGCGGCCAGAGGGCAAAGGGCACTCCTTGGAAATCTATGTCGAGAAAAAGGCCAAAGAAGAGGCAAAGGAGGTTAGTTCGTAACTGGGTGAGGGGTCGTTCATTACTAAAACGACCACCCAATGGTCCCGCGAACCTTTAAGGAAACCACAGGGGATCAGGGAAGAATCGAAGTCGGGGGTGGGGCAAAAGAAAAGTGTCAGCACGAAGGGAAACGGAGTCGGCAAAAAGGGGACGAGTGCAAAAATTGAAGGGACGGTTGTTACATGAGCGTCCTGTCCGAAAAGGAAAGGTCGTTTCGCGAAAGGGGTTTTTCGAAAAGACCAAAAAGAACGATCAGAAGGACCTGCCAAAGAAGAAAGCCATAAAAAAACCAGCAATGGGGATGGAACGTTACCCATAGTTTGGACACAATCCCCCGGAAGAAGGCAGGTGGAGAGAAAAAAACTCGGGCGGAACCCACGAAAATTTCGGGAATACGAACTTAAAGCAACGACTGAAAGGGGGGTCAAACGAGGTGCCACCTGGTAACTTAAAGAGGACATTCCAGTGGGAAGCCTCCCTCCAAGAAAAAAGGTCCGGGCCCGAAAACAGGGGGAGCAAAAATGGGCTAACCCAAAATTCGGAAAAGAAGAGGGTTGCTATCGGCATGGCAAAATTTTCAAAAAAAAAGAAAGGGGGAAAAAACTCGCGGGGGGGAGGGGCTCATCAGTCGGCCCAACCTACTTCCGTGGGGGGGGGAAAACCATGGGGAACCTCTTTGGAGCGTAAAAAGCCCTCCAAGCACGGCCAACAAAAAAAAAAGGTGGGGGTGGCAGCGGGGTGGGCCGTGGGGCACTCCCCAGGTCGAATAGCCCAAAAAAAGACGGGCGGGCTACGGTCACAGGCCGAAAAAAACCGAAAAAGCCCTCGCGACCCAACGACGAAAACACTCAAACCACCGCAAAAGCCCGTTTGCCTCTGAAAAAAGAAATCGAGTCCAACGAGATCTGCAAAAAGTGGATGTCTTGAAACTGCTGCTTCATGAAAATCCGACCCACAAATCCTGAAAAAACTCCTAAGAAAAAAAAAAAAGAGCCCGCAAGAGACACCAAAAAAGGCCCCCGTTTAAGAAAGGGCAAAAAATTCCGTCAAATGGGAAAACCATCGCAGGTAAGGGGGACGCCGCAATTGCGAAGACCGGGGACTTAGGAAACCGGAGGAGGCCGTGGAGAACGCAAACTTCCAACGAAAAACAAGTGACGCCCCAAAGAGAACGACGTCAGGGAAAGGAAACTCGATGCCAAGAGGGGAAAACCTTCGAGCCAAGTAAAAGAGACGTTGGCACCACAGGGAAAACAGAAAAGAAAAAAGGTGGCTTATACGATCCGAGGCGGACCTCGCTTCAAAGAAATACGAACCGGAAGGCCCCCGGGTGTGTGGGGGGGGGGGGGTTGAATCACCTGCGTCTCTGGACGTGCTGAATTGGGAAGAACCGGAAAGCCAGAGTCAACAACGAACACCTCTGACCAAAGAGACCCGACGATCAAGTTCTGGGGTTAAAAAAACGACCACACAAAACAATTGACATACGGTATACCGAAATCGGGGGGGGGGCGGTCGGGGGAGCGGGGTGGGCGTTAAAAGAAGAAAAGGACTACGAATACCGCAAACGCGGACTGGCCACAAAAGTGTGTGTCCGGGACCGGCGGATTAGCCCTAAACTGTTTTCGAAAAAGGGGCTCGATGACCAATACCCGGGAGGAAGCTGGGAGAGGGTTAGTGAACATTACAGTAAGAAAAGTAAAAAAAGGTGGGGTTGCGTGTGGCGATTTGAAGGAAATGGCCGAACACCCCCACCCCTGGTCTGCCGGGAAAACAGAAAAGAACGGAATAAGACGAAACAGAAACACACCCAAGCGGCGGAAGCCATCCAAAAAAAAGATTTGGGCCAGAAGAAAAAACTTATGAGGAACGCGGATGCAAGGAAGGCGTTCATACCTCCTTACACACCGGGGGGATGAACCCGCCGCTGCGTACAAAACCGCCACAAAGGGGAGAAAGACGTGGTCCGGGGTAGAGTAAAAATAAACGTTTAAAGGGTGAGGGCTGGAATCAGGGAGATGTTTGAAAAAAACTTGGTATTGCTTATAAAACTAAAATGAGACCGGGTCACTTGGAACCCGGGACTACCATCAAACTGTTGCCTGGAAGGGGAAAAAAAGCTGAGATCACCAGAAAGAAAGCCCCCTGGGCCATGGAAGTTAAGAAACCAACGAAAAACTGACGGGTACGTCCCCGTTAATAGTAAAGGACCCAGATATCTCGGACCAAGGAACGGGGCGAGATCTTGGAGGAACGTTAGCCATCACAGGTAAAAAAGTGCATCTTCGCACCAAGAACTGAAAAAGTTCGACGGTCGTTCACCCCAATCAAGAAGAACCAAAGAGAACAGAACAAAAAAAAACCCCAGTAACGGAAAAGAGAAATCTGAAAAAGACCGGGTCAAGGAAAAAAACCGGGCAACCGCAGCTCTAGGCCCTCTTGAAAAACCATAAAAAACAAAAATCAAAGGGGGGAGCCCCGTTTCCCTAACAGACACGATGGTTGGGAGGGTCCACTGAAGGTAGGGAAAAAAGTCGAAAAAAAATTTAAAAGGCCTGGTAGCACAAAGTGAGGAACGGCAGGTGAAGCGCCAGCACAACAAAACAAAGGTCGCAGAAAAGGGGGAAACAGTGGCTAGCAGGGAGCGGAAGAACGGGCCTGTGAAGAAAAAAGGAAACGAACAAAAAAACGCGTCCCGCCCAAGAGAAAGCGAAATGAGCAAAAGGACCAGTAAAAAAAAGGGGGACGAAAGGTGTACCCGAAAGGGGGGGAAAGGCAACCGCCTCGAAGAGTCCGGACAAAAAAAAGCAAAAAAAACCTGCACTGGGAACAGCCAAGGAAGACAAGGGAAACGCCCAACGGTTGGTGGAACAACCGCCCTTCGGGAAAGACGGGAAGTACTCGAGAAACCGGTGTTCCACTCAAGTAACCAGGCGGCGGAAGTATCAAAAAAACTTCGGGAAAAAGGACCCTTGAAACCCCAGCAACCAACTTCGACAAAAAGCGGGCCAGAGCCTGCCTAAAAGGAAACACCGTCAGCACCTTG
>Ga0179593_1607045_pt1 | contig 34153 bp, 38 predicted proteins | sample CZODoug2_1_08_16_FD_185931 | JGI IMG/M metagenome (GOLD analysis project Ga0179593, IMG submission 185931) | Vadose zone soil fungal communities from Angelo Coast Range Reserve, California, USA - CZODoug2_1_08_16fungal (PacBio error correction) | ecosystem: Environmental > Terrestrial > Soil >...
GCCTTGGGAAAAAGACTATGGGTTGGTTATGGAAATGGTGACGCACTCGAATTGCCTAGTTGCTTGGTTGGCAAGCTTTTTGTCTGCGGAGTGAGTTTGTTCTTATGGCGATAACAAGTAGGCTACCGTAGGTTTTTTTAACAACAGACGTTTTGACCATGGATCAGTTGTGTTGCTAAACGCGAAATAAACAGTTTTCCAGAGGGCCGACCCGACCCCCGCTCTGCAGGTTGTCTTCGCTGGCTAAATGGTTGTGTGTGTGCTTTTTGTTTCCTGCACACTAGTGTCTCACTGGCCGTGTGTCTTATCACCTTCCCTGTGGGCGTACTGTTGGTACCCGGACAAAAACTTCTCGGGGGTCGGAGACCCAAAGTGGTGGCGTCTCACGAGCATGGTCAAAGCACTGTTGGGTGGGCCTGGGGTGGTGCGAAGGGGTGGGACAACGGGGGTCGGGACGGCAGGCCGGGCCTGGTAAGGGGTGCGGGTGCGTGGACGGTGTAAGGTGTGTTTGACGTTATCCTGATGGGGGGGTGTTCATGTGGCACCGGGCGGCCGGACGACGGGGAACCGGCCCGGGCGGTGCCTGTGGGCCGTGGTGGGCGGCATGGTTTTTAATGAGGGACCGAGTCGTGGGGACTAGGCGGTAGGGTCTCCGTGGCGGCGGTTATGCACGCTCGGCAGGAGAAACGATCGCAATGGTAGTATCAAAGACTGTGGAGGGAGAGAGAGAGGTGGGTGGGTTTCGGGAGAAGGCATAAAGAGCCGTCGGGTCCCCCGTCGGTTGGCGGTGCTGGATCTCATGTAGAACCGCGCAAACCGAAAAGCGGGGGGAAGCGGGTCGCCGACGAGCGTGCACCGCGATGGGGAACACGGAAATTTGGTTTGGGTGGGGCAAACCTGGTCAGTGGCAGCAAAAGTCGAGGGGACCGAGAAGTCTTGGTCGGAGGGGTGGGGGAATGTTGGCCCCGTGAATCACGCTTGACCTTGGGGGCGCGGTCTGGCTTGTGGGACAAAAGGACAGGACGGACAAGATGGTAAGTGAGTCCAAAAGGCATTGGTTGTGGTCGATGAAGGGCCGGGCGAAGACCTGCCGGAGCGGCCCGGCGGATCGGCATCGACGGGCGGGAGGGACACATTGCACCTGATTGAATTTTGGGGAAAAGGTAGAAAAACGGAAGAAGGACGTGTGGGCGTACCCATCGCCTGGGGCGCTTGTCTGCCGAGGAGTGAGAGGTGATAGGGCGACCTCTGTGCCCCCCAAGCGTTGGACCGACGGAGATCTTGAGGCAGGAGGAATTAGGAGGGGAAGGGGAAGAGCATGCAAGGAAGTCTAAGGTCGCCGAGGAGCGGTGACGCGGGGGCTCGGGGTGCTTCCGTGGCCGGGGCATGATGAAGATGCAGGAGGACGCCCCTGCCAGAGAGAAAGGTAAGGAGCGGATACGACCAACAGGGCTGGAAGGCACAGAACGATGTGCTAAGAAAAGAGAGAACGGGGTTGCGGGTTTGCCCGGTGGGTGGCCGGGCCGGCGGCCGTCGCCGAGGAGGACGCGGAGTCAGGTATCCGCTACCGATAATCGACGATGGAACAGCGAGGCCGAGATCACCGCAATCGTCAAGGTCAGGGATCAAAAGGGCGAGCCGTTCGAAAAGAGGAAAGAAATCCCGGGAGCCTGAGGGCCAGGGGATCGTTACCGACCGGAAGCGACCGACGAAAAGGAATCGGGGAGCAGTACGGACGTGAAGAAGGAAACAGAGGAGCGAAGAAAGAGAGGATGGGGAAGCGACCTCATTTTCGGGTAGGCGGGTAGGATCTCGGCCGGTCGAGCACCAGAGAACAATAACGAGCGTCGACAAGATCCCATCCCAGTCACGAACAGTGTTCCGACTAACGAAAGGATTTCGGCGTGTGCAAGCGTCCGGGGAAAGGAAGGAGCTTAACTTGACGCAGAGAAGCGACCGGGCGCCGTCTCTGTGTCTGCGCGCCCAGGAAGCAGGGGGAATTGCGTGGGACTTCCTCTACGGCGAGCCTCCTATGCTCAAAAAAACGGGGGGGGTCCGGAAAGAAAAAATACTGTCATCACGTGTGTGGGCAGCGATGGGGGAAGAGGACCAGGCATAAAAAAGTGGTATGTCGACAAAGCTGTGGTTAGCGAGAGAGAAAAAAAAGAGGTGAAAGGAAAACCGACATCGAGTAGGGTGGTATCGCCGGGTGGAAAAACTCTGCGAACGTCAAGGAAAAATACCTGAGAGCCAGACAATGCAGGCACAGGTGGCAAAGGGGGGGTAACGGGAAGAAAACTCACGTATTGCAGAACCGGCTGGAGACGGCTCGCGCAAGACTGCCCCAAAGAAAGGAAACGAGAAAAGTTGGTGAACAGACCGATTCTTGCTGGATGCGACTTCCCACACCGACAAAAAAGGGCGGCAGAGATTAAGTCAAGGGGAAGTACACTGAAAAGGGCTGGGTCCTTCGGGCTTAGGAAAAAGAGAGAGATGGAGGAGAGGGTGGTCAGAGGACTCGAACCGTGGAAGAACTCTGGGGGACCGGGGAACATAACTAGAAGTAACGGGGACCAGACGGGACGGTCTCGGGGTTGGACCTTGAGGGGAAAGGCTCGACCGTGCAGAAAAGGAGAGGGGAGACCGAAAATCGTACTTTACGACAAAACTTTACTCCTTACTCGGACGTTGGGCTGAAGGGAAACGGCGCTTTTCCCCGGGTACGCCAGGGGGGAAGAAAGGAGGGGAGACAAAATCAAGAAAAATCTCGGGTCTCCTTCTGTTAAAGAGGGTCCGGGAAGAGAGACTAGGAGGGGGGGGTGATAACTGGTCTGCTCTTTATATGCCTTGTCAAGACTTCGCCGCGACCCTAGGCAGGCACGAAAAGAAGAGTCGTGGAGTTTATCGAGGGTCAAGTATGAAAGAAGGCGGGAACCATCGCCCCGGCTAGCCGGCGGAGAAGGAAGTAACAGATCAGTGAGACAATCTGTTTCCCGGCACCGTTGGAACGAGATGGGATGAGGGTAGTTGAAAGTGGCTGTGGTATGGAACGGGAAGCGAGGGCAGCGATAAGAGTCGCATCGGCTTGGAAGGGAGATTAATATCGAACCATCAACAAAAGGCTAACCCATTGGACTGGAAGGAAGAAATTGTCGCTTTTAAAGCTGAGGGGGGGGGAGGAGTATGGAACCCCCTAGAAGAACAACAAGCCGCGCGGCCCCCAGAAGCCATGTCGTAAGAAGAGCAGAAAAAGAAGAAGGGCTGTCGGAAACTGCTCCTGTAACGGTGGCCGACGAGCGGGAGCTGTACACGCCGGACAGAAGAATGGAGAAAAAAGGGAAAGCGAGGGGCAATGAGGCGCTGCCGGTCTACGCGCCAGACGTTCATCGGCGGTTGTGGTTGTAGACAAAAGGACGGTCGAGACGCCTTCGAGGGGCCACAAACAAAAAAATTTCGTCGACGGTAAGAGAGCCTGAGACTGGGAGGAGGGATAAGACTCAAAAACAACGAGGGGAAGAGAATGCACTCGACAGAAATCCGGACTGCAGGCGATCTTCAAAAGGAGGAGACGGACGTGTCCGCGTTGGCAGAAAGTCAAACAGCACTGAACGCCCGTCGTAGCGCGGAAAAAACGAGACCGCCCACGCAAAAGGCGAGAGAGGGCGAACGGCAGCGCAAGGACGAAAGAGGATTGAGCATCCAGTCGTGAGGGAGTAAGGGTCCATCTCAGCTGAAACAAAGGGGGGCCGAAGGTCAAGGGGGATTAAAAAATCAGTCTACGCACCCCTGAGGGAGAGCAGGCTGGCATCGACCTCTCCGTGAACGTAAGAAGGGGCCAGAAGGATGAAAAAAAAAATAGGAGAAAGAGCCCTCACGTCGTCCGGCAGCCATCCGGGGAGGGTGGAGCTGGTGGTGAAATGGGAAACGATCGCTCACGAAGGTGCTCGTAACTGCAAATAATACGCGAACGCAAAAAAGGAAAAGCGAAATTAACCTTACTAAGATCCCCAGACGTCCACTGGCTATGAACCATGAAAGTAGTTGAGGAACGGAAGGGATTAAGCCTGCGAATGGGGACAGGGGGGATGTGTGGTGGACGACCTTACGTTAATCGAGGCGCAATAGACGAACGAGTTGATATTATCTAGGGGTCGGGTGAAAGAAGGGAAGGGATCGCCTGTCGGAAACGAGGTCAGAGGACGGCCAGCAGACATCGTCTAACGGCAACATAAACGCCAAAAGTAACAGAGAGGGCTGAAAGGCCGAAAGAGGACCACATCGAAGGCGCCTAGCAAGGCCGTCTTGAGGGTAAAGGAGTGGGACACAAGATCCAATCAAAAAAAACGAGAAACGTTACGATCGATTGGCCGACAGACTGGGGCCAGAGACGTACTAGGTCAGGTCCAAGGGGGAGGGGTCGGCCAGAAAAGAGAGAAGGAAGCAAGGAAAAGATAGGGGGGTTGGTGTTTTGGGTGAACCGCAGGGGTGAAAGGGCAATACGACGAGAAAATCAAGGGAGCCCTCGTTCATCGAAGGGTGACGGGCCGTGTCAAGGCAGCGTGACGAACGCACGTGCATCGTAAAAGGGGCTTGTACCGCGCGAGAAAAAGGGGACCGAAGAAGGGGGTTCTCCAATGGTAATAGAGGCGCAAGTGTCGTGGCAGGAAAAAGGATCCGATCCCAGTGCTTCGACCCGTTGGGTGTGGTTTGGGTGTTGTGTGGTCGGGTGTACACGCGTGTTTTGGGTGTGTGTTAGTTGGTGGGGTGTCAGTTAGTGGGACTGGCGGTGGTTTGGTTCCGTGGGTCTGCGCCACAGGTCGTTTGACTCCGGCGCAGCTCTGGGGAATATACCCCATGCCCGCAGAAAAAAAAACTGTGGTGTCGAAGCTGGCGGAATAGTCATACGATGTTCTTGGGCAGGGGGTTTACGTAACTAGTCTAGCCCGAACGCCTGCTCAAGTACTGGAAGCGCTGCTCATGTGTCGGGAATGAACCGGCCTGGCAGAGAACAGGGGTTATCATGGGAGGTCTTTTCTCGGCCCATCATAGGAAGAAAGGAATGTACAGGATTGGGAACCGTCCACGCGGTTGTGGGACCCACCCATAGGGGGTGGAAAATGAATCGGCCCTCTATTAAAAGAAACGGAAATTCGGTAAGGGAGAGGGATAAGTCGAGCGGTCGGGGCGCGGCCAAGGATGGGAGAGTAGCAGGGATCAAGGTGAGCTTGAAAATGAAGGGTAGGAAAAAGGAAAGGAAAAAGTTTCCTGTGGACTGGGCGGGTCGCACAGAGACGGTCTTCGCTAGGGGGAAGCTCGAGAGGGGGGTAAAATGACCTCACGCTCAAATGTCCAGAGGAGGAAAAGAAAACTCTGTGGCACCGAGGGGTCTTGAATTTTGCAACGCTGGTTCATTTTCGGATCCATGATATGCTGGAATGGTAAGAGCAAATCTACGCGGATACCCGATGAGCATCGCCTGCTTTCGGTAGATAAAGACAAGGCCTCTTCGCTCGAGGGAAAAAGGGGACCTTCTCTAACCTGAAAGGAATAAAAAAAAGGAGGAGGGAGTGGTCAGTCTCACCTCCGGCCTAAATCACCGGCTGGTGGCGTCCGACGCGTATCGGGGGGTCAGGCCGAACGACCAAACTCGGCTACGGAACCGGAAAAGACGATGCCACAAATCTTGTCTATCGGAGAGGAGTGCTTGAACACGACTGAGGCCGTGAGCCATGGCGTGCTGGGTTCTCTGGGAGATAGCGAAAAACTTGAAGAAAGGCCTAACACCACTGAACATAGAAATCGACCCGGAAAGGGAAGGAAAAAAGAAAGAGAAAAGAACTCGCGTCAACCGGGCTCCTCGCTAGAAGCAGGCCGCAACACCGCCGACCGAACGAAAAGAACCGCCACACTCACAGGTTCTTATCTGGAAAATTTGGGGGGGGGAGGTGTGGGGCCAAGGGAATGGTACGGGCAAGGATACAATATCCTGCTAGACAACCACGCAAAGAGAGCGTTCAACAAAAAAGAGAAAGATTCAAAGTCTAAAAAAGCAGCAGGGGGGTGTAAGAAGGGGCACCCTGACGCGCGAATCGTACGTGCTATCCCGACCCGAGGCGGGGAAGGTCGAGGAGAAACTAGCGAATCTCGGTGGGTGGGTTAGAAAAAAAGAGGAGAGGGGAAAGATGTACCGGAAAGAAAGACGCTACAACGCTGAGAGGAAAAGGGGGGCAAAAGGGTACGGCGGTGTTCAGGGGTCTGGACGGGTGGGTGTGGTCAAGGAAAAAGGGGCTAACTGTCATACGGATGAAGTCGTCCTCGATGTGCAGGAGAACCATAAACGTCCATGTGGGGGGTTCAAAACAGGCTGCGCCAGGACCTGAGGGAGAGGGGAAGGGTCGGGATAAATCCCGACGGAAATCACATGGACGGGCACCCGAGGGCCTCTTTAACTCCTCAAAGTAAAGGCGAAGAGTCGCAACAAACACGAGAGGGAGAAGAAGGAGAGAAGACCTGGGGGAGTCTGAGACGATCCGAGGCTAAAGCCATGTTCTTTAAACCCGAAAAGAAGGGGGTGACTTACAGAAGAAGAAGGGGCAATCGACGGAGGGACTAACGGAACCTGAACGGGTTACGCCTCCCATCATCGAAGAAAAAGCTTGAAGCCGTCAGTTAAAAAATAAAAACAATTAACGGGAAAGCTTCCCATGGCAAAGAGGGGGCCCTGGGGGGGGGGAAGGGAAAGGGGAGGGAGGTACCCGTGGTAGTCGGACAGTAGTTCGACACATCATTGGGGATGTTCGAGGACGGTCCGAAGCTCTTGAAAAATTTGCGGTCGTATCGGAGAAAAAAACGACGTGTGAGGAGAAAGAGGAAACTCAGGACATGCTGGGGACCTGTGGTTTCGATAGATAAAAACATCGTGTCCGTGGTTAGGTGCCATCGCAAGGGCGCCGGTCTCCAGACGATGCATATCTTGTCGAATTGAAGTAACACGGGCTTGTGACGGAGAAAAAGACAACCTGGGGCCCGACGGCGGAGGGCTCGGGCTGGCGTCTGACGCGTGCCGGCCTGCTCGGGGTCGAAAAGAAACCGGTGACGCCTTCCCCATGAAAAAAAAGGGGGAAGGGTATCGAGAGGAAGGAAAAGGGTGGAGATTCCAGGACGTCTAAGGAGCGGAACGACCACATGGCTACGAGACAAGACACTATGGCCAGCAAGACGCCGAGGGGTGCATGAGCGGGTTGCGGCAATCCGGCAAGCGGCCTCTCCAAAACCTGCGTTTCATGTACGAGCTAAGAAAAAAAAAGGAAGATGTCCACCAAAGGAGAGGGGAGGAAAAGGGGGGGCGACTACACCAGAGAAGCACGTGTCGGGGCCGACCGAGGAGGGCGAGAAGGGACCGTCAGACCATCCAAGGCAAAGCGTAAAGTGCAGGTTGCTCCGAAGGAGAAAAGGAGCGGCGAAGAAGAGGGGGGGATCCGGACGGTAGCTGAAACGGAAAGAATATCAGGGAAAGGCCGCGGCAAAAAACGCGCTGAACAAGGGTCGATTCCGAATGTCTTTCCCGGAAGGTAAAGTAAGACGGACACACAGAGAAAAACGAAGAGGGCTAACAAGCCAATCTCTGATAAAACAGCCCATTCCCCGAGCAAGGAGTTCCGACCCGTCAGCGCGAGAATCTGCAACGACTTCGTCGCCCTGGGAATAAAAATGGCACCGAGCTAAGAAGAAAAAAAACAATTTGTGTGGTGGTTGGGGGGGAAGCTGCCTGACGGAAGATCACGCAACAAATGGGGCTACACGAGGCCGGACCTACAGACCGTACAACTTTCCTGTGAACGAGAAAAAAGAAAGGTTTCGACTTAAAGGAAGGGGGGAGGCATGGGAAAGCGACCTCGGGGGGTGCAGTCTCGACATCGATGAACCCGTCGGATCGAGAGGTTCAAAGCTCTGCAAGCATCGAATACCTATGTCCGCAGACCTAAAAACAAGAAAGAGAATCAGCAGGGGGGGAAAGGAACTAAAACCGCCAGAATTGCGCCGGCTGGAACCGCTTGCTGGCGCAGCCCCCCGCTTAAGCCACACAATCCGATCAACTACCCTGGCTAGACTTTGCTTTGGAGTAAACGGAGACAAGGGGAGGGCAAGAGAGGAACCTGATCAGAGAACAACAATGAGGGCTTTCCTGTCTGTATTTCATCGGCGCGGCTGACGGGTACAAGGCACACGATTCAGTCTCACAGTCCGGTAGAAAAGAGATGAAACGAAGAGAGAAAAGAAAACACCCAACCCAACCCAGAACCGAGGTCGATCCGGGCTTCTGGCGTTGGTCCCGTTACTACAGGCTGAGACTAACTAGGAGGGAAGAAAAAAAGCAAGGGGAAAAAAAACATAGGACATGGACCGCTGTCGAAAGGAGTAAAGGACGGTTCGCATGGAAACCTTCTGCGAGGAAAGGGGACCAATACGGATTCTGGGTAATGTGAGGGGGTCCTAGAGGCCTATCTTGAGGGACGGGACTGAGGCCAGGAGGAGGAAATTCAAGGCAGGACAAGGAAAGCGTTCGGGAAAGGACGACGGCCGAAAAGCTATAAGCCGCGTCGTGGCGTGGAGCGAGGTCGCGAACTAATCGTCCCCCATCTCACTGAGGGAGAAAGAGGGGTGAAACAGAAAGACTGGGGTGACCAGGGGTGAGAAAGGGTGGGAGAGTTGGGGGCGTCCGAATGGAGGCTGCTCTGTCCGGCGCGAATTGCTGCGTCGCGATCAGATCGGTCGAGCACAGGGCCGCTTTCGGACCCATCCCCAAACCAAACCATCATTGCGGGGGGAGGTGAAAGAGGGGAGGAATCCGCTTCGACGAGTCAGTATGGGGCCCCCGAGACGAAAAGCGCGAGACCCGTAAGAAAAGCATTCGCGCCGTACCAAATGTTCCGCCTTATCCTTATCCAGAAGGAAAAAAAAAGGATAAGGGGGAGAAGAAAGACGACGTGAGGAGAAAAAAGAGCTAGTGAGGGTCGCTGTCCTTTCTCGCGCCGCGGGACCGTGAGGTCCGGGTAAACGACGAGCTCCACGAAGGGCTAGGGTCTGTACGCCTTCGAGGAACACACGTCCAACGCGGGTGAAGGAAATGGAACCGAACTTCGGGAGTGAAGTACGAAAAGAAAGAAAAAAAATGAGAGGGGAAAAGAAAAGGACAGAAGAAGTTCGTGCAGGGGGACGCGCGACGAAACGGGCCAGTGCTGGGGTTGGCATCGAAGGCGGCACCCCTCGTCCCGAGTTTCACTCAGGAGGAGGAGACTCTAAAAGAAATCAGGGCGGCGCTAGAGGAGACAGCCAATACTTTGCTGAGAAGTCCAGTAGGAGGTTCCGGAAACCGTCCATCAGTTCCTAAATTATCCCACGGATCAGTTAAACAAAATCCTTATCTTGTGAGCAGAGAAGAAATCAGAAGTCAGGTCGAAGGCTGGGTGCCCAGACTGAGGAATCCAATCGCCACCTGAAGACATAAGTGCCTTCCCCGGGGGGACAAAGAGGGAGGTGTGAGTAGACGGTAAAGAGCGTAAAGACCCGGGCCGAGATGCTCGAGAAAGGCCGCTGCCTAAGACCGGCTCTGCCAGGACGCGGAGGACATCTCGAAAAGAAGAAGAGAGGGCCAAGAGAGAAAGGACCCCAGGTCGTCACGAGCTGGTGAGATACCCGCCGTGGGCGATGTAAAAATGACCCGTCCCCTCTTCATAGTCTCTCCACGCCACGAATCGGTGTCCGTCTTCTGCTCGGGACCTAAAAGGGCGGGAAGGAGGGGGGCAGGAATAGGAAGAAAGGGACATCACTTCGAAGCCAACGAGTCCTCGAGTGACAGACCTCGTCGACCACCAGAGAAGAATCAGCGTCCCCCAGCCTTCGGGTCCCTTCCTGACCATAATCAAATAACCAGGGCGTAAAGTAGTAGAAGAGAGTTGACCACAGCGGGAGCCACGTTTCTATTTACAGGCAGGTCGTGGCGTCTCCGACGAGGAGGCCTATCTCTTAACATTTTTTCACGCCAGGAAGAGAGGAAGATGATGGGAGCAAACGGATAGAGAATCGTGTGGAAGCCTCCCCAGGCGCACGGACGGGCAATCATTGGGCCTTGTAAAAGCGCCGTGTTCACCAGGGACTACCAGAATCGTGACTCAGGGGGAAAAAAGGAAAATAGAGGAAAAGGGTCGGCCAGGCCCAGGAAGCCACAGCAATCTCGTACCGTGGGGGGCCACCGGGACGCGGGCCGGCCGTCTTCCACAAGGTCTGCAACATGGGAGGAAAGCGCGGACGAAGAGAGGGCTGATGCGTTTCGGGTTTCAAAAATACCCTGCCGACCGGATTCAGGCTCTCCATATGTAAGAACTCTCTGCTAGAAACTTGAGGAGAGGAGGAGAAGGGAAGCCATGTCGCGTGGGGTGAGTACTTGAACCCAGAGTCGCGCGAGAGACATTGAACCTCGACCACAGGCAGGACCGTCGTCTCTTTCTCAAGGAAAAAGAGCGGGAAAAAAGGAGATGGGGACCAGGAAGGGATGTCCGGAACGAGAAGTGACGCCAGGTGTTTGCCAGTGAGAACCGTCGGGAACTACATCGCTCACCGGTGCTTACCATGTGCTCTTGAGGCTCTCTAAGGAAAAAGGCGAAGGAACAGAGAAGAGAAAAAGGGACGAAGGCCTTCGCTGCGGAACATGGCGAGAATGGGCGGACCTGGGTCGACAAGAAAGCAGGAGCGGACGATGTTTGGGACAGAGGAATAAAGAAAAGGCCCGAACCTGAGCGCGGCGAACACACGCGCTTTGCCTTTGTGCCGCGCCTCAAGGACCGATCCTTTCTCGAGCTACCGAGTCGGATCTCTCGCAGACGAAAGGGGAGGGGTACGGGCAGGCAGAACAAGGAAAAGCTTCGCACGAGGAAATGCGGGTCGACGAGGCCTCCTCGGCTAATGATCGAAGACCGTGCGCAAAGGTTTCTTATTCACTCGTCGTCCTCATCCCGGAGGTGGGGGGCCATCGTCGAGGAGTAGAGGGGAGAGGAAGGAACGCCGCGTCATGTACTTACGGGCGTAACGCCGCGGATCGGACGCAACAAAGTGTAGAGCGCACTTTTCCTGGGCGTTCTTTAGGGGCAATGTGGGACGGAGAGAGGAGACGAAGTAGAAAGCTCACCGGTCCAGGAAACAGACCCCGGAATCAACCGTCGACCGCCTCGCGTCGGGCGCCTCTTCGAACCCGCCACGAGGATATCCTAACGGAAAAAGTGCGGTAGAACCGCCAGCACGACAAGGGGGGGATAGAAGGGGGTTTTCCCCGGTAAAGTATCAAGTTCTAGGGAAAGGGCAGGATAGAGGAAAAAGACGAACGCGTGCACGTTCAACAGAAGACTTTATCGTGGTCTCGTCGACAGTCACCAAGCGTCGCGATAGGAGGCGACCAGGGGGGGTCGAAGGGGGAAGTCACAGAAAATACATCTTCGAATGGAGGAGTCTTTCTATCATATCAATTCATTGTGTGGACGAAGGACCCTACCATCCCTTTGACCAAGAAGAAAAGTGAGTCAAGAAAAAGGGATCAGGGATAGAAGGGGGGTGTACGGGCCTGCAGAAGTGACTGGTCGTCGAGGTCAACTTCGAACATTCCTTGATGGGGATCACCATCAACTTCAAAGGGACAGGGGAACGGACCGCGGTGAAACGTCGGGGTCACAGGCCTTTTCGGCGGTCACATCCCGAGAGGGATCATAGGGGCCGCGCCTCCGTTGAGGCCACATCCCTCCCGATAAACACGGAGAGGGAGAAAGAGAAGGAAGAAGGGGGGGAAGAGGGAAACGCATACGAGATCGGCCAAGCATGTTACTTGATCCCGCATGGGCGCCGCAAACGCCATCAAAGACGGAAGATTTAAAGACCGTCTGGATTTTGTTCAGCAAGAAAGAAAAGGGGGACGGGGGGACTGTCTGAAAGGCTACTTGGAACCTCTCAGTACTGGGAATGCGAGGGGGCCGTACAGGTTGCCCGCCTTGAGCCCGTGGGTACGGCGGGGCTGTCGCCCCGGGGGAGGGTGTGTAAAGGAGAGGGACTTGAAGTGAAAAAAGATTACTTTTTGCGATACCGAGCCGAAGACCGGCCGGACGGGGGCCGGAGTAGCGCCTCCGTTTTCCCTTCCTGAAATCTACAGGGAGGGGGGGGAAGGGATCGAGACAAAGAAAAACGGCAAACGTAATGAAACAGCGCCGGGCCTGGGTGCGCCGATAGCAGAATATGGAGTCTTACGTCAGGTAAACTAAGGAAAGGGGGGTCCAAAACACCGGGCGTGCTGCGAAGTGGGGCGTGTGAAGGGTCGGTCGTGCAGGGCCGGTCGCAGACCGAAAGAATTGGGGGTTTGCAGTAAGTACCGGGTCCAAAGGAGATATGCAGCCGGGGTGAGGAAACCCGGGCCAGTGAGGAGGGCGAGCGACGACCCATGGCTAAAAAATGACCACAAGAGTTGTGAAAGACTTGATAGATCTTTTTGTGGAGTAAGGGTCCAGAAGCGGAAAGAAAGGCAGGTAAACGTATTGGTCCGCCTGCATGGGGGGAAAACATACGGCGAAAGGATGTTGGTTACCTGGACTGCTGCTTCAAGAAAGGACGAGAGCCGGTAGATGACGAACGCGACAAAAAAGGGGAAAAGAAGAGGGAACAGAAGCGAAGGCGATCAACCTCCAAAAAGAGGGCAAAGCAGAAGGAGAGGACAAGAAAGGAAGAGACAATCGGGGACGAAGGCGTAGATTGACGCAAGGATCCAGGGAGAGAAGAAAAAAAGGAAACCGAGAGAAAAGAGGACCATTCTGCACGCGGGACTCGGGGACCCACGAATAGGGAGCACCCGCGCGGACAACCCGCCCAGTCCTCCGATTCCGAAGTGGGCAGAAAATCAGAAGCAAACGCGTCGCAAAGAAGGAAGCCGACCGGCGGAAATCGCTCGACCTAAGCACGCCGGGGGTCCGAAGAGGAATCGACGCCTATCCCGAGGGCGCCCCCACGGAGTTTGACGAAGAAAAGAAAAGGGAAAAAGCTTTCACAGGCCTTTTCTAGAAGCGACCAAGGGGAGAACCTTGGAGAAGGGAAATGTCGAGCGAAAAGAGGGTGCAAGTCCAGCGCTACAGGGGCTTTCTTTGATAGCCAGAGGAGAGGGGATCGAAAGCAAAAAAAGTCCTGACTATGCCGCACCAGACCGAACACGTCCGGATCGGGGGAGACTGAAAAACAAGTATCTGCTACCGTCGCAGAAGGAAAGAACAGAACAAGCACACCAAGCACCCGAGCTGAACGGTAAGACAACGGTCGAGATCTCTGGCGGCATGCCCGACACGGGGGGCAAACAATGAAAATCATTGATTTGAACTTGGGGGGGGAAAGAAAGACGGACTCAGCTGGCGCAATGCAACCAAAAAAAACGGGCGCACTCTTCGGGAGGCCTGTCACAACCGGATTGGAACAGGCGACAAGATCGAGAGAAACGAGATCTGAAACCTTCTGGTATTTTGTTAGATCAAGGAAGGGGGGGCCGGAGGAAGGAGCCGATCTTGACGCACGCCCCCAACCTAGGGAACGTGGCGGCCTCTAATCGCTGTTCTCTACGGCAGGGTAAGACAGGGGGAGAAGAATTGAGAAGGGGACCGAAGCTCTGGAGTTCCTGAGGAAGAAAGGTCAACCGGCAGAACGTCGGGGGTGCGTTTACGATGGCACTGGCCCACAGGGCCGGCGTCAAAGAACGAGGGGGAGGCGACCCGGACGATCCCCTAAAATCCTGATTATTTGCTTTATCGAAAAGGTAGGAGAGGAAAGAGGGGGAAAGAGTCCACATCGAAAAAAGCGAGACTTCCAGCTTCGAAACTCGGGTGGGAAGTGGCGCCAAAGAGGGGGGGATCTTACGGGTAGGGAGCGGTAGAGCGCGGTCCGGAAGAAGTGTCCGGGATCATCGAGAATTTAAGAGTGGGAAATGGTACCGACTCGAGACCATACCCGGCTAACCCGCATGCTGGTGGGGGGGGGGGGGGGTTTCCGGAGCTTGGTTCTTCCGGCGGGGGGAGGAAGTGTTCATAGTGAAAAAATACACTGACGCGCGAACCATACGCCGTAGCAGGTTGCAAACCGCTACCAGACATGGATGTCGGGAAATCCGTAAACGGCGACACAGCGGGACTTCCTTTTCTAACATCACGACGGATGATCAAGCAAGAAGCATAAAAACTATGCGAACTGAAGGAAACCTCCAGGTGGAGTTCATCTGGCCGGGCATAGCTCCACTACCGAGGAAGGGGAGGGGACCCTTCAGGGTCAATTCTTAGGGAAGATCGCCTGCCTCGAGGAGGGGAGAAGGGCAGAGAAGAGCAACACAACAACGGAAATCATGTACGAAGACATCCGAATAGGAGCGAATCTTCACCGGACTAAGGTCGGTGCGGGGTGTGCAAAGAGGAAGGGCGTCCCAGCTGCGGAGTTCGTTAGAAGAGCCGATGACAAAACCAAGTCCCGCATAGACACAGTCGTAGATCGGCAGATCCCAAAGAGCGCTTAGGAAAGATCACAAGACTATTGAAGAGCCAAAAGGAAATCCGCGGTCTCGGGATCCAAAGGATCTGAGAAAGAAAACAAAAAAGGAAGGGGAATAAGGGTAGGACCGGCGCGGCCAGGACCGGTCGAGGTAGTTAGAGGACCCATAGTGAAACAATCAGTAGAAATTCGGAAAACAGAGGAGGAAGAACTGCAATGAGGGGGGACTGGCTCGAAGTAAAAAAAAACGCACGCCGAGTGTCGATTAGGGTCGATGGTAAAGGTCCGAAGGAAATATAATCCCCACTAAATACTCTCTTCCCACGGGAGGCAAAGGAAAATAGGGCTTGAGAAAAACCGAGACTGGAAAAAGAAGCAGCCGGATTAATCCCGGTCCATCGTCATACGGCCGACCAAACGCGCTCCAAGAAAAAAAGGTGCTTCGTAGACGTGCGGGCCGACGTCCCGGTTCACTTCGAAGCGAGGAAGGAAAAAAGCTCGTCAAAGGAGAAACTAGCCAAGAAGAGCGAATTCTGCTGCCGGCAACAAGGGGCACCTACGAAGGCAGAAAAAGAGGGACTTGTTTAGCAAAAGCACACCAGGCGAAAAAAAAGCGCAACGGTTTACCGAACGACACTTGGACCTATGTCAGTGCAGTGGGTCGTGACAGGAGGAGCTCGCACGGACGTTCGAAGAAAAAAGGGAAACCGAAAGTAGTCGCGAGAATGTTTTTCTCGCGGGAGGGAGAGCAGTCCAGCAGCGTGGCTCAAAAGCTGTCCGACCTTGTACAGCCAGCCGCCAGGAAGTCAGACGAAGACGCAGTCGTTTTGCTGAAGGGGAAAATAGCCGGCATCGTCCAGACAAAAAACAATTCCAGGGAAAACGATCCCTGGCGCTCAATGCGATGGGTGAAGCGGCCGGTAGGAGAAACAGTCGAAACGGCGCAGCTCCGGGCGGGCGGGAAAGAAATCCACATGCCAGCATCGAAACTGTATGTCTGGGCGCAATAGGTTCTGAATCAAGGACGTGGAAGAGCTGGACAACGAGAACCATCGATTTCGATTGGATGAACCGGGTGAGAGAAGAAGACAGTGACTCCCAAAGACCACCTGGTCAGTCGAACAACCGAAGGGTAACGCGGGGTACTCGACACGCATCAGGTTGAAAGGGGACAGTTCCGGGTGGGTCCCCCCCACGAGGTGGTGGACCAAAGCGGATTTTGGAGGTGATCGCCGTAGGTAGCGACCTTCGGACCAACGGAGGGGGCCGGGGAGGCGACGAGTCCCCTTGTCGCGCCATGCGTTGATCGTGGGACTGGGCGAAGAAAAAAAGGGCGCTTAGTGCGGGGCACATCGGAGGGTGAAGGGCTGACGGTCGCAAGACGGAAAGGTAGAGTCAGGGGAAGGTAGGTTCCGAGAGCACGAACGGGGGGGGCAGAAAAAAAGCTCAAGTGTGCGCGGTTCACCTCTCCCTCGTCTTGGGAATACGAAGGAAGGCGCTCTCGCAAAGGTCCTAGACAAATGCCCTCAGCCGGATGGTCCCAGTACGACCGTAATCGAAAAGAGGCTTCCTGAGGGGTAACGACCGGGCTAGGGGAGGGGTAGTCAACCTCTTCCTCTCTACCGGATGGGTACTCGTCGACGCTGTCCGGGTCAGGAGTAAAATGAACGAACGCGGCTGTCACCCGAAGGGAAACCGGCCCGCGGCAAGCCTGGCAGATCAAACGGTGGGTTGTCCTGTCCGGGGCAGCAAAAAAGCGGTACGGGTCTAAAAGGGGGTCCTCACGCATCTTCAATCATCGACCAGGAGGAGGGAAAACTCAGACTAATAGGAGAAACAAAATCGGGAGCCCATAAAACTCGAAAGCCTGGCACTAACGGCATAAGGAATCATATCTCAATCCGTGAATTCAGGGGGGAACCTGCTGTTGTCCGGGGAAGAGCACAGATAAGGGGGAGGACGAATAAGGAGAAAATAGAAGATGTGATGACAGTAGGAGTGGAGGAAAGCGAGAAGGAGGAGGATGCGCGAGAGGAGGTACTGGGAGCGGGGAGGCGCGCGGGGCAAAACGGGGGTCTGAGGACGTCTCGGGAATGTGACAGAAAAAAAACACGGGGGGGACCATGATGGACTGCTGCGAATGGGGAGTGCAGGGAGGGAAAGAACGATGGAGGGATAATTATAGGGACCCTTGACGAGCCCTCTAACCTACGGACAGAGAGGAGGAAATGAAACTGGAACTACGATCCCGGATAGTTATGAAAAGGGGGTGCACGCTCAAAAAAAAAGGGGGACAGCGAAAACAGGGGGAAGGGGGAGTGGGTAGGTAGAGCGGGAATTCGTGGAAAAATATGAAAAGAGGACGAAAAAGTCCCGGGGTCTAAGCTTTGGGTTCACATAATAGAGTGACAAGTCAGCGGGTAAGGACATGAGTGAGAACAGAAAGGAGCAAGGACAAAGAAACCTAAGACACGTGCGCAGTGCCGGCATTTCGGGATACTTGCAAACTGACGAACTACCCAACGAAGGAGGGGAGGAGGAAGGAACTAACGGGGCAGGGAGACGCAAAGCGGGGTCCTATTCAAAAAGAAGCGGGAAAAGGGTACAAGGGGGGAGGTAAAGGAGGAATGGGTTAGGCGGCAGGTGCGAGAAGGGGGCACGATTAGAGGGGTGAGCAGAGAGGAAAAAATAGTAGAAGGTGGGATGGAGACCCTGGAGGGTGGCACGTGGAAAAAGAGACCCACGCATCAAGATCAGGGGGGGTGTAAGATGGAGTAGAGCATGAGGTTGTGGGATGCGAACTGGCTCAGGTTGTACGGGTCGGAGAGCGTTAAGCGCACGGACTGGGAGAGAAACCTTCGCCGAGGAATGCACTGGATTGGTTTACAACTTCCCGAGCGGGTAAAGAAAGAAGGGAACAGGTATGCGAAGGACAATCACATGGCTTAATCCCGTGCCGGCCTGGTGAAGTGAGGCACGAACACTTTTACCTGGAGGTCCTCGGGGACCGTGGGAGTGGGTACAAGCTCGGGGGAGCGAGGAGAGCAGGAGGGAAGGGGGAGACGAAGAATTAAGTGTTGGGGTGGGGGGGGCAAGAAGAGGGGGAATAGAGGCATGCTGCACAATGAGGGAGGGAAGGGTGTGGAGTTGGACTATAAAGTGTAGGGAGCAATTGCCCACTTTGAGGGAACCAAGAGAGATCCAGAGAAGGGAACATGAAAGCGAATAGGTGCAGCGGGAAAGAGGCAGAGGGGATTTGGACGCGCGGGCTGTCCTGCTGGAGAGAAAACATTAATAGAGCGGAGGAGGGCTCGCGTCGAGGGGCACCGGGGTTCGGATCCTGGAGTCAAGAGGTCTCCTAAGGGCTGATAAAAATACCATCAACGGGAACCTGGTCCGATTGGTCGGAGATTCTGCTATTGACCGTATGTTAGCTTTCGGGGGCGTCCCGATCATGGAATCCGACACCTGGGCCGATAAACCTGAGCCATGAGAGGGGTTCGGGCCGGCAGCATACAAGTGGGAACTCACATGTCCCAAGGGGGAGAATTGAGTAAGCGATCATCGTCGACGAAACAACAAGACCTGATTAGTCGGACCCATGAAGTAAGGCAGAGCAGCTTTCCGGAGTCTCAATACTGACGTCCCCAAAACTACAAAATTTTTCGATCATCTCGGAGAAAAGCCAGAAAAGAGGGGGCAACATCACATATTTGACACGGGGGGGTTGACGAAAGCCCATCAGTTCGACGACAGGAAGCCTTCGAAGTTGAAAAATCGACGAAAAGGCGTGATGTCTAGCCAAGGGGGAAACATCGAAGGAAATAACTTGTACCGCGGTTCGTGGTCCCTAAACAGGGTCTGACAAGTACTGTGAAAGGCCACATGAATGGATCTTGGGGTAGATATACTCCTAAGATGCCGAGCGGGGGCAGGGTCCATGTGAAGGTAACCGGCTACCTTGCTGCAGATCGCATTCTTCCATCGTCTAAAGCCTAATTTTCCGGGGGAAGCTAGACAACTATCGAGTGGAACGTGTTAAAAAGGACAGAGGGGGAAGGGGAGCGTTCGAGAAGGTATTAAATTGCCGAAACAGGAGACCGACACCTCAGTTAAAGGATTCGGATGAAGTAGATGACTTGGTACTTCCGGCCGATTGGGGTTACTAGCTTGTGGCCTAGAGCCGGGGGAAGAAGGATAGTCTCTAGGGCCGTGTCGTCTGATGAGTGCAGTAGGACGTAATTGAGACTTCAAGACTACCAAATTGGAAGAACAGGAACCAAAAGATGGGACTCAAAGAGAAAAAAAGAGGGGGCAACGTTTCGGAATCAAAGGGACTGTCCGCGTCACCAGCGGACATGCGGTTCAGTACGAAAAACGTCGCGATGCCAAACACGGTAGATGCGGGAACAAAGAGGACTACGAACACAGGAGAGAAAAAGCTGTCGAGCAGAAAAAAAAGGAGATCCGGCGTAAAACGAACCATCAGGCGCCGGGCCAGGTCCGGATCTGAATGGGAGGGGTACGGCGACGCTGAGGGGGGTCGACCGGAGAGACCGAGCCCAGGAGCCTGGAGTAAGGCTGCGGCAAAGAGACACGCAGAAAAAAAACGGTTCCGCAAAGAAGGGGATGGCAGAGGAGGGGAGTACGAACCCCATAGGAAGCCCCCGCGCTAAAGAACGCGACCCCCCACCCGTACCTGAAGAATTAAAAAAAAAAAAACAAGCAGCTCAGGAACAGAAAAAAGGGAGACCAGAAAACGAGAGTGGCGCGACGGCGGACCTTCAAACTACGCACCGAGACCAGTGGGTACTTGGAAGTCCAATCGAAGGCCAGTCACGTGCCAAAATCTATGGGAGAAAAACACGCTTTGTTCCGAAGATACCCTTCACTGGCGAGCTGGGGCCGCGTAAGAGTGGGGGTAGACTCCAGGGCCTGTGGGGCGTGAAAGGACGGAGAGCGACATCGATTTCCAAGAGCATAGAGTGCGTTCCGGAAGATTCGGCAGCGCTGAAGGCAGAGACTTTGAGCGATGGCCTCGGGAAACAAGAAAAGTCGAGACATAGAAGGGTGGAAACTTGAGACCCCAGTGCGCAGGCGGGGGAAAGCTTCTCTCTCCGGGACAGGGATAATCCCCCAAGAAAAAAATACTTCCTGGAAGGGACAAGGGAGGAGAAAGATGGGGGCTGGGGAAAAGGAAATTTCTGAAGTCACCTGCACATGAGAGAGCGGGTACTAGAAAGATCCTCGGTCGATGTAAAGGTCAACTAAAGAGCCGGGTGGGAAGAACTCCTGAAACCGTCCGGTCACAGACCGGATGACGCGAAAATGAGCAACTGGAGGACCGGGGGAAAATAAGAAAAACGACCTTCCGGGGGAGAGGGGAGAAGAGGAGGGGACGAACCCGCCCTGTCCCTGGAAAAAGGGGGGCTGCTGCGCTGGCGTTGAAGGCAGCCTTCTGTCAAGCCATCAGAAGGCTGAGATCCGGGGAAGGTCGACGAAGGAAAGAGAAGAGGGAGGGGGACGTAAAGGGTTCGTTCTAAAAGGGAAGGGATGGAACCGGCGACCCGGACGACCGGCCGAACCGCGATAGCACCGGGGGAGGTTGAGGGGGACCGAACGTGACCGGTGATGAATGAGAGGGCCCCGTATGAGGGTGCGGATGAAAAAACTCGCCTCGTTCCCGGACCCCGTTGGACATTGTCGTCAGATGGCTTCTGATCGGAAGGCCGAAGCACGAGGCAGCGGGAATCCGCAGATTCACCTTCGAGTGGGAAGAGGGGAAAAAAAGATCGAAAAAAAAGAAAAACTATAAGAGGGGCAAAGACAGGTTCCGGAGAGTTGAAAGTAGACCCAATTAAACCCGGCAAAACAACTGACGTAAAAGCAAAAAGAGATGCAATAAAGAGACAAAAAATCAGGGGGCAACGGAAAAAGATCCGGTTTAAGGAGGGAAAAAAAAAATTAATACTGTCGACAACAGGCCGAAGGATGATCACGAACACGCTATTGCCGAAGAACTGCACCTCATGCGTGACAATGTAAAAGCGTTCTCTACGATAAAAAGGGCGGTAGAGGGAGGGGGGAAAGGAGGCCACACAACCCACAGAGAAAGATTAAGAGAAGCCGACCTGCAGTGCCTGGGAGCATGGGAACAACCCAAACGGATGATTAATCTGGATCACAGCGAAAGGAAACCGCGTCACCAGAGGGTTTACTCGAGGAGGAAAAAAAGAAAGGCAGTATCCGATGCTCCACGGTACCGCAGCGCGCAAGTCCGAGCGTCACGCCATGCCCCAAGAAGCATGGGGAAAACCATCCAGTCCGTTAGACCCGGAGCCAGTTCAAAGCCAAGAGGAAAAAGTCCGGGAGAAAACCGGGAAAGAAAACCTTTTTAATGCTGGCATATCGAAACTAACCTCTGCCCCCAGGGGTCAGAGAGTCTTGCGAGAGGGGGGAGCCAAGAAGGGGAAAAAAATCAAGTAAATACACATCGGAGCACGGGTCGGGGTGGGACGTAAATTATCAAGATATGATCGGCATCGAAAGACTCGGCGGCACTAGAAAAAAGAATCTATCCAGTAAGAAGAAGACTAAAATCCCCTCTAGACCAACGGGGGGAATCAGTTGCTGACACCTAGCTTGATTCCCCTGAAAAATAAGGGCGGGATAACCGTAAAATACTCTCCGAAGAGCTCCAGAAAACTCGTGGAGATCGCTGTTCTTTAAAAAATCTTAGCCCGGCAACTCGGGCGGCGCCGAACGGCCATCTTAACCAACCAAAGCTTCTGCAGGGGCGAAGAGGTAGCCAACGCGAGAGAAAAACTCCTTTAAACCTAGAACAGGTACCAACCTTAACCCGACTCGAATGCATTGCGACAACGCGCCTGAAAGTGCTAGTGAAGGGGAAAGGGGGATGGAGAAAAAGCGCTGACGAGTAACGGAGACGGTCAAACCCGGATCACCTCGATCCATGGGGACACTTTCACACGTTCGGACAAGGTACCGCAGATGTGGCGAAAAAAGGAAAGAGGGAAGGGGAACCTTTAGCCAAAGAAGGGGGGGATCATGCACCAGAAGCCCCAGATCAGGCCGTTGGGGAAGAAATAAGCCGCTCATAACAGACGCCAAGACATAAGAACCGGGGCTGTCAAAAAAGAGAACGTGGAAAATTTTGGGGGGGATTCAGCGGCCGAAGGTCTGTGCAGCCGAGAAACATGTCTAAGAGCTCGTGGAGGGCGTCCATTCCAAGAATACGAGCCTGAGGAGGTGGGCGTGAGGAGTCAGATCATAAATGCTTGCAGAGCTGCGGAATAGGGTCGATAAAGAAGCAGTGGCTGAGCGGGGACGTGAAAGGAGGGAGAAAAAAAGGTAAGACATTCCCCTGGCACAACGAACCCGGGTGTAACCGAGACAGTCATCGGCGGCGGAGTAAAAGTTCCTTGCTAAAAACCGCCGTGGTGGCACTCCCATAGAAGGGGTTGCCGGCGAAAAAAAGATTAAAAAATTCGTTCCAGGAATTCCGGCGACAGTGGTCGATAGAGAAGACGAAATCCAGATCTCTTAAAAAAGGGAATTTCCCGGATCAAAGAATGGACCGGAAAGGACCTCGGGGGACTGGGGCCGGAGAAAAAAAACGATAAGTCCGCGCTGGTGAGAGGGGGGGGAAAAGTGGAAAAAAACGAAACGACATGAGGCGATCGAAAAGAGAAAGCTAAGGCGGAACCTTTCCTCTCTCCGTACTGACGGAAGAGTACACTTCGCGCTGAAGGAGCAAAGAATGAAGGAGGAATCAAGGAGCTTGAGGAGAGAGGGGGACATGGAAAACTAAGCCGGGAGTCGGTACGATCTAATACCTGCTTAGGAGGGGACCGAAACTGGAGCAGAGGGGAGCTCAAGAAGTCTCCGGTGCTTTTCATTCGACGCGAACGGGCGCAGGAGTACCTGAGAAAAAGAAGTTCTACGGCGCCGAAACGGAGGGAAAGCAACCCTGTCAAGGAAAAAAGGCGGGAGAATAGAGGGGGGGAAGGCTGCATCCTTTTGGTACGAAAAAAAAGAGATCTGCCAAACCTCATCAGAAATCAGAGACCCGAAAACGGAATACAGCGACCGAGGCGTCAAAAGGCTCCTCTTAGTACCCGATCCAGGGGGCAGAGAAAAAACCGATCCGACCGAAACCCGACCAAAAAAGCTTTCTAGGGGGGTGGTCCCCGCAAATGACGCGGGTCGTAGGCTATTAAGCGCAACGGAAGGGGGAACTTTCACAAGGGCGGGGGGGAGGGGGGGGGAGAAAAAATGATCGTTGTGGATAGGAAAATCCCCGCAGTTCGTACCTAGGCCTCGAGGAAAACAGGGAGGGGGAAAAGCCCGCCCGCCAATCGGCATGGGCTTCTGTCTACAAAAAAAAAAACAAGGACTCAACTTGTTTACGAAAATCGCGGAAAGGCGCAGTTAGCCGTGGGTAAAAAAAAGAGCGTCTATCAAAGAAAGTAATAGTAGACAGGGGGAGAAACCGACATGAACTCAAGGAGAGGAACTTCTACGAGGTCTTCACGTGATTTGGCGAAAAAAATAAACGTAGTCCCGTGTCTAAAAAAAAGGTTTGTGGACCGGTTTGGCGGGGCGGGTCAGAAATCCCTAGCGGGATCCAGCACTTACGTGGCCGGATGCTAGAAAGGCAAACAGCACGGCTATCGAGAGAAACAACAAAAAAATATATAAGGGGGGGGGAGGGCAGAAGAGAAGTCAACTCGGCAGCTGATGAATAGGATGTATACCAACAAAACTGCCAGCAGGGGATACAGGGAAAAAATCGGGGTCGTACCTAAAAAACTTTGACTGGGAGAAAAACTCACGATTAAGCCGTCAGTAATAAAAAGTAACTTGGAGTCGTAGCCAAGTAAAGTTGCCATGGAATTGAGCCATTTTAACGGGAGGCAGGGGGGTCCCCAGGGCGGGAACCTTATATGGAGGACACCAGAGGCTTGTTGCGGAGATACCGAACCGAAGGGGGAACGTATTGCACGGCATGTCGGAAAAAAGGCTGAAACGAGAGACGTGGAACTGGGGGTGAGAAACGAGCTGAGGGTTGAAAAGTGCCGCCGAGTCTGCGCCGATAGCAAGGGACGAACCTTTCCGCAAACTGGGACCTACAAATCCGAAAAAGCTAGCCACCGAAAGTGCGGGCTAGGGGGGATTGCTGGAGGCTCGGTCCGTTCCGTGTGGTCATAAAACCGTTTAGGCGAAAAGTAGAAGTGTGGAGTACCTGAAGGAAGGGAGGAAATTAAAGACAGGGTGGGACGCCCAGTCCAAGGAGGAAAGGACGACGACAGGAAAAAGCCATGACCGAAGAGGGCAAGAACCTAATTCGGGTATGAAATCTTTCGGTAGGCAAAGGTAAGTTCAAAAAAGAAAGGATTTGAATGTATAAAAAACCGATCCTCTCTATAAAAAAACCTTAGATGATTACAAAGGGTTGAAGAACGACCACCTCAATCGAATCGGAGGTATATCAGAACCTAGTGAGCCAGGCGGAAAACCCGCAGGAAATCAATGCGACGAGGTCCAGGGGGCCTAAGGGACGAAAAGTACCTCTATTAGGATCGAAAAAAAAAAATCTATGAAAACCAAAAATTTCGAGAAGGCCCCCCCCCTCGGCACAAGGGACCGAGACCTGTGTCTTCCAAAAATCATCGGGTCATCGTGTAGAATACTCGGACAACAAAAGATAAGGCGCGGCCAAAGCGCAACAGTCCCCGAGGCCCGAATGGTCACGCAAAGAACTACTTCTTCTTAAAGTAACGGGAAACCTTCGGCCTTCAGAGAGAAGGAAACGGAAACGCCGGTGGACAAAAAAAGGTGGGAGAAGAGCAGGTCACACGGCCAACATGGAAAGTTTAGAAAAAAGGGGTAAAAACGAAGACCGAACAAGGAAAGTACCCAGACAACGAGGCTTACCATAGAGAGAAAACGTTCGACTGAATGGCCGTGGTGTACAATGAAAAGGACTGGGAAAAAACTCATTTAGAAAACGTCGACATCGAGCGGTTCGGGAGATAAGCTCTGCAAGCAAAAGCTGAAGAAACCTAGTCCGCGCCATAAACGACAGAATCCGGCTCCAACAGGGGGAAACAACACAGAGCAGCCGGAAACCGGGACGCGAAAAACGACAATGACCACCCTCGCAGGCAGCGGAACGGGGAACCGAGGGACGAGGAGACCAGGGGGGTGAGGTATGGCATTACCAACCGAAAAGAAAAGTCCTTAAGAAAGGATCGGCTTCTGGCTGAATGCGAATCGGCGCGACAAGGAAACGACACATGTACAACGCTGGGACGGGAAAAAAAGACAAAATACCGATAGGGAAAGATAAGTATCTAGTAGAGATTTACCGTGAAGGTTGGACCGTTGAACTCAGCAGAAGAGACCTCCTGTACGAACACAAGGGGGACAAACTGACCTAGAGAGAAGTCTGTCGGAAAGTGAAGGAAAGGGAACTCCAGGGCGAAAAGGGAGTCTTCCGGCCCTCAGACTTCCTGGACCTTCCGAGGGTGAGACGAAGGTCGCTGTTCGTGTGAGTTACCCATCGAGAGCTGCCGGAACTTCAAGGGAAAGGGAGTCGCCCGGCAAACCTTAGAGGAAGAAGCCCCGAAAACACACGTCTTGAGATTTAAAGGGCGGCTAAGACTAAGGGCCAATCGAACCCAGCTTGCGGTGAGGAGGAATGCAACTCCTGTTTAGACAGGTTGACGATATTGGAAGAAGGAGGGGGGGAGAAAAGAAGTAGGGGTAAAGAAAAGGAAAGGAAAGCGAATTTCTATCCGCGAGTCAAGTCATAAAACGGCGTGAACGATGGACCGAGTCAGACCCTATAAGTTCCTGACGCCGCTTCAGACGATGTTCTACTAGGGGGAATCAGTATTTGAAAAATCAAAAAAGACCTTAATAAAACTCCGCCACCATTCGGCGACCTGATCCAGGGGGTCCCGGCTCTGCATGCGGAGTGGACGATCAGGGAAGGCAAGAACTGGGAGGACATAAAGGACTCATATGGGAAGGGCGCTGCTCTCTGAACACTTTAAGTGGGAGGTGATCGCGTCGCGACGAATCAACGAAAAAGGACTTCGTCCACACCCGCACCGGAGTCAAAAAGTGGATATCGGAGGAAGACTGAGGATTCACTGCGTGCATAGAGAAGAAAAAAAAAAAGAAAACGCTCAGAACAGGCCAAAGAGGAGGGGAACTATCTGGCACAGACGACGGGAGGTGAGGGGAAACTAATAGGCCCCAGCAACTATACAGCCCGAAGGTGGGACTCTTCGCGACCAGGGGGGACTCCACGGTCCCAAAGGCGGTCGCAAGAGTAGGTCCTCTGCAAAGTCCCCGACGCTTCTGTCTGATCATCGTGGGGCAGACATGCCGTAGCAAGTACGCAAACTCTCTGTTGAAACGAAAGAAGAGAAACCGATCAAGGTCAAGAAAAAGAAAGAATATGGTTAGAGGGGAAGACCCTGCTCAAAGGGGAGAGCTCGGAGTCCAGAAAGGGCCAGGTGAAAACACTACAAAAAACGAATCTGCGAGGACTGCGTACGGTGGGGATGGGATAAAAAGAAAGACGCGGAAGAACCCTAATTTCACTGGAAGTCCCGGGATGACCGGCGCACTTCCGAAAGGAAGCGATCACGAACATCGACCGTAAACCGGGTGCTCACAAATCAACAAGAGGTCTTGCACCAAAAAAAAAATTACCAGGTCCTCAGGGGCACGGAGGGACGGACCGTAACCTCCGACTACTCCACCGAAGAGAGGGAAAGCTTTGCGCCGATCGGAGCGCCGGGGAGACGCGGTGTACAAAGAAGGGGAAAAAAGATCGTCGAACCATCAGGAAAAACGACGAGCTCGATTTCCACAATCGTCTAACCATCAGGCACACAAAAGGGAAATTGAGGGTTGCCGAGTCAATATCACAGGTATAACTGACGAGCGGGCGAGGGACAAGGAGGGCCCGGGTATTGTCCAGGCCACGAGGAGCTACGGGGAGATAAGAAACAGCACGGTCAATCCCTGTCTGCTCGAGAGTAAAGCTTCATCTCAGTGGGCAGGAGGGGTCCCGCAGCGTGGGGCTCAAAAAATCGAAATTTAACGCTTGTAAAAAAAAATATATCCTAAAAAAGAGGTGGGGGGATAATGTGAGGAGTGAGATATCGGGAACCTCCACTCACTAAGCATCGGAGCGGCAAGGTGTCTGTCGGCCAGAGAAGGACTGAATGGTGCTTAAGCGTAAAGCGCCGAGCAGACGGGAAAAAAAACTCGTTCGGGAAGAACCAATGCACAGTCAAAGATAGACGGTTGTCGGTCAGGGAGACTCTAGGGATATCTGACTAACGAAAACGAGAACAGAACGCCTCTATGCGAAAGGAACGGAACCCGAGGTAGCGGCATCGCAAGTGGGTCCCTCACCCACAGGCAACTTTCAGGGAACTTGGTGGGGGAGGCGCTGGTCTCGAACAGCATCAGGGAAGCGTCCGGTAGGTCCTTTTAGTCCAAAAACCCCCAAAGGGGGGGGACGCCTCAGACTGTAGGGTGGGGAAGGGGTCCCTTGGCTCCACTTGTACGGGGGGGATGAAAAGGGCGCAGGGGCGGATTAACGGTAGCGCATTCGAATCGGTAGGAAGGGCGGACAAGTAAGGATTCAGAAAGACGGGTACATTCGTGCCCCTGGAAAACTGGGTAGGGGTAGAAGACGGTGGCTTTTCGCGGTCTCGAGAACTGGGGTGGGTCACGAAAAGAATAAAAGGAGAGGAACTAAAAAGAGCGCGACCCCGAAAAAAATTACCAAACAAAGAAAGATCTTAATGGGCAAGGTCAAGACCGGAAGAAAAGGTCCTTCGCGTGCGTATCCTCCCAAAGGGCCCAGAGTAGGAAGGGGATCAGGGAGAAAAAAAAAGGTATAAACCTCTAAGACTTTTATCTACGGGTGAAGGCGACGATGAGGGTGGGACCGGACAGTCACTACTCCCGGGGGTTGCCATCGTAGGGAGAGGGGAGTAAAGAAAATCAAATCCAAAGAAAATCAGTTAACTAAAACCTGATTCGGCCAGAACACTGACGGGAGTGCTTGAACATCTTGCTTCATTTCTTAAAGGGGGGGGGGGGTCGAACGAAAACGACTGAAGGGGGCAAATGGAGAAGAACAAGGCTGAAAGCTGCAGAAAAAAAGGAAAAGGAATGACAAGTCTAGGCAGAGCCAGCGCGGCGGCTCAGGCCGGACAGGGGGCCGTCACGAAGAGCCGACCGGGAAAACATATCCGGAAAAAGAACACGAAGGTAGGTCGAAGGTGCACCAGGGTTCCGTGGCGGGAAAAGGGGTCAACGAAAGATCCGGATCAGAAGCAAACCAGCGCCCACGATTGTCCGAACACGTACACGCGCATACGGGGGAGCTAGTAGACCCGTAAAAACCAAAACAGGTGAGATGGAGGGTTGTCATCGAACCAAAAGGGGCGACGGGCGAGCACAAAGGGCCAAGACTGGCAGGAAGTCATGAGTAACTAGGAAAATGCCTTTACTAAAGCCATCTGTAAAAAAGGGACCCTGGAACGAAAAAACCGCGGCTAAAGAGAAGGATCCGGGCAAGAATACGAACAAAATCATCGAGACTGAGAACGGCTGAAAAAAGGGAGAAAAAACTGATGGCGAGTCACAGGAAAAAGATCGGGGGGAAAAACGCGGTCCCGGTCTTCAGTTTTCTGCTGGGTCAAAAGAACCAGCGGAAGGGAAGTAGGGGCCGGAAGGATATAAGGTAGAAAATCAAAAAGAAAGGCTAACTCCAAGGAAGAAAAAAAACGGAAGATATCCAGAAAAAGGCAAACGATAGGAAGAGTAAAAGGAAATGGATGAAAAAGTAGGTAAAGCCGCAAACGACCATCCGGACCGCGGACACTGGAACTTGATTGGCGCCGCACAGAAAGGACGACGCCTGCAGGAACCTACTAGAAACAGCTGGGGAGGAGACGTGGGGTTGCCCAGGGAGAATGGGGTACCCGCGTTCACAAGAAGGTCGCAGGGGAAAGGGACTGGCAGGACAACAGGCATGGGCTTGTAATAGACCCCAACCTTCCGACGGGGGCAGGAGTGGGGGCAGCGTCAAGCGGATCGCGGAACTGCTGGTGACCGGATAAAACGAAGCAGCGTGGACGTGGGAAAAAGCCCGAAAAACGAAAACGGCGTTGGCGAAACGTAAAAAAAAACACCAGGGAGTGAAAAAAATGAGTCACCAAAGAAACTGAGGGAAGGGGCTCGGAGTGAGTCGGCTGATTGGAAGGGCCGACGGGAAGAAACAGAGTATACAAGTGACCAAAGAGGAACGAGGGTGTGGGCAAGCGGCTGATTGATTCACGGGGGGATTACGCCCTTGGGGAAAGGCACGGGCGCGGGAAAAAAAACAAGGCTTAAACCATTACCAAACAATGGTCTAGCAAGGGTTGCAAGGATCGAGCCGAAGACCGGCAGGAGAGCTCTTTTTTAAGAATCGAACCGATACGATAGAGGGGCACATCCGTAAAGTAGAAGACGGGAAACGAACAACAGCATCAATCTTCTGAACAAATAAGCGGCCAAGGGAAAAAAACGCAGGAAACATACCTATGGCCGGGAAAGCTGAAACTCCCTCTCTCAGGGGAGCAAGGGTAAAGCAAAAAAAAGGAAGATCAGGAAAGGGGACGAAGTCTACACAGTCCACTGTAGGGAAAGAAGGGAGTGCATAGCGGGGAAAACCCCCGAAAGATCAAGCGAGACAGACCTCACTAGCCCATCCCGAAGACACTAATGTGAAACCCAGCAGCGACGAAGCCATCTGGAGTCTAAGTAGCGAGAAAACGCAGAGAAAAAAACCGGCCGGGGGGGGGAGACCCACCGGGGTCCTAATAAAGAACTAGACGGGCCGAAAAAGCCAAAGAACGGGGCTTCAAAAACACAGGTAAGCCTACAAAAGAAAAACGAGCGGGAAACAAGGGGAGAGGAAACCAGAACGGTTTTATAAGGAATCCTTTGAATGTCGGTTAGAGCGAAAAAAGTGGCACGTCCCAGAAACAGAAGGAGGCGCGTTCAAACTCTCACTAACGAGGAGGATACAAGATGCCGAGGCCAAGAAAAGGGGCGAATCCAGGGTTTTGCTTTGACGCCCGAGAGGCCGACCTCAGAAGGAACCGCCGCGAAGCAAAATCGCAAAAAAAAAAAAGGAAAATACACTGGTGAGGGGACTTAAAAGTCTAGGACACCTGCAAGGAAAACCAGACAAAAAGGGGGATGGAAGAATCTGCTGCAGCTGTACAAGGGCGAAAACGAGTCCTTGGCAGAAAACGAAAAAGCCATAGGGGGGGGATACAAATCGCGAAGAAGAGGCTGGAAAGTTCGGTAAAGGGATAGAACTCAAAGGCACAAGCCAGGAAAAGGACCTCTGACGGCGGTCGGGGAGTAAAACGAAATCCGGGTTTAAAAAAGTAAACTAGAAAAGGAAGGCGAAAAATTCTTGAGAGAGGAGAAGAAAAAGACGGGGCGGTGGACTGGGGTCTAATGTCCTCCGAGAGACTCGGGCGGTTGCGTTACGGCCCGGAAAGGGCCGGCAGGGAACGAAAGGAGGAAAAAAAAAAAGAAACTGCAGAAAAAATCTTATTTTAAGGAAGACGTGGGACCGGGGGGAGCAAAATAGGACCACAGGAGGGAGAGAAGACAGGGAGGACTGATCGAACAGTTGGGAAAATTGGGGATCTGACGTCTGAGGAGGGGAAAGGGATGTCCTTAAAACCGCGTGGGCAGAAGATCCAGAGAGAAACCTTCGGCGTGAGGGAGAGGGTGTACCGGATCTATACCAAGAAATACCCAATTTCAAATTTAGGAAACGAGGGGGAGTGGACTGTTAGAAAAAGGGGGATAAATAAAAAGAATAAATCAGTCGACACAAAAAAAGAACATTTAAAAGGAGAAACCAATCATGGGGCACTCCGAACCGATCATGGGCTTCGAACTATTTAGTATCTCCTGAAAACACAAGAGGGATTATCATCAAGAAATCGAGGAAGGGGGAGAGGGGGACAATCTACGAAGGGGGAGCAAAATGCGGGAAAAAGTTTGCACTACTGAAAAAAAAGGGGAAGGAGAGGCAAAGAAAAAAGAGATCAAGGGGTGAAAAACTTAAAGTCTAAAAAACAAAGGGAGAGAGAGCCTCGAAAACCAGGAGGGAGGCAAGAAAGCGGGCAAAATTTTTAAAAAAACTAACGCCCAGGGGATGAGAGAACCGGAGAAGAAACGGTCGAGGAACTGCGAGTCTTATACATCCCAGGTCAACCATAGCGCTTCGTGGGGGGGGGGAGAACATGTCGGCAAATGTTCAAAAAACAAACCACTGGGACCGTGGGAAAAGGAAGAAAATCACAGTGAGGTGGAGGACCTTCGACTGAGTCCGGGTCGAGACGCGGCGGGTAGGGGGGCCATAATGAAAAAAAATCGTCAGACCAGCATGAAGGGAAAAAAACTGCAACAGAAGGCGGGTAAGAGGTGGGGGAACTAGGGAAAAGTCCCTAAAGTGCTCGTGACGGCTCGAGGACCTAAGCGAGGAATAACGACAGAGAGCAGAAGAAACTAGAAATACAAAAATGTCAACAGAAAAAAAGGTCCGAAGAGGGAATGCCCTGAGAGGACCGAACCGTTCGGAACCCTTGCCTGGGTACCAACCGAGACGCTTTCGAAGGGAAGGGAGTTTGGCAAAGATCGTCCGTTCGAGTCTAAAAGAGAGGTCCATCGAACTAGAAAAGAAAGCCACCCAAAAGATCTTGCCCTGGAGGATCTACAAAAGACCCATCGGCCCCGAAATCGACGTAGGGGAAAGTGAGTCTCGTCCCAAAAAGCGTATACCAAGTCCTTAAAGAAGGGAAAGGGTCAAGCGTCTAATTCATGTCACATTGCTTCCACTAAGGATAAGCACCGGACAGTAAAAAAACTTTAGCACTCAAAAGAAAGCAGAACTTTGGGGCAATACGTTCATTCTTCGGGGGCCATGCCGTAATCATCTCTAAAAACGGCATAGGGGAGGAAAGGGTACAGCCAATCAGCAAAATGGCATTTCCCAATAAGGAGGTTCTGAAAGACCGGGTAAGAATGCAACAGAAAGGAAACATGTTTCACCAACGGGCAATCCTTCGGGATTCAGAGGAACGTCTAAAAAAAAAAGGAGGCCGGCAGGCCAGCTCAGTGGGCGGGTCCGAAGGCGGAAGCCTTAATCTAATGGATAATGAGCAGCACATAGTCAGGAACGCGGTGCAGACCTACTAAAGAACAGCCTCGGGGGGCGGACGGGGGAAGGGCCCAGTATCGACATTGCCCGATACAACAGTCCCTGGCCGGAACCCGGTCTCGGGATAAAAACAGAAAAGGCGAGGTTAGGACAATTCCCCGAGGGTGGAGAGGGCCAGTCCGGAGGGTGAATAGAACCTTGAAAACACTTCTGTACCAACAGTCCGGGCGAGGGGGAGAAAGAAAGAAAATTCCGGCTTCCAGTTATAGATACCTTTCTACGAAAAAAAGTCTGAGCGGGGGAGGGGAAAGGAGGCCTCGGGACTGGCTGTTCGGGTTCGTTAGGAAAAAAATGGCAGTGGTGAGAGTTGGGGGAAGGATGAGGGGGGAACAGAGGAGAAAAGCAGAAAACTTGGAAGACAAAACGGGAGGGAGGTCGGGAAGGGGGGGGACGGTCCTCTCCAGGAAGCTTTCCGGGTCAGAGAAAAAAGTAAAAATAAGAAAAATAATCAGGGCGTACGAAGCTCGAAAAAGGGGCCCGAAGGCAAAGAATGTGGGTAGGATCCCACGCAGAACGGATCTCCCCGAGTGCTCGTTCGGGGGAAAAGTCATGTCTAACTACCGTTCTTTCCAAAAAATCTGGGGGTCGCGGGGAGGAAAAACAGATCGGATATGGCTCGGGCAGGGAAGAAGCGCCCGGATTAAGGGGGGCAACCTTAATGAAGGGGAGTGTCACCGGGGGAAGACGGAGGGGGGTCGATTAGGGGAGCGGGAAAAGGCCTGGCCGGGAAAGAAAACCAACGCAGACATCTACTCAATCAAAGAATGCAACTAGAACAGCACTAGGCTTCCCGGGGGGCTCTCCACAGAAATCCGTCAGAACAGGAGAACCCAAAAAAGATCCCGCCACTAGGGGGACGGAAGAGAAGGCACCGATGGGGGACACTTTTAACAGGCAAGGGAACCTGAGACATATCCACGGGGAAGAACAGAAAACGGAGATGCAAATGGACAACACGATTTTGTAACGACCAAAGAGAATTTAGAGGGGGAAAAGACTGACGCACGAAAAAAGGATATTCCCCCACCAATCCCCAATCGGCAGGGGGGGCGGCTCGGAGAGAAAAATCGACAACAAAAGAATGCTGTGGGGGGCACGGAGGAAAACTCTACGGGCCCCAGCAGGAACAAAAGGGATACATTTTCAAGGGAGCTGTCGACTCAAGTACTATGACGTAGATAAAAGTCAAGAGAGGCAGAAGGAGGAAAAACTTATGGGAGAAGGGCCAAAAAGACGACATTAAAAAAAGGGCTTAAAGACCGGAGAACGGATGGCGAGGTGTGGTAATCAACCTACAGGGAGGTCCAAAAAAAAAGGGCCGAGGACTAAAAAAGTTTATGAACAGGAAGGGGGGCTAGAGATCCTAAGAAAAAAAACAACGATGGATAAAGAAACATAGAGCAAGGGAAAATCCTGTCGTATCAACTGGAGTAAAGCCTAAAAATAGAAAGGGAAAAGGGGGTAGGAAATCAATTTACGGTTATGGGAGGACTAAGTCGACGGAAAAGATTGACGCCCGGGTCGAGGGGGGGGGAAAGTCTAATAATTCTGAAGGAAAAGGTGTACAGGGTGACCATAATAGGGCGTGTAGACGGAGGAGGAAGGGGTCCCCGGGTAAGGAAAAGAGATACGTTAAAAAATTAGGTGGGGGGGTGGTAAGGACTTCCAATAAAGGACAGGGGTCCGGGCATAGAACTACGTGTTTCCGAGATAACAATAAGAAACGGCTGGGGGGGAGAGCGCTGGATACAAGAAGAAGGCAGGTGAAGGGGGTGTACGGAAAACAGAGTTATAAAGGGTCTGACCGCATAGAGTGGGAGAGGCACAAGAAAAGGAAAAAGGAGGGGAACGACGTCCACGTCGACAAGGAGACTGAGGTAACGCGTTGGGGGCAGGTATGGAGGGGATACAAACATGGAGCGGCTCACGAGGAAAAGACCGTACTCCGGGAAGTCTAAGGCCTGAAGGGTCGATGAAGATGCAACTTGTATGGGTAACCCGGGAAGGAGTCAAGACCAAAAAGTCTGAAGGAATTACATACGTCAAATTACATTCTAGAGAAAAAAATGGGCGAAAACTAGTAAGTGATTCACGGCCGGTCTTATTCAGTTAAAAAAAAAAGATAGAGTCGGGACGAGGGGGAAAAAAACAAGTGGGAAGGACTGTTTTTTAAGGGGAAAAGAGAAAAACCGGACGGTCGGGGTCAGGAAAAAAAAGGAGTGAGAAAAAAAGGTCTCCACAAGAACCCTA
>Ga0179593_1451899_pt1 | contig 34151 bp, 43 predicted proteins | sample CZODoug2_1_08_16_FD_185931 | JGI IMG/M metagenome (GOLD analysis project Ga0179593, IMG submission 185931) | Vadose zone soil fungal communities from Angelo Coast Range Reserve, California, USA - CZODoug2_1_08_16fungal (PacBio error correction) | ecosystem: Environmental > Terrestrial > Soil >...
GAAAAACGGCTGATGGAGTGACGGCGCACGGGGAGAACACACACCAGGAAGAACGTGGTCCGCCCATTCCCGCCGGGGGGAGAGGAGAAATGGGGACCCAGCTCAGAGAAGAGACGGACACCGACGCGTGCGGACGTGGCAGAGACGTCCCCCACGGGCAGCTGGTTCGGACCAGCTGTGGTGGCGACGGGGAGACGCAAGAAAGCCGTTAAACAGACTCAGAGGTAGGAGAAACGAGCGCGCCCGCCGGATGAACCGGGTTTGGGCCGCGGGGGGGGTGGTTCCCAGAAACAAGGAACGGCACCAAGGGACACGAGGCGCTGAACAATCAACGTGGGGCAGGCACGATAAAAAAAAACACGCATGGCGGATGGCAAAAAAAAAAGATGCGAAAAGCAGGCGACCTAGGTTGGGGTGACCTCCCAGCAGGGAGCGCGAAGCTCGACCGGTGCTGGGGAAAAAGAGTGGAGGGGACCTTCCCGTACTGCACCTAAACTGGGAAAGTCTACGAGAACGGGGACAGAAAAAAGAAACGGGGCCGGACAAAGCCGCACACAACATGTTCGGGGGCTCTTGAAAAAAGCATAAAAGACGGTTTGTGGGGAAAAGAGAAAACGGAGACTGCTACCAAAACCGGAAACAAGGTACGAGCTTCGAACGACGGAAAAATCTGCAGCAGAGCAAAGGAAGAAAAAAGGGGGGGCAGTTGAAAAAAAAAGGGGAAAAAAAAGGGGGGACGGCAAAAAAAAAAACCAGGTGTCGTCGGGTGGTTACGCCGGACCGATCGACCAGAGCAGCCGCCGCAAATGTGAGACGAACAGGAGGGACAAAAAAATGGGGGGGGAAGGGGACAAAGGCAAGGTCTCCTCTGACTAGAGAAAAGGAATTTCCTAACGAGTCGTGGGGAAGGGAACGGGGGTTGGAAGAGGAATCGGGGGGTCAGCCGCACAAAGAGGGCCAAGCAACGGGTAGTTTTCGTCAAAATAGCAAGAAAGGAAACCGAGGAAAATCTCAGGGAAGAGCCGAGCGAGCAACCGCTGTGGAAAGGTAGGCCGACGGAAATCATTCAACAGCAAAAACGAGCCCTAACCACTGTTGAAAAAAAAAAAGGGTGGGGCGCCACGGAGGATTTGCTCAACAGGTTAAAAGACGGTCGGTGTTTGAACTCCCGGGAATGTGCCTGCCGCGAGAGAAAAAAAAGAAAGGGGCCCGAGCAGGGGCCCGTCCAGGAAAGGAGGGCGGCAGGCCGCACAAGTCCGACGAAAAACAATCGCCAGGCAGCAGGGAACATCAATTTTAGATGGGGGAGCGGAAAGCTGGGAACAACCAACTCGATGGGAGCGACCGGGGAGGGGGAAAAACCACTGCGAGATCCGCAGCCCCGAAACACTGTATGAAAAAAGGGCTCCCGGAAAAACAAAAAAAAGCTGGAAAAACATGGACACTCGGGGAACATTAAAAAGGAAAAACACGAGGAAAGGGGGGGGGGGGGATGTCCCAAATTAAGGGAGACAACGACACTCTAGCCTCGCGAGCTGTTTGGGCCTGGAGCACTCAATGAGAGGCGCAGGGAGGGGGATGGAATGCGTAGATACGTCAGAAAGGGTGTTCTCGTGCTCTTTCAACCATGGAAGCCGTGGTACAAGGCAGAGCCACAGAGGCAAGAAGAAAAGCGCGGAACATCGTGAGAAAGGACATCCTGGACTCCAATGATCAAATCCTACTACGGGGCAGCAAAAAAAACAAGGTCAAGTCCGGTGGGGCCAAATCGGGGAAAAAAACACAAACGTCCACGTGCAACTCGTAGAACCAGGGGGGACAGGGAGGCCTGAGATCGACCTCGACTGTCTTGCATACTAAAAAGATTCGGCGAGAGAGATGAAAACCAGAACAGCGTACGGACAGCAGGGGTGAAATCGAATCAGCCTCCAACCTCCGAAAAAAATTGGGGCAACGCACAAATGGCCGGAAAAGAGATAAGCCGGGGGGAAAAAAAGAATATCTGGCGAGCGAGGTCCACTCGACAGCACAAAACCAGTCGGAGCGGGGTTAGGGGAGGCAAAACGGGGTCAGAGGGGGGAGACCAGCGTCAGGTAGGAGAGCGGCAGAATCATCGCACCGGTCGGAAGACTCACGCCGTCGTCCCGCCAAAGGGCAAAGGGAATCCAGTGGAAAAAAAAAGCCGCCAAGAACACGTCCGGAAAAAGGGGAAACCGGACAGAAGAAAACTCGTAGTGGGCGTCGAAAAAGGGGGTGGGAATGCACCAAAAAAGCGTTAGGGGGGGGACAAGGGACGAAAAAAGTCAACAAACAAAAGCGGGACCGCTTGGTCGAGATAGAGGTCATCCGGGGCGTTCTCACAGGAGTGAAAGAAGGGCACGGGGTTTTCGGGGCCCAGTGCGGACGGTCCTAAAATACCAGGAAAAAATGTTTAAACACCGCGAAATAAAAACGACACCAGCGGAGTCGCTCGGGAAGGTGAGGCACGGCCCGCCGAACGCAAAAAGAAAAAATCAAGCAGGGGGAACACCTCATCAGAGGTAAAAGCGGGAGCAAAGGGGCTTGCAAGAAAAGGAAGGGGGGGGAACGACACACGCCTTCCCAAAGCCGCCAAAAACGCCCCCTTGTGCCTCCGTGTTTTAAAAAAAAGACAACGAGCAGCACAAAAAGGGAAAGGACAGGGGGGCACGGGACAGACAGGCTCAAGTAGCCCGTGCGCAGCGCAAGCCACCCAGCATCACTCGCAAACGCCACAAGGGTCAAAAAAAGAAGAAGCTTGGGGGCAAAAGGGAAAAAGGTGGGGGGGAAAAAGGGGCACACGCCGTGGGGGCCGGGAGCGTGACCTTCCAACCAGACTATCCCACGGGACCTCGGTCACGTCCTAAGAAAAAAAAAAAAAAAAAAACGGGCCACGCGAAAAAGAGGAGTTGGACGGGGGGGGGGACAACTCCCCTCCTGCTACAAGTTTGAACCGGCTCCGATCCGCCGGGAGTCGACCTCTCTCTCAACTCCAAAAACCTCGTTGCAATATAGGACACCGATTCAGGGGGGGGGGGTCGTCACGGGGCAAAAAGAAGGCATAGCTTTTCAGACATCTTTAGGAAAATGGGGTGGTGTGGGACGGACGGGTTCGGGGAAAAGGGTCTGATTGGGAGGGGGGGGAAACGGAGAGTAAACACTCGAACACCCACGTATACGAGAAAACGCCGCCCGCAGGACAGAGGTAAGGACCACTTCGAAAGGTGCTCGGCATCGCGCGGGAGGGGTTCAAATAGGAAAACACAAAACCGAGGCAAAAGGGTCCGACAAAGGGGGGGTGAGCACGCGGTGGGGGAAAATTCCAGGCCCGCACCGTGGGGTGTAAAAACAACAAACGTGGGAAGTGCGAGAGGACGGCCACGTCAAGGGCGAGGGGGGTCGGGCGCGAGGAAACCGCGTAAAGAGCCTTGCAGGGCGGGGGTGAAAAAACCGAAATCGACAAGCTCCAGAGAGGGGGCGGGACGGCGAGCCAGCACGAGAAAACGGTAACGCCGCTCAGACACAGAAGAACCGAAAACCGTGGACGAAAAAAAAAAGGTTCAACGATCAAAAGGGAAAGGGAAAAAAGAGGGGAGAGGTGATCAAAGAGATGAAGCAAAACGCTCGAACGGCCGACGGACGCGGAAGCGGCTCCGGTAAATGCACCCACCAGCAAAGACCGAAGGGCGAAAAAGCGAAGGAGGACATCCATCGGCGAACACGAAAGTAAAATAAAACGGTCGCCTCGAAAAGGGAAAATAGCAACTTTTGTTTACTCTGGGCTCGTGACCGGGTGGAAAAAAAAAAAAAGGCGAAACATAGGGACCAAGGACAAGGGGGGGGTTCCACCCAGGGGTCCGGAAAAACCCGCAACTCGCGGCCGGGCGAACTCGCGCGGGGTAAAGATCGGGGGGGGGTTTGCCCGGAGCACAAAGGGGTGTTGAGGCAGGGGCGGGTCCTAAGAACCGAAATCGCCCTCTACAGCTAAGTCGTAAGGGTCAGAAGAGGAGGGGAGGACAGCCGGGAAAGGAAGGGGTGGTGGGAAAGAACGCTCAAAGGGGGAGGGACCCCCTTCATAAAAACGCGATATAGCTCTCCAAGGATGTTGCAAGGGAAGTGAAGAAGAGAGCGAAAGGGGGGGGCACCTCAGGAGCGCCGGTCCCCTAGTAAGCCCGTCAAGGCTAAGAAAGAGGCGGGCCAAGGTAGGGACAACGAGAAAAAAAAGCCGGCTTTTGGGTCAGCTCAGCCCGCACCCAAGGGCGGACTCGGGGGTGAAGTAAAACAATCAGCGCCAAGCCGTCAGGGGGGGGGAAACTGGAGAAACCGGGTTCACGAACGGGGGGACTGAGAGCTAAAAAAAAGTAGCCCTCGCCTGTCCAAGAACACGGGCAGGAAAGCGACAGGCACCTACGGAAAAACGATGCGGGACTGTAATCAACTCTCAAAAACGACCAAAATAAAAAAGCCATGAAAGGTGCAGGCACAGCTAGGAGTTTCAAAAAAGAAACGCTTCCGGGGACCGTCAGGTGGGGGGGGGGACTCAGGGGAATCGGAAAAACCATCTCTCTCACCAAAACGGAGGGGGGGGGGGTTGAAGGGTAAAAATATAGGAGTTGAGACGAGTCAGAGGACACTAAAAAAGACTGGGATCTGGAATGGGCGGAGCTAAAAATGGACGATCAAGTACTGCCCCAGGATTCACTTGAAAAATTTGGACCGGTAATCACATTCTCTGCGCATTTCCCATCTTGATCCTGACAAAGGGTCAAAAAAAAAAGAAAAAAAAGGACGGAGGCGGTAGGAAAGGCCAAGACGATGACAGTTCGACAACAGCTAGCAGGGGACCCTACGCATGGGGGCTGACTTTGGCGCTTTCCAAGGCACGAAAAAAAAACGGTCACCGTGCCCGTGTGCGGCGAAAAACGAGGGGAAGAGTTCATGTCGGGTGAACGAAAAACCGGAAAAAAGCCCACTCATGTAGGGGTGTGGCGTGGTTACTGTCTATGGAAAACGTGGGGGACGAACGAAAAGAAACCGCCTGAGATAGAGGAACGAAACGCCCGCCAGTCACACGGGGGAAAACTTACTCGCGGAGCAAGGAGTGTCCCCACTTAAGGAAAGCAAGGTCGCCCTCCACTATGTCGCGGCATGCGAGGTGGTGTCCTGCGTTTACGGGGACGGGGGGGGAACAAAAAAGAGCCCATGGCGGAGGGGGGGGAAGAGGACCGTTCTGCAAACACGACCTCGAAAAGGTGAAAAACAGCGGCAAAAAAAGCCTACCGCGCGGTGGACGAAACGGCAAAACCGAGGGAAAGGGAGTAATGGCCAAAAACCAGGCGGGTGTGGAGATGTCGACAGATGACAAGTGTCCACGATCCTCATCGAATCAGTGCTGAACCGGGCCTTCACGGGGAAGGGAGACACTACGTCAAATGGACTAAAAAGTGATGTGAGAGAAAACAGTTCCTCTTGCGCCGATTCGTCAGAGTCTTTTTGTGCCCGGAACAGAGAGATCCAGTCGCCGGGCACATCCCAATGGCTCCGGTCAAGAAAAAAACACTAAGTGCTCTGCGGCTTCCGGCGACTAAAAAACAGGTTAGGCCAAGCAGGGGGGAGGGACGGGGGGGTGGGGGAGAAAGCAGGTGGGGGCTTTACAGGACGCTCGAAGATCGGCCAAGCAAAGAAAAAGAGCTCGTCGAGGGGGGTCAAAAAGGGGGTTTAAAACAGCCGGCAAGGCCAACGGGTAAGGGGTTGCTCGCGCGACACAGGGACCCTAGTTCACGTCTCTGCCGACCAAAAAATCGGGGAAACTAAAAACCGAAGCAACGGGGGACGGCTAAGAGACTCAAAATCAACGCGATGGGGGAAAACTCAATGCTTCCGTCAAACGGGAAAGAGGTGGGGAAAAAAAAAAGTCCCCCAGCAGCGAGGAGAGAAAGAAAAATGCTCACCTGGTGGCCTAATTTAAAAAACCGGATAATCCGACAGGGCACGGGGCTCCAGAGGAGGTCCTTTTGGGCTGCACGAGCCAAGCGGAAAAAAAAAACAAAAGCCGAAAAGTTTCATAAAGCAAAAATACCTAAAAAAAAAAACGAGGCTGGAAAAAAAAAAAAAGACAGGTAGAAACAAGTGACAGCCCGGCGACCGGCCAAGGCGTTAAAGAAAAACTTAAAGGGAAGCACTGTGGGAGGGGTGGTTCTATAGGGAAAAGGGTTACAGGGAAGGCCAGCAAAATGGTCGAGCCACGAAAGGGTGGGAGCAGGAGTGGGAAAAAAAAAAAATCCAAGATCGCCCGGCGGGGAAAAGGGGGAAAAGGGGGGGGGGTCATCCCGAGGACGGAAGAAGGGGGGCCAGGGGGGTGGGTTATGGCGAAGGGTATAGCAGTCCCTCACGACAAAAACTGGCTCGGAAAATTTCCACGCTGTGCACATTGGAGTACGCGGTACTGGGAGGGGGTTGAAAAGAAAGGTTGGCGGCCCGCGGCTCAACGCTCGGGAGCCGAGCAGCCCCGCATTATCACTCCCTGGGAAGGTGGCAAAAAAGCCGGGGTCGAAAAACGGAGGGGGAAAACAGGAAAAAAAAACGGTGGGTGTGGCGGCAGGCAGGGTCTTCTAAGCGGTGTAAAAGACCTTTGAAAAGCGACGTAAGGTACTACCGAGGATAGATCAGTTGTTAGGCTGAGGTGTGGGCGGGGGTCTGTCGGACGACGCCAGAAGCGACGAAAGAGGTGGGGGGGGGTCGGTCTAACGAGCGTGTGAAACAGTGGGACAAGAGGTAGGGGGGGGAAAAAGGGAAACTGGCAAGAAAACGGGGGGGAAAAACTGGGGGACCGGCGACACGACACGGTCGACCGGATCCGCCGAAGCAACGAACAGTGAAAAAGTTTTGGGGGCAAAAGAAGCTTGTGTCCAAACCAACCACGATACGCTGGTGGAACGTCCAAAGGTGCGCTGCACTCGAGGGTGACACGTGAAGTCCACTGTGGTCGGAACTCTAGAAGGGGGCCACCCCCCAAAAAACAAGGTGTGTGTCAACGAAAAACGAGTAACAAAGTTCCGTGGGTCCTTCATACTAAGAGAAGGGTGTGAAAAGGGGGGGGCGGGGAAAGAAAAGTCGGCATGGCAATCGTACATACTCTAAACATAATTGACGGGGGGACAGAAGGAACAAGGAGAAGTGAAACAGCGGAACGCGCAGGACAGCAGGGGGGATCCGGGAATATCGACCGCCAAAGCGTGATCTGTTGGGGAAAGGAAAGACCGCGACCAATGGGGGGGGTCCCGCAAAAACGATTTGGTAGAAGATCGAAAAAAACAATCTCGCCGAATGCTCAAAAGCAGTAAGCATCAGGGGGGGGGAAGTACCAAAAACGACAGCGGGAAACTGATTCGTAGACCAAAGTAAGGGAGATCTATAACTCGCGGAAACCGACCGGCAGGGGGGGGGGGGTACTGAAAATTTTGAAAAGAAAAATTGCTTGGCCGATTCTGCCAAGAAGAGGTGGGTACGTTCACATAAGGTTAGGAAGGGTAATCATGAGGGGGGTGAAAACTAAAACCCTAGAGCTTGTACAACCGATTTTTACCCGAAAACTGAACTCAGATGATGCTGTGTGGGGGCGCGGAAAAAAAAAGCAGAAAAAAGGGATCAATTGACACAGGCTGGAACGCAGAAACTGGGGAAAAAGAAGTACTACTACAAGTCCCTAACCAGCGGAACGGGGGAGCGGAATGATGGAATCGCAAGGAGGCCACAAGAAAAAAGCATGGCCTATCCGCCAGAAGGGGATGGTAAAACAGTCTAAAAAACCTTTCACTGAAAATTCCTAAGGTGGGGGAGGAAATAGAACATCACGTGGTTGTGGGAGGGCTGTCAAACGGCAAGAGGAAAGGTCATTTCTCTCGAGCTCAACGAAAGACAGGAAGGGTGCTCACTATAACTTGTGGTCCAGCTCTATTGTTGAAGGGGGGGAGAAAATCGAAAGGGGGGGGGGGGGGGCATGGGGAAAAGGTCCTGGGGGGGGGGGGCGATTTTGTATCTTTCCGTAAGGGGGCGCAAGCAACCAAGAGACCGAGGACAGACGTACGACGTGGCACTGTCATCAAAAAACGCCCTTGGGGGATTCCGAGACGTGGGGAAAAAAGGACGAGCGTAAAACATGAGGGGACGGTGACTCCACCGGCGGTATAGCTCGAGGGGTGACGCAAATTCAACGTAGCGACAAAGTGCTTAGTCCCGGATGGGGGAGGGGGTACAAATAAAAAAAAAAAATCGCACAAAGAAAAGTCTCTCACAGCAAAAAAAAATGAACTGCAGAAACCTGAGGACACTAGGCTCGAAGGGGGATCTTGGCCGAAAGTAACAAGTGCCGCGGGGGGGGTTCCAAAGATTGCATCTTCAGACGATCGGGGGGCAGCTAAAGAACATAGGTAAAAATGCAGTGAAGGCCGCCAAGGGGGGAATGCGAGGCAAAGCGCATAAAAAGAAAAAACGTTTCTCCTGAGTGTGATAAAAAGACAAGGACGTCATTCATAGGGTAAAAACATAGGGAGCTCAAGCCAGGTCCGTGGGGGGCGGGCAAAGGCGCCCCCTCGGGGGGGGAACAAAAAAAAACCACATGGTGGACCAGGGAGGGGCCCAAAGTCGGGGGAAAACCTGGAAAAACGAAACCACAATCTCTTTTCGGCCTGCCTCGGAGGCAACTGTAAAAATAAGGTTCCCGCCGGCGAGCTTCGACATTCGTTTGGGAGAAAATGAGAGGCAGGGACAAAAAACTCGCAAAGTTGAAAAAAAACCGGTCCTCGGGCGTGCAGCCCCGAGCAAGGGAGTGTATTCTAATGGGACCAAAAAAAAAAAGGCGTCAAGCAGCCGGGAGAGTAGAAAAAAAACCTGTACCGCGTGGATTCAGGGACTGGGACACACAGAGAACTCAGGGGGGGGACAAGACACCTCAAAATATCTGAACATTTCGGAAAAGAAAAAAACACCATCTTCTGACAGGTAATAGATAAAACTGGCAATGAAGAGGGTGTTACTCGGGCAACGTTCAGCCAAGTGATTCATCGTGTTGGTCCACTTCGAAATTCAAAAACAAAAGGGGGGCCGGGGGACCAAGAAACAAAAAAACACACCTAGGAAAACAAAGTTCGAGCGGCGGTAAATGAAGGCGCGACGAAAAATCGCCCCGATCAGCTCGACAGGAACGGGGGGAAGGGCCAAAGATACACAGGTTGACCTCCAAAAAAAGCTTCTTACCTAAAAAAAGGAGTCAAAAAAAGTGGTGGAGGCGAGACACGCAACGACGTGTCGGCACGGTGCCTGGAAATTTAAAGACGAGAGAAAAGCGGCTAGCAATCTTCGACCCTGTCAGGCCAGGGGGAGGAAAAAAACAAGTCTGGGGTGGTTGGGGGGGGTGTTGTGGAAGAAGCGGGACGTGAAAAAAAAACCTCCCTCCTCAGGCAAAAATGGTGGGTCATCAAAAAGATATCAACAAAAACAAAAAAGGAAAGGAGGAAAAAAGGAGATGAACGGACAAACAAGGGAGGACGTACAGTTTTCTTCACAAACACCAAAACCAGAAAAGGGGGGTGGTGGGGGGAAAAAAAAGAAATGAACGCAGCCCAGACTGCCTGCGCGCCCCTTATCGATAAAAAGGCAAAACGTGCCCGACGCGGTGATAAAAAAAAAGCCTTTCTCGCCGTCAACACAAGGGGGGAACAGCTGGGTCGGGAAACCAGAGATGGTGTGCGAAGGTGAAAAAAAAAAAATCGGCGAAGCCGTTAAACGAGACTTCGAGTGGGGCGCTCCATCACAGAACACTGCGGTGCCGCCGCCAGGGAAAGGGGGTTGGGGGGGGGGACCGCGGTTTGTGCCACAGGGCAAAACGGCGGACCAATACGTCGGGCGAAGGGGAAAAAAAAGCTGTCACCATGCTGGACAAAAAGAGAAAAACTCACAAAGGGTGGGAACGGCCGATGGGGGGGCTCGAGGGAAGGGGGAAACCTGTCCTCGTCTGACGACGCCAGCATACAGAAAAAGCACGGTTCCACTGGGCGAGGGGGCGGGCCCAGGGTGCAAGAACGGAAAAAGATTGCACCGGGTCTAATACGGAAGCTGACGCCCAGGGCCGGCAAAAAAAAAAAAAGGAACAATACCCCGGTGGGATTCGGGGGGGGAGGCTTCACCGCCGCCGGGGGAAGGAAAGGTTGGGAAGAAGACTACGCCTTCCCGTCTCCAAAAAACCAACCGGTCACGAGCAGAAGCATGCAAAAAGGACCTGTGGAAACCGTGGCCACCAAAAAAAGTGACATTTTTTGCCCAAAACGGGAAATGAAAAAGGCCCCCCCCCGAAAAAAAAAGGCGGTGGCAAGGGTGGGGGGGCAAAAAAAAGGGTTCCAAGTTTTTGACACCAAAAAAAAAAAAACCACACACAAAAAAAAGAAAGGTTTGGAGGCGGGCCGAAAACAACAAATGGTGGTGTGGTTGTACTCGGGTTGGGGGGGGTTTGGGGGGGGGGTTTTTTTTCCAGCAACACCAAAATAAAAAAAAACGAAAAAAAGGCCCCAAGAAATTTTGGGGGATCCCCGAAGGCAAAACAGACCCAAAAGGTTTTTGGACGCGCCCAAAAACCAAAAAAGCACTACACACGAAAAAAAGTGTACAAAGAAAAAAAAGGGGGCTAAAACCCCACGGGGGGGGGGACGTGGGGTGAAAAAGGGAAACTGGGGGCAGGAGCAACCAAAAACGACTGCCTTCAACCAAAACCCTCCACCCCCCGTTGGGCCCCATAAAATTCCCAAAGGGGCAAAAAAAAAAAAGGGCACAGGGCCACATTTTTGAAAAGGGTGGGGGGACCACACGAAATTTGGTTTTTGCTAATGGTGACCAAAGAAAAATAAGAAAACCATTCCCCCTTGGGCCATCCCAAAGACACAGGGGAACAAAACAAAAACCTCCCTGTGGGGGCACAAAAAAAGAGAAACCCCAGGGCAATAGTTTTGGGTGTTTTTTTGTGAAAACAAAAAGACCCCTGTTTTTTTTCGTAAAGAACCAAACCAACCCCCCACCCGGGGGGGTTGGGAAAAAAAAAAACACAACCCCCCAACCAACATACCCAGCACTGGGGGACTGTTGGGTTCCGGGAAAAAACAATCAGAAAGGCCGGGGGCGGAAGCAAAAAGGGGGAAAAAAAAGTTAAGGAACCAACAACAAAGGAACAAACCTAAACTCCAAGCCACCTGGGCTTTGGTCGGATAAAAAAAAACCTTAAAGTCTGGCCAATGGGGTTTTGGGGAAAAGGGGGGGTGAAGGGGGGGGGGGGGGTGGGACAGAAACCCCCAACCCGCTGTATACTGTCCCAAATCAAACCCCAACCACGGGAGAAAAAAGAAGGGTGGGCGAAGGTTGGAACCTGACACCCCCTTTTCCGGTAAAAAAAAAAATGGGGGGGGCCCCCCTGGGACAGGGGACACGGGAAGGGTCCCCGGACCGGGCCCCCCCTTTTTTTGGTGTGTTTGCCCCAAAAAAAAAAACCGAGCGTTGGGGGGAAAACCGGGTGCCCCGGCTCTCAGGGCGGTGGGGGACAGGGAACCAAAAAAGGGTTCCCACGGAAACCAGAAAACTACCCAAAAAAATCAAAATTCCGAGGAACCGAAAATGGGTTCCCCCCCAAAAAAGCCCGGAAACCCCAACCAAACGTTTTGGTTTTTTTACCAAAGAGGTGGTGGAAGGACAAAACAGCCAGAGGACATGAGAAACGTGCAACCCCCCCCAAAAAACAAATCAGAAAGGGTGAAAAAACCCTGGCCCGTAAACCCCCCATTGGGCAAAAACTAACACGACAACTGGGGGGGGGGCCAACGCTTTGCAAAAGGGGGGGAAAAAGCAGGTTTGTCCCCGGTCTCCCCCACAGAAAAAAAAACCCCCCCGACCAACCAAAAAAATGGGGCAAAAAACTCGGAAAAAATAGGGGACCCACCAAAAAACTTCCCCCCCAAAAACCCCCCGGGCAAAACAACAAAGCTTTTTTCCAAAAACCAAAAAAAACCAGGAAGCAAACACCAAATTGGGGGGGTTTTTCCCCCCACGTCCCCCCCCACCCCAAACAAAAACAAAACCTAAAAATCCAAACAACAACTTTGTAGGGGTGTTTAAGGGACAGAATGGGGGGGTTTGGGGTTTTTCCCCCCCCCCAACGCCCCAAAACAAGGCCCCAAAAAAAAAAAAAAAAACCTTGCACCCGACCCCCTCAACGTGGCCACTAGCGAGCCCGTCATTTTCCCAAGCCCGGTTCAAAGGGGCCCCGCACACGGTGGGTTGTTCCCAGACTACACAGGGCCGGAACAGGGCACAGGGGAAAAAAAAGTTAAGTCCCGTGGAGCCCCGAAAGGGGGTTTTGTTTCCTACCCCCCCCCCAACACGAAAAAGACGTGGGTTGGGGACACAAGAAAAAGAAAAAAAAAAAAAAAAACACACCGGAAAAAGCAAAAAAAAAAAAAACCCGTGGGAAAAAACCGCAAACGTGTCAAAAAAACCATGCCCCCCCGCCAAACCCCCAAAGATTTCCCCAAAAAACCAAACCCAAAAACTCAAAGCGAAGCAAAGCAAAAACAAACAGGGGGCCAAAAAAAAGACTGGGGGGTTTGGGGTAACATGTTTTTTTCCCCAATCGAGGGGGGGGTTGAAAAAAAACACCGCCCCAATGGGAAAAAAAAAATTTCAAAAAGAAAGGGGGGGGCGACCGAAAAAAAAGGGGGGGGGGCAAAGAAAAAACAAAAAAGCCAAACCAAAAACAACCCCCTTTCCCCTTCACCCCCCCCCACCCTGTGCAAAAAAGGGCAAATCCGGGAAACACCGACCCCCCCACCAAAAGCGGGGGGTGTTTTTAAACTTGAGTGAAAAGAAACACACAATCCTTAACCCGGGGGGGGTGTCACCCCCCAAAACCCCTGAAAAAAAAAAAAAAAAAAAAAAAGATTCGTTGACACAGACAGAACCAAAGGGGAAAACCCTGTCAAATAACAGCAAATTAAAAAAAAAAAAAAAAAAACTCACTAAGCCCCCATTGGCCCTTCTCGGCGGGGCCAAAGGGGGAACCAAAAAAAGAAATTGCGAAAAAAAAAGGGGGGGGGAAACGCGGGCAACCGGTGTGGGCACCCCCCCCCCCAACGCCAAAATGGTACTGTTTTTGAAATCCGGATGGTTTGTGGGGGGGGGCAACAAGGGGGAAACCACCAGATCAGACCCATACAAACACTACCAACCATGGAGTTCCACCAAACCACCACCACCCCCAACCCACCCCAGAAGGGGGGAGGGGGGGAGACCCCTGGCCGGACCAAAAGAAAAGTTTTTGGTTTTCCAAACAATAAAACCTTTTGGTTGGACTGGCCAAAATCACCCAGGGAGCTTGGGAACCCAGTAAAAAAGCCCCCCCTTTTTTGGGGGGAAAAACAAAAAAACCAAAGGGGAGTGCCGGGACGCGGGGCCGGGAAAAAACCGCCATCGTTGGTGTCGCCCACGGGTCGCCAGGGGAAAAGGTTGCCATTGACGGAGACCCCAAAACGGGGGGGGGGGGTTCCAAGGGGGGGGGGGGGGGGGGGGGGCACACCCCCGCAGAACTTTTGGCCAAGAGGAGAGGACCAAAAAATTTCCAACCGCAGGCCAACAACTTTACGAAATCTTCTCCCACCCAGGGGGAATAAAAAAAAAAACCGTCCCCCCCGGGGGGTCACAAAGGGAAGGGGGTGTTACACTTCTACAAACAACAAGGAAAACGATCCCCAAGAACCCAACTAAAAAACTCAACATCCCGGATGGGGACAAGGGGGTAAAAAAACCCCTCACCGGGAACCCACCAATACAAAATGAAAAAAACAAACCCCCTCGAGTTTGACCAAAAACAAACCACCCCCCCAAAAAAACCCCTATCCGAAAAAAACGTGGTTGGTACGGTCACAAAAACCACAAGACCGTCTTCGGGGGGAAAAACATCCAAAAAGAAAAGCAGGGGGCCCAAAAAAAAAACCGGAAACCGGGGTGCCTTTCAAAAAACTGTTTTTCGACCGGTTTCGTCGGGTTGGGGGAAATCAAAAACGTTCCCCCCCACAAAACCTGGGGGGGACAAAAGAAAACCGGAAAAAAAAAGTCCCCCAAAGGCATTTCCAACCGTTTTTTTTTTTTGCCCAAGTCAACCAAAAGACACCAAAAGTGTGGGGCCAGGACTTTTGGCAAAAATCCGGAAAAACACAGAAGGGAAAAAAAAAGGTTGGGAACCATGGGGGGGGGTTTTTTTTTTTTTTTGTTGGTTGGAACAACAAAAGTTTTTTTTTTTTTGGTGAAAAAACAAGGAGGGGGAGGTGGGCGACCACGGAACACATCCGGGTACCCCCGGGGTGGGTCTGCTTTGTTTCATTTGGAACAATGGTGGCCATGAAGTTCAAACGCCCGACAAAAGTTTAAAAATTGAGGGGGAGTTGTGGGTTCCCGAAAAAAAAAAAAGAAAAAAAAACACAAAAAGCCCGTGCAAAAAAAAAAAAGTTTTCCCCCAACCCCCCCCCCCCCACCCAAAAAACCCCCCCCAGGAAAATTGAGAAAGAAAGGAGTTGAACAAAAAAAAAAAAAAGAAGGGGGGGAAGAAAAAAAAAAAAAAGCAAAACCCCCATAAAAAAGGGGGCAACCCCAACTCACCAAAAATTTTTTAAGGGGGGGGGCCCATCCGAAAACGACCACAAACACCAAAAACAAACCAAATGTGTGGGGTTTGGGGGTTTTGGTTTGGGAAACCAAACTTCAACGTGTTGGGGGGGTTTTTTTTTCACGGGGTGGAACAAACACGAAGCAAAAAAAAAAAAAAAAAGTGGGCCAGGGGGGGGGGGGGGGGGGGGGGGGGGGAAGAAAAAAAAAAAGTGGAAAAATCACACCCTGGGTGGGGTGGGGCGGGCGGGTCCAAAAACCCGAGTGGGCCAAGTAAGGATACACACACCCACAAGGGGGGGGGGGACCACGGCACAAAGCAAAACCTGGTTTTAAACCATGGTAAACACCCCCTCATCAGCTCCCTTTTTGCAAAAACCGCCAAAAAACAGGGGTCCCCCCCCGAAAAACAAGAGGGAAAACAGAAAAGGGGTCAAACAGGGAAAAAAACCTTCACACAAACAAACCATTTGTGGTTGGGGGGGGGTGGCCCCCCAAAAAAGTCAATCCGCGACCCCGTGGGGGGGGGGGGGGTGGGGGGGGTGGGGCAAAAAAAAAAAAACGACACGGGGGAAAAAAGCAGTGTCAGAAAAATTGCGGTCCAACCCATCCAAAAGGGGGGACCCCCAAAACGCCCCCCCCCAACCCTGAAAAAACCCCCCGAAAGGGGCGGAAGAAAGCCGGAAGAAAAACGACCCACCACCCAACACCAAGGGAAGAACAAGGGATTCAAAAATCCCACCAAAAGGGGGGGTTCGGGTTTGTTGGACCCCCCACCCCCAAAAAAACCGTTGACAAAAACTTTGCCCCCTGAAAAAAAAAAAAAGGACAAACCAAGGGTTTGTTTTTTTTTTTGTGGCCCGGGCAACCCCTGACACCAGAAATCCCCTTGGGCCAACGGGGGAAAAACAATGTCGCAAAAATTTCCCGAACCTCAACCTAAAACCAAAAAAAACAAACAAGCTTGGTTTGGGGTGCACGGTGGGGGGGGGGGGGCACAGGTCAGCCAACCATCACTGCCCCCCCCCAACGGGGCCCCTTTAGTCCCGCCCCACCCAAACCAGTGGTTTCAGAAAAGAAACTGTTGTACCGGGGGAAACGGGGTTTTACTGGGGGGGGTGACAAAAAAAAAATCCACAATCCCAGGTGATGTGAGGAGTTTGGGGCCCCGGACAAGTGTGGGTTTTTGGGTTTGTTTTTTTTTCCTGGGGGGGAAAAAACACGGTGGTGGGGGGTTCCGAAGGGTGGGGGGTGGGTTCCAGACTCTCCGTTGGTGCAAAAACCTCGAAACCAACCTTAGAAAAAGAAAAAAAGTCAAACCTAGGAAGGACAAACCGCCCAACACCACCTTGGCCAAAAACCAACAGTAAAAAAACAAAAAAAATTGGTAGGCCCCACCAACCCGGGTTCGGCCCAGGGGGGGGGGGGGGAGGGACCCATGCCCGTGGGTGGGGTTTACAAAACCCACCCCCCTCAAAAAAAAAGAAGGGGGACGGGGGGGTTTAAAAATTTGGCCCCTGGGCACCGGAGGGGAAAACCAAAACTACCCCCGCGGGGGCCCACACCGGTTTTTTGAAAAAACCAACCACCCGACAATTAACCGTCCCCGGTAAAAAAGGATCACCGGTGTGGGGTTGAAGCAAAACAACGGGGAACCCAACACGTGGCCCCACCCCCCCCCCCCCCCAAAATGTTCCCCGTTACCCCCCCCCCAAAAACGAAGCAAAAAGAATTGGAGGGAAACAGGGATTGGGGGACCATTCGGGGAAAAAAAGAATACAGAGGGGGGGTTTAAACCAACCCCTCTGCCAAATTGCCGAGGCAACCCACACCCGGGCCCGGTGAAAAACAAAAAAGAACCAGGGGCCTTTGGGCCGAGGGGTTTTTTGGGGGAAACCACCCCCGACCCCGCTAGAGGAAGTAGTTTCCCCAAATGTCCCACCCATAGGGCCCAGGGTGCGGAGGGGGGGAAAGAAAATACGGAAATTCCATGACAAAATTCTTCCTTGGGGAAAAAAAAAAAAACTGCAAAAACAACCCCCGCTCAGGGGGACCAAAAACAAAAAAACATTCCGTGTGAAAAAAAAAAACCCGTGAAAACAGCCTATTTTTTTTTTGGTGAAAAACCAAAAAAAACAAAAAACCCGGGGGTGTTTTTGTGTTTTTGGTTTGTTCACCCCGGAAAGCCAAACACAACTCTGGACCCTGACGAAATAGCGAAAGGTTTTTTTTGACCACGGGAGGGGGGGGGACGGGCGGTTTGAAAAAAAAAAAAAAATACGAAAATTGTTTGTGAACGAACTTCACCGAAGAACTGGGCAACAAACGGGGTGGGGGGGTGAAAAAAAAAACAAAGGGACACGACCAGAGCGGGGCACTCTGTCCCCAGACAAAACGACCCCCACCCGTTTGGTGCACCAACCAACAGGACCACCACCACCCCCCCTTACAGAAACCAAAGAGACGAAGGGGGGGGGACGAAAAAAGGAAAAAAAACTTGTTCAAAAGGGGGGTACCACCCCCCCCCCCCGGTTCCCGGGCGGTCCCCCCCAAAACGGCCCCCGCCCCCCAAAGAATTAAAAAAAAAAAAAAAAAAAAAAGGGGGGTGGTCCCAAAGAGGATGTGCCGAAAAAAAGGAAGCCCCAACCACAACGATCAAAATTTTTTTGAGAATGGATGAAAAAAACCGGGCGGAAAAAACACAACCGGGGGGGGGGGGGGGGAACCCAAGTTGGGGGGTTCAAGCCGGGGTTGGGGGTTTGGTTTTTTGTGTTAAAACGAAAAAAAAAAAAAAGATCCAAAAAAAAAAAAAACGAAACACACAGGCCCCAAAAAAAACGGGTGGGGGGCCCCCCCCCCCACCCCCGGGGGGGGGGGTCACCCATTGGGGAAGGTCCGCCACCAAAACAAAAAAAAAAAAAAACTCAGACAGGGCACACACCCAACCCCAAAAAAAAACAACCACCTGTCAAAAACCCCCCAACACCACCCAAGGGGGGGGGGTACCGCGCGCCGGGAAAAGAAAAAAAAAAAAAGGGAATTTTTCGTGGGGTGGGGGTGTTGTTGTTTGTGCAAGGTGATTATCACCCACCACATTTGGGGTTTCGGCCCCCCAAAAAAAAAAAAACCAGGGGGGGGGGACCACCCCAAAAGGGGGGGGGGGTTTGGGGGGGGTGCCTAAAAGAAAAAACCCGGAAAAAAAGGCGGGGGGGCGAACAAAAAACGGAAAACACACAGCAAAACACCCCTCAGGGACAAAATTTGGGGGGACCTTTTTGTAAACGGGGGTTCAAAAATTTAAACAACACAAACAAAAAGCCGGGGGAACAAACAGAAAAGGAGGGGGGGGAATGCCGTGGGGAAAAAAAAAAAAAGGGGGGTTGGGTGGCCCAAAAAACCCCCCGAAAACGGACCAACTCCTTCAGTGAACCAGGGAACCTTTCTTTAAAAAAAAAAGACGCCGGGGAGGGAGAGAGGGGGGGGGGGGGGCGAACCAAGGCACACTTTTTTTTGGGTCCCCCTAAAGTGGGAAACCAATACCCCGCTACAAATAGGGGGCAAAGGGAAAGAAAAAGGTGGGGTGAAAAAGGGGGGCGGGACACAGGGGGGGGGGTGTGTGGGGTGGTCAACCCCCCAACACAACCCCCCACAAAAACGGAGTGACCCCCCACGTCCCCCCACCGTAAATGGGAAAAAAAAATAACGGAGACAAAGGAGGGGAACCCCCAAAAAAACCAACAAACCGGTTGGGACATGGGGGGCCCAACCAAACCCGGTTTATTGTCCCCCACGGGAGGGGTTTTGTGGACAACCCAAAAAAAAAAAGCAAGGGTCAACAACAACGGAAAGCAACACGGGGGGGAACCCCCAAAAACAACGGGCCGGGGCAAAAAACCCGTTCCCAAACTTGTGGGGGGGTTGTGGGGGGGGGGGGGGGGGGGGGGACAACCCCCTGAAAAAAAAAGACCGGCCACAAATCCAGGTCCCAAGCCCCCCCCAACGGGGCCCCCCCAAAAAAAAAACCCAGCGGGGTTGGGAAAAACCGGGGGGGGGAAAACCCCTTTTCACCTACCCAGGAAAAAAATGGTGTTTTTTTTTACGAACGGCAAAACAGGGGGGTACCCGAGGCATTCAAACCCCGCCCCAACAGCCACACAAGGCCCAAAACCTTACCAAAAACCCCGGGTGTCCCCGGTACAAGCTGGGGGGGGTTGCCCACAAAAAAACCCCCGGGGGAAAAAAAAACACAAAAGGGAAAAAAAAACCGGCAACGGGAGAAAAGAAAAAAAAAAAAACCGGGGGGTCAAATTGCAACAAACCCCGAAAAAAAAGAAAAAAAAAACCCAAAAAACCAGGGCCAATTTGGGGGGGGGGAGGTTAAAAACCCAGGCCCATGAAAAACGGCCAGGACGTCCAATGGGTGGGAAGAAACTTTGGGGGGCCCCCGCCAAAACAAAGACAAAAAATGCCAGGAACCCCGTTTTGGTGTTTTTTACGCACCCTCAAAACCAACATTGTTTCCCAAACAAGCGGGCCCGGGGTAAAAACCAAAAAATGTGGGGGAAGGGGGGGTTTTTTGTGGAACCAAATGCCACGGGAAAATCTCCCAACCTCACCCCAAAAGACAACCTCCCCCCCCAAGGGTGGGGAAAAAAAAAAACCAAGAAACAAAAAAAACAACAACAAAAGGGGAAGGAAGGGAAAGAGAAAAATGAGGGTTGGTTGCCCTCCATATGTTCCAACAAAAACCAAACGCCCAAAAAAAAAAAAACGGTCCCCAACCCAAAACAAACAGTAAAACGAAAAAAAAAACACAGGCACAACAAACACCCTCAAAGTAAAAAAAGGGTGTGCCTTTGGGGTTTCCATGGAGAAAAAAAAACTGTGAAAAAACACCACCCCCCAAGAGCAACAAACAAAAACTTTTTGGGGGGACCAAAACGACAACCAAAGGAACCCTTGGGGTGACCCAATGAAAATCTTGTGGGGCGAAAGCCACTAAAGTTTACAATAACAAGGACAACGGTGGTCCCCCCCCAAAATGAAGTCAAAAAACGGAACTGGAAAGCAAATTAGTTTTCCCAAACCAAAACCCGCAAGCACGGGTGTAATTACAAAAAAGGGGGGGACCCCCGGTTGACCAGGGACAAGGGGGGGGGCACAAGGGGAAAAAGGGGGGGGGGGGGGACGTCCAACAACCAAAAAAAAAGAGCAAACTTCTGACCGGGTCCCCCCCCAACAACCCCCCCCCACCACAAAAAAACTGGTTTTGTGAAACCTTCAAGGGGGGGGGGGGGGGAGGGAAGGGGAAGGCCGTTGGGGTACCAACACCCCCCCAAAAAAAAAAAAAAAACCCCCTAACTGCCCTGGGCCAGTGAAAGCAAACCCGTTGGGGGGAAAAAACCCAGGCCCCACACACCCCCCCAGGGGGTTTTGGAAAAAACCGCACGTGGAAACCCCCTTTTTGCAACCCCGGGTTGGTGGGGGTTGGAAGGGGGAAATAAAAAAAAAAAGGAAAAAAAAACCCCAGCCGGAAAGACCCACGGGGCCCAGGGGGAACACACCCCAAAATTTGTTTTTTCGTGTTTTTGTCACCAAAAAACCCCGAAACGAAAAAAGCCCCACGGCAAAAGGTGGACAACCAGGGGGAACCCCCCAACCAACAACCCCCCCAAAAACCCACCCCCCTTGAAAACAAAAAGGGTCCACCCAAAAACCACCCCCCGTTGGGGAAAAAAACAAGGAATTGTGTACTTTAAACAAACCACCGGGGACAAGGGGTTTTTGCAGGCAAAACACTCCAACCAAACAACCTTCCAGGGGGGCCGGTTCCTGGGAAGGCGGTCCCCCCCCCACCAAAACACACCCCAAAGTGGGTTTTCCCACCAACCAGAACGCAGGGAAAAAAAAAAAAAAATGGGGCTCAAAATGGGGAACAGAAAAAGGGTCTGTACGTTAAAGCAAGGAAACGGGGGGGTGGGTTTCACCCCCCCCCCCCCACTTTGGAAAAAAGACCGTGGTCAAAGGGGACCCAAACTTGGGAAAAAAAAAAAACAAGATTTTGTGGGGTGTGTTCCCCCCCCAGGGGGCATTTGACACTTTTTTTGGAACAGTTCTTTTTAAACCCCTGAAACCAAAGTGGGGAAAAAAAAAAAAACGCCCCCGTCGACTGTGGGTAAAAAAAACCGAAAGGGCCAAAAAAAAAAGAGGGTTTTGGTTAAACCACAGGGTGGTCCAAAAAGTGTTCTGTCAACCCCGGAAAACAAAAACCCTGCGGGGAACGGCACAAACAAAAAAAAAACAACCACCCCCTGTGGTGGGTTTTAACAAAGCGGGGCCAAACGCGCCCACTGGGAAACCACTCACCTCCAAGGGGGGGTCGACGGGACCCCCAAAAGCGGGGAAATGGGGGTGACACACGGATACCAAAAAAAATGGGGCCCCACGCACGACCCAGGCAACCGGGGGGGGGTCAGAAAGGGTGGTTACCACGAAAACCGCCGTGGGGGAAAAACAAAGGGGGGGCCAAAAACGCCCAAAACCGGGGGGCAAAAAACAAAAGGGGGGCACAAGAAGTAACCTTGGTTGGTGGTGGGTTTGTGGTCTGGGAGGTTTCGTGGGTGTTTTTTTCCCCGAGGGGCCAGGAGAAAAGGTGTTTTTTGGTTTTGAGTGGGTGGGGTACGACAAGGGGGGCGGGTGTCAAAGAAACCCCCCCCCAAAACCCCCCAACAAAAAACAGGAAAAAGACCCGCCAAGTGCCAGTTCGGGGGCACAACAAAACACCAACAACAAGGGGATCCGGGGTAAGGAAAGGGGAGGGGGAACACATGTTGTGGTTGGGGTGGGGGGGGCAAGTTTACCACAAAAGGGGGGGCCAAAAGACAAGGAAAATGGGGGTGAGGGGCTGCCGGGGGTGAAAAGGGGGGGGAACATTTTGGGGTTGACAGTGCGGAGAGAGGACGTTTCACCGGAGTCACCAAAAACCGAACAAAAAAAAAAAAGACACAAGAAAAAAAAAAAAAAAAAATTTCACCAACCCCCACCCACAAAACCTTTTGGGGACCCACGGTTCTTAGGCAGCAGGGGACCCACCCCACCGGGGGCGGATCCGGAAACCCGGGGGGGTTTGGTTCTGTACAACAAAAAAAAAAGTACTTTTTCGTAAAAACCAGGAAAAAGGGGGTTGGGGGGGGGGGGGGTTGTTCAACAAAACAAAACAAAAACCCGGGGGGGGGAAAAAAAAAAAAAGGACGCACGGGGGGGGGGGGGGGGGGGGGGGAGTTTTCCCCCAAAAAAACGCCATGTTGCGAAGGCCCACCGGAAAAAATAGAAACGAAAAAAAAAAGGAACAAAAAAAAAAAACTAAATAAAAGGGAGCAGCTTTCGGAAAGGGGGGGTAAAAAAAAAACGGGGGTTTGTTTTTTTTTACAAAAAAAACAACCCAAAAGGACAAAAAAAGCCAAGTGTAACGGGGGAACCCAATTGGGGTTTTTTGTGGTTTTTTGGGGTTTTTTTTGTTTTTTGTGGTTGGTCACCGCGTTGTTCAACCCGGGCACGGGGCCGTCAAAAGCACACGAAACCACCTCGAAAAAAACGACACGGAACGCACAAAAAAAACATCACGGGGGGGGACAAACCACCCTCGCCCCCTAAAAAAAACCTACACAAAACCCGGGGACGGGGGACATTTTTGTGAGGGGGGAAAATCACAAAAAAAGACGGGGCCTGACCACGCAGGGGAACTTTTGTAGGGCCCCCCCACACCAACCACAAAAAGAAAACACTTTGGGGTGGGGACACGCCGAGGGGGGGGGGGTTGTTTGTTGTTTTTTGGGGGGGAACTAGGCCAACACAAAAACATCCCCAAGACAGCCGTGAAAAGAAACACAGTAACCCCGGCCCAGAAACCCACTTTGTGTGGGGGGGGGGGCCCAACCAAAGACGGGGGCAGGGGGGGGGACACATGTTTGGGACCCAAAAAACTTTTGTGTACGCAAAGCCGGGGCACCGGAAACAACTTTTTTTGGCGGGGAAAATGTGCTCTAATTTTGGGGGGGGGGGGGGGGGGGGGGGGTAACGGAAGGGTGGGGGGGTGACAACAAAAAAAAACACGGGGCTTTTTTAAACGGCCCAAAAACCCACTACCCAAACCCAAGGCCCGGGGGCCCCCAAAAAAACAGAAAAAAACCATGTGTCCCCCCCCCCCCAACCCCCACAAAACCCCCCCCCCCCCACCAACCGGGGGGGAAACAGGGGGCCACCCCACAGTCTAAAAACTCAAACAGAACAAAGGGGAGGGAACTGTGTGAAAGGGAAAAAAAAAAGGGGGGCCCAGGGTACAAGTGGGCAGTTTCAAGCCCAAAAAAACCCCACATACCGAAAACAAACAACACGGGAAAAAAAATACAGGTGAAAGAAAAGAGCGATAACCCGTGCACAACACGAAAAAAAGCACAACCCAGGGGGGGTGGAAGGGGGAAGTTGTTGTGTGTAACACTATCCAAAAAAAGTGGGGAGTGGGACAAAGTGGTTTTTTTGTTTTTTGGGTTGGTGGGGAAACCAGGAATGACAAACGCCAAAGCTATTGTCTGAAATCCGCGGGGGGGAAACAGTTGGGGGGGAGGAGGGAAAAAAAAGTGGGGGGCAAAACACCCCAAGGGGAAAAAAAAAAAAACCCATTACAAAAAGGAAAAAGAGGAGGGTCCCCCCAAAAAAAGAAAAAAAAAAAATTTTCCGGGGCCACGGGGTTGTCCCCCTGGCCAAGGGCCCGGGGTCCCACATTTTTTTGAAAAAAAAACTCACGGGTCCCGAAGTACAAGAAAAGAATTGGGGGGAACCCTTGGGGGGGTTGGGGTGGGGAAAAATTGGCGTAAGGGGGGGACCCCCGAAAAAAAAAAAGGCCATTGTCCGCCGGAAAACCCCAAAAGTCAGTGGGAAGGGGGAAAAATGGGTACCAACAAATGGGGTGCCAAACCCCCCCCCAAAAACCTGGGTGTGGGGGAACAAAAACGGGGGGAAAAAAAAGAAAAAAAAAAAGGAACGCCAAAAGTGTGGGGCTCAAAGTAAAGAAACGGGCCAAAAACAAAAAGGGGTTTTGTTTTTTTGGACAAAACCACCAAAAAAAAGAAAAGGAAGGACTTTGTTTTTGGGGGCCTGGGGGGGGGGCACCCAAAAAGAAAAAACCTTGTGTAACTGGGAAACCACCCCCCAAACTTCAACCACCAGGCAAACCCTCAAAAAAACGGCAAGGGGTTTCCTGCCGGGCCCCCCCCTCCGTGTTGGGGGGAAACCACGGGGGGGACAAAGATTGGAAAATTCACACAAAAAAACCCGGGGCGTGGGGTTTTGATGTCCCGGGGGTTCACCAACCCGGGGGGGGGGTGAAAAAAAACAAAGGAAGTGTGGGACACCAAAATGGGAGGGGGTGGTGGTTTTGTGGGGGGGAGGGGACGAAACAGGGCTTGGGCCCCTTTTTGTGGGGGGACGTGGTGCAACAAACAAATAAGCGGTTTTTTTGGTTGGGAATAAACCAAAAGGCCCCCCAAAACCCAAAAAAATGGGAAACGGTCACCACCAGCCGGTCGAAATGGGTGAACCCAGTTGGCCAAGAGGAAAAAGGGGGACTTGGTCCCCACAAGGGGGTTTTTGTTTGAGTACGTGAGGGTGGGTGTGTGGTGTGTGTGGGGGCCGGAAAAGAAAAAGTCAGTTTGGGTACTACTGTTGAAAAGCAACCAAAACTCCCACAGGGTCTGTGGGGGAAAAGAAACGAGGGGGGTGGTTTTTGGGGTCCCACCCAAAAACCCCCCCGTGGTTCCCAAAGCGCAGCAAAAGTGGGGGGGTGGGGAACAGTGTTTTACCACCTGTGAAACAAGAAACAAAAAAACCTTGGCAACTCCCTCGGGGGGAACCAAAAAGGTCGGATGGGGACACCAAAAAAAAAAAATTGGTTTTTCGGGAAAGGTAAAAGGGCCCGAAAAAAAAAATGGGTGCCCACCGACAGGGGAAAAAAAAAAAAAAACTTTTCAAAATGACCCCAAAAAGTGTATGTAACTGGGAAAAAAGGAAACCCCCAACAAAAACCAGTTGGTTTTGGTGGGGGGCTCAAAAACCGACGACCCCGCCACAAAAAAACAGAATGACAACACAACCGACCGGGAAGAAAAAAGAAAACAGGGGACACTTACAACCCAACCAGGTTTTTTTTTTGGTTTTTTTTTGGGGGAAAAAAAAAAGACACAAGGGAGCCCCAAGGGGGGGGTGGGGTCCAACCACAACCACCCCCCCACCAGTAGTCAAGTAACTTTTTGTGGGGGGTTGGGAACCCTTCCAAAAAAAAAAAAAACGTGGGACAAAAAAAAAATCCCAAGGGTCCTCAACCAAATGGGGGGGGGGGGTGGGGTGGGGGTTTGGGACCTGAACCCCACTTTCAACACCAACCCTCCCCTTGGGTGAAAACGCCCCCCCCTCATGGACGGATCACAAAGGAGGCCGGGTTGGGGGGAGGGGTAAAAACGGAAAGTACCTGTGGTGTGGTTGGGTCCCGTGGGGGGGGGGGGGGGGGGCAACCGGGAACCCCCACAAAAAAAGTTTGTGGTTGTTCTTAAAACAAAAGGCCGGGGAAAAAAAAAAGAAATGCCCTAACAGGGGGGGGCACAAGGGAAAAGCACTGACCTGGACCACTGGGATTGGCCAACATAAAAAAAAGAAAAAAACAAAAAACCGAAAACCGGGGGGCTGGGGGGGGGGGGGGGGGTCCAACATTCCAAAACACACACCCAACAGACACCCCTAAAAAACAGCAGAGGTAAAAAAAAAACAATCAATTAACGGGAGGTTGCACCACCGCCAAAAACCCAGCAGGCACACCCCCGACTGGGGGGGGCGGTGGGAATAAAACAAAAGGGCCAGTAAAGGGTGAACACCCCTACCGGGGGGCCCCGTTGTCTGGTGTGTTGGGGCAAAGCCCGAAGGATTGGAAGGCCCTTGGAAACAAAAAAAGGGGGGAAAAAAAAAACCTTTTTCTGCCTGAGAAAAAACCTCATTGGGGTGGGTGCAACCCAAACCCCCAGAAGGTGGTTTGTTGTGTAAATGTGAAATAAGAACCCCTCCACAAAAAAAAACAAAACCCGGGGTCCCGGGTAAAACTGGGACTGCCCAGGCTGGCGGGGTTCAAACCCCCCCACCCCCTTGGTTTTAACCCACCCCCCTCCCCAAAAAACAAAAAAATTGGGGGGGGGGTCCGCAAAAGGCAGCCGGGCCCTAGGGGGGGGGAACACCGAGAAAAGCCAAACCAAGAATACGGAAAAGGGGAAAGAAAAAGGTCCAAACCCAACAGGGGAAAGGATCCGGAAGGTAGTCAAAAACCAGGACCGCCGGAACCCCCAAACGCCTCACCCCCCAACCCCCGGACAAAAAAACAACAACCCCCAACGGGGGGTTTTGCCTAAGAAAGAAGGGTAGGGGGGTTGAAAAAAAAAAAAAAAAAAAAAAAACAAAGGACGAAACAAAACGGGGGGGGGGTGGGTCACCTTTTGTGTCACCCCCCCCCCCCCCCCCAAACCCACCCCCCGGAAAAAAAAGGGAAAACCCCTTTGGAACGAAACCGAAACCGGCCCACCGGTTGGTGTTTTTGGTGGCAAACCAGTGGGAAGGGCAACCCCAAGGGGGAATTTCAAACACCGGGAAGGTGATTTTGGGGCAAAAATGGCCCACCGGGGGGGGGGGGGGGGGGAAAAAAACCCATCCGAAGGAAGCAAAAGGGGGGTTTTTTTTTGTAAATCACACAGGAAATTGTTGGTGGGGTTGGGGGGGGCACACAGTTCCCTTTGGTCCAAAAACGACCCCCCCTGAGGAAAACAATAAAACCCCACTTGGTGGGGTGGGGCCGGGGCCACGGGCGTTAAAAAAACAAAAACTGGGCGGGGGAAGAAAAAACAACAGGTGGGGTGGGGGGGGGGAAAACAAGACTTGGGGGACAGGAAACCCGAAAAAAACAAATCAGGGGGAACCACCCAAGAAAAAAACGAAAAACTAACACTTTAACGACAAAGGGACAACCCCCCCCAAAACACGCACCAAACACACGGGGAAAAACCGTTGGGGGGGGGGGGGGGGAAAAGAAAAGAAAACGGAAAAAAGGAGACCCAGTGAACGTCGCAACAATAAAGGGAAACAGGGGGGGGCTGAAAAAAGGGACACTTTCTAAGTGGGTGTCGGCGTGGGGGAAGGGGGAAGGCAACCTGGTAAAAAAGAGGGGTACACACACTGTGTACAAAAAAACCCAAAAAGCTTTCCAAGCCCCACCACGGTAAACTGTCCAACACAAAGGTTTGGGTGTTGTTGGTGAAAAAAAAAAAAGTCACCAAATGGGGGGGGGGGAACCCCAGCCGGGGGGGAAAACCGAAAAAATGGTAACAAAAACACATAAAAACCATTTGTGGTGGGTTCCGAAAGAAGGTGGGGGGTTTGGGAAGGCAACGACCGCAATCAACCCCCCGAACAAGGGGGTTGGAAAGGCGTGTCAAAAACCAAGACAGTTCCCTAAAATAAAACTACCCACCCGGGCCGGCCCGCCGGGGGGGGGAAAAAAACAAACCGTCCACCCCAACAGGGGTTTTGAAACCAAACAAGAAAAAAAGACAAGGAATGAATTGCCAAAGAAAGGGGTTTTTTGTTGTTCGGCTCACGAAAAGCCCCCAGGGGGGGGGGGTGGGGGAAGCAGGGAACAAGAGGAAAAAAAGAAACACCCTTGGGGGGGGGGGTAAAGCATGGTGGTGCCAAAAAGTTTGAAACCCGGGCAAAAAAAAACCCCTCGGCCCAGGGGAAAGGGGGGGGGGGGGTAAGTTAACACCAACCCACCCTGTGGGTAAAACCAAGAACGTTGGGGTGGGAAAAACACCACGAAAAAACGTGATCCGGAAGTGGGGGGGTTGTCACAGAAATGTGTGGGCCTGTACATTCAAAAAAACAGTAAACCCTTCTAAAAAAAAATAAACAAACCGGGGGGAACCCGGGAAAATCAACCCCCGAAACCAAGGAAAAAAAAGTGGTGGGGGGGGGGGGACCCCCACAAGGTTCCCAAAAACACCGGTAGTAAAACCAGTACACAAAGAAAAAAAAAAAATCAGGAAAGGGTCCCCCCCCCCAAAAAGACCCCCGGTTCCCCCCCTTTGATAAACGAAGTAAAAAAAAAACATAAGGATTGGGGGGTTTGTTGGTTCGCCTGCAAAAAGGAAACAACAATGGGGGGGGGGGAAACCCCGGGGCCCACAGATTTTTTTGTGGTTTCCACAAGGGCCCAAACAAACAAAAGACAATCACCAGTAAAAATTGGGTAATGTGGGGGGGGGGGGGGGGGGGGTTTTTGACCCCGTCCCCCAAACAAAACCCCCCGAAAAACAAACCAAACCAAAAAAAACCCCCAAAAACCGGAACAGAAAACCAGGTACAAGCGGGGGAACCTGTCCGGGGGGGAGGGACGTACCACCCGGGGGTTGGCCAATAAACAAACCGGGCTAAAAAAACAACAACAAGGGAAAATATGCAGGGAGGAAACAACACAAGTCCCTGGGGCTGGAATGGGAAAAAAAAGAGGACACAAGGTGGGGGGGGGAAAACACCGACTTGACACTCTTCCAAAAGTGTTGACCAAAACTAAATTGTTTTCGGGACCAGACCAGACTGGTAACCCGAATACTGGGGTGCCAAACAAAACCTTCGAAAAAAAAACCAACATTTCAAACCGTAAAACCAAAAAAAAACACACCAAAAGAAAAAGACAAACCAAAAAGCCCGCAAACCAGGGGAGGGGAAAAAAAGGGGACAAAACAAACCTAAAAAAAGGAAACAAAATATCAGAAACTTGGAGGGGGGGAAAACAAACCGGGACACCTTTTTTGGTGGGTTTTTGGGGTGGGGCTGCCCCAATGGGGACAGGGGGGGTTTAACCACAAACCAACCTCCAGACAAAACACAAAACACAAAAAAAACCAGGCACATGAAATAGGAATTGATCCATGCGAAGGAGTTTCTGAAAAAAACGAAAAAAGACCACGGGCCTTTTTTGGTCCTAAAATCCTGTGCTTTCACTTGGCCCAAAAACACCCCAAAAAACTCGGCACGGTAAAAACCACCAAAGAGCAAACCTTTTGGGGGGGGGGGTGAAACCCAGCAAACCCCCACCCTTCAGTTTGGTTGTCCAGGCAAAAAAAAAAAAAACCATAACCAATGGGGGGTGTAAAAAACCCCTTGGCAAAACAGCCAAAACAAAAAAAAAAACCCAACCAAAGGGGCCAGGGGACCCCCAACAAAAGGGGGGGTTGTGTCCCCCCCCCAACACAAAAGGAAACTTCCCGTCGGGGGAAAGGGAACCCAAAAATGGTTAAAAAACGGGAAAAAACAAAAAAAGGGGGGGTGTGTCCGCAGGGTGAACCCCCGAGCCGAGGTGAAAAAACCAACCAGGTGGTTGCCCCACCGGTGGGGGGGTGGGAAAAAAAAAAGGAGGAAAAAAAAAAAAAAAAAAATGTGGGGGAAACGGGGCTGTGGTCATACCAAAAAAAAAAAACAAAAATTCACAAAAAACTAAACACCCCCCAACCTTTGGCAAAAAAAATTAAACGGGACGGGAAGGAAAAGGACAAACACAAAAAAAACCGAACAAAACAAACAAAGGGGGTAAACAACAGGGAACAAAAAGTATTGTGACTGGGAGCCACAAACCCAACCAAAAAAACGGCGTAAACAAGATGAAATTAAAAAAAAACAAACCCACAACATTCGAATGAAAACAACCAACCTTCCAAAAACTTCCAAAAAGCCGTTTGGCCGGGGGGTCTTTGTCCAAAAAAAAACAAAAAATGGGAAAAACCCCCGAAACAAATCCAGGCACAACCCCCCCAAAAAAAAACAAATCAAAAAAAAACGGTTCGGCAGAAAAGGAGGGGCAAACCACAAAAAAAATCCCCCAGGTCCACACAGAACACGGGTTTTCCTGTTGTGCCCAAAAGAAAACACACCAAAAGTTGATGGAAAAAAGTTTGACTCCCAACCCCAAAAAATTACCGGGGGACAATCCCAAGGTAAACCAAGGCGCAAAAATCTTTTTGGGGACAGTTTTTTTTGTACGTCGTCCAAGAACAAATTAAAAAAAAAACAAAGGGGAAAAGTGTGCTCGGGTTTCTCGGGGCACCAAAAACCCAAAAAACAGGGAAGGGGGGGTTGGTTTGTTTTTTTTAAGGTTGGGGGGGGGGGGAAAACCCCGGGGGAAACTGCCACAAAAACCAAAAAAAAAAACACCCGGGAGGGGGACCCCAAAAAAAAAAACCAACAAGTTTCCCAAAAAAAGGGAAAGGGGGGGGAGGGGCAAAAGGGCCTTTGTGTGGTAAAAAAAACCACCGACCACCGGTGGCAAAAAAAAAACCTTTCCAGGTTTTGAGGCCGGAAAAAAAATCCATGAAGGGGGGGGGGGGGGCAAGCCTTGTGGGTGGAAAAGGCCCATGTTTGGCCAACCCCCCCCCCCTAGGGTCGTACAGTAGGACAAAAAAAACGGAAAAAAAAAAATCAAAAAACGGGACAAACACCCCCCCCAAAACCGGTCCCCCCAAAACCATAAAAAACCACTCTTCGTGTGGTTCCCCAAAAAAAAAGAGTGGGGGGGGGACCAACCCCCAAAAAACAAAAACCCCCAACAAAAAGGGGGGGGTTTGGGTTGGGGTGGGGGGGGGGGAAGGGTCCCCCCGGAGGCACACAGTGTCAAAACCAAGCCCAAAACCCCCCACAAAAAGCTCCCAAACTCGGTGGGGGTTTTGCCAGAACCAAACGGTGGGGGGCACAAAACCTTATTTCACAAGGAATGAAAATGCCGGGGGGCACTTTTGGTGACAGCAAAAAAGCAGCCCACACAACCCCCCGGTGCTAAAGCCCGGCCAACCAACCCCAAAAAAGGAACAAGGGGTGCAAAAACTGGGGTGGGGGGGGTGCAAAAAATGAACCCAACAACAGAAAAGAACAAAAACCTGGGTTTTGGTGGTTTTGTTTTCCGTCAAAAACCCCACACTAACCCCCCCCCCTGGGGGGGGGGGTGTTGGGGGGGGGGGGGGGGGGGGGGTTTGTGGGTTTTGGGAAAGAAAAAAAAAAACCCAAACGGGCAGCAAAACAATTTGCAAGACCCCCTAAAAAAAAAAAAAAAAAACCCACCCCGGGTGGAAAAAACACAAAAACATATTGCACCTCCCCTCAAACAACACAAAAAAAACTGAGGGAAAAAAGAGGAAAAAAAGAAAAGGGGGGAAAAAAGAGGTGAAAAAAAAACACCACGTAAACCACTTTTTTTAAGGTAAGACCCCCCCGTGAAAACTGGGCAAACCAGGGGGGGGGTGGGGTGTTTTTTTTTTTTTGGTTGGTTCAACTGTTCCCCACAACAAAAAAAACCAAAAAAACAGAAAACAAAAATAAAAAAAAAAAGAAGTGGGGGGGGGGGGGGGCCACCGCCAAACCCAAAAGGACGTCCCAAGGCCCCCCCCGGGACAAAAGGAGTTGGACTTGTGCCAACACAACCCGCCTGACCGGACACCCAAAAAATTAAATAACAATTCCACAAACAAAAAAGTGGCCCCACCGAAAGGCTGGTGGGGGAAAAATGGCCCACACAGCGGTGGGGGGAACAGGGTGTGTCGCACCACCCACGGGGTCAAACCCCCCCACACCCAACCCACACAAACCAATGGGGTACACAGGCCTGGTAAAATACCAACAGAAAAAAAAAAGCCCCCTGGGGGTTGGTTTTTGGCAAAGCCCGGTGGGAAGAACTTCCAAAAAAAAAGAAGGGCCGTTAAAAACGGGGGATAACCTGGAGGTTCAAGGAAAGTGTGCGGGGATGTCAAAAAAACAAAAAAAAACCAATGGGGAAACAAAAGGGTAGCCCCAAACCCCAACACCCCCGGCCTAAAAAAACCCCAGGTGGTTGGGGGGGGGGTGGTGTGCCCCCCACCCACACCCACAAACAGGGGGGGGGGGGGTTGGGTGGTGGGGGTTTTTTTTTTTTTGTGAAAAGGAGTTGGCGGAGAACCCCCCCCCCCAAAAAAAAACTTGACAAAAGGGGAGGGAAAAAAAAAAAACAAACCAGGAACCCTGGTTGTGGTGGTGAAACACACACCCAAACAAAAAAATCCTTTGGGGGGGGGGGGTGGGGGGGGGGGGGGGGGGTGGTGCCAAAAACTTTTGTTGGGGGGAAAAAAACCGAAAAACCGGGAAAATGGGTGGGTGGAAAAAAAAAAAAAAAACAACCGTGCTTTTCACACCTCGCCAACCCCCTCTGTGACAGGGGGGGGGGAAAAAAGGACCCCAAAAGCGGTAAAACTCAGGGGGGGGGTGGCACCACCCGGAAGGGCCCCCCCCCAGGGGAGGGGACAAAAAGAAAAAAAGGCCCCTTTTGGGAAAGGGAGTCCCAAAAGGGGGGGGGCAGTTGCCCACAAACGAAGGGGTTTCCTGCCACCCCCAAAATTGGGGCACCCAACTGAAAAAATTCAAAACACTGGGGGAAAAAAAAACAACACGGGTGTGGGTGGTTAAAGGGAAAAAAAAAACTACGAACGGGGAAAAAAAAAGGAAAACCCTTGAAAAGGGGTGGAAAAAAAACCTTGGGGGGGACCAAAACGGGCACCAACCAAACCCAAAAAAAAAAGGGGGGGGGGCCCCCCAACCAAAAAAAAAAAATCACCCGAAAAGGGGTTTTGTTGGCTGTTTTTCGGGGATGGTTTTCTTTTTGGTGTTGATGGTTTTCTGTTTGAAGGACCGAACCAAAACCCATTGTTCAAAAACAAAACAGGCCCCGTTGTTGGAAAAAAATGCCGAAAAACAACAACGGGTAAAAACAACCTTTTCCAGACACTCAAACCCCCCAAAAACAAGGAAAAAAAGGGGGGGGACGAAACCCTTCGCAAAAAGAAGGGGGGGGGGGGGAACACTGTCCCCCCAGGTTCACAAAAAAGGGGGTCATGGGGAACCGAGGCAGGGAAAAACAGGGGGCAAAGGGGGGGGGGGGGGGCAACCTTTTTTGTGGGGGGTGGGGGGGGGGGGGGGGGGGAGTTTTGTTTTGTTTTTTTAACACAACAAACCCAATTCTGGGTTGAAACAAAAAACGGGGGGAACCAAGGGGGGTTAGGGAAACCAAAAAGGGGTTTTTGGGGGGGGGGGGGGGGGGGGGTGGGCCCAACAAAAGCACGGGTTGGTTTTTGGTTGGGTTGGTGGTCTTCCCTGAGGACGAAAGGCCCAACGTGGTCGACCAAAGGAAAAGGGCACCCCGCCCCTTTTTTGGGGGTCCAACGCGCAGCCTTTTCACGGAAAAGTACTGGACAAAAGAATTCGGTACTAAAAAAAAACCAACTGGGGGGACCCGTGGAATTGACCCAAGGAAGGGGGGGAGGGAGCCGGGGACAAGGGCCGGCCCCCCCACAACCCCCCCTCATTGGCCCCCCCCCCAAACCGGGCAAGGCTGTGCCCAACCCCCCCCAAACAAAAAGTTCAAACGAAACGAGGACAAGGGGGGGCCAGGAAAAGGTTTGTAAACAAAAAACCCTAGGGGGGGTTGTTTTTTAAAACTAGACAGGGACAAGATTAGGGGGTCAACCCCACCCCACCACCCACCAACCCACCCCCCAGGGCAGGGGGGGACCCCCACGCAAACCACCCCAACTCACACGGGGGTACAAAAAAAAGAAAACCCAACCCGAAACGGGTGGGGGGGGTTGTTGGGGAGGGAGGGGGGGGACCCCCCCGGTGGGTGAAAAAAAAAAAACGACAAAAAAAACGAGTTCAGGAAAAACATAATTCCCCTGACGGGTTGGGTGGGTTTCCAACCACGGGGCAAACCCAACAGGAACAAACACAACAAGGGGGACAAAGGGGAAAAGAGGGAAACCACCTCTGGGGTGGGGTAAAAAGTTGGGGCCAAAACGAAAAGAAACAAAACCGGTCCAAGGGACAAAAAAAAAAAAAAAAAAAAAAAAAAGGGGGGGCCTCGAAGACCAAACCCCGAAAAAGCAGAAATGTTTTTTGTGGGGGTGTGTTTTTTGTGAAATTGGTGGTTTTTGCTCCAACCAACGGGTGGGAAAAGCAAAAAACAAACCGACGGAACAAAACAAAGAAAAAAAGCCAAACCCCCCCAAGGGGGGAGGAAAACGGGGTCCGAGGGGGTTTGTGGGGAACGGGCCACTCACCCTTGGGTAAAAATGGGGCACCAAACCCCCGGGAATGCAAACACCAGGGGGGGGAAATTGTGGCGGCAAACAAAAAACAAAAAAACGCAATTTTTGTTTGGTTTTGGGGGGGAACCTAACAGAACTGGGGGGGGGGTGGGGTACCCCCCAACCAAAGGGGTCAAACCCCACACTTAAAATTCAACGAAAAACGAAAACCTTGGCCAAAAACAAAATGCTGAAAAC
>Ga0179593_1449524_pt1 | contig 34135 bp, 37 predicted proteins | sample CZODoug2_1_08_16_FD_185931 | JGI IMG/M metagenome (GOLD analysis project Ga0179593, IMG submission 185931) | Vadose zone soil fungal communities from Angelo Coast Range Reserve, California, USA - CZODoug2_1_08_16fungal (PacBio error correction) | ecosystem: Environmental > Terrestrial > Soil >...
ATCATCGAGAAGGACGGCTTGAGTAGAAGGAAGAAAATTGGCAGGGTATTTCATCCGACAAGCTCGATGAAAAAAAGGAAAAAAAAGACGGAAACTGTTCGAAACGGAAAGGGGTGCGGGGCAGGAAAAGGACCACCCGAAGCATCTCACAAAATCAGGGGTTCGAGTCACAAGTGGGGTTGTTGGGGGGGAAAAAAAAAAAAAATCTAGTCAAAAAGAAAACCGAGCGGCTCAACCGATAGGATCGAGGGCAGCGCAAGTTCATTAATTAAAAGGTCCCTGGGGTCACTTGTAAGCAAACGGAATCTGTCCGCACAAAACTCACGTTTTGACGGCAAAGGGGACGGTTGGTAATCACAGAGCCACGGAAAAAAAGTAGACGCTGGACCATCTGGAGGAAGGGGTAGAGGGGAACGTTGTTTTATCATATAGCTATGGCAAGACGCGCCAGAAGGAACTGTTGCCATTTCTTCGGGCATGAAGACAAGGGAAGAAATGGGCTTTACGCAGCAAACAGCTTTTGCGCGCGGTAACTAGGGTGAGAAGCCTTGTGACGGGTCCAGGTCATGCTCAAGGGCCCACACACGCCTTACTACGAAATCACCTATTAAAGGGGGAAAATTTGTATATGCCACTGGATTTCGATTGGTCACCCATCGCTGCTCACGCTAGTCTCACCGTTAGCTCGGCCTCAGGGATGATATGCTAGCTAGGCCGGGGGGAGAACTAACCGGGAAAGACAAAGGATGGCGCATCGGGAGCACTTTCGCTACACGTTCCCAATAATGAATGAGGGAAGGACCTCACCTGTGAAGGAAAAGAGACCAGAAACTCAAGCTGGTTCGTTCAAAAGTCGCAAGCCGCAAAGGAACATGGACTTTCTGATCATCGAGAAAGCATCCATCAGAAAAAGAGTAGGAGGTCGTCTTGAGGACGGACCCTCGGCTTGTAGAAACCGGGGTCATAAGCGTCCCAGGAGAGGCAGGGACCGGCGAAAAACTACGACGCACAAGACTGCCACCCCTTCAAAGGAGAAGTAGTGGTTTTGAGTACTTCAGAAAAGATCCGATTGGATTCGCCGAGCCGGCCGGGACGGAAGGCAGCTTCGTCCGCAGAGAAGGGGGGGGGTTGTATCGCTAAAAGTTATAAGTGGGTGACGTGCAAAAAGAGGCTACTCTATCGGAAAAAAAGAAGGCACGGTACTTGTCCTACGGCCTCGTGACTGCAAAATTGACGCACGGCGTAAGGCAACGCCCCTCTTCATACGCAAAAGGAGGGATGGATTAGAAAGCTCGGAAAGGGGAATGCAGGCGGCAAAAATGGACCACGGGGCCACCTTAATATAAGGAAAAAGACGAGGGAGCGGTGGATTTGGATAGGGAAGGGTACGTCATCGCAAATCGAAGTAGGTCCCCTCTGGACTGAAAGCAAGAATTGGAACAAAATAAAATAGATGCGAGACATGGCACATGCAGGATCAACAGCCGGGACATGATGCCTTGGGCGAAGAGTGCGCGGGTACTTTTGCCAGCCTCATCGTCAGACCAAGGGCAAAAAAAAGAAGATGTCGGAGGAAAGACTGGCTCATGAGGGGGGTGGGGGAAATCAATGCCTTCATCGCTGAAAAAAATGACAGCTTAAAAGGTTCTATGGGGGGAACGAATGGACTCCCGTAAATCGCGGGAGGAAAGGGTGGCATCGCCTATTGAGGCGACGAAACACTCAATGTCGCGTAATGGAAGAAAATAACAGTAAAACCGAAGGCATCCAAGGGTAACTAGTTGAAGAGGAGAAAGAGGAGGGCGCGAAACGCTGAAAATCATAATCTTTGCGTAAAGCAGAGCCTGTGGACGCGACCGTACATCCACAGAAGGAGGATGGATCGGGAATAGCCATCAATTGACGCCCCGTAAATCTTGCAGCTGATCAAGCGAGGAGCAAGAATTCTAGAGCACCAAAGAGACAAGATTGTTTTCAGGGGTAATATCAAAAAGGGAGTAATCCGACGGTTTGGAGGCGGAACCAGCTAGAAAGGGACCTCGGGTGGCGCAAAGAGGGGGGGGGGGAAGTGGAAACGGGAAGAGTCTTTAACCAATCGCATTGGTGAGTTTGGGAAAGTCGCATTCTTCAAAAACACAGCCAGCTGGCTTGGGGCCCGTCAATGACTTCCCGGAATCACTGAAACTCTGTTGAAGTTCAGTCCGTGGAGGGCACGCCATAACGAAAGAGGATTGCCAGTGAAGATGGCCGTCGTCACACTTAGCCGCCGGCGTTAAAATGCCAGGTCAGAAGGGTGAAAGAGATAGCGCCCGTACAGAAAGTGGGGTCGGTCTAAAAGCTACGTTCCTGAAAGGAGGTCTTCAAGGGAAAGGAAGTTCCCCCGCCCGGAGGCGCATTAACCTAGGCCAATGAAGGCGCAGCCGAAACACGTACCCAATGCGAGGGGCTCCCAAAACTCGGGGGGGGAGCCGATTGAGGCACGATGGGCAGGGGAGTCGAATACGGGCTAAGTATTTTGGACTGCAATTGTGCATCGTAGCCGACTTAGAAAGCGAGGTGTCGTCGGAGGAAGGGGTGGGGGGCGAGAAGCATTCCAGGGAGAAGTAGGGGGGGGGGGTATAGTCCCGCAAACCAAGGCCAATTCGTCCTCGTTTTGCGAAGAGACGAAGCGGGTTAGATCTAAGTGCACATTAGGTTCAATGTTAATACCTCCGTGGGGGCGCTCTAGAAAAATGGAAAGGACTCGAAAAATTGACGCCGGGGGGAATATCTGAAAAAAAGGGGGGAGCCTCTCATAATTGCTTGGCTGTCGAATGATATATCGTGGGGTCCTAAACACCAGAGGAGCCAGGGGAACTCAGGAGTCCACAGTCTCTCAAAGTGACCAGGGAGGTCGGCTTTAACTAATGATAGAGGAATTAAAAAGGGGGGGCCTAACTTCGAAAAAATCTGGAAACGATTGAATGGGGTGGGCAGAGCGGGTTCTCTCATAAAAGTCATCGGAAACACTGGCGCATTCTTGACCGTGGGTCCGCGATTGCCTGAATGAGGGAGGGAGGAATGAATCGTAGTGGCGTACAGACGGAATGTCACGCTGACGGCAATCATTGTGATTCGGGATACTTTAGGGAAAAGATGGAAGGAGGGGGTCCCTTCTATAGAGGAAATGGCGTCGTGACAAGCAAGGCAATCTATGAGGGGGGAACCCAGCCTCCGGGGGAGCAGCGCTATCTAGGGTGGGGGGGTAAACTGTTCGTCGAACTGACCGGAGCCGAATGAAGGTAATCGAAAGGGCAGTTTCGAGAACAACGAAAAGGGCGTGGAGGGTCAGCTCGCCTTTTGTAATAAACTACGTCCGAGGACCTAGTAGGGAGAAGGGGGGAACGCGGCAGACAAGCGGAGGGAGTTCCCTGAATGGGATCACCATGAGCAACTAAGGTGCCTCGATCAGCGCTCTTAAAGAACGCGCGGGACCGTCATTTGACGAGCTCTTAATGCCGCCCTCCGAAACGACAAGTGCGGTCCTTATAGAAGAACGACCGTGGGCACCATGATTAAGGATACAACGATGCCAAGCCCGAACGCTAACGGAAGGAGCTGCAGGGCTCTTTTGACGAGAGAGGTATATTAAGAGGGCTCCGCTAAGGTCGATAATACTCAAAACAACGGGGGGAGGAAGAGAGATCCCGACCTCCAATGGCTCCTTTAAAAGCGTCAGGAAAGAAGAAAGAAGGCGAATACCGCTCAATCCGCGGGTCGGGAGCACGATCAGAGGGGAGCCCACTCTGGCAAGGACTCGCGCAAGAGGTCGGCTCGGCAGCAGGGAACGAATAGTCGCTAGGCTCAGGAAGTGCTTTGATCAGCGAGGATTGAGGGGTGGAAAAATTCTATAACCTGATGGATCACCGTGAGCAGAAAGAGGGTGGAAAACCCTCTTAGTTAAAAGGGGGGAATCCGCGCAATCCACCTGGATCTTCAAACTTCAGGAAGAAACACATGAAAAAATTTATACCGAAAAGATTTGGGGATCCTAGTGAAGAGCGCTCAGGGCAATGATGTCAATAAGCTCACTTAGGGGTTCTTCGGGAGATGGGCCAGAACCCAGGGGGGCCCTCCCTCATCTTAGTCAGACGAGGATGGATTGCCAGGCCGATTTAATTTCTAAGTTTAGGGACGCGGGAACGGGCTCACTCGAATGACCCAGATCTCACAGTATCAACGTAGCAAAATATCCCATCAAACCTGGTGCCTTCAATCGCAAACGCGCCACGTCTGAAAAACAACTCCCTATGAGAGAGAAGAATATCGCTCAAGAACGCAAGGTCAGTAATGTACGACTCGGTCGGACTGTCGGGAGGAAGGGCAGATTCCTCAGTAACACCGCTGCCCCCCTACGGATCAGTTTCTATCGCGAGTTAAAGAAGGCAAAGGAGGGGATAGATCGGAGAGGACTGCAGGAGGGGAGCGCCTTTTAAGCATCTATTTCCTGCTCGAGGGGGGGAACGGTTGGCCTCACTCCGAGATACAAGACCTAAAGCAGGAACGAGAAACGTAGAGTGAGGGAGCAACCCAAATACGGTCGAGGGGGGTCGTATATCCGTAATGAGAGGCAACAATCGGATTCGAAAAGCAAAAACTACTCTTCACGGGGGAAAAAGCTCTAGAGAATGAAGTAAGGGACATCAAATTCGACATGGGGTCCAAGTGGATGTCCCCCTAATTGGTCGACCGTAGTAACGCCCGGCTGGCATGCTACAAAACTAGAAAAAAACCCGACACAAGAGTACACGTCGGAAAGCCCGGGGGAGGAAACGGCCCCCGGAGGAGCACGTAAATAAAAGAAAGGTGGCAGTGACTGGTAATTGAAGGAATCTCTCATCCCTCGCGTCGTCTCGCATAGAGGGCTTTTGAATCGAAAAGGAGACAGTCTGCTGAGTTTCAGGTCTACCAACCTCGCTCCTGGGGCAGGAAATAGGAGGTCCGATCTACTGGAACGAAGCATTCCTTCTAGGACTCCTCTACAAATAAGGGGGATGTTAGCAGCGATCAACCTATTGAAACCGTTCATCCTCTGGAGGTGCTACTACGGGCCATCACTTCCGCTAAAAAAAAGAAGCCCAATCTCTTTGGTGTTCAGAGAAAAAGGGGAGTGACGGAAAAGACGGGATTCCTGGAATAGTGTGTTACTTGTCGGAGGGGGGTAGAGGGCTAAGTGCGCCTACGAATACCATCTAAAAAGCCACATTAATTCAGCGATACTTTAACAAAAACGGAAGAGGAGTGCTTAACGGTCGCTGCAGACGATTACTCTCTTTCGCAGAGTGGGGCGCCAACACTGTAAAAACAAATCTGATGTTTGAGGGTCGGAAAAAAATTTGAGCATGAGCCACAGGAAGGTCGGGGGAGTTCCTGCCTAGCTCGCGTCAAGGACTGAGCACCGCGAATTATCTTAGGGAGGAAAGCCTTGAAGGGGGGGGGGGAATGTCAAAAAATGGATGAAACAAAGGAGGTTGGGGCAGGTCATAATCGGGAAAGGCATCGTTTCGGCTAGTCATTGGGGTCAATTCAGAGACATCTTACGTGAAAGTTGGGCAATGTTGGATGCATGGGGAAAAGAGACAGTGAGCTTTGAAATTAGCGCGAAGGGGACTCGGGAAAAGAAACCGCGCCCTTTGGGAGGGATAGGAGAGGTTCCCTAAAATCAACAACTCGGATCAATGTAATAAGGTCGTAGACGCCAAGGGAGGGAAAGGACCGGCAACATAGGGAAAAGAAGAGGGCGAAGACCTAAAGGGGAAGGGGGTTCCGTACGGTGCTTAAGAGGAGAGAAAAGGAAGCCGAAGGATGAAGGCTTCCCAAATCGAACCCGGATTGTTCTGAGGGAGTGCCCTTGCATCGGCGAAAAGGGAGAAAGACTGAAAGATCAGATTACAAGGGGGAGGGGGTAGGAAGCAACGTCGCCAGAAAGGGAAGACTATAATTTCGATGCGAGCGCCGAGAGGACGGGTAAAAAAGAGAAAAACACCGGAAAGAGAAAGAGAGGGTAAATAATTAGGTGAAAAGGGGAATTGCATCAAAGCGGGGGAATACCAGAACGCAATGCATGGGGTGTTCAGTCTACGAAGGTGGAGAAAAAGTGTTGGGGACAGCAACAACGAGGAGAAGGATGCATGATGCGAGCGAGGTAGCACCCAGGCGGGGAAAAAAAAATAGCCGCATCCACTCTACACCGAACTGGAAGTAAAGAAGGAGCTGGAGGCCCAGTAGCAAAGTCCAATCGGAATCGTTTCCCAAACAAGCTAGGAGGCCTTCCCGGGCGGAATTGGTTGCAGAGAGGGAAGCCTCCTGTAAGTTTAGTACGGTAAAGGAGGAATCATATCAAAAACCTTCCGAGCCGAGGGCAAGAAGGATGATTGCCGGACATTCGCGCGTGGTAAAACATGTTGCCAGGCCGAGTGTACCTGGGAGCTAAGAAGTCCAACCGGAAGGGAAAATAGGTGAAGAGGGTTCGGGACAAAAAGTCCGGGTGGGGGGGAGTCATCTGCTAATAAGAACTTGGCGTCACGATGCCCGCATAAGGGGAGTAAACGTGAAGGAACCGCGGGGCCGCCCGCAAGCAATCAGCTTCTCAAGGGAAGAAGCCCAGCTCTTCTCAAAAGAGGAAGAACTCTGCAAAGATTTGACCTCGACTTAGCTGACGTGATAAAAAGGTCGAGAAAAGAACTCCGGCACTCGGTGGAGTAGGCCAGAGCAGGGGGGGTGCATTGCCTAAATGGCGGCGGACCGGGGGAATCAAAGAGAGGCAAAATGAGGAGGAAAACAGTCGAAACAGTCGCGCAGCTGGTGTGAGCGTCAAGCCCTGCTTGAAGCGTGCCCAACATCAATTGGCACCATTACGGATACAAGGAGGGTAAAAGAAGAAGGGAAACCCTTGGGGGGAAAAAATTCCACGCCTCATAGACCTTACTCCCGTCAGCGACTATTCCGGTGGAGATGTCTCGCCGAGAAACCACAGAACTTTTCGGGGGGAAAAAATATCTTCTGTTCAGATTTTTGGGGGAAAGTGACGTGGCAGACAGTAAAGGAAAGAACGTTTTCGAAATGGTTGCAAATAGAGGGGACAGACACTGTCCAATGAGAAAGGGGGGATTTGCGCAAAGGAGATTAACATAATCCAGGGGGGAGAGGTCGATGGTACGAACCGGCGCGGGTGCCCGCAGACTGAGGAGAAAGGTCTGCCACGCAGGGTCCAGCCTAAAGAAACGGGGAGTGATAACCACTCACGGAGTTTTCGTGACGCTGGGCAACGCTGAGGTGAGAATAGGGTCACGTCGTCTCCGTAAACGAAAGTCCGGAAAGGGATTAAGACCTTCTAGCTCGGAAAAAACAACGAGAAAAAAAGAAAGAGGAAGAGGAAAGCGGTACCATTCCTACGTAACGGGAGAAGCGACAACAAGATTGCAAGAGGGGGAAGAAAAGCGCGCTGACCAGCTCTAAACGAGGAGAGCTGGTTATCACAAAAGAATGGGTTCTGGAAATAGTGAAAGAAAGAAAGAAAAAAGGCCTGCCCGAGAAGAAAGGGGAGGACATGAGCTGAACGGAGAACTAAAAGATTGTCTTAGAAAGAAGGCAATCACCCCCGGGGGATCTTCACAGCCGACTGCTGAATATGAGATGGGGACAGAGGGGAACGCGCAAATCTTTCATGAAGGGGTGAAAGGCACGTTGGGCAAGAAAAGGGGAAAGTCTGTCTCACAACAAAGAGCCTGCGGAAAAAGGGGTTGGTTTTAGTACTCGCCTCATCTCAAGGAAGAGGACGAAACCAATCTTGGAGAAGCGGGGAGGATACAGACACGAGGGGGGGGATCAAAAGGGGAATTCTGAAGGGAAGGACCAGTAATGGTTCCAGTGCGGCGGACAAATAAAGTACTCATCTAAAACTTTCTATAGGGAAGAAGGGTTCGCCGCGTGGAGAGAAGTTCGAGGCGGCAGGGGGAGGGAACATCGACACACGAAAAAGGTGATGGTGGTGCGGAGATAAGGAAAAAATTACTATTTTCCGTCGCATATTGAAATTAATCTCGAAGCGAGCTCAGAGATTATGAAAACGATTGCCCAGGATTGTGTATGGGAAAAAGGAGGGGGAAAAGAGTCGCTTAAAGATGACCAACCGGATGCAGGGCGCAAGGATGATGACGGCCAATCGCAACGAGATCATAGCAAGAGAAGCAACCGAAGTTAACAGAAATATCAAATGCGGTGCTGTTGCTTTCAGGCAGACGGACTGCAAAAAAAACAGGAAAAAACTCAAAGCCCGGGTCAACATGGTGTCGGAGAGCGCGAAATTTGGAGGGACCAAAAATATCACTCGTCTTTAGATAGGTAGGGGGAGGAGATCACCGTCGAGAAATGTCAATATGGATCAGAGGGGGAAAAAAAAGAAAGTATAAGTGTGGTGGGAAGGGGGACCCGGACTTCAAAAGAGGGCAACGCCTGTAAGCGGGATGGGCAATTCGAAAACGAGATGTTATCTCCGAAAAGGAAAACTTCTTAAGAAAAGAAGACGGGGGTTTGTTAAAGAGAGGGGGGGCAACTTTAAAAAGGGAAATGAAGGCCTGGTCTACCTATAATAGAGTCCAATCCTGGGACGGGTTATCCGAGGTGTAGATGCGTCTAAACTCTTGGGAAGTAGAAACATAACCTATTCATTAAACGGAAAGAGGAAAAAAAAGTCCACCCTCTCCTTATGCGCGAAACCCTTATAACGGAGGGCCAATTAAAGGCTGAAAGATAAACTCGGAAGAGTAATTGGGTGGTATCGGCGATCGCAAAGGGAAGGGTATGAGAAGTTCTCGGAACGTGCTGACGAATTGCACCAGGATATTCTGAGAAGAGGATAGCGATAAGCGAAAGGATCACAGTTTCGAATGAAGGGACAGGCCAAAGAAAAGGGGATGGCTCGTTGGACCGGGGCCGCACGATAGATGGAAAGTCTCTCTGGGGGAGTCTACCGAAGGCTAGACTAAGGAAGGGGGGGCGTTTGTAGGGAGGAATGGCCAGCAGGGAAGACGACATGCAGCATTTTAGCGAGGTGGGAGCAGTCTATTGGAAGATCGAAGAAACGCGGTTCGTCGGGGGGGCCTGATACGCTAGAAAACAAAAAAAAAGGGCGAGGGTGGTCAGGGGGGGGTGCAGGGGCCAAGGGGGGACACGTGACCGGTATCTGGGGCAATGCGGCCGGGGTGCGCCGTTCCTTAAGTGGAGTCATGGGGAAAAAAAAAGGGAAAAAGGGGGAGGAGAACATGACCCTCGACAAAAGTAGGTTGGGAAAAAAAAAAAGCAAAGGAGGGGGGTTTGACGCCATCCATGAAAGAAGGAGGTCTGTCATTTCGGACGGTCACGGCAATCTTGGAAAAAAACAGAATCGCAAGGAGGAAGCACAAGACCCGCGCAAATGGGATAGGAAAGGGAAACGAGAACGATACGACGCTGCGGGAAATAGGTCAGAGAAGCCATAAAAGCTGGGAGAGAGGTCAACTTTACGATCCGTGTCGGTACCAGAATCCTCTAATCCATTGCGTTTGCCTGTCAGCGAAAATGGAGGAAGGATTGAAAGGGAAAAAACCGAATTCCCAGATGGAGGGAAAGGAATGAGCCGTTCAAGCCTGTGATCGCGAAACGGAAAAAACTAACCCGAGTTCACGTTAAGGTCGGAAGAAAATGCCATGCTGAATGGGCAAAAAGGGGGGGGGGTTGTCAAACCGAATCCAAAGCACGAACAAAATCAGTGGGGTAACTCTCTACGGGATCAGGACGGGAAGTATAACTCGGTAATCCCAGGAATAGGATGTGGGGGAAAAAAGGAAACCCTTCAAGCAAAGCTGATAGACTGCTATTCACAAGTGGTTTCTATCTAGATGTTATTAAAAGGTCCAGGGTAAACGTCCGCCCTTCAAGATGAACCACAACGGTGATAATAAGGAAAGAAAAGTTGGCAACTGGGAAGGGACGAGATGGGACCCTACCTTCAAGCTACCGGTAAAAGGAAGACACAAAATAAATGGCAAGGGAAATTCATATTGGTCTTGAGTTTGGAAGAGAAACACTATCCCCGTGACACATAGGCTGAGAGGGGGTCACTTCCACCTAGGTGGTAGAGGACTACTTTAAGCTTAAATATTTCATAGGGGAGGAAGATTGGGGGAAGCTCTATACTGAGCAAGATCGAATCTAAAAGAAGTATTTTTAGCGAGGGTCATTCAGAAAAGAGGAGAGAGGTTATCACTCTCATTTCAGGATTTGGAGGTTACCCCGAATTTCGGTATTGCTTCGGCCGGCACATCTCAGAGAAACAAGACAAGTGCGTGGTAAGAGGATAAGAAAGTTCCTTCTTGTGAACTAAATAACTACCTCAGTAAAAGGAGGGCAACTGAATCGATCACTAGTTCATTTTCAGGGCGGGGGTCAAGGTATCGAAGAGAAAGGTCCGCCACTCTTCGAGGAAAAGATTTAGGGGGGGATTTGATGAAAAGTCAGGAGCGAGTGGCGTACCTACGTGGGCGAAAAAAGAGACCTATCAGACAGATATTGTCTTCGGAAAGGCGGTGAGGATGGAGATTTTCTTCTCTAGAAAGATATCGGAAGAATTCATCTAACAATAAATGTAGTTCCACCGCAAGGCTCATGGTCTCGATTAGAGGGCCAGGTTCCTTGGGGCAATCTCCTAGAAAACGAAGGAGCCGAACGATATGCATCCCGGAAAGGCGCTTGCTAGGGACCATATAATCGTTGAGTGGGGTCCAGGGGAAAGAGGAAAAGGTTATCCAGGGAAGATAGGTTGATGAGGGGGGAAAGATCCATCTTCGTTGGACAATCGCGATGGAGAAACTTTAGAAAGAAAAGGGGGACTACTGCGAAAAAATCTAGATGAATCTCCAGGAAGGGGGGAAGAGAGATAGCTTCTTCTCCTAGCAAAAACCAGAGAGCTAGGTCCTGAGTCCGAGCCAAAGGGGGGGGTGCCAAACGCAAATTATTGAGGTAAAGAACAGGAAAAAAGAAGCGAGGGACTTCTGCTGCAAGCAAAATTTTCCGCTCTCGGGCGGAGGAAATAGGAATTGCGAGGGACTCGAAACAAAAAACAGGGAGGGTAAAAAAAGAAGAGGGGGAGACGACACACTATGGCTCTAGAGAGCGCAAGATGTCTGGGGGGCAGAAAATCTACCGCGGGTCCAGAGGGAGTAGAAAGAGTAATGGTAGAGCCAAGGAGGAGCATAATCTCTTCATCGGCTCGCAGGCCTATAGGGCTTCAAGAGTCAGAAGAGGGAAATCGATAGCTCCTACGGGTGGAACACTTTCAGGGGGAGAAAATTGTTGAAGACGAGGGTTCCCCCCGAGGCACCGCAAGCGAAGGAGCGCTTCAACGCTAAAGAGGGGGCGAGGGTAAGAAAGCAGCATGCAGGAAGCCGAGGAATATACAGTTGGAGGGGGTACAAAGGGGAGAACTAGTCGTTCGTCGGGGAGATACAGACCTCTTAACTGGGTCTAACAGTTGTAGTGTACTATTGCGGAAGGGGTGGGCAACGGGGAGGAGGGAAAGTTGTCGTGACTACTCAGAGCAACATTACAAATAATCACGCTGACAAAATCAGCAACGCTGCTGCTCGCGCATACGTACGGTGAACTCACAAACTCGCCTGGGCTTCATCTAAAAAGACGCATTAGAGGGGCAGAGAGTCAACCAGTCACAGGAGGGAGGAACGCTATTACAGAAATGCGCAGGAAAACACCGCTGGAGACCGTTGACGTGATAGCCCTTCATGAAAGATCGAGGGCGTGGAAAGGAAAGAAACAAGGATCCTTATGAGGAAATGATCGGCAAGCTTGAGGGGAGGGGCACCAGCAATAAGACGCTCGCAACATCCCTCACTTAAATACGATGAGAAGAAAGGAGATTGGATTAAGGTCCACCCAAGACTACTTTGAGGAGTCTGATAGAGAGGAGAGCTGGCAAGAAGGAACGCCTCTAGACGAGTCCTTACTCGAATCGGGAGTAGGTGGTCGTAAAGGTCCGGTCTACGCACGGGGAAAGGGGGGGCCGAGGTCTCTCTCAAACACGGTTGACGCCAAAAGTATGGAATTCAAAATTGGAGGTACGACTCTCTCCCGAAGAGGTAGCTTGGAAACGGGGAGAGGAATGCTCCCATTGGGCATTGTAGAATCCGGTACGCACTTAATCTAGCAGGGGGTGAAACATCACGGAAGGAGCATCGGATCATACCCCCTCTGGAAGATGGGGAAAAGAAAGGAGCAAATATATTTGCTTTGAATCCGGGGGGGAAATGCCTAACCGTTGGCTATTTCGCCTTACTTCCTGGGACGGAAGAACGAGGGGCCTCTGAAGGGGAAGAAAGGGCCTCCTCTACAAATGCTTCGGGTTTTGGACTCCACTTCAGAATGAAACCTTGCACAAACTGGAAAAAATCAGGGGAAGATTCCGGAAGAAGACTTGTCATCAAGAGTTCTTGGGGTGGTATACAAACTGAGAAGCATCACGGGAAGCTAAGGGAGTTAAAGTAAAAAGAGGGAGGGTCATTTAATGCTTATTACCAGCGGGGCAGAAGTCTTCTTTACCCGAAACGAATACATGCCATCGGAGCTCTTCGAGAGAGGAAGTTAACTCTCCGGGGGGTCAAAGCTAGGACTCAACCTTTCTGAGCGTGTTGATAGTACTCTCATATTTGGGGACCCCAAAAAACAAACTGCTCCGATGGGAAAGGAGAGGTTCTTGTAAGGTCCTATATTAAAAGGTAAAAAGTGAAAGGATCGGCTATCGATAACGTTAATGGGTCAGGCGGTCTTCCACACTGAGGGAAGGGGGTCTCAATCCATGTTTAGTTGACGAGAGTAGAGCAGCTGAAGAGTCAAGGATACGGGATAACTGGTGAAGAGTAGGAAGGGGGGAAGGGCATTTGATGCATTGTTTCTGCGCTTTCGGCGAGCTTATAACTCAGGGTAAAAAAAACTTAAGGGACGAGAAAAGGATTCTTCTCTAGCTTACTCACCAAGAATAGTTGCTGCCCTCGGCAAGAAGGCCCGAGCATGAAACTTGGGGACGGATTAGGAGTCTACGACGATATTGGTAAAAGACAGATGGAGACGGGGAAAAAAAATAAAGCCATCCATCCTTAGATTCAGAATAAAGTCCAGATTGGGGAAAAGGGTAAAAACTGGGATAGCGGCATACCAAGAATGGCTTGTGGGTAAATAGACCCTTCCCAAGTGCTCCAGAACTGATCGAGCGAAAAAATCTTTCGGTTTGAAAACCACCCGCGAAATTTAAGGTGGAAAGGCGTTGTAAGGTCGCGGGAAGAAGGGAGGTGACCGCGCGGCAGGAAAAAGTACATGTCGGGCGAAAGTCTTTCGCAAAGGTTTTGGAAGAAACCGCCGCAACGCGGGGGGCAGATTTCAGGGTATGGAAAAAGGGGATTAGGGACCAAAAACCGCCATCGCCGAGACCCCGATCTATGGAAAAGATTGAGTTCCTCAAAAAGGGTTCGCTTACGATAAAAGATTATAGACTGAAGAAATCTCAGGTCCTTGAAAAAAGGGAGAATTGGTTGTCGCTAAGAGAAGAAAGCCCCCTGATCGCTGGGATATGAGCCGAGGACGCCGATTAAAAGAAATACGGAATAAAGACAGGGCAATGTGCCGTAATTTCCGCCTTTAGGATTGAAAGAGTGAGTGCTCAGGGAGGGGCCGGCTGGAGGTGCCAAAGCAAAAAAAAAGCATAAATGGTTCTTATTTAACCCCCCCGGGCGTAGGGAAAGGAGCGGTTTAAACAGGGAGGAGGGGAAATTAAGCCCCTGCATTGGAGTAACGTGAAAGGGAAAGAGCTATCCCCAAAATATCTGGAGCGTGGATCGAATTAAGCATCTCGTCCCTCCCGGAGAAGAGGGGCGAATAAAAAAGGGTTTGTGCATCGGATCAGCTTATGATCGGGTCGGGGCGCATCTCAAGAATACTCGGTTGAGGGGAGGCCCAAAAGTAGGGGGAAGGAAAGGTGGAGAGACCGAAGGAAACGCTAGAGGGAACCGCTGTCACATCAGAGGCAAGACTTTGGGTAAGAAGGGGAAGAAACACCTCTGAAGCGAACACCGGAACAAATTAACCTGGGACTTTCCTCGAAATTAAATAGAATCCACCAGGGGGAAGGGGGCATAGTCAAGAGGGACACGCTATTTCCACCCAGGGAATTCAGCGCACAAAAAGTGGCTCTGGATCGAAAAAACGACCGAACTTGCAAAACAGCGAAGCTTCGGGGGGGGGCCGGGAAAGTGGGAAAAGGCGGCAATCCCCGCCATCTCGGCCATGTTTTGAGCGGGTTGCCAGTCCATCTATCAAAGGGGACAGCTGGGAGGAAGAAGCGCTCTTAAGGAATGTCAGGAAGTACTATGAGTAACCTTAGAGGGGGGGGGGAAAGGAGGACTTTCTTCGGCGACAGGGCCCGACCTTGCAAACAATCACGTTTTAAAAAACAGACTATCCCGTCGTGGAACGTGAATGCAGATTGTCGGATGAATCGGCGGAGGAGACTCTTAAAAGGCCTCTGACTGTTGGAGTAGATGATAGGAAGAAGAAAAAAGAAAAAAAACGAGGAATTAAATAGAATATCTGACTACGAAGGTCAGGTACGATATCGACCAAAAAAAATATGAAAGAGTATTTAGACCGACAAGCTTGAACCACCACGAAAGGCAAAAATTATAAAAATTCTGTTCAGGAAAGGGCAAGAACCGGTCGGAAGACGCGCGCCTGCCGACAGATCATGCAAGACATCTTCAAAAAGGACTGTCTTCTTAAGGAGAATGCGCAATCAAAAGGAGAAAAGACACGCTGGCCGCGGGAAAATCCGCAGGACAAGGAAGGAAAGGAGAATCCCGGGCATATTACAAAAGTGAAGTGTCATCTGTCTCAACCTCAGACGGGTTTGCAAGCAAAGCGGTGTGGGGTGGGAAGGCGTCCTGCGCAGGCAGCAGCAGGAACGTACGCTGCCGCCAGGGGCTGAGACGGCTCAAAAAAAATAGTTGTGATCCATGCTTAGAAACTATGTAAAAACGGCGAAAAGTGCATGCGGGCACTGCTCTCAAGGGCGGGAAAAAGGCAGGACGCAATCGCAAAACATCGGCGCACTGGTAAAAGGGGGTGGTTCTCCGCCGAAGATAAGAGGGGGGGAAAAAGGGCGCATTCGCCATGAAAATAGATTGGGAAGAAATAGAAAGGGGAAGTGTGAAGGGGACCGACAAATAAGGGCGCTGGAGCTAGTCACCCTGTTCAGGGCGGGGCCTCTCGAGGGGTTAAGAGGCCGCGGCGGAAAAGAGGACCGGAGTTCTGAAGGGGGTCTAGGAAAGACGGGGGGATTCAATCGTTACCATAAATTGGGAGCGGAAGTGGACTCACTTTCCACAGGGGGGAGGAAAAAGAGTGAAATAGATCTGAAATCCTGGTGTAAGCCTACCTCTCAAAAAGGATGGGTTTGCAGGGAGAAACGGGCGCCGCACCGGAACCGAGCCAGGCCTTAGGGAGATCTCAAAGGAAATGTCCTTCAGACAGAAAGAACTTCGAGTTAGGTGGAGCAAGGAACCATAGGAGATCTGAAGTGATAGAGCGGCCAAGAAAAGGGTCGGCGAAACCATGCACTGAACACAACTTCGCTAAGTTGAATAGTCAAGGGAAAAAAAATTCCCGAACCCTCCAGCCGGGAAAGCGGAGCCTTCCATTATCTTTTTTTAAGAATAGGGTGCGAGAACGGGTTGACGTGCCGACCGGGGAGGCGAGGCCAAAAAAAAAAGAAAGTATCAGATGCTGGTAACAAAAAAATTGAAACGTACGCAGCACCAGCAACCTCTGAGGGAGGAGGCTTTCGAGGTCAGGGCGGTCACAGCAAGTTGTAAAGCAACCCTTGGCTAAGGACATATTCTGCGACGGGGGGTAAGGGGGGGGGGAATACTTGTAAAGAAAAACAGGGTCCGAGGGAAGCGACTATAGAGAGGGGGCTACCTACGTTTAAAAACTGACCGGGAATTTGCCAAACGGGAGACGCGATAAAGCAAAGAGCAAGATATCAACTTTAGAAGGGAGGGGGAAAGCAGGAAGAGTGGGCTGGCAGAGCAAGATGGACGCTTACTGACTCCATATAGAATTTGAATTAAACGGGGGAGTAGGTAGATACCTAAGGGGGCTCAAAACTCCTATTTTAACTTTACTCTGTTAGATAATCGCGAGCCTATAATCGGGCTAGGGGGGTTAAGGCAATTTCAAGATCCCGAAAAGAGTTCGTGCCCCGTTTTGAAAAGAGGCGGATAATCTAAGGCGACAAGTGAGCAATGTTCGCGGTGTAAAATCTGGAACGGAAAAAACATCTATTGAAAGCCTTGGAGGCGAATATAACACAATGGGGCCTGACTATCAAAGAACTGAAGCACACAAGACCAAACATCAAAAAATGTTGTTTAAAAAGTCGACATTGCGGAGTAGCCGATAATTTTGGATAGGCTTTGCATGTCGCTGTGGATTAACACCAATCAGGATCAGCTTGAGCACAACCTCGCAGGGGGTAATGAATGGAAAAAGCGACTATTCCCTACCGACGGTTGGGGCAATCCGGGGAATCGGGAAAGAGGAGTAACGGTGGGGGGCAACTGGACATCAGGCCGGTAGTTTAAGATGGCTATCGCCATTTTTCTTGCATCTCAGTTGAAAAAAGGGGACTTAAATCCCGAGGAACAGCGGAACCTCCAAAAGGGAAAGGGTTAAAAAAAGGGTATGAGGGGATGAATCAATGCAAGAAGGTGGGTGCTTCAGAAAGCTGGAAGTGAAAACCAAATGTCCGGGCTCTTCCTCTTTGATTTACCTCTGCAATAGGGGACAGGTCACGTGCACCAGGATGAAGGGGGAGGAAGCAGCGCCTACAAAAATCAGACTTGCGAGGGAGGAAGAGACTAATGCGTCGGACAATCGCCGCTACGAAACTTAAAAATTCCGCTGGGATGTTCCAACCTCAAGCAAGGGCCATCGAGTTCTAAGGCGATAACATTGCGTCCAAAGAGATTCTCGAAGGCCAAAGTGGCCTATAAGATCCTCAAGCAAAAGGGCACAGATTCTAATACTTCGAGACGTGTTGAATTCCAAATCATCGGAGCAGTGACGACGCTGAGCTGTGCGCCTCGGCGGGGAAGGCATCAACTGGCGCATCAAGTCATAGTCCTAAAGGTAGGGTCCAGACCAAGTGGAGGGCATTTAACCACTGAGTAAGAAGTCGGGATTCGGGGGCTCAAAATATTAGAGCCAATCCTCCTTAAAAGGAAAGAGGGGGTTAGAATCCTTTGCTCGCTAGCTAATACGAAATTAAGGGTGGAGGGGGTTTCTAAAGACAAGAGAGAAGAACTGAGGTATTCGCAGAAGGGAGTATTTAGGGTCAGGATGTGAAGGGCAGCGCGTGCCGCCGCCCGGCGGCCAAGACCTCGGCACTGCTCAAGATAGAGTGCTTTTGGAGGGAACTTCTCCTCTCATACAGGGAATCTCTATAAAAACGAACCTCGGTCGTGGTGGGCAAGCGTGTTTCTTCATATAAAAGCAGGGGGCTCTGCAAAGGAAAAAAAACGATCGTACATCTTAAAGTGAGATTAGGTCTAGTGAAGTGGCTAATCCATGCGGGGCGGGAAGGACGGAGGGTCTGCGCGCGAGCGCCAAAGGATGAATTTGTATCTTTTTAGGGGGATTGGGTGACAGCGCTTCGGAAACTACTAGTACAACTTAATCACTAAAAAATTGAAGAAGGGAATGAAAAGGGGGTCAAATAACTCCTCCTGGGGCGCGATGATCTTGTTGAGGGGGCTGTCAATATCCACTAAGAAGGAGCCTAACGTGACTTGCAATCCAGGAGATCTATGAGAGAGGCACCTGGGATGCTTCCTCTTTTACTAGGGGAGAAGAAAAACAGGACTAGGGACGGTTTCTGGGACTTATCAAAGACACATCGAGAAAAACATTCTGGGATAGGACAAACAAGGGTGGATGCAAGGGATGAAAAGCTTCAAGTAGAGTGACGGATAACGGGCTGAAAATATGGGATCGGGATATCATCGCGCGGAGTCCAACCACCGGAGGTACTTTCGCCTACAGAAGTGCTCCGCCATGGAAGAGGGCGAGGACACGAGGTCCTGGCGTGCTCTTGCGGGACTGCATCTTCGTTCAGGCATCGGCCATAAGGAGGTAAAGCTCAAAAACAAAAAACTGCGGAGTTTAAAATATATCAAAAAGACAGCAAAACGATGGGCGAAGGTCCTGAAAGGCCATCGTGCAGACTAATGCAAATGAGGTGCGGGTCAGCGATCAAGGATCAAACGGATTTCTGCGACAGAAAAAAGGGGAGCTCCGGAGTCCGAAGGGTACAAGCCGATGTCGACGTGAGCCTCGTGCTTCGCAAACGCGAGACTGTAGCATGTCACAGGTTAGAGCACCAGGGGAGAACAAGACGGGTTAACGAGAACCGCGCAAAGAAGCAGCAACTGTAAAAATAAACTGAGGCCAGTGTGAGTCGTAAAAAAACATTCTTGAAGACTGCACCAGGGCCTTTCAAAGAAAGCTCGCGAGCATGGGAGAAAGGGTAAAACATGCTCCTGTCTGGCTCGGGGGGGAGAAAAAAAAAAAATGGGAAAGAGGCACCTGAAAGCAGAAGCGATGCGAACAGGCGGTGAACCCAGGAAGATCTTGAATGGAAGGGGAAAGGGTTAAGGACGCTTCGTGGGACGGAAGAAGAATCTTCACGGAAAAGAAAGAATCGTGAGACAGTCACTTCTCGGGGAAGGAGACCCCCCCACACCCGGAGCTCTACCCATACAAGTACGCAAAGACTTAGAATCTCCGCAATCCCGCACTCAGGGCATTCAGATGCTGAAGGGTCTTAAACGCATTACTATGAGTAGGTGGCTTAACTCTACGGAAAAAATAACTAAGAGTCGGTCCTATAGATCATTCTAGGGCATGGATGAGGCTTTCAAAAAAAATCATACCTAAGGGATCGGAGGTACCGCGTAGGGGTCGAATCTGTTCCTGAGGCAAGAAGGTCACGCCTCCAGAGAATAGGGACCATAACCGGCAACGAAAGGCAACAAAAATTATCCTTGGGGGGGGGGAAGGAAAGGAGCCACAAAGAAACCTTGGAAGGAAGGATGTCTCAGGGTAGAGCCGAAACATATGATAACGCTTACCTAAATCGGGTCCTGGAAACAGCTTGAGAGGGGGGGGGGGGCGAAATGCCATCGGCGCTTGGTAATGAGAATTGTAATCATACTCTCGGGTTCGAAGCGACTGCGGGAGGCGGAGACCCGAAGTAAATAAACGAGGACGACAGCGGGTCGCCTGTCGCACGGAGGAGAAGATTACAATTGCATACGTGTCTAAGGGAAGGCACGGGGAGGTTGAAGCTTGACTGGTCTCATTCAAAAAAAAGGAGAAAAAAGCGGAGGCGAGGGGCCGCAAGGGTTAGACGATAAAGCGGGTCACTTTCGGGTCAGGCGACCATCCCAGAAAAAGGAAAGCCGATGCAGTAAGAGAATAAATAGCACTAGTCCTTCTACAGATACAAAGCGGATTATGGAAGAGATTTTCTCAACCCACGGTGAAACCCGTTCAACTGGGCCCCCAAGCCCAAAAAAGGAGACGGAACGGCGGAGAAAGAGTGCGCGCCCGCCTTGAGCGTTTGGTCGGCTGACGACACCAAGATTGGCATCACCTAGGGATCTGGGGGGAAGTCTTGGGAAGATAGGAATTTAATCCTCCTAGGGGAAACGAGGCAAAGAACCAGGGCGATCGCGAATGGGAAACGCACGACGCTTAAAGGAACATGCCAACGATGCCTAGTCTAAACGTGGAAACTGTCGTTCGACTATCGGCCGAGGGGGATCTACGCAAATGCCTGTGGTGATCCAAAAGTAGAATAGGCGCTGGCGGCCTAACTGACGCAAACTCGGGGGACAGGATCAAATATGAGATGACATCCGCCAGGCATGGCGATGGCGGGGCACCCAGGCTATGACGGTAACATTGAGTCCAGGCTCTTTCAAAAAAAAACCGAAATTGTTTTAAATCGAGGCTTGATCTTCGTAGGTTGAATTGTAGTCAGGTGGTGAAACAAGGGGGAACAGAGGCTTTTGGGGGAAATTCGTAATGAGCAGAGCTACGGTAACTCAAAAAAAGGGAGTTATATCCTGAAAAGTGCCGCGTCCTAACCTAGGGGGGAGCATTAATCGGGAAGGGGGTACAAAAATGAGGCAGCCGAGACACAATCAGGAATGGACGAGAATAGGCGAACCTATTAGGCAGTTCAACGTTCGAAGGAGGAGAGGGGGCCCCAGCCACAACAGGCTGAAAGCTGCTTCACAAGAAGCGAGTTGATAAGCTGATTAGAGAGAGGTAGGGCGGCTATGAAAAAAGAGGCTCCCATATGGGAAAGGGGGTGTTAAATTGAATCAAAGCACTCCCATAATGAGAGAACGAAAGACCGTGGGAAAGTTTGGGAAATATAAATTACGAGCGAAGATAGACCTAATTACGGTAAAAGGGGGGGAAAGGACGGCAGAAGCGACCAAGGGAGCGGTTGAGGAAATATCATCGAAAAAAAGAAAAGAAAGCAGGGGGAGTGAAAGGGAGGAGGCAGGGAAGGAAGGGAAAAACGTAGAGTTGAAGGGAGGGAAGGGAAGACCGGGAGGGCCTGAACTTTGGAGGAAGAGAACAAAGGAACAAGTTTGGTAAAAGATCCCCAACAGTACCGAGGGACTCAAATCTCTGAGAACATAGGGGAACAGGAACGGGGGAGCACACCTAGCGCTAAAATAGAGGGGAGTGAATTTCTGAAAGGCGAGGCCGCTACAATCAGGGGCTCCGTGCGCAAAGAACAGCTTCCTGAAGGCGGGGAAAATGGCGCGAGCGAACAAAACTGGGGTCCATGTTGGGGAGGGGGGCAGAGAGCAAGGGATACAGCTCGGAAAGATTATCTCAAAACATGAAAAAGTTGCATCTGGGATGAGAAATTCTGGAGGTGAGATACTAATACATGGTGGCTGAGCGTCTTAAGGGGGGCGCTTCACTCGTAACGGGGACAGGAAAGAAAAAAAAGAGACGACATGGAGTCGAAAAAAAGTTCCCTGGTGTCTTTCAGGGTAACATTATCGAGTTGGAAACGGCGGAACGTCAAAAAAAAGAAACTGATTTTTGGTAAGCGTGAAGCGGACCTCTGCGGAAAACAAGCTCGAAACGGGGCTCGCATTAACAAAAAGAGGAAGCAATCCGGCCTCGCCGCTAGGCGAATCAAAAGAAAGTCCCTCCCCTGGATGGTCGGCGCATCTAACAGCAAAAGTCATGTCGGCAAAAAAAAGAAAGGGGGAGGTCAGCGGCCCCTTTGAGAAGGACCGCCTTAACGGAGACGACCGGGGGAGAAAAAAATTCGTAGACAAGTCTAAAGGGCTTGGGTGGGCGCTTCTTGGTGATAAAAAGAGGAAAAGAGTGTCCGAAAAATGCACATTGCTGGGAGGATACTCTTCTGTGTCCAGCAGCGAATCAACAAGGGAATAGGTCACTAATCTACTACGGTTCACGAAGTGGGACGTCAGCGCAAGCGTGGCGCTGGACGCAAGGGGGGAAACAAACAGACCCTTCAGGGGGAGGGGGCAAACTCGGAGGCGACTGGAAATTTTTGGCAGGGGAGTGGAATTTTACTATACTGAAAGCACCTCGGTCAGGGAAGACTTTTGCTCGATTTGCGGCCAGATTAGGGGAGAAAGAAAAGCTGGGCGGGTGACTGGAAGCTCTTTTTGAAAAAGTTGAGCTCAGACAGGGTGACATTCTTAAACAATGGGAGGCCCTGCCGATGATCTGGGGAAAGGGATGGAAAGAAAAGGGGCCACCAGATCGGGCTGGATAGAAGCAGGGGGAAGGTTCGGGCTGAAGCTCGCAGGGGTCGATGAGCTGGAGAAACGGCGGAAAGGGAAGAAGAAAGCAGAGGTAGGAGAGAGGCTCTCAAAAAGGAGGAGCTCCTCATAGCATAGAGATTGTCAGAAGCCCGAACGGGCGGTACGAGAGACAGATTTGGCCAAGCGTATGGGAAAAACAAGACACGAGACCATAAAAGAACGGGTCCACCCAAAGTGGTGGGCGCAATTGAAGAAAGGGAGGAAAAGCAGGAGGGCTCCCGCCAAATCAGGGAAAAAACCATACGCAGTACCTGTGCTTAGGGAGGATCAATGCGCATCCAACCTAGCTTCGGAGACCGAACTTTCCGCCACTGAAGCGGGGGACCTCGATGGCGAGAGCCAAAATTCTTATGACCGAGAGGGAAAAAAGTTCATCAAAACTTTACATTGAGAAGAAAAAGCCAGGGCAAGCAAGGAGGGGTTCGGGGGGGCGAGCGCCCAAGCACGAGGAAGCGCTTTCAGCACATAAGGGAGGGAAAAAGGGAGGGGGAAAAAGCTGGAGACGACTTTTGGGAAACCAAACTATAAGGGCTTGAAAACAGGACAGTTCGGCCAGGGAGGCAAGGAGTCAGAAGCTTTTAAAAAGTGGAGGGGGACAAGCAGGTAAAAAGAGGGGAAGCCTGTGCGAATTTGGGGAGAATTGGATATTTTACTGGGGCTTTCCTACCTCAAAAAGAAGACCAGTCACAACCAAAGTGACAGAAATCAACAGAAGCGGGTGATTGTGAGATGAAAGAAAGAAATAAGGAATCAGGAGGGGTCACACGGTCCTATCGAGATTGAACTCGAGGAGGAGAGCAGGGAGAGGGGGGTCCAGACTCTGATGATAAGCGAGAAGATTTCGATATGCTGGAGAGGGAGGAAAACGCGATTGCATCTTCAAGAGAAACCGGGCACGTGAGACATACGTGCTGAAAACGCACAATTTCTCCCGCAGAGGAAGGAGAAAATGACCCGGGAACGTTTGAAGCCGAACCCTCAATAGCGGCTTGTTTACTTGGGTCCGAAAAAGAAGGAAGGCCCCCTTAAAACTGAAGACCGAAGGCAGGGCGGAGGAAAGCCGAAATTCCGCATCCAGCGTGCAAGAGGAGGGAAGAGGGGATAGCAATCTACAGACTCTCAAGTCGAAGAACCGGATCATACAAGTTGGGGAAAAAAGAGGGAGAAATAAAGCCATTCCGGAAAAGAATGGGAGGGGAAGATTGTTGCAGGGGGTGAAACAGACCGTTGAAAGAAAACGGCTACTGAGAACAGGAAAAAGAAAAGCTTCAAGTATTGCCAGATTGTGTACAGGGAGGGGTCGAGAAAAAGGTGAGGGGTGACCGAGAAGGGCAGTCGATCTATGAAGAAAAGAAAGGAATTAACCAAAGGTTGCGCTCTGTCCCAAAAAAAAAAGGGACGCACGGCTGTAGAGACCAGCATCGCACGTCGTGAGGGGGAAACGTTGTCACCACTCTCCTATAAGAAGAGAAAAAATGGAAAAAAAGATCCACGTAATTCAAAAGGGAAGAAGAAAGAGTTGTTTAGGTAAACCAACGGGAGGGGGACGCATCTAACGTATAGGGAGAGAGTGTCTACGGACTTGGAAAGACAAAAAAAACCCTGTATAAAATTAGGGATCGCGATTCCGGGCATCACGCAGAACAAGTGATTGTTTAATCCGGGCAGCAAGCAAGGGGGAAAAAGAAGGTGTAATCTCAGGGGAGAGGTGTCAGACCGTTTTGAAACAAGGAAAGTAGAAAGGGAGCTACGACGGTCTAACGAAGGAAGATTCTCTGCTGAATTCGATTCATCTTAAAATGGAAAAAAAAGGTGTAGCATTCATAGATTTTCATAGGAAGAGGAAAAAAAGAGATAAAAGTGAAACAGAAATGAGCCGAAGATTCTATCAAAGCGCAATGGGTGTCGTCAAAACATGCAGAAAAAATGAACAAGGGACCGCATCGACTATGTCATACCTTGGCCGTGGACCTCCTTTCATAAAAAGGAAAAAAAGGGGGGGGGGGGGGGAAAGAGAGCGAAAACGCCGCACATGGGGGGGAAGAAATCAACAGAAGGGTGGGGAGACATCGAAAGGCCAACCTTAACTTAGGATGGGGGAGAGAGAAAGAATATTCGCGTCTCTCTTCATATGGAACCGATAGAAGGAAAGACAGAAAAGCAAGAGAAATATCTCACCACAGGAGAGGTATTGCGGGGTAATGATACTAGGAGTCCTACCGGGGGGAGAATCTAGCGTTTCGATAGGGTAAAGTCGCGAAGTCCAAACGACGATGGCATGGTCAAAAGAGAAGCGAAAGTCTTTTAAAAGTCGGGGGGGGAAAGGGGATCGAAAGGGGGGGCGTCGAGCCGGGGAAAACTCTGCATTTCAGAAAGAGAACTGGCCTAAAACTCACTGAAAGGGAAAAAAAGGTCAAATTCATGTGGGGTCGTAGAAAAAACAGACTGAGGGCAAGGCTGTCGACGGAAGCGGAAGCCATGGAAAAAGCCGTCCGGAGGGGGAAAAAAGGCTGACGGGGCACGGAAGGGGGAGGGAATCAATAATAAGAAGATAAATCTTTGGGTAGAGGAACGAGGCATCGTCGTGCGAGAACAAATCCAGGTCCCAGACGAAGGGAGGTGAGGCCGCATAAAGGAAGAAGCGCTGTAAAGAGGAAAAAAAAGAACAAGGGCGCCCCTCTAATTGAAAATCCCGAGAGAATGGCTTCAGAATTCAGTATACGAACGAAAAGGATGACCCCGCGACTAGCTAATGGAGAGGGGGAAAATGCTTCCTCAGAAGGAAAGAAGAGACATCGGGCAAAGTGCTGCTCTGCGCTTCATACTTAAGGGGGGGTAAAAAATCATCAGGGAATAGTCAGAGAGGCGGTCTAGTCCGCCCAGGAGGGAGACCTTCGCTGGAGTCTTTCGCAACAGGGTGACAGTTTTATATTGGCCATAAGGAGACGGTCTAGGAGGGAGAAAGGCTTTGGAGAGAAATAGAGGAAGATCTCAAAGAAAAAAAAAAGTATTGGTCAGCGGGTGGTAGAAACCTTTAGACAAATAAGGAGACTTCGTGGGAAGGGAAGAGAAACCGGCTTGAGTGAAGGTAAAATGTCTGTTCGTTCAGAAAGAAGCCGCCCGATTCAGCCTATTTCAAAAAGAGGGGCGGTGTCAATCTGAATCTCAGTGAGGGGATTGAAACGGAGGGTACACTCTCAAGTCGTAAGGACTTGCTCGCAAAGATTATCTGCCAAAAACTCATCAGGTGAGGATAGGTTGTCCTTAAAATCGCCGCAATAGGAGGACATTTCGAAAAAGGGGAGATATAGTTACCTGGGTCCTCGGAGATGAAGGTAAAGGGGGGAGAAATGAGGCGTGTCAGGGAACGAAGTTATTGGTCGAGAATCGATATCAGGGAAGAAAATTTCTAGTCGTGGGGGGGAGAGTACTTTTGAAGTTTGTTAGTTACTGGAGTAAAGATTACAACACCTGAAGAAAGAGAAAAGGGTCAACTTGAAAAATTTCAGGGATACTTTCGGACGGGAATCAGGGGGAGAGCGGGGATGTCTTTGGGGGGGAAACGGGTCTGGCATCTACACGAGCGATTGACCTAGGAATCCATAAATTAGAGATGGAACTCCTGCAGTTAGGGAGAGTACAAATCTAGTTTCGAAAGAGGCGACCGAGGTAAGAGTGAAGGAGACTTGCACTGCAAGAAAAATCAACAGCGGGCGGTGGACCAAAGGTCGGGGGAAGAAAAGGTTATAAAGAAAGGAAGCGACATTCTTACGTCCTAAGACTCTGAAGCTTCCAAGGTGAACGAAGAGATAGGGCGGGGCCCATCCGACCGTGAAAAAAGCGCAGTTCCTCTAAAAAGCAGGGTGGGGATACGCACATTAGATCTTGATCTGGGGACGAGAAGAACAGCTTAGACATGACGGAAATGCACGTCAGTTCGCCTCCCCTTCGACTCTTCCGAGTAGGGCGTAGGGATCTCTGGAAAAAAACTAGAGGGAAAAAACTATAAAGAGAAGAAAGTCAAAAGCCCGCAGGGTCCTCTAAAGATAGAGAAAGAAGGTCTTTCCCAGAAAGAGGAGAGCTTGAGTTTCGGGGCAGGAGTGTCGAGGTCAGAAGTTCTGGAGAAAACCCACGTCGTCGAAACATGACCTCTCAGGGGTATTGTCGGATCTTTCGCGAAGAAGAGAGAGAGGACGATGCGTACAGGGGAGACTCGCGATTCAGGAGCGCGTAAATCAAAAAAAAGGGGGGAGAGGAAACTTATTGTAATTGTTGCGATCCGAATAGGGTGTGAGCACCGCGAAGATTTCAAGATTAGAAGCAAGCCAACTGTGGGGTTTTTTGTGGTTGTTGGGTGGGTTGTGTTTGTGGGGGGTGTCCATTAGTTCGTTGCGCTAGTCGGGGAAAAAAGAAAGTTAGCTACAAGCCGCGATAGGGCCGGTTCGCCTCTATCTGCGCAGAGGAATGAGGTCCCTTTCCAAGTCAGTTCAGGGGGGGGGGGATTTCCAAAAGGGAAAAACGCTCAGCGGAGAGAGGGAGGTCGGGGGAACAAATTATCGAAGGAAGTGTAATTGGGAAAGAAAACTGACGAGGACTTGTCAGTCGTCTCGAAGGACGCGAGGTCCAATATCAAAAGGTCAGTCACCTTCGGCCCGCACGGGGGGGGGAGTCGTTTTCAGTGAATCGAGCGCAGAAACCAATCTTTACGACGAAGGGAATCAATCAATCAGAAACCGCATCGAAGCCGACGAAAACAAGGGGGACGATGTGAAAAACGCGTCAGTTAGTAAAAATAGGACTATGAGGCGAGAGAAAAAACTCGATGCAAAAGGAAAAGAAAAAATGTTCGTCTATCAGGGCGAGTTCTAGAAAGGCATTGAAGGAGGGGGTCGGGGTGAGGCTTTGCCATCCATACAGCACGACAAGGGGAAAGGGCTGTCTGCCCTATGGAAGGCTCGGCGTGAGCTGTCTGTTGGAGGAAAAGAAAAAAGCGCGAACATCTACCAAAAAACCGGGGTTCAAAGACACTAGATCAGCGTGGGATGAAGGGAACAACCACTCACTACTGGCGGAGGAGGAAAAAAGGAGGGAGTATGGGGGGGCGAAGCCAATTCTTCGAAAACGGGAAAGAAAAGGAAATCCGTCTCTCTAGCAGAAAAGTAAAAAAAAGGAGAAATCCGCGAGAAAAACTTGTTCCCTGGGATACGAAGAGGTCCGCGAAGTACAATGAGGAGGGCCGGGACTCGGCATTGCACTAACCAGAAGTGACCGACTGAAGACACGCGGTAGGGACGGTTCTAAGAATGCAAAAATGTCAGTGAACAACTTCTCTTGATTGAAAACTTATCTACTAATTGAAGCGGGGAGTGGGGTGGATATTAGGAAGATTTCCTCCCTCTCGGAGGGCTCGCGAGAGGTACATACGTTTGAAATGCCAGATCTTCCCTGGCAGTCAGGCGACCATAGAGCCGGGCAAATTGCAAGAAATGGCTATGCTCGACGCAAAGACCAGAACTTCTAGCTCCAGACAAAGGGAGGAAAGGGGAGATGTCGGCTCTTCTTCTGAGAAGAGAAGGAAAAGGTGAACGGGAAAAGAAGTCAATTTGAAAGAAGAGTCGTCATCACTTTCCGAGCCGATATCGAAGAAAAGAGGGTCTGGCGATCTACGAAGAAACCTTCAGGGGGGGAAAACTAGAGGTTGATTCAAAACTTTAATGTCTCTGTGGGACGGGGAAGGAAACGAAGGGAGCAGTGAATGACGACTTTCCAGTAAGACAACGAAAATGCGAAGATCTGCGGGGAAAAAAAAACTAGGGAGTGACAAGAAAGACGGGGCTCTATGGGAAAAGATTTCACCAGGCGCAACCGTCGTAAAAGGGGTAAAGCAATTTGGTGAATACGCCCGAATTTGTCGTGCCGCAGGAAGAAAATAGGGGGAGAGTGCGTTCCTGGATGGAGGAGAGAGGCAAGATTGCCTGATATCACGCGAGTGATTCGGAAAAAGAAAAAAAGAGGGGAGTAGCGTCTAAAACCCCAGGCTATTGGAGGGTCGACAACCATGTGATGCGGCAGCGTGGAGAGAGCATTTTGTGGAAGAAGGGAAAAAAACGGAGATCGGAACGTAAGAGGCGATGCAGGTCTGTTGGTGATGAAAGGGGGGGGGAAAAATCACAGCGCTTTGAGTAAAGGTCGACGTAGAGGCATAAGAGAGAGAAAAGAAAAACTAATCCCTGATTTTTGGAGAGGGGGGCTTCCGTGCCATCGACTCCTCACCAAGAAAGCAGGACTGCAGGGGAGAGAAAAAAAGGGGGAGGCCGCCGAGAAGCACATCGTGAAGGGGAAGAAAGGACCGGCAATTCAAGTCTGACCATCGATATCGAGAGGCGGGCAAATAGACCAGCCATCTGCGGAAGGAAAACAGAAAGGAACCTCATCGCCGATTTCGGAAAAGGGGCCCTTGCTAAATCGCAATAAATATTAGAAAGGGTTCGTAATCACCTGTCCGCAAAAGAACTTCAGCATACGAGGCTATCGCCGAGCATCGGTGAAAGGGGTTACAAGAGCCAAAATAAGGGGATACAGCTTATCTGCTGAGGAACCCGTCGGTTACAGCTTCGCCCGGGAGAGCGAAGAAAGAAATGGAAAAATCAGGATATTGCTTTTCAAGGGCTAAAGGCAAAGGTTTTTGGAGGAGCCGCCAACTATGAAATAAGGGGAAAGAGGACAGACGTAATTTATCAGGCAAAGTAACGTTATCGAATCCAGAGAAGGAAGAAAAGAGAAAAGTTCCTTTCTCAACCAAAAGGCAGATATCCAATAGGCTTCCGACTTCCGCAACAGAGGGAAAGGAAAAGGGGGAAATGGGGGGCGTCACCGTCAGGAATGTGGCCAAAAAATTCAGACCTCGCCGATCTCTTCTCGAAGAAGGAAGTCCGAGAGAAGTGCAGACTGTTCGTACATTTCGCAGCTTGAAAAAGAAAAAAGAAGCCATGTTGCCCAGGCGGTTTTCGGGGGCTGCGAAAAAAGGAAAAGGGAATCAACCTAGTTTATATTTTCATAAAGACAACGGCACGGTGCGCCATCTGCTATTCTATGGCTAAGTGGGAGGGGGGAAGAGAGTAGGAAAAAGGAGGGGGACGAAACTCTGAGATGCACTCTGCCCGCCAGCAGCAGCCAATGCTGCATTCTCTTATCAAAAGAGAAGGGGGGATAAGCGCGCAAAGATCTCTAAGAAAATAGAAAATCGTCAGTGTTAGAAAGAAAATCGCTGAAAGTAGGAAGGTCAAAGGACATCTCAAATAAACTGCACGTTGTTTAGGTCCAATTGGTGGACGAGTGGGAACTCAAGGAAGACCATTCAAAGCTAGACGAAAAAGTAACAAAAAGGCTTCTAGAAAAAAGTAGATCAAGTAGGGGGGGGAGATTTCAAATTCCGCCCTTTCTTGAAAAAGAGCAGTGCCCGCAGCAAGGGCCAAAGAACCTGGCCTTGATACCTTGGAAAAAGAGGAATGTTACAAAAAGAGTCCCAGTCGAACGGCTCAAGCCGTTTTCAAGAACCTAAATCGGAGAAAGGGAATTTAAACTTGAAGCAAAACCGGGTCACAAACCATACCCTTTGGCTTTAAAAAAAAAAGGGAGGGGGGAACAGTTGGTACAGTTTTTATTGAAAATGGCAGACTATCAGCTTGTGCGAGGGAGTTTCCATCTGAGAGAGTCAAATAAACACTAAAACGAGGGAGCGTCGTTAAAAAATGATTGAAAAGTTGGAGCTGTCACATACCAGGGGGGGAGATGGCCGCACTGATCTGAGAGGACTGCTCCGGTACGTTCTTGCCAAATTGTCCAGCCATCCAAGGATAACCAGCTCGATCGGGGAGAAAAAAGGGGAAAGAGGTGGTGTGTGTGTGGGGGGGGGGGGGGGGTGGGGGGGGGGGGGGGTGGGGTGGGTGGGGTTGGGGGGGGTTCAAGAATAATGTGAGTGTCCTTCGTCGCTCTCGTAAGCAAGGAGAAGGGGAGTCGCTTCGAGATCACAAAACGAATAGAGCATCTATTCTTAATCCAGTCCCTACTATAGGGGAAGAGAGCAACGAAGAAATGCAATGTCATCCTACACGCGCAAAAAAAGAAAACGAGGTTACACACCAAAAGTTGGGGGCTGGACAAGGGGGGACGGAAAGCGCGCCTGAACAAAAAAGGTTTACACTCGCCGCTTCAAGAAACCGCAATGGCTGATGGGTAGCTCAATGCGCAACCCCCCGAGAGTAGGAAAAGGCCACCCGGAGCTGGCTGAAGATAATGGGAAGACGCCAAAAAGTCTTGAGTAGGGAATAAAAGAAAGGAAATCAAAGAGACTCTGAAAAAAGGAACATAGAAGACAGGGGTGAAAAAGAAAAACTTCTTGTCTTTTTTTTTGTGGAATCTGGCAGTCACGACCATCGGAAGCGAGCCGGAGAGGGAAACGGGGGGGAAGGAGGGCAATACTAAATCTTTTTTTGTAAAGGCGTATAGGCTGCGGGACAAGACGCGGCCAGGCAAGGTCACTGTGTGCCAGCCTGAAGGAAAAGGGAGGGAGAATAATGAAAGAAAGGGCGACGGCGTAAAGAACAGCCTTTGATTTAATGTGGGGGGGGGGGAAGCAGGGGGGTAAACGCCGCCGGGGGGATAGCTGGGGCGGCGGTCGCGAGCAGGGGGGAAAAGAGCACATCTCATTGAAAATCATATCAGGGGGGGGGTGGGGAGAATGCCTAAAAATTAATCAAATGGGTTTCGTGTCACCCCTGCCTATTTCAGGGGGGAAAGGGAAGGAAAAAAAATCCGGATTCTATATTAGCAGGAAACTGGACCTGCGGTAGGGATAAATAGTTTTCAGGGTTCTGGTCACTCTATGTCACTTAAAAAATCACAGGGAAGACCATTTTGGCGGAGGGGGGAAAAGGGAAAGACTACATTTCCAAAAAGGCAAAGGGAGTAGTCATCTGACAGAAAAAGAAGGGGAGCCAACAAGAAAAAGGGGGGATAGGGGGATTTGACGCTGATGCTTTCCTCCGGAAACAGAGACCGAAACCATCAATCGAAGAGAAAAGGGCATGACAGCAGAGTTCACACTGAAAGGGTCTTCATTGAGAATCTACCCTCTTCTTGGAAAGAAGACCTGATTCCCATACTTATCAGGGGGGCGGAGAGACTCGAAAAAAAGGACAACCAAGAATTAATGCCGCTAGAATTTGGATTAAGTCTTATAACACCGATGGGAGGAGGGAGAGAAAGGACGCCGTAGCATCGTCGTATAGACTATATCGGGGGGTGATGGAGGGGTCTACGAACAGAGGGGGGAACTTTACGATCAGCTCCCTATCGGGGGGGGGGAAAAGGAAGGGTGAATGACATAGTTTTCGGGCTCAAGCGTACCAAAACCTTTGGGGGGAGCAGCCTTACCTGAAAAAAAAGAAAGGATCCCACTGTCTTCGGAGATAAAGGAACCCTCATTATGGAAAAAGTCAAAACCTTTAAGGGAAGGAAAGGGTAATTCATATAATGGCTCGGGGGAGGGGGGTAGGAGAGTGTGGAACACATCTAGAGCCAGCGAAGGGAAATCGACGGGGTTGTCGTAGTGAATACGAAGTTTCCAGTTATAATCTAGCGAGGAAGGAGGGGGGAAGGGCATCGTATCAAATAACAAAGGCGAGGATGGAAAATTGGAAGGTGTCGGCGGAAGAGGGAAAAACTCTTATATACTATTTCAACCGTTGAAGGAACGTTATATGTCGTTCACGAAAGGCAAAGAAAAGAAGGGAGGGAGCTCGCGTCCTTCATGGAAGAAAAAAAACGACAGGCAGCTAAAGAAAGCGAGTTTAAGCAGGGAACGATCTCCTAAAGGTTTGGGTAAAACGTTGGGCAGGAGCAAGTGTATCGAAATGGCGCCAAATTGGAAAAAGGGGGGGAAACAATTCAGAAAACCAGTGGACCGATGGAGTTCCTTTTAAAAGGGAACATGGGAGGACCGCGTAAACCTGCCAAAGAAAGGCCATTCACGAGCATCAGCTTTTGGGGGAAGCCAGAAAGGACCATACAATGCTGATGGGGGGGAGAAAAAATAGCCGATCATGCGGTCTCGCAAAAAAGAACAATCGGGGAGCTCAGTGCATTAACCAGAGGAAATCTCAATCTGACGCCCATCAGCGAATATTGAGGCGGGAAAAAGATTTAACCGATCAGCGGGGGCAGACGACCGCTGGCATATCTTTAAAAAAAAATCGGAGCATAGTCCAGAATAGTGTGCAAGACCAGAGAAAGGAGGGTGCCTAAATCGACATTGTTCTTTTGGAATGAGATGGTAAGTCGAAAGGAGCTGGAAAAAAGATGAAGGACGTCCACCACATATTAAGAAAGGGAATCGTTTCGGGGGAAGGAGGCCGTGGGGAGAGAAAAGTCAGCCCAGAAACGCTTGGCACGACCGAGGGACGAAGCAACCGGGAGGAGAGGAGGAGGAAATGTCGAACAGTAATTAAATCACAACAAAAAAAAAACGTAAAAAAAAGGAACAAGGAAAATATAATAAAGATAAAACAAAAAAGCAAAAAACAAACCAAACGAAAAAAAACACACAAGAAAGAATTACCTCAGGCGCATCGAAAAAAAGGCATAAAATCAGACTGCGCGGTCGGGTGATAATCGGGACCACCGGGGCCTTGCCCCCGGGCCCAGGTGGGCCGGAAAACACAAGGAAGATGACAAAGACAACATAACACTGGGAAGGGGAAGAAAAGACGGAGCCCCTAGAGGAGGGGAGAAATCCAGGGTTGCATTAAGCAAGACATCAGCCCGGGGAGGTACTGAAGAATCAACCTGAGAAAAAAGAAAAAAGGCACTGTTCACAAAAAAAAACACGCCAGATAATGAGAAAAACCCCCACACGCGTGAAGAAAGCCGAACGCTTGTCGGCAGCGCAGGGGGAGGAACAAGGGGTCGCGCGACACAAGGGCCTGGGGCCAGGGGAGGGGGGTAGAAGTTCCCTGAAAGGGTAAGATACAAGGGAAAACTGGTGAGAGAAGGCAAGGGGGTGGCGCCAACTAACCATGGGGAGCGCCGGAAATCGGAAAAGTGCAAGATGGCGAATAACTGTGGAAGGTACTTACGATTATCAAACAGGGAGTTAGAGTGGTCTGCCCGTCATAGAATGCTCCAGCCCTCTGCTCCAGGGGGGAGGATGTAAACTGATGAGGTGCTTTTGTTTCAAAGGGGGGGAACAAAGGCACTCCGAAAAAAAAATACAGAGTCGGCACCGCACTCTCAAGGGGAATCATGCTATGTCTTTAACGACGAAACTATAAATGTCTAAGAACTCGCGAATACTTCAACGCCGAGGGCGGTAGGGGTTCGAACATGGCAATGTAATGAAAATAGGAGGAAAAACGGAATACAGCTTTACCGGGGGCCCTATTCTTCGCTGAGGAGGGAACCGGCGTTGGAGTAAGACGGGGAGGAGCTCGCGAAGGGCCACGAACGTTGCCTTTATTTATGGGCGTGAAGGAGTAATAGTTGAAAGAAAATTCTTCCGGCGACCGACGAGGGATCGTCCGTTAAAAAAGGAGAAAAGGATACTGAACAGGGGATTTCGAAAAAAAGATCCTCCGAAGGGGCTGGAGACGATGGGGACGAAATGGTCTTGGGAATATTGAAAAAACTACGGAGCGAACGTTGAATCCGGGGAGAGGGGGGAGAACGCGGCACCTGCGTGCTTTCGCGCGTACAGAGGGGGGGGGGGGGTTAATGGAAGATTCACCAAATGTGCAGTGAGAACTTTTGCGGGAAACGCAAAAGGGTGTGGTAAAGAATCTGACGCGGTGGACCTATTCTTCGTATCACGAGACTACATTTCGAATCCGAAAAGAAGGGGAGATCCTAGGAGTGAAAGCCTGGGAGCCTCGGATCGGCTGCGGGAGAAAGAAGCTCCACTCTTGCAAGTCCTGCGCACTCAAAGGGGGAATAGCATCAAATGATGATCGTTCTCAAAGCTTGGAAATCCTAACTTAGTCTGTCGCTTGGGCCATATGCGAAAGGTTTGCGCTCATCGTTCAGTAAAAAGAGAGGGACTATATTCTTTACGG
>Ga0179593_1583339_pt1 | contig 34109 bp, 35 predicted proteins | sample CZODoug2_1_08_16_FD_185931 | JGI IMG/M metagenome (GOLD analysis project Ga0179593, IMG submission 185931) | Vadose zone soil fungal communities from Angelo Coast Range Reserve, California, USA - CZODoug2_1_08_16fungal (PacBio error correction) | ecosystem: Environmental > Terrestrial > Soil >...
AGAACGAGAATTGAGGACAAGATGAAGAAAGGGAACTGCTCCACGTCTCTGCGGGAAGGGACTTGTTAGAAAGAATGGCGTCAACAAAGTATCTCCCCGAAAGAGGCGTACTTGGGGGAGAGGAGGGGTGGTCTTCTCACCATTGGGTGGGGACTGGGAGGGGAAGGGGGACCGAAGGGAAGGGGGGGTGAACTCCGGCTAAGCAACGGAAAAATAAAAAACTGGAAAAGGTGGACATTCTGCTGAGGCCGGAAAGCCCTGAAAGGGGGAGGTCGTAATCAGGGTGAATATTCAGTAGGTTGCCGAAACGAAAACAGCGAAGCGAAGGGCTATGCCGCCGGCCCCGAGGGAGGAATCACCCTTGGTATAAGAAGGGGAGATGAGCGGGCATGATGAGGTACGTCCCGGAATCTTCGGCGATTCGGTCAAGGTGGGGGGGGACATGCTTCTGTGGAAGGACTCGGTTAAAAGGAGGGAACTGAAATGGAAACACGGCGCCACCGAATTAAGTGAAAAGCAGAGGAGTGAAACGAAGGGAGGCGACCAGAGGACGGAGAGTGCTGTGTTTTCCCCCTGCGCAGGTTTTCCACGAGAAAAAAAAAAGGGTGCAGGGGGTGCGCTCGACAGGAAATCAAGTTGCTTGGGGGGTTGAGTCGAGAAAGGTGGAGGGCAGGGACTTGGTCTGGTTCTCGTGGAAAAAAAAAGATACCCTCTTTCGCAAAGGGGGAAAAAGTCCGGTAGTCTGAAGGACCCGGATCTTGAGGGTAGTAAGGCTCCGGGATCCATTCCAAAAGGGAAAAAATGGGCGGTGAACTTCACCGGACTTCAGCACGGGGAAATGAAAGGCGCAAAAAAAAAAGCCGTGGTGCACTGCCTGAAAAGCCAAGGGGGGGTGCTAAAAGGAGAGGTCAGAGGTCTGATGGTCGTTCTGTCGTTGACTTCGAGAGAAAGAGCTGGGGGGAAAATAGACTGCCGGACGACAGGGGGGGGAAATGAAGACATGGATCGTGACTCCCAGGTTGGCCTAGCAAACAGGGGCCGGGGAAAGAAAAATGTGCCTTGAAGATGGGGAAAAATCATCCGGCGCTGCACCGCTTGAGCGGAATAGGGGTGGCTATCGAGGAGGGGGGTAAGTGAGCTTGTTCACGCGTTTGCCGTCTCGGGTCTTGGCGATCAGGGGGGCATGCAAAAACGCCGAACTGCGGCAGTCAGTCAAAGAATCCCATAAGTTGGAGGGGGAAGGAAGTCGACGTCAGATAATCAGCTGGAAGAAAAGGCCGGCGACGAGGACAAGGGAAAAGTGCAGATCCAGACCGGAGGGGTCTTAGCAAGTAACCAATTGGGAAGCTGTGATAAAAAGGGGGCCAAAAAGAGGAAGGGGTGCCTAAATAGGAAATGCCTCGTGCGGAATGAAGGGGGAAAAACTTGGGAGACTTTAGGAGGAGACCGTCAAAAGATCATGTAGCAGCGGGGGTGAACAGTGCCGAGGCATAGCGATAGAAGACACCCGACCAAGACGGCATCAAGAGGGAAACTTCTTCGAGTTGGGGGGAAGTAGAAAAAAAAAACGAAGATGGGATTAAAAAGGAGAGATCGAGCAAGCGCAGAACGAAGACTAGCAAGGAAGGGAGGGAGGGGCTTCGTCTAGAGCTATGAAGAAAAAATAAACGCGGAGAAAGGAATAGTGTCGGCCTGACACGATCGAAAAGACAGTCCCTTTACTACTACTGTAGAGAAAAAGGAACGGGCAGCTTCCTCACCAAGGGAGTCCGGTTAACCGGATTTAAAAAGCACAGCGGACAAAGTGAGGGGGTGAACTAAAGACGGGTCGAAGGGGCTTGCATTGATGCAGGGCCGGTTCTAACTCCGGAGGAAAAATACGCATGAGAGTAAGGCACTTGAAGAACATTAGGGGGGGGAAAAGAAAGAGGCCGGAATTCTGCTGGTTCAGCTTCGCATGAAAGGAGCGAGACAAAAAATCGTCAAAGGGGACGGGAACGCGACCTGACCGGACTATCGCCAAGCAGCGACAAGGCAGAAAAAGTTTCCGCAGAGGATAGGGGGAAATACATCAAGCGACGGAAAGAAATACGCGAAGAAGGCACGCGGGCTGGGAACAACAATTAACTCCTCGCCAACGCCTGAAGGGGAGAAATACGACAAGTCGCCGATTAATGGGGAAGAGAGGCATCGAGGAAAAAAACAAATTACAAGAAGAGCCAGCGCGACCAGACGTATGGTGCTCGTTCGAAGGCAGAAAACACACCAAAAGGGGGGGGGGGGGGGCTGGAGATTCCGCCTCACGAGAAAGAGGGACGCCTTCGGCATCAAAGAAGGACTAATACCTCAATAGCGATCCGGGGCAGGGCGCTACCTGCTGGGACAAGAGGCAGAACATCGTCCGGTGGGGCAAATATAACCAGACCAAGTAGTAAGAGGGCGGCCACCCTTTCAGCACGAGACAAGCAGAGTACAATCACGTCGAGAGTCTCTACAACAATGGGGGGGGAAGGGGGGAAGAGACTTTTACGGGGGGAAATCGAATGGGGCAACCTCATCAAGAATCGGAAAGGTTTCTAAACAAGAGATGGTCGCAGCACATTTGGACTTCACTTCGAGATTTGCGACGCCGTAAATGAAACCGATCGCCGGGCGAACCTGGGGTCTTCCGGAAGAAGAAAAAAACAGGTAACAAACCGCTGGCAAGAAAGAACGAACTGGAGGAAATAACGCCGCGGACAGATCAGGGGCCATCGAGAAAAACTGATTAAAAGGAAGGAGAGGCAAGCGGGGGCCTTCTCAGGGCTCTACCTCGGCTTCAAGAGGACGGGAAAAACGACGGGGTAAATAAAACCAGATCAAGGAGTTGAAGCAAAGACAATAAGGAGATCTGCCTAGCAGAGGTAATGCATTCTGTGTGCGAGCAGTACAAAGAGAAATCGGAGTTCGAACGCCGGAAAGTACAGATCCAACACAAACCCATGGTGGAAACCAAAAAAAAACCCTGAACTTAATGAGACGGGGCCGAAGGGGAGCTACGATTTGAAAAAGAAGGCTAATGCGGAAAAACGAAAAAACGACCGTATCTCGGGAGGAACGCCTTATAGAAGAATTCGGAAAAGCGAGAAGACAAAGCCTTAGTTCGAGGTTAGGTAGTTGCCCCTACGGGAGAAATGATCTCTGAAAAGCCAAGGCAAAAAGAGAAGGAAAGACTGGCAGCCGGGTGGTGACGCTAAGGTGGGAAAGGGGAAAGCACTACCATCTGTTGTAAAGAGGAGGATGGGACTGACCGGGTTCGGGGAAGATACTATAAAACGGGGTACTCTTGCGCGAGGGTGTAGGCAAAAAGAAGGACCTTGTGGGGAGGGGAACAAATTAAACCACCCTCCTTAGACGGTCTAAAAACGATGTCCATCGAACCAAGAAAAACGAGCTATAGGCAGGGCGACAAGGAGCTCCTCCAAGACGACCATCAAATAACCAACACTTCCATGAAAAAGGGGGGGAAACAAATAGGGGGAGGCACAAAATCTGCACTGAAAAGGAATAAATTCGACCGAAAGTCTTACGTGGGTGTCCTAAGGAGGTTATTACCTCTTTCTGCGCGGAAAACAGGGGTCTGTTCTCGCTCAGAAAAGGAAAAAAAATAACGTAAAGGGACCGGCAAGTACGCTTTACCAGAAGGATCGCCAAAAGGAAATCAGAAGGAAAAAAACAGCGTGTCAAACACTGGGGAAAAACGAATAACGAGGGAAAAAAAAAAAGCACCAGCAGGCAGCTCGACCCTCGGCCAAGGGACAGAAGAGGAAGTCTCCCGTACCAACAACAAGAAAAGGTTCACAAGCTTATGAAGTAACATCGTAAAACGGTCCACCGCAAGCACGAGGGGTCACGTTATAGCTTTGAAAAGAGGATCTGATTCCCGAAGATTAACCACCGGAAAAGGATTCAATCAAAAGCACGCAACCGATCCTGCTGGAAAATGTGTCTATCTGCCGCCGAGAGAAAAACACAACGTATGAATATGAAAAGAATAACTTGGGGGGGAGGGCAGAAAGGACACCGTGCGGTCGCTGGTATCTGCAAAAACGAATCTAGTCCGGCTTGTATGACTGCTTGATAAGAAATAAATATGTGAAAAAGATTCCCCATAGGTTGCCCTACAGCGGCAGAAGACGCCGTAGGCGCTTTAAAATTTCTTGGGACGGTCAGGTAGGCGACTCGAAGAAGGGGAAAAGGGGGGAATCGGAGAGCTGCAGAGGGAGCTTCCTCAATGAGTGGGCACGTTTCCAGGAATACCAATAGCGACCTTCGCATGCCGTCCTGACTGGGAAAAAATACGTAATGGTACGTCCTTTCAAACTTTACCGGCGTGGAAATGTCGAGCGTCTAAAGTAGAAATGGGCCGAGAACCGGGTAACTCAGTAATACCAGTGGAAAAAAAAAACTTGAATGGCTTGCAGGGCTAAAACTTCAGGTGCCAGAGGAACGCGAATTGAGGAGGGGGCCGTGATCGTGTAGTGGTCGGTCTTGGGGAAAGTTAAGGAAAACGGAACGGGGAGGGGAAAATCGATCCTTAAATGACCTAGGTTACCGAGACGGCTCCGGCGGCGTTTACAAACCAGGGTCCAGCTGCAACCCCCTCGCGCCAGCCGATACAAAAAAATGAACATAACCACCAAAGAGGTAACAATCAAAACTCCAAATCCATGTCGGGAGGTCGACGTGACCTTGTACTCACATGCGGAGATCAAATATCCTGAGTCTGGGACCGGTTGAAAGATCTGCCTCCGATCATAGGGATTAAAAAGAACCTCACTCGAACTCAGGCAAATTCAAAATCGCGCGGACAACCGGCGAAGGCGTTCTCTCCCGTCGCTCGCGAGCGGGGGAAATTGGAAAAAGAGCGTGGGCGTCCTTCACTCAGCTCCCCTCGAAAGGCGAAAAACTTCCTGGGGATAAGGAGTGATCAGGGTGTTTGGATATGTAGCGGGAAGTCCCCAAACGAGGTGGAGAAGGTAGACTGCGCCAAGGCAACAAACTTGAAATTGAACTTCGGAGGTACGATCCTTCCCTTCGTGGAGATTTGAGTTGTGAGGAAAGAACTGGGCGTTTTTTGGCCGCCCCCCACACGTTGATGAACAAGCCGAAAGGAGGAACCTCAGGGATCTCAACATGGTAGCGGCTTGAATCGATAGGAAGGTCTGGCCCGAGAGCAGTCTGGGCTCGCATTCGTGGTCGAGTCTACATCAGTGGGTCACCGACGCTAAGCCGTGAAAAAAAATCGGCGCCACCGGCTATCGGCCTTGACAGGACCGCAGCTCAAAAAAGAGAAGGTTCCGGATAAGAAAGCTATGCGAACGATCGCCGGGGGGTAAACCACCTCTTCGATCTGCGGATGGGGGGCCAAAATGACAGTTGGGCCGTCCACGATGGAGCCCCGCTGAATGTTTAGAGGAAAGGAAACGAGTGGCTGTGCGCGGCTTGAGGTCGAGAGACGCCAGGACTCCTACGACGACGTACTGGTCTGGGGTGCCTCTGGAACAGCCGATAGATGTGAGGAGATGAAACCGGGAAAGTGGAGGGAACCGGGAAGCTCTTGAGGGTAGTCCTTGGTGTCCAGTGATTCTTCACTTGATCGAGGGAGGGGGAACTGCTGTCGGGTAAGCGGAAAGAGGACCTTCCCCCTCGGGTGCATTCAAAACAGAAAAAAAACAGGGGCGAGAAATCTGGGTCGAGCGGTCTTCTTGTAATTGGGGGGGGGTGGGCTGAAGCCATTCTTGACCCAGTAATCTGCCAGACGGTAGTATTGCCGGATTAAGGAGGGAATAGACTGGTGGGGATAAAGGGGGAAGATCGAGATGGTCTGAAAGGCTTGATGTATTTGAAAACCTCCAGCCCAGAAAAAAACGCTTAATCTGACATCTCTCGGGCTTGGAGCGGTGAAGAGGAGGAACCACGGAAAGTATTGAGGGGGGAGCTCTCGGACCTGGCACTCATATTAACCAAGCCAACTGCAAATGTCCTCTACAATACTGGTGCTGATAAAGCTCGACTCGAAGCTCGGAGAGAAGGGACTTGAAATGAGAAGAGCAGAAATTCAGAGCGCCACTGCCCGCCGTCGTTCTACTAGAGTCTTAAGCTGTTGAACCCCGGCATCTAAGGGGCCAGGATATCACTTAATAGGATAGCCTGAGGGGAGGGACTGGATCTGGGGGAAAAAGAAGGAAAGAGGAACGCGGTTGTAGAGCAGGCAAAGGCATAGCGATAGAGAGCCAAAAGGACCCTCTTTCTCTCGGGCTTCGTCGCAGAGACATACACAAAACAACGAGGAGAAACTAAGAGATCGATCCACTCGAAAAGAAAAAGGCGATTTCATCGAAGAAAGAGACTAGAAAAATGCTCTACAACCGCGCTAATAATCGTGGCGTCTGCAGTACCATGACCGATAGTAACTTCCCACGATTAGCGAGGATACATAGACCCCCCGGTCCGATGCCGGGGGACGGAAAAAGACCACGAAAAGAAAAAAAGCAAACAACGCGCATTGATGTACAGGAGTGCAGATCTCCCCGGAACGGGCAAAGCTCGACTAACTAACTTCATCATACCAGGGGCGAAAAGAAGAAATTCTAAAAAAAACTCCGTAGGGATGCCAGCGACGACAACGACAAGAACGAGAGCGGAAATACGAACACGCAAGTAACAGACAAGAAAACCCACGGCGATCAAGTCGCGCGGCGGGAAGGGCACTACATCATAAAGAAAAAATAAGAGAAACCGAAGGCCGCGGTCCTTGGACAACACGATAAAGGCAACCTTCCTTCCGGGTTTATCAGGAAGAAAAGGACGGGCCGATGAAGCAGCAGGAATTTTCACGACGCAATGAAAAAAAGAGCCAGCTCGGGGAAAAGTTCCAACTGGGGGCGGGGTCGAGGAGACCCCCAACAACTCAGGCGGGGGCAGAAGTCTAGGCGGACTACGGAAAAGGGAACCACGCCCATGCGATCAATGTTGTACGAATGCTATCAACTTCCAGACTACCAAAGGGAGGGAGAATGAAGCTCTGACTACGGGGGAATAGCGGAACATAGGTATCGGGCGGGGGGGGGGGGAAAAAAAGACGTCGGCGGGGAGGAGGTGCCACTGGTTGCGATGGACAAAAAAATCAAAAGCGCTCCACTTGAGTATAAGCCCTTCAAGCACACCGCTGCAAAAGGCCGATAGAGGACGGGCAAAAGAGAGGGGGCAACATCACAGATCGTCCCTGGGTCCCGCCCCTGCGAGCAAGCAAGGTCGGAGAACTCTACTTAGGTGGAACGAAAGCACAGAAACAAAGGGAGAAACTCGCGTTTCTTACGGCACAGACAGAAGTAACACTAAAACCGAGGAACGCTGCAAAAATCTACCAAAGAAAAGAAGATTGGGGGGGGGGGGGGGACGTAACTTCCAAGAGGAGACGCGGCCATAGGTCTCAAGATTACAATTTCTGGAAAAGAAGACCCGCAAGTCGGCACTAAGAATTAATAAGCAGTCATCAAAATATGTGCTGCAAAACCGACTAACCAGAATCATTTCTTCACGCACACCAACGCGTCCTAGCGGCCAAAAAGGGAATGAAAGTTTCTGGGGGGGAAAAAAAAGTGAACAGGAGACACCTCGGAGTCGGACCGGCCGGACCTTACTATATATCACCAAACCCAAGGGGAAACCGACCCATAAGAAGACGTTCGCCGGTCTCGAGGGGAAAAGAAAGTTGAAGGAAAAAAAAGGAGCAAGCGTTCTACAACGTCACACGGACACCGCATGGGGAGGAAAGACCGTACACAGGAAGCGGCGCGGAATTCGGAAGTACGAAGGAAGTCGATGTGAAGGGCCCCTACCGCTTGAATGCGACGACTAAGAAGAAGGGAAAGGTCCCGGGGGGGGGAATCCTAAGGGAGCATCCATTTTTTGAAGCGGGGGAGTACAATGGAAACCTCCGACCAGGAAAAAAACAAAATGGAGAACGACAGCTTCGTGGGAGACGAAAGGAATGGTGGTCGCCTATGACATATAGGGTATCAAGACTGGGCTGCGTTCGTAACCTTCCAAGGCGGTCCAAATCATAATCCTCCTGGCATTCACAAAACGGAGGTCAATCGAACCACTTGGGTCTGGTTGAAAGAAAAGCACTCATGTCTCCAAGGATCTCACTCAAAGACCAACAAAAGTGCCGAAGGTCAGACCTAAAGTCTCAAACTAAGCATAGGAACCGGTGCAGCCTAAAGAAGGGAATGAGCCGTGGGTCGATAAGGGGGATTGAACGCAGGAATAACTGTTATGAACATTGCGAGAAGGACCACAACACGCATCCGTTCAAAGAATGGACCTGCCAAAGGTGAAAGGAATACTAAAGGGGAACCTGAAAAAGGTCGTCGAGACCGGGTCACCAGTAACACTAAGACTCGAGACCAGCCCCTCGAAGCCGAAGGAAAAGGGGCCAGTATAGGAGCAGGATAACCTTACCTGACAATAAGCAACAGCAAAGATCGAATGCTAAGCACGGTTAAATTGGGGGTGGAGTTGGACTAGAGGAGTTGGACAATCGGAAAGCTGTGAACAAGAAAACAAGATCCAAGCCGAACGAGAGGGCAAGATCAACAAAAGGAAAACCAGCACGGGCTTCGGCGAAGACCATGGCGTCTCTGAGAGATAAGGAAAAAAAAAAAACGGGGGGGAAAAGATAGATCTCGGAGCGGATAGGGAAACCCATTGGGGGGGCCTCCAGGGAAGCAATGCTGTCGGACTGAAGGTGGAGAAAGGAAATATCCGTCTTGTAGTCCAGATTGTCGGGATAAAGAAAGGAAATCTATAGTCCGCAAAATAGGTCGCCGCGGACAGGGTGTGAGCCGGATTCGAGAGGGATAGGTCAGGGGAATAGGCGCGATGAAGGGGCCGGAAGAGCGTCGAGACTGCACCTTTCGGCTTCTGTGAAACTGCGGACCTAGAAAAAACGGGTCAAAAGCGCCGTCCTGGGGGTAACGATCGGAAGGAAAATTGCAGGGCAATTGAGAAAGGGATAAAACTATCGTCTGACCGAAAAGGTTCAAAAGTCTGCCTACATCTTGGAACCCGGCGACCCACGGAGAAGAAAGGGGGAGGGTCGATAAGGAAGAGGGACCCCTCTTCGGCAGACGATTCGTCGGAAAGACTGGGAGCCGTGATCGGTATTGGAGCCGGCGTGGACTCCTTTGGCGTCAATCGTGGTAGTCTCTAGGAGTAAAAGTGGATCGTTTTAGAGAAACTAGCTCACTCTGAGTATGGCCGTCCACCACCGGGACTGGGGAAACCCGCACCAATCGCGGACCAGCCGGGAAAGGTCCTAGAAACACAAATATCCGGTAAGGGGGGTACCGGACAACACGAAGCGGTAGTAAAACAGTTGTCGGGGACATGGTGCGGGGGCGCAGGAACGCGGTAAGGAACCTAGTTCAACAAAGGCGGGAAGAGAAGAGGGTAAGGAAGGTGAAATGGCCGTGACTTAAAAAGCCGAGAATCAACGGTACGGGAACAAAAAAAGTACTCAATCAGGCGGGAGGTTCCATAAAAAGAGAGCCGCCTTGCGAAAGTTCTTCGAAACACGGAACGCGTGAGCGTGAGGTTGTAGAGGGAGCCTTACCAAGAGGAGAAAGCCGAGCCCGGCGAAAAAAACTGAGGGAGGTCTAAGAGGGGGGGATGAACCAGTGGGGTTTGGTGGATTTGGAGGAATTCCCAGACTGCGAAAAAAATGTTTTCCCGTCGTACTGCCAAGAAAAAAAAACTAATTGCACATGAGGAGGATACGAGAACAGCCGTCAGATAGCAGAGTGGGGAGCAGTTAGGAAAAAAATCGTTGGGGGGGGGGAAGAACCACCACCTTATCCTAGGAAGAACGCCCCCGAGGGGATGGACAAGCCATTGTAAGCCGGGGAGAGCATTAAAAAGATCGTCCGGCGTCGCTATTCTAAGGAAGGGTAGGGTCAAAAACGCGAAAACAGCGTTTGGTGCCACGAAAAATCCTAATAACTCTATTCCCCATGGAGACTGCAGGGGAAGAGGTCGCAAAAATCTTCCTCTACGAAGAGGACGACCGTATCTCGTTTCTGAACAAGAGGACGATTGCCCAACGGGGAGGAGGGTGCAGTACACGATTGTAGTCCCGTCTTTCAAGGGTGACTGACTGACGCAGGGGCTGGAGAGGATGTAGACAATTTCGAACCTCCTCCCCAACGATTTATGTGGAGGAAGGGGGACCATCCTATACCCGATGTCCCGAGGGGAAATTCCTTGGAATAGAATGCCCGTATAGCTCTTGAGAGGAATGTCCATTGAAAAGAAAAGGTCAACCGTAGATGGCGGTTAGGTCTTGGGGGAGAGGAACTTCGCCCAAGACGCAGGGAGTGGGGTGGCAATGCCTTCGACCCCATTTTTCGACTAGGTGAGAGGATGATGTGAGTCGTTGACAGTCGCGATGCATGCTGAACTTGGATGGGGAAAAAGGAGAAGGCCCGGGCGATTTCTGAGAAGGGTGGCCATAGAAGAGGGGGGGTTGAGGGTCAATGGTTGAACACTCATAAGATAGTTGCGTGAGTTTCATTGGGATGCAGGTCGAGAAGGGGACAGTTTCCTTGAGCGTGTGGCAGATAGGGGAAATAGAGGATTGGTCGTCGGTCTCGGAAGGAAAAAAAACCTCACGGCTGGCCTAGTCAGAGAAATAATGGTTCTGAATAGAAGAGGAAAGCGAGACTGGAAGGAAGGGGAAGGTAGCGACTCAGCCTCCTGCATAGAAGAGAGACCCCCCAAAAACCCCCAACTCGACGTCGGTAGGAGGGACTTGGGAAGATGGGGGAAGAAAAACGGTAACGACCTTTGGGAAGGGGAACTGATATAAGTAGAATTAGGCCGTATCTTATAGGTCAGGGAGGAAAAAAATAAGTATCCGCGGTTGTAGCCGGGAAGAAGGAATAGCGAGAATAAAATCCTCCTGGATCTCACGTCGTGAGGGGGTGAGAAACCAAAACGGAGGAGGAGAAAAGAGAAGGCGATGAAAGAAGACAAGAAGGAGGGAGCGGGCGGGGGAGGAGGATACGAAATCTGACCTGCTCTACCACAAAGAACAAGATGATCGGCGGCTGCAGGTAAGGAAGGGGAGAAAGGCCTATGCGACAAGGATATCAATATATAGGGACGTCTCCGGCCACCCGGAAAGGGGAAGGAAAAAGGGGTACCGAGGGCACAGTCCCGTGGGGGAGTCTCGAGAAAACGGAGGAGAAAGGACTGATGGCAGTAGGTCGCTCCAGGCGCTAAAATATAAGAGGAGATCGAATCTAGGATCAGAACCATTCGGGCGTCGAGGAATCTTCTTAGGGGGGGAAAAAAACTTCTGTAACGACACCGGAAAAAGTCACCTACGATCTTCACAGGAAAAGAAAACAGAACGATCGCCAAGCTCAGAAACGCTCAAGCGTGTCGCGAAATGAATCACGCTCGGACGAAAACTAGCAAGGAGGCAAATAGGCGAGGGGGAACCCCTGATGAAAAAAAGAAAAGAGCCAATCCTTGAATCTCCGCAATACTAAGTAAAGAGACTGGAAGAAGAGCAAGAATCCCTTCACCGAAAAAAAAGATTTAAGAAAAGGACAGCTCGACCAGGATCCGACCACGGGGGGAGGGAGAGGAATTTACCCAACTAAGAAGGGGGTCGAAATCGGATTTTCCCGAAGCAACGCAGAAGGGTAAGCACGCCCATGCGATCAAGTGACTTAAGTCCTAACTCAAGAGGGGCGGGAAAACACCGAAGTTCAATATCGGGGACGACAGGTCGGGGGGGACAGGAAGACCCATTACTTAGTCAGGAAGGAAGGGACACACCCGAGGGACCTCAAGCAGGCGACAGCCCGCGAATCTTGGAAAGAAAAAGGGAGGGAAGGGTTCCTACCTCTTACTCAAAGAGAAAGTGTCAACATCAAAGATCGGGAACTAATGTCGTCTTGGACAAAGACTTAAACAGGGGAGATGGTCTTGGCTACGCGGTCAAGGCAAAAGAGGAAGGGATAAGAGGAGGGAGGATCTAGCAAATCAAATCTCGTAAACGGGGGGAAGACGATGAAAACAACTCAGGTCCTATAAGACGACCCGAGCCTCTAAAGATACAAATATTACAATGGTTTATCATAGAGTAAATTCACTGGAAAGAAAGGGAAAGTTACAGCACTTTTGTTGAGGTATTCACAAGATGCAGATGAAGGTTCAAAAGAAAAACGTCCGTTAGGAGGGAAAAGATAAATGGAATGGGTCTGGGTTCGCGGGAAGGAAGACTGGGATAACAGGAGTTCGAATGCCAAAGGCCCTATCCGGCAAAAAAAGGGTGAGAAGAAATCAGGAAAAAATCAAGGCCGACTATGAAGGGGATCTGGGGACTATTGAAGGGGACGCCATCGAGAAGAGAAATAAGGAAAGCTCAAAGGAGGGGGGGGCGTGGAGATAAAAGAAACGGAGTATCGGACTTCAATCTGCAATTCGGGGTAGTGAAAATACAAATCCATTTTCGTATTAAAGGTCGGGGGAACCAGGGGAGCTGTATCAAGGCCGTAAAAAGAGAAAGGACTAAGACGCCTGTGGAAAAAGGAAAGGTGGGGGAATTACCATTTCAAAAGAGGGGACCAGGCCAACCAACTGTATCAAAAAAAAAAAAAGGGATTGGTACTCCCAAAGGAGACTTGGGTTCGCAGTGAATCCCGGGAACCGAGGGGCGGGTGGGAATATTTGGGGGTGGCACGGAAAAGAAGAGCAAAATAGGTCAAAACGGAAACTAGTTCCAGATCGGGCAAAAAAAGGGGAGGATGGTCGAGGAAAAGGGGTCTCAAGAACTCCACCAAAAAAGGAAAAAAGAAAAAGAACAATAAAGCCTACTTCCCCTGAGCAAAAGACCGGCAAAGGAGAGGATCCCAAAACATTCAAGTCTTAAGAGGAGAGTGACCGAGTCACTCACACGGGGTCACTTCACTGGGGGAGAAGACGCTCTCCCTAAGCCGGGAAAGACGAAATCAAGGTGACGATTACAAGAGACAATAAGTAGACTCGACCGGGAAAGGGAGAGGGAGACCATCTTATCCGAAATGGAAAATTAACCCTACCCGAATGGGGGGGTTGTGGCACAGCGAACGGAGAATTAGAAAGGAAGAGAAGCGTGCCTAGACATGAAAAAAAGAGACGGAAAAAGAAAGTCTATGCTCTGTCTTCACGTGCGTCACGGACACTATGGGGGGGGAGCTGAGTTTCCAATCCAGGGAATGATCCCGACAAGAGACTACATAAAAGGAAAAAGGGTTAGCTTGAAAGAAAAAAGATCAGACGACAGCACGTGCCCGATTCCTACTACTGGTCTATCATGCAAGGAATCTAACAACAACAAAGGGGGGGAGAGGGGAAGGGAAGTCGCGGCAGATGAAAAAAGGGGGGGAATCCTGGAGGAACTTCTACGGAAAAGGGGTGAGCTACATCTGGCACCTCTCGGAGGAATGCAGTGTCTTTAAAATAAAAAAATTGGGGAAAGCGATGGCAGAGGTCCGAGGGGCAAGAGCCGGGAGGTACGCGAGGCGAGAAGGTGACCAAAATGGTTCTGGTTAATATGCAGGATACTCACTTGCCCGTGCCTTCTATCTGGCTGACGTCGAGTTCGGGCTGCGGGAGGGGAAGGTGCGAAGGCGGACGAAAGGAAGGCGGGAGGGAAGTAGTCTTTTCTAAAGCGCACACTCCAAAGGAAAAAATACGGGGGGAGCGGTCGACCTATAAGGAGGTCTGCCGAAAAAAGGAAAAAAATAGGCCCCCGAGAAGACCCTTTAAGGGGGAGGCGGGGAGACGAGCCAATTCCCAGATCGGGTGGAGGAGAAATGGAGTCGCTTAATAACTTGACGTTGATTGTGGTGTAGGGAAGGGGAATTGGAGAAAGAGGGGAGCGAGAAAGAGGGACTTCCCTTCAGGCCTCTGGCAGAGGGGGAAGGGGGGGGAGACGAGCTAAAAAGAACTGCGGCTGGTTGGAGGAACCACAAATGAACGCTTGCACCCTCACAAATCAGATACGGATAACAGATATCAGCGAGACAGGTAAAGGAAGAAAACGAAAGGTCGGATACCAGTGTCTTCATGGGGGGAGCTGCTCTTGCCTTTTCGCTGTAACCAGATGAGGGACTGCGAGGGGGACCGGGGGGACTTAAGCTTACTCGCGAGAGCGGTCTCAGAGGAAGGGAAAAGCAAATCATTCGCGGGGGCTCGGGGGGGGGGGAGGTGTCAGACGGTGTACGGTCTTCCCAAGGAGGCTTCTGGGGAGTGAAGTGTGGCGCCGTGGAGGAAATTCCTCGTAGAAAATCGCCCGGAAAAAAAGAGGAGGACGTGATTGTTCATGGATCGAACCAGTTGGAGGGGTGATGACTGGAGGGGACGGGAATCAGAGGGGGGGGGGGAGAAGGTGGAATTCGCCAGCTACCAGAGGAAATGGGGAAAGGAAGCTCTATCCGCCGGCGAAAGAATTTGAGGTTTTATTCCTCGCGGGGCACAACCATGAGAGAAGAGGAAGGCGAAGGCAGCCGGAAAAGCGGTCATAGATCAGAAATTGGTAACGGCTTGAGAAGATGGACGAGGGGAGGAAGAGATTGCCGAAAAGATTCATCTCTCGAGTTTAGAAAGCAATTTTGTGGAAAAGAGTAGGCTGGTCCGATATCGGGGTAGGCCCCTGCGATACTTGCAACCGCTTCCGACACGGTATTAGCTCAGCAAGAGGAGGGCCGAAGATCGCGTGTCAGAAAAGATTAGAGGAAAAAGGGGTGGGCCCCCTTGGGACGGTGGCTAGGTCACATCAGGTTGCAACGTGTGCTTAAGTTGTCAGAAGAGAATGAGCGTAGTCTGAAAAAAGGTGTGCTAAAGAAAATAGACGACGGATGTACTGGTTTGGCTCTCCTACCCCTAGGGAAAAGGGAGGGGGAACTGACTTAGGCCTCTCCCCTCTGATTTGGAGTAGTCCGGCTAAGAAGGACTTATTATCGAAGGGAGGTGGAAGGTAAAAAGCTCTATTGAGAAGCGGAGAGGTATCAACCCCCACCACTTCTCGCCTTCCGCTCCAAGGGACAGAAAAGGGGTCTCATGAGGGTAGGATCATGCGGAGGGGAGGTGAATTTACCCCTTTGGAACTTCCGAACGTCATTATTGCGTATTGTCAAGATAGGGGGTGGACCGTGCGGGGCGTGGCAAAGAAATTTGGTAACAGGAAAGAGGTTGATCTTTAGAGGGGGCAGGGAAGCTTAGGTGAACCCAATAAGGGCTAAACCGCTTTATTACGGTCGAGGAGTGGGAGCGTAATCGGTAGTTGAGCTGGGGGAAGCGTTGCAAGCCTGTCTTGGAGGGGGAAACACTAACAGTCAACCAGACGAACTGCTGCAGCGTATCGGGGAAAAGAAGGGTGTGTATCAAGAGAAGAGAAATAAGAGGAAAGGTTCTCTCATTCAAGAAGAACTACTTCCTAATCCTCAGATATAGAATTCTCGTCCCGCTTCACACTTACAGGGGGGGGAAGGGGCGGTTTGAAAAGTCACTCGGCATCGACCGTTCCAAGATACGCAGAGAAATTCATAAGGGGGGATAAAGGTCGTAATCGTGAAGTTACCTTGGGAGGATCGGGAAAGACTAGCCGGCAAACGAAGGAGAGGAGGCATTGGGGCAGTGCCGAGATAGCGGAAGAAAACATCCGCCGGGGGGGGAGAAAAGAGAAGGAAGTGGAAATAGAGACTCTCAAAAAAAGTGGGGAGGGGAATAATTCTATACCCCCTACACCGAGAAGGACTTAGTCTGGGGAAGGACTGAACTAGCTATATCCGGACTGCCTCGAAGGAAGAGTCAGGGGTGAGGGAGGGGAGACAGATCTCAAGGGGGGGAAGCAAAAGTCAGAAGAGGGGGATAGAAGTATATCGCAACGCCCCCGGAAAACCGTTCAGATCCGGGGAACCTTAAAAAGAGGTCATTGGGGGGAAGAGAAACCAACTGCTAGAAGGGAGATAAGGGACATTGTCACTTCCTATTTCGAAAAAGCTACAAGGAGAATGGGACGCTAGCTTATCAGAACGGATCCTTAAGGGAAAATTTGGGAATCTGCGAGAGAAGAAAACCTGACAAGGGGAATACGATCTGAAACATCAAGGAAAACGAGAAAAAATCGGAGAAAGGCATCAACTTTTAAAAAGTAGGACGGATTAGGGTCCAGATCTCTGAACGAGGGGGGGACGGGAAACGCTGAGATGGGGGCAACATGAAGAAAGAAAAAACTTCCTAATCTGCGCGCAAAATAAAACAATTCGTAAAGGCTAGCACACCGCGAAGGCAAACACAAAAAAGTTACAAAGGCCACAGAGATGAACAAGAGGGGGCAAAAGGGTCTCTGAGAAAGTTCCACCAAAAACATTGGGAAGGTCAGGCACTCTGAATACGGGGGGAGAAAGTCCCGATGTCTAAAAGGGTGGATGCTCAGGGGGAAGAGGGGAAAACTCTCAAAAGAGGGGAGAACGGGGCAGCTCGACTCCAAGTTCAATATCGGCGAAGTCGGGGACTTGGGCAAAGAAAACCAAAAAAAAGTACTCAGGAGATGAGGTCGACAGTCGGCGAGTGAAAAATCAAGCCGCCAATCGTCGCGCGTTAAATCGAGGAAAAAAAAAGGCCTCGGGGACGAACGCGGGGTGCAAAGAAGCAAAAAATCAGAGGGGGGTGACGACACGCGTGTTCGACCAGACAGCGTTTCGAGAGGAACTTCAGGACTGAGGGCAAAGGGGGGGAGGTGGACGATCGCCGGGGGGGGGCAAAGGAATTGGAGGAGGGGGCTCCATCAGAGTCTCGGAAACCAACAGGATGAAAGACTGAGCAACGAAAAGAAGACACGACGTGCAATCAATGACCCTCGGAAAATCCCTGAGAAAGGAGATCCCAAACGCTCAGGGGAGACTAAAGGCGACTTCCTCTCTAGCAACTGTGGGAGGAAAAGTAGACCAGATAAAGAGTTCACGAAAAAGAAAAGGAGTCTGGCAGCCAAGGTCCCTTTAAAGGCTGGGTCCGGGCGAAGGCCGAGCCCGACGTATTTAGACTAAGGGCCATTACCGATAAAAAACAAAAAAGGGGGGGTAGAATCCAAAAGGCCATCAATTCCTACTATTAGACCGGTGCATCGATTAGCAGGTTGAAGATACCCAGTTCTCCAAAGAACTAAACTCACCGAGATCTACTTGGGGGTGAAAGGGCCAAGCTTCGAAAAAGGGGATGGAAATTCGTTCCTGTGCTTCGAGAAAGTAAAATAAGCCTTAGGTCTGGGTCGCCGATCCCGGGCGGAAGAAGAGGAAGTCCAAGTGTAACCCATAAAGAGGTCGGCTCTTAAGGGGGGGGCGAGGTTCAATGACCAGGGGACGCGCTACCAAAGTTCAGAAAGCTTCTTTGTCTGGTAAAGACGGGGGAGATGTTGGGTTGTACATCCTTACATCCGTGGGGGGACAGCTACCAATGTGCTTTTTCCCGAAAACCTTCATTGTTTCCCGGCCAAACCGCCAGTGGGAGAGGAACGAGACCCTTGGAATAGCGGCCCCTACTGAAGGGGAGGGGGAGGGGGGAGGAAAAATCAAACAAGGAAGGGAAAGCTAAACTTAAATAAATACAATAAAGAAAAGCAATTAAGACAGGCCGCTACTAATCGCTCGGAGGGTGAGCACCGGTTCAAAGGGGATCTGACTAAGCGCAGCTTAAGTCTGAGATTTTGCTAGAAAGGGGGGAGTAACTTTGAAAAGGCTTCGGAGACACAGAAGCAGACAAGTGAGGGGAGAAAGCTAAGGGAAAAAAAAGAAATTTCCGTTCAATGCGCGGCACATTACATATAGGACTACGAAATAATAAAAGGCATCCTTAGGTCTATAAAAGCGGTAAAACGCCCTTGAACGGGACACTAACCGGTAAAAGCGCAAAGATCAGATACTCAATCTTCAAGAAATAAGACCTCCTATAACCTGACCGGGCAGCTAATTTCCTGACATTTCAAGGTCGTCGGAGAAAAAATACTAGAGCGGGGGCCAGATGTATCTGATTCCCTAAAAGGAGTAAAAAGGACTATATTAGCTACTGAGAGGTCACGAAACAGGGGGTTAGAAGAGTGCCTAGGCGCATGAAATGGCTCTTCCGATCCGATCTCTCCTCACAAATAGAGGTGGGAAAGAAAGAAATATCATGTAATAGACGCCCTGTGGGGACCTTCAACGGGAGGAGACTGAATAGTGGTTTATTCCGGAGATCCCTTCCGTCAGGCTTGCACTTTTCAGGGGGGAAATCGACTCAAAGGGGCAAAAAAGTGACCAAAGAAGGAGTCGAACGCGGCGGGAAGTACGCCCTGCAATCATTGTGGGAAAAGGGCGGGCAGGGTTTATAGCGAAGAGAGACGGGGGGTACGTATGAAGGAGCAGACAGGGCCTTAAAGGACTGCGTTGTTCACGGGCAAGGTGAGGACCAGCGGCGTAAAATTCATTCGGAAGGAAATTAATTCGGGCGTCGGGGAGTCTTGCAAGGGGGAAAAAAAACCATCGGGAAATGAGCCGAGAAAGGGGAGTGGCGCCTACGGACGCCCCTTTCTAACGATGAAAAATAAAGGGGAGTGATTGCGGTGCGAAGAGGCAAGGGGGACGAGAAAGCTTAGAAATTGTGCGCCGGACTAAGAAGGGGGGGGGAATCGTGGGATTGAATGTTTGGGGAGTGGGGGATGGGCGACCTTCTGTTCCTCCGGACAGAGGTGCCTGGGGAAGAGGGGGAAAGCGGACTATACTACAAAAGAGGATGCTTATTGGGGGTGCCACACAGTGTGCGCATTCACCCGCAAAACTCGAGAAAGCCGGGGGGGGGAAAGTAGAGGGGAGGGGGAACACCATGGACGGGTCCCTTAAGAAAACTAAGCTATTAACGTTGTCGCAGAGTCGGGGGGAGCGCGGGGAATGTACTCACCCATTCCACCGAATCGAGGTACGTCCGGCGGGTGCTTTCTGCGAGCAAACATCAATGCTTGTAGGGAAGAGGAAAATTCTACTACATTCTGAGGGGGGTATTCCTCGTACGCGGCTAATTGGAACTGAATACTCTCTCACCCTTAATCTCAGAGGGAAGTATTACATCTTAAGGAAAAGAAGAGCGCACTCGAAAAAAGCAGTCTAAACTCGTCGTCCGGCAAGCGTTGGGAGCTGCTCAACTGGGGTTGGGTACTGTAATCAGAAAAAGGCGGACTCCGTGATTGTCAAAGGTCCAGTAAGGGGCGCTGCGAAACCAGAAAGGGGGAAAAAAATTGAGTCGAAGGATAGACCGTAGGATAGTTAAAAAAAAGGAATCTTGTTATTCCAGAGAGGGTGGAGGCCTCCACCCTTTTTGAGGGAAAGAAGGGGGGAGGCTAACTGGCACTTCCCCTCTGGCGATATAAGAACAGTCTGGTATAGAGGACTAATTATCTGGAGAAGGAGGACTAGTCTAGGAAGTTGCGGGGAAAGGTTGGAAAGCAGTTGGAAGATATGCTTCTTCTGTACAGAAGAAGAATCCCCAAGGCTAATCTATTTCACAATGGACCGGTCGAGACGTAAGGAATGGGCCTTACGAAAAGAAAGGAGGGAAACGAGAGGACGTGTCAGTCTACCCGGATCTTCTTTGGTTCCAAAACTTTCAGTCCAAAACTAAGTTCCAGACTTGTTAGAGGTGTGCATGGAAAGAAAAGATCGTAATGAAAAAAGACTGAAGTTTCGGGGAAGGGGAAAAAGGGGGGCACAGTCAGACGTACTTTTTCCTTGGTAAAAGAGGGCAACAGAAGTACCCGAAGGTATTGAAAATGAGTTAGGAGGGACAATCGGGTTAGGGAGGAAGGGGGGGGTCCTTGAAGCACGTAGTCAAACTTGATAGCGATTTTCGGGGAAGGAAGATGAGTTAAAGGGAACGGGAGGACTTAGAAACTCTGCCCCTTCCTTCTTGTGGCAATGCGTAAAGTCCAGAAAAAAAAAAAAAAAAAAAAAAAAAAAAAAAAAAAAAAGAAAAAAAAAAAAAAAGAAAAAAAAAAAAAAAAAAAAAAAAAAGAAATTTTGATTCGATCTTGCTTTCGGTAAGGGGGTCCCTCAGAGAAATCGGACAGGACCAGGAAGAGACGGGGGAGTATTCGAGAAGAGGCCGTTAAGATGGGATTTAAGAAAGGGAAGGGGGGTCAAATCCCTCGGTTTCATAAGGAGGACGATGGAGAAATGCTATGTGTAAAGAAGGGCCTAAAATCGCGAAATGATGAAATTGTAGAGAGATGGGCGAGACGTGAAAGGGGGGGGAACAGCGTTTTAAAGGAGTAGACTCTGGAGGGTAGGTTTCTTCGCTCACATGAGAACTTAACCATACGGAAAAAATCATCTACCCATAGGGTTAATTTGTGTGTTGTTTTGATAAGCTCAAGTAGGGAATATTGTGAGGGGAGGGGGAAGAAGGGGGAAACTCGGCCGCCTGCATCGGGGGGGGCGAGACGCCAAGATCGAATCCCGCGTCAAATAAAAGGTTGATAAACCGTGTTCACTCGGGGCAGATTTGAAAAAGATACTCAAGGGGAAGAAAAAGAGGATCTGCTTCTTAATCGGGGGGCAGGAGGAGATCGTTCATGGACTCAGACAAAAGACATAGTAGCCGCGTTTGGGAGCGCATGGGTCAGGGAAGCCCCGACCTCCGCCTTTCTCGTCCTTTCTAGTGGAATAGATGATCGGAAGGTATGTAAAAGAGGGAGAGAGATTTCCCTCGCGAGAGGAAAGAAGAGAAAGGCGGAGTTCGGGGAGGACCGCTATAAGGCCTTAAAGTACAACGCGGAGAAGAGGAAAATCGGATGGGCTGCAGTAACTGCACTAGATCAAAAGAAGGAAAAAGTAGAAACTAACGCGAAATGAGGAAAGTCAGAGGCTCCCGTCCAAGACGGAAGGAAGAAATTGAACACCGTTACACCATTCCCCAGAGGGGTCTAATACCTAACTCCTATATTGCTAATGAAATTGAGAGGAGTCAGGGGGGGTAGAGAAAACTCTACAAGAGAAATGAGCGGGTCTATCGAGACCCTAATTAGAAGAACGCGGGAAAGCATCGGCGGGGGGTCCGCTTCGGAAGCCGAACTACACGAAAGATAAGAGACCTAGGGGGGCAAAATCAAGAACCTAAAAGACTAAGAGGAAAAGAGCGCTAAGGGTAAGAAGCTGGTTATTTAGGAATTGAAGCTCTGAAAGGAACCATCTGCGTAAAAAGAAGTCAAGGGGAATGGAAAGTGTGAACCCTCTCCACAAAAGGACTTAATCGCAAATCAATAAAGTCCGATATGGAAGCAATGGCAACGAAAAGCAAATTAAGAATAGCCAGGCTCTACAAGCGTCGGGGGAAAAGGGCATGGAAAAAACAGAAGGAAGTCGGGGGCGGCGACCGGAACGAGGAATAATTTTAGGTACGCCACAGAATCAAGGGTTAGGGAAAAGGGGCTCAAGGAAGAAAAAAAGAAAAGCGGACGGGGAAGAAAAGAACGGAATGCATCTACGACATCGTTTCTCGGGGAGGTGCAAAGAAACCCGAAAACACGGGGGTAGGGCATGAGGTCGCAAACCGGGGAGGCGACGCCGAGCCTCTAAGAACTTCGTCAGAGGTGAATGCCGCAAACACAAACAAGTTCAAAAGTCAAGGGGACTACCGACCCGGGGGGAAAAGTGCCGAGGGGTAACAGACGCGGACGCAAGAAAGGGCTAGACGTTAAAGAAACTTGGTCGAGCTGAACTCTAAGTCGTGGGGGCGACGGCAGTGAAAATCGAAACTCGGGTCTGAGGATGCCAGCAGAAGAAAGAGAAAAAACTGGCCTAAAAGGAAAACGCGCCGAGAAGAGCGACAAGGGCGGCCTCCGCCCCCGGCAAGAGGACAGAATAAAAAATTGCTTGAGTCATCCCCGGGGGCAGGAGTGCAAAGGAAAAAGGAAAAAAAACGAAGCAACGTGGGTCGGCAAAACTACTAGAATATAAAAAAGCAAGGGAGTTACCGATACAACCGGCCGGTTCGTCGAAGGGAAGTCTGGGGGGGACCGGAAAGGAAGACCAGAAACACCGGGAACGGAATAAAGGAAAAGGAAAACCAAACCCCAATTTTAGAGAGAAGGAAAGGACCCTCAATTCCACGTCGCCGGGCGCGAAGAATTGTGAAGGAAAAGACTCCTGAGCCGGAGAAAAAGGAAAAAAAATCGGGACGGAGAACGGCTGCATCGCGCAAGGGAGAAGGTCTTTTCCCGGAAAGCCTGAGTTCGAGGTGGAGCGATCCAAACCAGGATACAAGTGTAGCTGATATATCCAATTAAAAGGTAAAGTCGGGATTCGAGAGTTTTGTTGGGGGAACGAGAAAGTGTCAGAAGCGACCATTCCGAAAAAGGGGGGGACCGATACCATTGTTGTATTGGTGTTAATCTAGAGGTGGGGGGTCGACATTTAGGGGGGGGACAGGGAGGGCTATAGGTTCGTTTACCTTCAAAAGTTTGGGGTGCACGTGTCGAGAAAAGACAAAGTGAGCTCGGAACGTAAAACTAGTCACATAGGAAACTAAGGGGAAAGGAAAGGTCTAGATCGAAAAGGAACAATTATATCCACTCCAAGACAAAAGAAAATCAATACCTATTGGGGGGAAGTCCGCAGAAACTATCCGAACTTTATCTGAGACATAATCCATTGAAGGGCGTAGAGTTTAAGGGATTAAAGTGACAACGGCTTCGGAGACAAGGGTGCTCTTGAAGAAAGAGATCTACAAATCCTTCCAATGGAAAAGGGGAGCTGGACAGAATTCTACTACAGAAGAAAGGTAAGCATCAAGAGTCTCTAGAACATGCAAACTTTAACGGGACACGAAAAAAAAAACTAAATCTCGAGAGCCTCTGGAAGAGGATAAAGCCTAGAAAGAAAAGAAAGAAAAGGAGGAAAATATTGACGAAAGCGTACATCTTAAGGTCCAAAATTTGGAGACAAGCTCTTTTCAGCAGGAGTATGAGGGGGAGAAACTTAAGAGGGAGCTGGCAACACCTATCATGCCGGAAGAAAACGGGATCCTCTTCCTGCTGCCGACCAATTGCGTCTATGACGCCCATCTCGCACGATTAAAATAAAAGTTAGGGCAGTATAAACTAAATTGGGGTAGCGTCCCCGTGGACGTCTTTTACTTCAGAGGAAAAAGGCTCCGTCTGTGAATGATCAGTAAATAGAATTCATCCAAATAGTTTTTCGACAGAGAAAGTTTTAAGGGAAAAGAAGGGGCAATTGGAAAAAGGTCTTTCATGGTAGAAAGAGGATACTTGGCCCTGGTCCTATACAGCTGATGCCTGGGGCGGGCTGGCGGGTGAAAGGTAACATGTGCGGAAAAAGGTCCAGAAAAAAGGGAATAAGTTGATTCGGGGGAGAGATCTGTAGCGTCACCTGAAGGAAACGACCGTCTCTTGGGACGTGACCGAGAATGTTTCCCCGACGCTGTATACCCCTTGCAAATAAAAAACGAGAAGACCTTGAGAAAATGAGGTAATGGAAAGGAAGGTGCCGGAAAGGACGTAGGAGCGATGGCGCATGCCCGTGATCGGAGTGAGGCTTTGGGTCGCCAGGGGAGAGGCGGTTTCGATAACAGCAAAGAACTTAATGAAGCGTTGTCCGAGAAAGAAAGGAGAAGCGGGGCCTGATGGGGGAAGTGACAACCCAAGGTCATTCTGGGGAAAACCGAAAAAAGCGACAGCGGATACCCGGTATAGGGAAAGAAAGGGGCCGGGGGAAGTAGGAACAAAGAAACCGAAGAGAGTTCGAGAAAAGTAGAGGGGGGAGCTGGCGGACCGGGTAACTCATTCTCGTGGCAAACTAGAGAAGAAGATTAGAGAGTTTGGGGACAGGGGGGGGGTGAGATTCCTCCTATCATCAGGGGGCTCGGTCTTTCAGACCTTCCTCAAAAAAAGCGTTTGGGTAGGAAATCCGCACGAAGGGAAGAAAATTGAAAGAAGGGCCTAGGAAGAACGACTGCTAAAAGAAAGCGAGGGTGAGCGGACGTTTAGACCTACATGGGGGCAGGATATCAAAGGGTCGATCAACCGACGAACTCGCCGGAAGGGGGGTCTCGGAGTAGAGGAGCAAAACCTTGGGTTGTAGGTCGGGAAGGTCCAGAGTCGCACTCAGGGGGTTACTCCTGTCACGGATGAGCAAGGGAAACATTAGGGAAAGGATTCGGTAAGATATACCGGCCGGAGGGGGATCGGGAGAAAAAAAAGGTTATAGTATTTTGCAAACCGAACCAAGGGCAAAGGAGAAACAGAAGAGAGACACCCGCGTACATGAATAACCATGTGGGGGCCGGCTTTAAAAAAGAGGGGATAGGCAGGATCGGCAACGTCGAAGAAGACGAGTGGTAAAAAAGGGACCAAGGTTGTTTCCCGAGGGACTTCTTTTGAGAACGCGGTTTCAAAGTCTTGAATGCAGGGTCAAGCAACGGGGGGTGAGGAGAAGAAGCTGCGTAGAAGTCGAGGGTCGGCGACAGAAGGCATCTCTTATAATGACGCCGTTGGACGAACGGGTAGGCCCCGAAGGGGCCGGGAGGGAAGGGGGACACGCAGGCAGTGGCTTGGCCGCGAAGGAATTTATTTAACCTATCGTGGCGGAAAGAAGATCGGGCTGGTGATCGGGACATAAAAGAAAAAGAGGTCCAGAACGTCAAGGGGAGAGCGGAAAAAGGAGCGGTGATTCGTCCTGGGGAGGATGGGAAGGGAACGTCAAAAGAGTCATGGGGTATGAACTTAAGCGGTGAGGCGAGGAATACAGGAGTAAACTCAGATTGGCACTTCAGGAGAAAAAGAAGTGGGAGAAAGAAATAGGGGAACGACTGGCTTCTAGTAATGGTTTGGGGGAGGCCTCTTCTTGAAAAGGAATTCCCGACGTGGAGGAAGGGAAGGGGCTATAGTAGATGGAGGGAAAAAGAAGGGTGGCCCTATCCCCGCGGACCGGAGGGGTGGGAGGGACTCATCTGGGATTAGCGAAAACGTATGAGGTGTAGACGAGAGCGGACGGTGGACTTGAACTGTTTCATAGAGTTGGAAAACCTCTACGTGCGGTGTCGGCATCTCTGAAGGGTAAAAACCCGCCTAACTGAGATGAGACATAGGGGGTTCTATAAAGAACTGTCTCTGAAGGCGGATGGGGGGGCTCGCAGTGAGGAGCGAAATCAGGGCTCCTGAAGATATGCCACTTCTCGAGGGTCTTCTAAGTCGGACTACGGGGAAAAGTTTTATAGGGCCGAATTAACGGGGAAGACATGCTATAATAAGGGGGGCCAGGAGGCGTAAAGGGTTCCTTGAGAGCGTTCAAGTTCCGCATATTAATAGTAGACCGCGGTTGATAGCAGGGACAGATCAAGAGGAGGAGAAGAAGACCAAAAGAAAAAGGGACTAAAGACTTCGTAGAGGCGTCGGACTCAACAAAAACAATAGGAGGAGGAAATAAAAAGAGGAGGAAAGATCAAAGGAGCTGAAGGGATCGGAGATGCCTCGGACATGCCTAAACAGAGGACTACTTTTGAATAGTTGAGAGGTACTAGAGAAAGGACAGAGACGTAAAAAGTTCTATACTTATTACTCTCAGAGGGGGGAGAACGGCAGACATTCGGAGAGGGGACCGTTTAGCTTCAAAATAGTGGGAAGAGAGAAACCTTGGTCGAAAGATTCAGTGAGGGGAGATTACCCCCTCTAAAGAAGGTCGCGACCTAGAAGGCTCGAGCAGAGAGCTGGGAGTCTGGAGGAGGACGCTGCATCATTTTCTGGGGGGAAGCAAAAATGCTTAAAGCCGCTACTACACCGATAACGAGAAGCGGCAAATAAGAGCAGAACTCAAATTGAAACCTAGAAAAGAGAGAAACGCGCTACCGGCGGTTCCTCGAGTCACTACATCAATATCTTCCAGAAAAATAGAGAAAAAGGACTATGGCACAAAAAGGAGGGAACGAATCGCCCACCTGCAAGGAAAGGATCTCCTGGGGCACTAAAGCAAAAAGATTACTGTTGGGACATATCATCTCTGTGTCAAAGACCAACACAATTCATAAGAGAAGCCTCACGACAGGTCGGGAAATGGGTACCAGTTTGAAACAGACACCCTAAGCAAGGGGGGAAGAGTCGACGGCCACGGGGAGAAAGAAATTATGTTTGACTCCCATGCATTCATGACCTCCTTTCAAACAAAGGGACAAAAGATAGACAAAGCGGGGTCCGGGAAATCTCGAGTGTCTCAAAGAGGGTTATCGCTGTTGCAAGAGACCGCAAAAGGAGGGAAAGCTTAGGTAAAAAAAAGGCTCTCGAACCGAAATCAGGAACGACAGCCAATTCTACGCGCGGACCTCATAAACACAGATGAAAGGCGCCACCTCGGGGGGGGAGGCACGTCCCTAAGGGGTCCCAAAAAATCGGTCTCAGGGTAGATACCGTCGATCTTTAACGCAGCAGAGGTCGGAAGCAAACAAGTGCTGGTCGACGCGGTAGGAGCCGATCTCCGGGGAAACAAGAGATGGTCAGGCTTCCGCAAATCTAAGTCTGGCAAGGACAGATCTCGGAGAATCGAAGAATACTGAAAGATCATGATCCCGCGGCCAAAGAGGAGAAAAGCTTAACAATGGTATTTAATAACCTGTGTCCCGCGGCAGGGTACTTCCTCAGTGCATCAACGAGAAGGGAGAGGACCATATCCATCTGGAGATCCCGACCTCGGTCAAGGAAAGACAGTTAAAACTTTTAGACGGGCGCATTACGAAAAATTGGGGCCAAAAGAGTTCTGGAAGAAAAGGAACCGAGCCATACAAAAGGGTGAAAAAGATCCACTAATCAGACTATTTTCCTTATCGAGGGGGGAGAAGGGTGAAAATGCGAAAGGAGTCTAACGTCACGCTCACGTGAAAGGATAAACGTGTAGAAGAAGGAGGTCGCGCAAGGCAGGAAAGGGGCAATGCGAATAGACAATAATACTTAGGTTAGGGAAGGAAGGACCGAGCAAGGCCAGGGACATAATATCATTCAAAGGGGAAAAATCCTCCAATCTATCGGCTCGCCGGGTGGGGTGACCGATAAAGGGGTCACGTCGAAAAGAAAATGACCTAAAAGGGGGAAAGGCGACCGTCGGGGATTGGCTAATGCTACGGTGGGGGGGCTCCAGCAGGGGTTATGAAAAGGTCGGAGAGTTTTTGAGGGTTGCACTCTGACCCTTCCAATGGTGTTGGTCCAATCCAAAGAAGATCTAGAGCGCCAAAGACGGAAATGACTTTCTTGCGAAGAGACCAAGCAGTCTTCACAAAATCGAAAAAATACCGCAATCAAGAAATACAACTGAAAGGACGCGAAAAGAAAACAAATCTGAGGGAAAATACACTGGAACTTGCCTGAAGCAAAAGTCACGGTCTTCCGGGTTTATAATGAAAGCGGAAAAACTAAACGGAGCTCCCAGGGAGCGGAAACTCAGCTGACAAGAAGACTTTTGCCGAAAAAGGGTGACGGCTTTTAAGGATCTCCGAGACCAAAGAAGGGGATCAGCCTTTGAGGTCGTACGACGAAGGGACTTTCCTCAAAGTAAGGAAAAAATAAGCCCGAAGTCGCTAAGCGACGAAATCTGGAAGTTCCAGTATCAGAAATAACCAAGAATGACAAAGGGTAAAAATCGAAGGGACGCTTCACAATGGGGCTCGGCACGGGGGGGGAGGAACTATGGGGAGATGAGAGAAGCAAGATACAAGCCTGAGAAATAAAATGGAAATCAAAAAGATAAAAGCCGAAGCAAAGGGGAGACTCCATAGGCCTACTTTTCTTATATATAAAAGACGAAAAACAACGTGAAGGAAGGGGGATCGCGGCAGCGAAAATTCGGCCAACTCAAGGGGCTTGTCACCGGATCGTGGGGAGCTGAATAAAAAAGGGGAAAAAAAAAAAAAGTCAAAAAACTGGCCGAGGGGGGATCCCCTTCGGGAGTAAGCAGAAGAATTGGAGCTATAGGAACCGCAGATGTGCCGGATCAACGGCAGAGGATGTTACTAGACGGAGGTCTTTTACCACTTGAGGGTCATGTGGAAGAAGACTTGGCCCGGGAAGAGATCAGCTTGCATGGCTCGGCCTTAGGGGAGGACGTGTTCACGTTCCAGACCTCTAGAGAAATTAGCTGAAGGAGAGGATTCTTGTAGGAAAGGGGGAGCGGGGACTCACCGGAACGGTCGCCGGCGGATTGCGAAGTATACGAAGGGAAAAATTTTGAGGGGATTCGCCAAGCGGTAAGCCTTACACCAAAAAAAAGACTTTAGGGCTGCGTGACAACACGGGTTAGGACGATCGTGCTGACGAACTAATGAGGCCTGGAAAAAGTGAGGGAGGGTCTATGGGGGGGGGTCTTGGATCTAAATTGAGCGTGGAGTAGACTAAGCCCGTCGGGGGAAACTGGAGCCGATTTTTAAAAAGCCGGGCGGTGGTTTCCATTTTAACAACCAGGGGTAAGGCGCGGAAAATACCCTCGCCAGCTTTATGAATTTTTCCCAAATAGAAAAGGACTGGTCACCCGTATGCAATCCCACGAAAGGGAAAGAGGAATACCGTGGCGGTGGTCAAGTCTAGGGTACTGCCGTCCGAGTCACCACCCGGGCTAAAAGGTAAATCGCGTGACCTTGGGTCCTTATCTGAGAGAACGAGCATCACTTCGGGTCGGGGCATCGAACTTAACGAAAGGCTGAGGTAATTCCCTCGCAAGGAAAGGTGCAGCGCGGATTAAGAGGTTAGATTCCACGTTCTAGTGATCGTGGGTAGACGCCCAGACAATTATCTGAACTGACAAAAGCTAGAAAAAAACGCAAGGGCGAACTAGAGCTTGAGGGCTCTTACGGGGATTAACCCGGTTGTGGGAAGGGAATCGGGAAGTCCTGCCGGCTACTCCAGGGGGGAAAGACTGTAAAAGCCCGCGAAAAAGAACTTTAATTGACCAGGAGGCTTCTCCTAAGATCCGGCATGAGAGAAGTGGAAAGAAACCTTTATATGGGGGAAAAAAAAAAAACGTTGTCCACGCCCACACGGGGGGGGAAGCCCGAGAAGGGACGAACGTCCGCAATGCCCCTTGAGCAGCCATGGGGAATAAGGGCTGGCGATGAGTGGTGAATAGGGGCCGGAGGGAGGGCGCCTTCTCGTAGGGATGGTCAATACTCTTCGGTTGTCCCTTCTGCCCTGGAAGCACCTATAACGCAGGATGGACTGCGAGCGGGAGTGCATGGGACCCTCGCAAAGAAAACTGGAATTATACAGGAAGCTGCTGAGAAAGATCGGGCAGGGGGCGAGCACCAAATTGATGTTGCCCCCTTATGTCAAAGGTCTTCAGGCCGGGGACATTTCTGAACTCTCTACTATCGAAGGGGAGGGGTCGCGCGCTTGAGTCGAGCGACACAGGCTGAATTCGCCGACGTACTTGGGCTGTCTCTTGGAAAAAGAATATGAACAGATGTAGGCAAGGCTGTATGGGGACTCCAGGTCGTCTCTTTATTTATAATTGGAAGGCAAAAAGGAACTTAGTCCCTGAGAAGAATTGAGCAACCTCTTAGAGGTGCTATGAACTCGAAAATTCGGAACTGGGGGGGTTGAGGACTGCGAAACAACCATTTTTTGGCGAATCATTGGGAGAGCTGGCTCGGCTGTTGGAGTGGGAACTTCGCGATGGCTGATCACCTGAGAGGGGGACTACTGGGGGGCAATTCGAGAGAAGAGGGACGAGTATCTCCTTTGGGAAAAGAAAAGCGGTGGCCTTGTAGGATTGGAAGAAACTGAAAAGACTCCGGCAGAGAGGGGCAGGAAAACCATTTTCGGAGAGCGTGGCAGCTCGTACTTGAAAGGGGTGCAGATGTAGTGAACTTGGGGGGGAGTTGGTAGTCGGCATGCCGAGCTGCACGAATTCTTCATCCGGAAGTCGACGCCATACTGTTTCTGAGGTCGACAAGCCTAGAAGTGTCAACGCGCAGTCCGTGAAGAGGAAAAAACGCTAGGATAGACGGAATTCGGGGAAGAGCCGGAGGAAAAAACTTGGAAATCTGGTGATAAACCGGTTAAAAAAAAAATCGCCGGGGGGAAACGAAGAATAGTAATCCTGTCATAGGCGGAAAAGAGGAAATTGAATTGAGAGAGTGAAGGGCTTAAGCCACGATGCAAATGACCGCGTGGGTGCATGATGCATAGAAGGAGAGGGCCCAATCCGCCTTTTGATGAGGAAAAGTCGTGAGAGATCGACTCAACCGATGGGGAATGAAGGGAGGATAGGAAAAGGGACGAGATCAAGGAGGAGGTCGGGGTCTTCTATCGCGGGAACAGGGGAAAACAAAGAAGACCACCGCTAGGTATCTAATTAACAGAACCGATCCAGGAGCCCTATTAAGGAAAAAGATATCATTATTAAAAAAGAATAACAAACCCACCCGTCTATTCTAGGGTAAAAAAAGGTGGAAAATCACCAAGTCACCAAAAGCGTGGGAGTCGGGAGAAGAAAAAAGGGGCGCTATTGAAAAAATTATCAGGCGTCAAAGATTTAAAGCCCCCCGTGAGGAAGCCAGATGACGCTAGAAGTCAATAAAAATGAGGGCGATACCCTGCAGCAGTTCTTATGGGGTCGGAGGAGGCCATCGGGTAAACAGAAAAAAGAAGGCGGCACCTACTAGCTTCAAAAAGGCAAGGAACAGAATCGCCAAGCTCGAGAAAAAGCTGTTCTCAGGAAGTTAGGAGGGAAACTAAAGCACATAGGGGACAAATCTACCGGGGCAAAGCGGGATACAACATCTAGGGGGAAGAAAAGAAATGAGGACTCATACGAGTCGTACTGGGATCAAGAGAGTCAACACCATCACAATTAATAAAGCCAATAGGAAACAGAAGGGCAAAGAAACTTTGCTCGTTCTAAAATTGCCACCAAAAACACAAAAAAACCCGTCATTCGTAGGTTCTAGGGTCCGCTTACGGAACTGATAGAATGTTAGGACCGCCCGAATAAAGTGTTGGAGTGCCATAAGTACTAAATAGAGGAGAGGGGAACGGGACATCTGAATACGGAAGTTCCAATGGTCTTCTGTCGTCTGGTGCAAGAAAACCATAAAGGTACTGAGAGAGATTGCAAAAAAAGGGGTCGGGAGAAAACATCCACTTCGATAAAGGCAGCGCGCATCACCCTCAAGGGCCTACCCTCGGTACGTCCAACGTTTCACTCCTCAAGATGAAGATGTTCGACACTTCGATCGGGGGAAAACCATCAGCGGCTTAGCGGACTTCTACTTAGGTTTCGACGATAAGGAGAGGCGGGCGAACCTCGAATTGCTTAGAGGGAACAAAAAATCTCTAGAACAACCGCTGGGCATACGGCGGGACCCACGACGCGAACCTATAATAAGAAGAAAAGATCCAAAGAGGAAGCCAGAGTATCTCGAACGGAAGTGACCAATGGGGCTTAAATACGCCCAGGGCCGGAGAGGGGGTCCCCTCAAGATCATCAGGGCGGGGCGGCAAAACGAGAGGATAAACCTCGGTCTTCCCGACCCCTGGTCCGGTAGAAAGAAGAGAAGCAATTTCAGTTCGGGGGGTCGCCGGGCGCAGTACCCATGAGAACAACCGGAGTTCTGCGACGGGCCCCCCGAAGCCAGATCAAAGAGGGTGCGAAGGGATCAAGGGAAAAGACTACCAGGAAAGATTTGACCTTTCGGCGGGAAGCATTGAAGGAAGACGAATTCCTAAAAAACGTCAAGAATAAGTACCGTGGACGAGGTATCGTCGTAAATGAGGGTTGCTTAGAGGAATAACAGAATAATTCAAGGTAATTCTAGGCAAACGACACTAGAAAGGCTCGTCTAGAATAATCACAAGGTTACCCCGAAAGGGGTTTCTCCCGGGTTTTAACTCAGGGGAGAACACGACGCACCAGACAGGGGGACCTAAACATCGGCGTTTTTTAAGTCCAGGCCTAACTTGGGGTATTAAATATGACTATAAAAGTGGGATCCCGGGCTGCAAGGGGGTTACGGGTTGCAATCGAACAATTCCGGGGGGTTGGAACGGGAAAAAAACAGCATCCCTTAGATGGGTGGAACTAGTCCAGATATACCTACTTACTGTCTATATACACTCAGAGACTCCCGAAATAAACCTAAAATAAAGAAGCACTGCATAATTCCAGCGAGCCGCACGATCTTGACTTCAAAGTGCACAAAAAGTCCCAGCAAAGACCTTAGTTCGTCTCTTTGCAAGGGGGTATTACCGTAGTGAAAAGGTGAGATCCAGGGAGAATAAAAGTCTACAGCCGGGACGAATGGAAGGAAAGGGGCGCTGTTAAACGGGGCTACTACGAATCGGCAGCCGGGGGGGCGTGCGTCTCCTAGGTGAAAAACACCTTTAACCACGAATGGACCTAATTGCCGCTCCCGAGCAAGAACGGTCGAAAACTAAGAAAAAGGGGGGCATATAGAGCCTATCACCTTACCAAAAATGGTAAGATCAGAATCTCTTAGGGCCGCGGCTAACGTAATGTGTGTAGGACTATCGCTTGAGCCCCACTTGGGATTCAAACGACAAGCAGGATCAACAAGTACAAAATGAAGATCACAACGATCAGTCATGGGACAAGCCACGGTGCGCCCGAGAAAAAAGGCGGCTCCAATCGATTCTAACCAGGGGATCTGCCAACTTATCTCAAACAAACGTGCGTGAGATATAGGATCGTCGTAGAAGGGCCAGGGGGGAGGAAGCAGGAGCACAGGCTGTTCGGCCTTATCGTGGTTAGCACTTCACCGATTCCGGGAGTGTCTCAACTGTGGAGCATCTCCTGGGGGGCAAGCTATGGTCCCGCCCAATCGTCCTTCTCCCACCGGGCTCAATCTGTACCCTTCGGGTCGGTTTAGGCGACGCGTAGCCTTTTCCGAGCTCTCTGAAAGAAAGGGAGCGCAGGTTGGTCGGCGTGTACTTTAAAATGTGTCGGAGCTAAAGGAATTGCTGCCGTCCTTATTACTTTGGGTGAGGTATCCTGACGGAGTCAAAATTGCCCCGGGAAAATTCGATTTCTCGATAGGACTGAGCCGGACATGGAGGAAAAATTGGCAGAACGGTAATTAAAATTCTCTCCCAGAGATGACGTGGCAGGGGGGGACGAGCACGTGGACGGGGGAGAAGCTAGGGCGGAAGCGTTATTAAAAGACTTCCGTGCTCGTGTTTGATGGGAAAAGGACAGATACTTGGCGACATGGTTGCGGGGAGAAGGCCCTCCCGGAAGAAGGGTCTGACTCGTTTTTCGAGAAAATAAAATCTAGGCGGCGTTTTTAGCCAAACCAGGGGGCCATTGCAACCAGAGCGCAAGCCGGGGAACACGATAGTCCTAAAGGAAGATCCTTGTCGGGAAACCCAAAAGTGGACAGTTCGGAAGAACCTTGGTGAGTTCCTTTTCGAGCAGTGAGGGTCTCACAGGGAGTTAACCCGAGAGCCCGAAGTATAACTGTCTGAAAAAGGGGGCCGGGATCTGAACGAAGTCAGGATAGTCGTCGAGGGGCCTTCACAGTCGAAAAAAAGGGATTCTTGGAACACGCCTAGGGAAATATCCTTAGGTCTCCTTGTTCTCCACGAAGAGCGCGGGATCTTCAATTGGGGGTAGCGCATAGTTTCATGAAAGCAGGGCTCCCTCACCAACACTCGCCTTGATTGACAGGATCTTCACCTGTTGGATAGGGGAAGGTCGGCCGGCGAACAAAGGATGTCTCCAGTCTTAAAGTTAGCAACGGCAACCCGAATGGGGGAACAATCGGGGCAGATAGACGGGGCCGGTCTGGTGGGAAAGACCTGAAAAACTGGTAAGTTACGAGAAAGGTTTCAACAAGGTTCAGAAATCCGATGAAGCGAACTTGCCGGTCCAAGTCTTGGACCAATGGGAAAATCCGTCTTGATAGCGATGCTGGCATGAGACTTGTCCGTGGCGATCGAGGTAGAAAAGTTCAGGTCAGTCTTCAGCTGGGGCCGG
>Ga0179593_1552652_pt1 | contig 34095 bp, 25 predicted proteins | sample CZODoug2_1_08_16_FD_185931 | JGI IMG/M metagenome (GOLD analysis project Ga0179593, IMG submission 185931) | Vadose zone soil fungal communities from Angelo Coast Range Reserve, California, USA - CZODoug2_1_08_16fungal (PacBio error correction) | ecosystem: Environmental > Terrestrial > Soil >...
AGCAAAAAAAAGGGGGAAAAAAAAATCGGGGGGGGGCCGGGTTTCACCTTAAGGTTCTCTCACTTCCGCAAAAACCTATCTAAAAGCCGATGGGTAACGTCTGCTTGGACAAAGAAGGAACGGAATCTGAAGGGGTCAAAAGGGGACAGGAAGAAATTTCAACGAAAACACACAACCGACGCGAAGAGAGGGGGAGACAGGAATTCAGCTTGTATCAATGTGTGTCTCACGGAAATTGCGCCGCTCTGCACAAACATTACGTTGGTGTCTGAGAGTCTTGAAGGATTAAAAGAAGGGGAGAGAAGGGGCCCTTTCCCAGGTCGCTCTGTCCGGCCCCTGGACAAGAACGGACTGAAGGGAACGAGGCAACAAAGGGAGGGTTTTTGGCCCGTAACCCGTGGGGGCCACTACCAGCTCTCTTCACCATCTAATACCTGGATACCCGATCGAGAAAGAATGTAGAGAGGTTCAAGAGGACTGAAAGGGAGAAGAAAGGGACTTCTTGCACGAGCTGCGCACCAGTTTTTCTAGAACAGCCTCACGATCGCAGGAAGGAATGCACATCTCCAAAGAAGGATGGGACGAGGGGTTAGGGGAAGCTGAAAAGGCAGAGATGGAAGGGACTTCGCGCGTATTGCGAGAAGCCGTCCTACCGGAAATGGCCGGAATGTGAAAGAACAAAAGGAAAGGGTGGCAAAGCTAACCGCCGGAAGTCGACGAGCCGTTCTGGAAAAGCACTGGGCGCTTGGAAAATCTCGAAAAGATTGAAAAAAGGAACGCTCAGTGTCGGGACCAGCGTCCGGAAGCCGCAAAACAAAGACCGAGTTCGGTGGAAAAAGCACGAGGAATAGCACCCATACCTCAGGGGACAGACCCACCGGTGCACAACACTCCACCTAAAGGGGGGAGTCTTCAAAGATAGAGCGGAGGAGGTCAAGGATCACAGGACCGAGAAGCACCACCAACCGCCTTTAATGATGCTTTTGGGCAAGCGGGAAGACCTAATGGATTGAGGAAGGGCGGGGGGGAAGCAATAGAAAATCCTCTAAGCGTGTTTGAATCTCCCCATCTTCTCTGGGGAAGGGTCGCAGGAAACGGCGAGGATGGGGTGATCGGGGGGGGCACGAGCAGCGGTTAGGCCCTTCCTATCCGTCGCTCTTGTTTAAGCATGAGGAAAAAAAGAGCCATATGGGGGGAAAAGAACAAAGACAGTACATGAGCTCGTCCACACATCACTGTTCTTGAAGAGGTTGGTCTGAAAAGGGACTAAAATAGCAAGTATCGAGAAAAGCAGGTAGCTATAGGGTATACTTTTCCCAAAGATATCTGACGGCAGAAGAAGGGAAGAACTTAAGTCGGTCGCGGTTTCTATCTCTTTTAAGGGTTTGTTTGGGGGGGTGGGGGCTGAGGTGTGGAACTATATTTTTCTCTCTCTTTGGCCTCTCGACTGCTCTTTGTACTAAAAAAGAAAAAAAAAAAACAGCAGCAGCAAAGGGGAGTGGGTATCTTCGGTAGGAGAGCGTTTCTTTCGCAAATAGGCCTTGTTTGTTCGGGTTTTGCGGGGAGCGTAAAGAAGGTTGGAAATATATGTACGACGAGGAGCTCGGAGCACCGCTTTTCGAGGATGGCAGGGGGGGGAAGGGCTCAAAAACCCGTCTTTCTCTTAATTGTTGACCCTATCTGGAAATTGACAGATTAAAGGCAAGATGGGGACTAATAAGCCTCTGGATAGCTTCCTCTCCAAATTCTAGGGGGGAGAGGGGGGGTTGCTGGCGCTCAAGGGGTTTGTGGCTCCTAAAAGTTATTTTCTTATCCTTCTCCAGCGAGCTGAAGTTTAGGAGAGAGGCTGCGTGCGAGCTTGGGAGTGGTTGTTCTCGACGGGGAGAAAAAAAAGGAAGGTGGGACGTGGGGGGGGTCGCCGTGGTTTCTGGCTCGAGATTGAGAGTTGCAAAACCAAAGGGTTTCTCCTGGTGTATGCTCTCATCAAGGTCTAATCCACTTATGGGGACCGCTGGGGGTTTGATCGGGGGAAAGAGGAGCGGGGGGAGATGATCTCTCAAAAAGATTATAGGATAAAGCTATAATTAGAACTCATGGCTTTCCACGGCAACTCGATCAACAAAACATTGGTTAAGGGGAGGAGGCAACGGCGAACAGAGCCCAACGGCAGTCAAGCAGAACTACTCTGCCTCCAATCCCCCAGCCCATGAACGGGCCTGACTCAAAAAGAATTCAAAGGAATAGGACTGCAGAAAAAACCGCTAATCCATGATCTCCATCTCCCTCGCTATCGAAACGGAAGAAAACACGGCATCGGGACTCTTCTAATTTACTCGAATACAAAAATCACAATCTCCAACCTCTAATTTAGCAGTATATATCACTTCTGCTTGGGGTCGAAGGCAACTCATTGGAGAAGAAGATACGCGCAACTCAACTCCCTTACTTTCGCAACAATTAATAACTCGCGGCGTCAACCGAGGACTTTCCCCAAACCCCGACACAGGCTTCTCCTTCTAATATGTTTGTGGAACATAGAGGTCTACGAAGACACGGCTGACCAAGCAAAGAAACAGCCCCAGAAAAAAAGGAAACCTTCCCAATAGCGCTGCTCTGCGTCCCCGCCCTACGATAACAAAAAACACCTAATGAAAAGCATGTTCCCCCTAGATCTCCGCGTACCGCGCCCTTCCCGACAAAAAAGAAAAAAGACAAAAGCAAAGCGATTACCGCGGATCTACGTGCCTCTAAAGGGGAAGGAAGGTGCTATTATCATGTCCAACCCTGAGCCCCCAAAACCGGAAAGAAGAGAAACTCCTGGTCGAGAGTCAAGGGTGCGTGAGGGAAAAGAGGGTCAAGCCCTCTTTCTGGGGCGTGACTAGTTCTCATGGCAGATGTATGGCGTTGACTCGAGAACGCAAGTCTGATAGGGTTCTACGGAGGATATCACGAAAGCTCTTCACCCTAGCTATCACTGCCCTCTATTATCCAGCCGGGCCCGCATCGGGGAGGGGAGGGTGCGGGGGGGGGGGGGGGAGAAGGAAAGGCTCGGAAGGGCTTAAAGTACCAAACCGTCACCTGAAAACCTAGACACCAGGGTGCGGTCGGCAGGAAGAACCGAAACTAAAGCGGGAGTAAATCTCTTCAGTTATTTCTTTACATAGAGGTCGAGAGGGTTTGACAGGACTTTGGGGTGGGTTGTACGATCACTGGGTGTTTGCAGCTTTCTTTTTTTGAGATCCTGGGAGTGTGCTGGTGCAAAAAGCTTGGGGCCTAGGGGGGAGACGGGGGATGCCCGGCATCTCACGCGAGGGTGAACTGCGGGAGTGCAAGGGCTAAAGTCCAGCAGCATGGTAAAACGTCCGATCTGATCCTTCCGCGCAGTCTGACAATCAAATAAAGGGTCGAGGGAGGATAACAGAGCAGAGGGGACCTTTGGAGCAAAGAGGTCTTAGTCGTCTCTCCATCAGGCGATGGAAGTCCAGGGAACGGAAAAAAAGGGTGCGTGGGGGAAAACCGCATATTCATCCGGACATCCTTACGCTTACGTAAGCTAAGAAGGAGGGGGAGCCAGATGAAAACGAATAGGCGGGCCGAAAACACTGGGCGCCAGCTTCTTCAGAGAAGGAGCCGTTCTTGCCGGACGCCGACGTCTCCAGGAAAGGCGCAAAACAGAAAGAGGATCGGTCAGGCTGACGCGTTCCTACTATGGGGTATTTGTCAAGGGGGAGTGGCAGAAGGACAGCAGCTAATAAGGGGTAAGGCAAGGCGGGACAAAAGCTTCTTTTTGAGTTGCTCTAGTAAGAACGCGGGGGGTCATTTCGGCAGCCGGGAGCGGGTCTCGTTCGTAGCGGTATCGCCAGGAAAGAGAAAAAACAAGGAAGAGGGTGGGGAAGAACGGCAATTTCCGTTGTGATTTCCTGGTCTGCCTTGAGGGGGTAAGAGTCCCCGGGGGGATAGCATCTTTGGGCACCTCTGACTGGTCGGTGGGAAGGTGTTTGTATTTACGTGAACTATACTTCTCCTACGGGTGCGGAGGTTCTACCAAGAAAAGGGATTTGGGTCCCATCCTAGCTCACAGAGTCTTTAATGGTGGTTCATGTGGGCAAAAGAGTGATGCGCCCCAAGTCTACTTTAACCGGCCCACGAGTTCGTCTGACTTCTAAGGAGGGGGTAGGGGACGAAGCTTCTCTAATGGTGTTCCCGTCCTGCCTTCAGATCTCCTCACAACAAAAGGATTAGTAAGGGATTGACTCTGGCCCAGATAGAGACTCGTGTCTGAAGATAATCCTTCACTAACTCAAGGGCTACCCGTACGTGCCGTGGCACTGTTTTTGCTCAGAATGGATTCACGCACTCACCTGGGGGCATCCAGAAGGGGGATTGGAGCTGCTGGGGAGTACTCCGAAAAGAGCAGAAAAGGCCCTTCTTAGCGCCGCATGAGAAGGGGACTGAAAAGAGAAGCAAAAGGGGGGACAGACAGCAGAGGTGGGGACCACCAGTTCTCCTTACACGGTCGCCACGGTGGGTGTAAGCCGGGGGGATAAGCACAACATTTGGTGGAAGCATCTGTGCCCCCACTGCGTTTGGAAATGGGCAATCGGGAGTCGACGAACCTATAACGGCAAAGTGAACCAGGCTCGCGCATGCGACGGCCCAGCTGAAAAGAAAACAAAAGGACCGGCCGGCAAACAAGAAAGCGGGTTGGGGGCCAGACCGTGCGCCAACGAGCTCGTCAAAAAATCACGGGAGAAAAAGGGACCCGAGAGATGTCTGCAAGGCGAAAGGAGTATCTACGGAAGGCTAGTCTTGCACTGAGCCAGTTGGTTCGACAACTCTCAAGAGAGAAGGACTGGAGGAAGGCAAGGGGCTCAGGGACTGGGAGGGGAGGGGGGAAGGCCCAATGAGACAAGCCTGAACTCCCCTTGACTGTTCACTCGTCTTATGGTCGGCAGACGGACTACGGGAATGCCACTTCAGGAGGAAGATTCTACAATCTAGGAATTGTGCTTCACTCAGGAGGGTAAAGCTTCCTTACTGAGACATAGCAGTTCGGGAGTCACTTCTGAACTTCGAGGGGTGGGGAAGAAGAGGTCACAGCTCTCATTTGGCTACTGGCCTGAAGATCAAAGCATAGGTCGTGATTAAACAACTACAGGGGTGCCCCCTTACGCATCAACCGGTAGTCGAAACCCCATACCGGGGGCACCCGGAGAAAGTACCTCAAGTGACTGTTTCTGACAGAGTAAAAGGCTCTAGGTCGGAGAATGCGTTCTCCATTCCAGAACGGGCCCTCTAGAGCCACCAACCTCTGGGTGGGGAAGGCGGTGGGTTGTGGAAAAGCCTCCTGAAGGGCGGAAGGGGGTGGATTTGGGAAAAGGGTCATCAAAACCTGTCTAGTAAAAACCGGTTGTGAAGACTCCACGCAATATGTCACGGGATATGCGTCGGAGAAAGGGGGAGGAAAAGGTAGCTCTATGAAGATCTTACTGGTCTCCTTAGGGGGGAACTTCGACCTCAATTGGTGTGGAATTGGTCTCCCGAAGGATTATTGAAAGGGGAGTCAATCCTCCAGACATCTCTTAGAAAGGGACACAACAGAAGAGGTCTGAGGATAAAAAAAAAAAAACCCATCATATACATCCTCCGCGACAGGGAGCTATAAAAGGTGGGAACCTAGGGACGAGCACGTCGATCCTCGTTGGGAAAAACATAGAGGGTAAAGTGATGTGGAAGGTGGAGGGAAAGGGGTTCGCAGAAGAACTATCTCTTGGCTGAGACTTGCTCGTGTGGGCCTACTGATAAAGTTACTAGGGGTGCTGGGGGTATAGCGGGAAAGGCGGAGGGAGCAGGGGGTGGAAGGGGCTGTTTTGTGCTGGGGTCTTCTTCTTGCTATCCGGGTCTTGTAAAAAAGAGCTAAAAGTGAGGAGAGAAGGGCTTTTTCTGTGTTCGGGGGGCATTCCTTGGTCTAGATTTCGGTTTGCAAGGATATCATCGGAACGAGTGACAGGGGGGGGGGGTGTAGGGGACCGGCGGGCGTATTTTCTGAAACGTAGAGTCCGGTTAACTCTCCGATGGAGGGGGGGATGGCAACTTTATCTCGAATCTCTTCAAAAATAGGTGTGTCTCGGGGGGAGGACTGAGGAGTAAAACCGAGCGAGGGTGGAGTGGACCCAGTGTCTAGTACATTCCCGAGTGTGGGGAAGGAGAGAGATAGAGGGTTTCAGCGCATATCCCTGATGGGGTTAGGACTTGGAAGTTCAGGAGTTAGGAATTTGCGGGCTGGCTTCACCGTAAGTTTGAAGGTGCTCATTTGGTACCCGGGGTGCCGCCGGGTGTAGAGAAAATTCTTGTAACCTGGAGAGATTGGTGAAATATAACTCTGTGTTTCTCTCTCAGGGTCCTGCATGTGCTCTGAGGGCTGATGAACGTGGAGTTGGAAGGGAGAGGCAAACGCATCGCAGAAGGCAGCTCGATCAAACCCAAAAAGGTTACCGACGTGTCTCGGGGACAAAGAGGGGGAAGAGACACAAGGAAAAAAATGGGGAGTTACACGTGTTTTGACAAAACGTACCGACGCTCGAGAAAGACCCGCCAAGGCGACCTCGAGGGGAATAATACGGGGCTCGAGGACCCAGAAATCTCCCGAGCTAGCTAACCGTAAAGAAAACCCCGCTGCGAGGAAAGAGAGAACCAAGGGGCACATCGACGATCACCAAAAAGGAGTGAATAAACTCAGAGGAGGTTGGGGGCATCGTAGGAGGGAAAGCCGGCGGTCTTATGCCCTTCGCAATGAGAGAAGGGTACCTTAAAGCCTGGGAACGACTAAAGAATAGGGGGGTGCGAAATAATTTGTTGTAGGGGATAAGGGAAGAATACTCTAAAGAATGTCCAACTCCACAAAAAGGGGACACAGCTTTGATAGAAGAGGCATAGTCTACAAATGTTTGTACCCCGAATCAAAAGACAGAAATGTAAAGTACGCCCCATCAAATTAGATCCAATATCTCCATCTCCTAATAAATAGACTATCCCCCCGGCTAAAAAAACCGCGTCCTGTGTGAGGGGAAGGGTCCAAAGATGAGGTATCCAAAAAAAAAATGCCTGGCCAGCCTCAACACGTCTTCCACAAGCCACCATCAACTTAATCATTGACAGGATTGAGTTTGGGGGTTCAGACGAAGGGGTTCGGGTTGCATATTTTGAATCCTATGATACCGTTGCTTGTCAAGTGTCGAGGAGGCAATTTGGTGCCTAGGACCGACCTAATCGGGACAAGATGCCGCATGTGATTCTGGCGTATTGACGCTAAGAAGATAGTTAAAGAGAAAAGGGGATGAATACATTGGGGAAAAAGATACGTCTACTAATAAGAAAGAAGGGAGAAGCTCTGAGAAAAAAACGCTATCAACCCTCGGTTAAATCACGGGAAGGGACGCATCGGCGACACGGTTTCTTTTTTTTTTCAAGGTGGGTGGGGGGTTAAATCCTTAAAAATGCTCTGTCTTCGTGTTGGGGCTGAAATGGCCCCCTCACCTGCCAACTCCATCCGATAACGGGCTTCGGATTCTTCGCGGGGGGCCGCCGGGTGTGGGAAGTGGGGAGGTAATTCTCTAAAGGCTATCGATAAGGGAAGAGCGACAATATCAGCCTGGTTGCGGGGGGGGTCCGCTACCGGGGGGTTCTGGAGGAAGGAGGGGGTTTGGGTGTGAGGAAGGAAGCAGGATTTTAATAACGCGTGGGATATGGAAGGGGAAAGGTTCTTCCCACTTCCATAGGGACGAAAGGCGAGTGTGTGGGAATCGTTGGTTGAGTTTGTTTTTGGGTGGTTTTCTCCTCCCAGTCCCCCATTGCAAAGTGAGAAAACTGCCTTCTGATCCTTCAGGGAGGACTCTCTGGGTAGGGCCTCTCAGGGGAACCTTCCGTTCCTAACATAGCTAATCTTCCTACACGGGGTTAGTTACATTAAGATGTCTTAAACTGGGGGGGTTCTGCCCCGACTTATTTTGGGGAAAGGAAAAAAAATTCATTCCTTCAAGGTGTCGTCCGGGAAGGGAGGCCTCCTACACACTCAGTCCGCGTACTTCTCTAAAAGACGGAGAGGGGCCGAAGAAGGCGAATCGTAGGTGGTTTCCTGAAATCCACTTTTTCTAATACCTTCACGAAGAGCGTGTTATAAAGGTGATGTGAGGGATGGGAAAGGAGAGAGAAATGGGGATATTAACCCGGAAGAGATCTGTTCTTCCGTCCGCTTGAAACTAGTGGTATTGGGGAGTTTACGGGAAAAAAAAAAAAAAATCTCATCTCGGGGAGGAGAGGGGAAGTTAAATCAAATGGAGTGTCTCATAAAGCCGGAAGGCGCGCGACCTTTGAGGTGAAGTGGAGGTCTAAGGGGGAGGAGCTGAAGGTGTGACGCGGGGTGATGGTATGAACAAATTTTGCTGAGCTTCTTTAAAAAAACCAGGGGAGAGGGTGCTGGGGAAAGGGGGAGAGTTTTGTTTGTTTGTATTTCCGGGTGTCGTCTACCTTGTAGGGAGAATTGGTTCACGAGAATGCTTGTACGCAGAATGTTGGGGGGGCAAGGACATACGGGAAAAGGAATTACTGTAGAGGTCCTACTGGGGGAATGTGGGGGGGTAGCATAAGATTCTTTTCATGTTCTCTTCCCATAAAACTACTTCTCGACCATTTAATATTAATTGGGGGGGTTTAGGTTTGTTGTTTGGTTGAACGAGACCTCTCTAATTGGAGTATTAGGCCCAGACCTTTGGGAACTGAACGCTAGGGGATGGGTAACAATAAATTAAAGGTTTTAAGTTGGGGTAACCTCCTTAATCTGATGATATAAACAACGAAAAAAAAGAGGATTAAAGGTGAGTTTTCCTTTATTGGCATGAAGGTTCAGGATATTCTCTTTTCGGGTATGAGATATTTCACTTCACTGAGTACTAGAAAAAGGATTTGGGGGGTGCCTTGTGGGGGGTTTATCCAATAAACAGAAGGGTATTATTGGGGAACAAAAAAGAAGATATACATCCTATTTTGAGATTCTCTTTTACTAGACGGAAGCCTACGGGGGAAAAAATAAAGAAAGTATAAAAGAGGGAAGCTGAAAAGTCCTTTTTCCAGTGCAACTACCACCACTGGACAAAAGGGGGACACTACCTAAGAGGGGTTAATGAAAGGATTTGGGAGTTTGAAAATTAAATATTGGGGGATTTCCGGGGGTAACGTGAGTTCACTTCAAAATGTGAAGCGGCACACCATTATTGTTTTTTCCGATGCTGGTCTGGTGATCCGTAAAGTCTTCGTTACTGTTGTGATTTGGATGTGGATTATCTAATTGAAGAGTGTTGTTTTTTTCTGTTCTGGGAGGAGCTTGGGGAATAAAAGTAGATTAAAATGTCTGTGTTGGTGCGTTTGTGGAGGATCAATTTTCAACCAAAGTGAGTTTCCTCGGCGATGCATGTACTCACTATCAATGAAGAATTGTGAGGTGGTCTGATGGGGGGGTTGGGTGTTTTGGGCCTGACCCTGGAAGACCCATCTCTTCTTCACCGAGGCCGGAAGAAGGGAGGGAAGGCCAGAGGAGGAGGAAAAAAGAGAGTCGGAGGGGGCTGAAATACTGAAAGTTTGTCACTATCGCTCAACTTTGGGTGAGGCAACAAGCCAATCTGCGGAGGGAGATAATCTTTCTAAGTAATGGGATAGAAATACGGGGTTCTTAAAAAGGAGTCCGGGGGGGGCCTCACCTCCTGCAAGGGATGAACGGGACTTTCACGCGGCGGGGGAAGGGTTTTTGTGGAGTTTTTCATGTCCTTAGTTGGGAGTCCTGTCCGCTGTAATTTTCAACGTTGAGGGTTTATTTTGGGTGTGATATGCTTGGTTTTGTTTGAAAGTGTTGATTTTTTCTGAAAAGTGGGCTTTTTGTGTGTGCTGCGCGTCGGCTCGTCAGGGTAGTCTAACGAGGTGAAGTGGAGTGATCACTTTGTTAATAAATCTTTTATTTGAAGGATTAGGAAGAGGGTCAAGATGTTGAAAAAACAAACCTCTCATGGTCTTCGCAGCTTTTCTCTGATACAGCAAAAATATCTCGCGGTTTTATTAAAGAAGACTTATGGTATTGACTCAATATTTTGTAAAGAATCTTATAACCCTTGTATCAAAAAGACGCAAAAAGGAAAACTTTAAGGGGTCTCTTCTTGCTTCACCGCGAATCGATTTAGGAGAAGAATCAGGCCGAAAAAGGGGGAAAAGAAAACAACCAACCTCTTAAGCGTTTTTCTGTTCGCGCCGAAAAGGACTAAGCATGGTCACCTTCGGGGATGTGGAAAGGGTTCAGGTGGGGGGGTCCAGGTCAGTGATACGATGCTGGAGCGCCTGGAAACTCGGTTTGAAGACTCCTCGATACCATCGGCTGGAGTGACTGATCTGGGATCAAGGTCGAAATGTTAAAGGATGGAAGTTCGTATTTTGGCACTTTTGGGGTGATCGTCTAGTGCTGATCTACGTGAACTCACTGAACTGTAAGAGGGGTAGGGTTAAAGTGGGAAGAAATATTTTGGTCCCGGACCCTATTAGGGGGGGAGACCATCCAATACATCACAGCATAGAAGAGACTACGGTTTTGGGCAATTTTTTGTTGGTGAGGGTGGTGGTGTTTGTTGGCTTGTCGGTCGGTGTTGTTGCTACTGGGGTAGGTAAGGTAAAAAAATAAACGTATGTTCTGTGAAAAGGGGGAGATATCGGTAATTTGAACATGCTGTGGGTGGGTGAAAAAAAACCTTTACTATCGGACCTGTTACCGGCGAAGGGGGGGGTCTCTCTTTGTACGGTGTTGGGTCTGGTTGTTGACCTTATCCGTATTAGTCTAGTAATTGAAAGAGTAGGGGGGAACATACGCTGTGTTTGGTTGGGTTAGGTTGTGTTGGGTGTTATGGGAAATAAAAAATGCGGGGATAGGGTTCACTTCGCTGGTCCTCTAGGGATTGAAAAAGAGGTGGACAGAGGCAATCAAAAGGAGTGGGTTTGGTGTGGGAAGCGAAGTTCTGTAGGGAGTGGCTTTCTTTGTAAGTGGGGGGGGGGGAAGGTCTTGGGGGCGGTGTTTCGTAGTTAAATTTGTTGTGGGGGTCGGTCGGTCGAGGTCTTCTAAAAAAGAACGCGGGTTGGATGTGGAATGTTGGGGTGCTGTGAAACGTTTTGGGAAGAGTCTTTTTTCAAGGAGAAAGAACCTGGCGGGGGAAGAGTGAAGGAAAGGGGTTTGGTTTATGGGATGTTTGTTTGGGGGTTTTCGGGGCCCGGGGAGCAGGGTTAGAGTTGCAGTGGGAATAAAAAGGCGTGGGTTATATAGTGGTCAGTTTTTTGGAAGTGGTTGTTGGTTCTTTTCATAATGGTCCTCCTCTTATAGGAAAGGCAGCGTTTTTATCTAGTTGGGTGATTGTTCTGGTTTTGTCACACATATGAGGGGGGGGTGTGTTAGTAGGTTGGTAGGGGGTCCTGACTGATGCCTCCTCTGTGGAGGGTTCTGGGTGGACAATCGTGGAGAGATCTTTTGGATAAGAGGGTTTTTTCTCGAGGGCGGAAGTACTGATGGGGGTTGTTTGCGTTAGGAGTAGCTCCGTTTAGGATTTCTTTAAAGGAATGGTCAATGTTGTGATAGTGCAGTGGGGGGAATGTCCTGGGGGGGGGTTGTGGATAAGGGGGTTTTTTTAGAGTGGGTATTGTCAGATTAAGCCACTTTGTGACCTCTGGATCGAGCGTCTAGGCTAGAGGTTCGAGCATCGAAAAAAACAACAAGGACAAGAAGAGTGCACTCAAAAGCTCTCAGGGAAGAATCTATCAACCCACATTGTTTACCCTAGTTTCAGGGCGCAAGTCGCGGAAGACCTTCGCCAACCCAGGGGAGTGCGAAGGAGCGAGAGCCATCACGAAAAGAAGGACGGAAAAAAAGTCACCTCTTCAAAAGAGCAAAGGGCTAGCCGCGATCCCACTCTCCCTCGCTCTATCTAACCGCAAGACCACCCAGCCGGACGAGGCATCTGAGGAGAGGAATCTGGGGTAACAACGGGAGAAAGGCAAGAAAAAACACACACACAAAAAAAACCAAACCTCTCGTTTCGAGCGGATAAAGGGGGAAGAGAGACTTCGTTTCTGACAGAAAGAACTCCTATTCAGGAAAAACTTAGAAAAGGGGGACACGAAAACAGTCTGGGAGAAGCGCTACGCGCGCGTCTTCGGGATACTCGGGCACCCAAGAGACCTACTTACCACAGAAAAGAAAAAAGAACTCGGATTGGCACGAGAAAGAGTATTAAAGAGGGGCTCGCCGAGGCACACCGCACCAACAAAGACCAACAACTGGCCAAGAGGAGGTACCGCGTAACCGCCAGGCGATCACCAAACTCAATTAATTTAAATTTTTTTTGTGATTTGTTGTCCACCTATCAATTTTATAATGCGTCGTACCCGAGCGGGCACCCGTTTCTCGCAGAAGGACTCAGTGGGTCCAACCTACCCAAGACTGAAATAGAAAGGAACGGTTTTTTTCTAAGTTGGGTTAAGCGGAGGTTAGGATGAACTCTGCTACGATAAACCGTTACGAGAGGGGGAAAATTTCTAGGGTTCATGGAAATTGTTTTTTGGCCTTTTGTTATGGTACGACATTTGGATAAGTTTGGTTTTCTCATTGTTTGTGGTGCGTCATAAGGGTGGCTGGCGTATGTTGTTTGGAATACGTCATCTGATATGTAATGTGGATTTAAGGAATTTGAAAACACAGGGAACACTGTGTGGTTGTTATTGGGAGATCACCGTGAGATAATGGTCTGAAAGCTCTGGTGATCGTGAATATAGTGGTTGTGTTTTTTTAACCTTAAGTGTCTGGAGTGTTCCCCTCTTTTAAATCGAACCTTTTGGTCCCGTAGATTGTGGTTGTAGTAGTGAACCCTTTTCGACTATTTTTGAAGTTTATGTGAGGGGAAAGAAGGTGTTACTGCAAACTTTTTCTTGTGAAAACAGCGAAACGAAATAGGGGAAGATTTTGCTCTTCTCTTGTGGTCTTACAACAGGCATTAAATAGGGGTTTTTTTCGGGATCGGGGGAAGGTTTCTTTACTGAAGATTCGAGAAAGCGATTGGAAGAACACAGAATATATTGTGTGAGGGTGGGGGGGGTAAGGGAGCCTTGTGGGTCTGTTAGGTTGGGGTCTGTGGGTCTAATGGGGGGGGGGGGGGGTTCGGGCGGGGTGCAGCCATACGGTGAAAAAAAGAAAGGGGGGGAGGATGGAGGGCGTTCTGCCACCAGAGCGAACTGCTCGTGTTGAAAACGTCTTTCCTTTGCCGAAAGCCCAGCAAAAATTTCAACGCCTCTGCGACCTAGCCGGGCCGCTCAGAGGTGTCCTCACCATGGCCGACTCTCTTGGTAGGACCCAGATAGGAAGAAAAAAGGAATGGATAAGAGTTCAAGTTGATGCCGTCCTTAAGAGAAGGATGCTTCCCCTCTTTCATCGGTTCCCTTGCATTCTCTGTTTTGTTCGTGGGAGGTTTGGAGGAATGATATTAGGAGTTTTTTGTGGGCTGTGTTTGGGAGGGAAGCTGAGTGTTTAGCCATAGGACCAGTCTTCTATCGTGAGGCTTTTGCCTACCACTTTTGATAAAGCGTGCACAGAAGGCTGAAAGCCTTAAAAGGGTTCGCGCCGGGGTGACTACTTCCCTTTTACCTCGTGGACATCTTACTTTCGCGGGAGACATTCGTCAACGCAGGTAATTCTGGTGGAGTACTGGGGATGAGAAACATCTCGGGAAAAAAAGAGGGATCATCTCGTCAAGGGATCTTGTGGGTATGCCTCCTATTGGTGACTCTACGGCTTTGAGGGCAAGGAAGGGTTAACAGGGGGGTGGCGAACTTTTTAACTTTCCGGAAAAAGAAGAAGACTCGTAGGGGTCTAACCTGGAGGCACAGCAAGTTGTGGGCGAATAGACAGCTCGTCCACCTACCTGGTCAAGGGGGGGTTTCTGGAAGGGGGGGGCGTAGAAGGAGTGGTGATCATAGAGGGTTGCGAAAGGTTTTTTCGCCTCTTGTGGTCAACGGCTTGACAAGAAGGGTTCAAAACTTTTTTCGTGCTGGGGGGGTCTTGCGGCTGGTAAAAGATCAAAGAGTGGGACGGAAGGGGGCTGGCCTACCTAAGATCCTTCTGTTCATCTCTAACGAAAACTTTAAAACAAAGAGGGGATCGTAAGAGACTTCGCCTATAAGGGGGATGGACTTTTCAACACTCCCTGTCAGGTGATTCGGTTTACTGTTTGTTTTGTGGTTTGTGCGTATTAGAAGGTTGCTTTGTTGGCCTTTTTGTTTCACACGAGATAAATGGAGGGAAAGGAGTCTGAATACGGAGGGAACAGGATGTGACGGGTTCTCGGTTTGGAACGTTCCCATCCCATCAGCGTTAATTGCTTGGGAGTTAAGTCACTTCATCTTGCCGTTGAAAATTCAATGGGGATTTGTGCTTGGTGTTTTTCAATTGTTTTATTTTCTTCGGTTTGCGCGTAGCGGAAGGTTCGCAACCTCCTTCACCTAGATGTCAATAAGGGCTACTGTCCGTGGGGGGGGTTATGCGGCGGCTGATTATACATCCAGGGCTTCCGGAGGTCTCAAACGGGTTCATATTTTTTGACATTTATGGTCTGAAAGAAGAGTTCAATGGTGGAGGCATGTTGAATAAGTTTAGTAGTGCTGACGTCCGTATAAAAAACACAGAGCTGGAGAAGGGGAACCGTCCGTTTGCGGGGGTTCTAACAGAATCCCATCAAAAAGATTTGTTTCGAGCGGGAGAGACCCCGGAGGGAGTTTACTCTTTTCAGCTTGGTGATGGGTTTTAGGAGAATGAATTCGAGCTTCCTGCCAGGGCCGTAACACTGGAGAGAGGATGGGGAAGGTGGAGCGGCGTGTTTTTTGATTAGTGTTGGGGGTGAACGGATGTATCGTTACCTTGGATTCGGAAAACGACATGACGCCGGTGGAGTTTTTCAGTCCAGGGGAAGTCGAACAATGTTGAATCACACCGAACTTAATACACCTATGCACAGGGGTAATGTCGAGGGAAAAAATGCTAAAAAAATTTAAAAAGTTTAAGTGAAGTTATGTTGCCGAGCTGTGCGAAAAACCATTGTTCGCAACATCCTCATGGGCTAGAAAGTACTTGCGGCACATCAGCCTCAACGAAAGAGCAAGTTGCGTGGTGTGGGAAATATCGCGGCCGCACCGAATAGCTTCATGGGGACTTTGGGGGAAGCAGTGCGGGCGAAGAAGGTCAGGAAAGGGACCGGGGGGGAAGGGGACCAGGGGTTCTAAAAGCGCCTTCTCCCTGGGATGACAGCGCCTCGAGAGGCGGGGGGTTGATTGGCTGCTCACTCTGAGCCTGGGCTTCTCTTATGGCACGAGAATAGAACCAAGTGCCTGGTTGTGATTGGGGGCAGTGGGCTGGCATCAATGTGAAAAGTAAGGACGACCTCTCTGGCGTTAGGTACACAGCGTTGCTTCACCCCTGCACTCACCAAGGTAGAGGGGAACCAAGAAAAACGGAACCCAAGACGTCACAAACAAAAGTTCTATGGGTCTCTGGAAAAAGGTCTCCAAAGAAGACAGCCTACTCGTCTAAGAAAAAAAGCCTCAAAAGTGCAAAAAATATAGCCACCAAAAAGAGGAAAAAAGAGTTTCGGTTGGGCTTATGACTAAGACGGAAGGTTGCATGTTCTGTGTACTTTCATCAAGACCGTCGAAAACGGTTGTTAAGCTCCAAAAAATCTTCTTCTGCAAAAAAGGGGGGATGATGCGGGGAATCGAGGAAGGGGAGAGGGGCGACGAGCGGGGGTATCTCCACGGACGAGCCAGGGGGCCGATGGGGGTAAAATTTATTCAGGAAAGGAGAACTATGATTCTGGGGGAATCAGAAAGCTTAAAAAGAAGCTTGAACTTAGGAAAAAAAGCACTTCAACAAATGGGGGCATAGCCATCTGGTGGTTTGTTCTCCGAGCCAGGGACTATCAGGAAGGACCTGCTATCCGTAAAAAAAAAAAACCGGTCGGGTAAGATCCTCGCGGGGGGAAATCGCTTTTCAGTTTGATTGGTCTTGGTGCTGGAGTAAAAGGGTGCCGAAGAGAGGCGTACACCTTAAAATTCTCGGTTCTCATCTAAAAGGATTTGATTCTAACAAGGAAGAGCGGGCTTCTGGACTCTTGACGTGTGGTCGGGCTTTTTTTTGTGGAGATTCTTTGCCAGAGCAAGTTTGGAGGGGGGGATTTTTTCTCTGTGGCCGGTTTAGGAGAGAACAGGGTGTTGGTTTCGTTGTCCGATTGACCGGTTTCCTAATACAAATTAACCAGGATTAATTTGTACGCCCTAGGAGTCTGGAGGAGCGGAGAGGTAACTGACGAATTGCGTTAGTGTTAAGACCTCTGGAAGGGGAGGAGATCAGAGAAAGAAGCTATATGAGTTGAAAAAACTGAAATTGTTGGTATGAACACATGCAGTGTTCGGCTAGGGGAACTTCCAGCGGAAAGCAGCGGAGGTACATTTGATTTAAAGGTTAGGATTTTAGTGTCGGGTTAGCGGTGGGGTATTTTTTTTTCGTAGGAGCGAGACCTACGGTTTGACTTTCGGTTTGTCAGTTCCAGATTTGTTTGGGGCCTGGCTGTCGAACTGAAGGGACGGCGGTACGTAGGCCTCACAGGAGGAGCTTCCCACATTGATAAACAAAAATTTGGGACCAGCAATGGGAGCCGCCGGGTGTCTAACCAGGCTTGAAACCACGCTTTGGTTTGATCGAGCAGTCCGCGGGAGCATTAGTGAGATAGATATAAGTTCAAAAAAAAGATATTAATTGTATTGTAGGGAGGTTAGCAGCCGCTGCGTTGGCTCAAGGGGATCAAACCTTTAGCGGGTTGTACCCCCGTTGGGTCGAAAAGTGATTCGCTAAATGAAAATCGTCTTCTCCAGAATATACTTTGATTGTGGGGCAGGTTGTGAAGGTCGACAGCAGCCCCGCCACGAAGCCGAAGCCAGAACTAGTAAGGTTCTCTACTTATAAACACCTAGAAATTAACAATCTAAAGTGGTGTGTTCTTTTTTGTTGAGAAGAACACCCTCTGGAACAGTCCTTCGTAACCAAGGAAAGTGAGGCTATAAAAAAAAGGATTTGGAGAGAAAAACCTCTCAGGTAGGGGATTTTTGGTGATAAAGGGATGTGCGGCGTATTATAGTGCATGCCCAACGCACTTCTTATTCGTGATCAAATCTGGGTTGGAGGGAAATAAGAACTCCGCAAAAATCGTTGATTTACAAGTAAGGGGCCCGGGGGATTTTAGTGATATGCGACATTGTTCACCTTGGAGGACCGCAACACCTAAACTGCTTTGGGGAGCTCCATGGGTAAGGGGCCTACTGTAGAGCATCTAGGAGGGCCCTCGGGTCCCGAAGCTTAAAGCATCCATACACGGCCCGAAAAAAATCAAGCTCAGAAAGTCCACACCACTCCGCCAACCCAAAACGGTGGAAACCGTTGCTTGGTGATGGGGATGTTCCACATGTCTTTGAAGTAAAGAAAAGAAGAGGACCAAGGGGTCGAGTAAAAATGCCGGGATGTAGGTCACAAAGGCCCCCATATGAAAAAGAGATGAGCCGCGAAGGATAGAGCCTCTACGTGAGGAGGAGAGATATAAGTCGAAAAGAGATTTCGAGTAGTCTATTGCATGTAAGTGGGGTGGGGACCGATTCTCCTACTCGGGTTGGGCATGACATAGTATCAGGGGAGGACTATGGTTTGAAATTTATGGTATTTAGATAATACATGGGTCAACCAGCGAGTCTCTGCATAGAGAGACGGTCCCGATCGGCTGAAGAGGAGAACTTTGATAGAGGGTTATCGAGGCGGACACTTGGTGCGGCCTCAAGATGGGGTAGGCTTCGTACAAGGGTATCGCTGGTTATGTTAAAAGTGGCAACCGCATAAGGTTGAACATCCGTAGATAACGGAGGCTGACGAAATCATTCCGCTGGGGTTGGAGATCTCTTTCCGGTGATCTGGTAGGAAGGGGGAATTCCTACTCCTCTATCTGGGGTACCCCTGGGAAGGGAAAGGGTTTTTTTCTTGGGGTAGGGGGTGTCTGGCGGAGTATAAAAGGGTGGTGCGGCTGGAAGAAATAGCTTTAATAAGAGAGTTCGGTGTGATTATGGATGTGATAAGTTTATGTCCAGGGGAAAAGAAAATGTTCTTACGGTTTGGGGGAGGTCGCTAAGTGGCGTTTTGGCCTTTGTGTTGGGGCAACGTCGCTTTCCCTCACGTGTGGTGGGGAGAAAACTCGTCTCCATAGATGCACGTAGTTTTTTGTTTGTTTGAATTCACGGCGGGTTATTCTCCTCTTGTTTTGAAACTCGTCGAACAGAAAAACGCGACTGGAAAAGGGAAAAAACAGGTTAGGGTAATGCGGTCGATATAACGTTCATTCCCTTTCAACGGCTTCTTTTTTAAACCTTGGAAGGGGGAGTCCTCAGAGGAAAACATCAGAAGAGGACTTCGCGAGAGGTTTGTTTGGAAAGTCAGGTGATGCGTAAAGCCACTTGTTGCGGATCGTTCACGACTCGTCACTGGGGAGAAACTTCCGTTCCTACAAAGCGGTCGCATAGAGGCGACATTCCAATTATCGTGTCAAACATGTGAAAGGATGTTATTTGGACGTGGGGTGGCCTGGACCATCCCGCGCGTGGGAAGATCGTGGTTATTACAGAAGGGTCACGCTCGGGAGGTAGGGAAGCCTTGCCGAAGTATCACTTTGAACTGGGGGGGACCGGCATCTATATCTGATCTCGTCGTAGTCCCGCTGCAAGGAAAGATATTAAGACTCCGGTGGGGGGGCTCAAGAAAACCCATGTCAAGGGGGAGGGGGCAGACGGTGTTAATGATAATTGTACGGGGTGCAAGCGGGGGTCACGTTCTTTTCTTTAGGTCAATGGGGAAGGGGTTGTCGTTTGTGGGTCAAAACGGGAATACCAGGAAGGGAGAGACTACTGGAATAGGATCAAGTGAAGTCTTCCAGCCAAGTAGACGCGAAACGGTAGAGTGAGTTTTTCCCTGAACGTGTCTCACCTCAGAAGGGGGGGAAAGAACGGGGACCGAGTGGCGTCTCGTCCGACAGCGCGAGAAATTTTTTAACCTCGCTGCCGAAAGAATCTCAACAAAACAAAGTGGGAAGGAGGATAGAAAGGGGGGGGGAGGGGGGACGCTGGTTACTTCGCTACTGCGAGTGGCTATAATCAGAACTTCACTGAAACACTTCCCCGAATTTGTGGGAAGCACCGTCGAAACTTCTGGGATAAGCTGTGCGACTTCGGGGACTTTACGTAGTGACTCGACTTGCTTTCGGGGGGGAGGACAGACAAGAAAACGCGCCTCCCGGAAAGGACCCAACCAGAGGACAATGCCCTAGATATTGGGTTGTTTAGTTGGTTTCTGGTGATTTTCGTTTATGTTGTTCTAGGGTCGTCGGCTACCTCCTAACACGACTCCTACCGAGGGGAAAAAAGTGCTACTTCTTACAGCTCTTGGCCAGTCAAAATCCAGGGGGTTTATGAAGTGCCCAGCGTTCCCGGGTCAAGTACGGGCCGATAGTGTGTGCGAAAGTGATCGATGCGCTGAGGGGTGGCAAACATTTCTATAACTGAATGTCACCCTGCGGGGAATAGGCAAGAAGGGGCCTCGCGGGGATTGAGCAAAAGACAGGCGGTGGATTTTTTCGCAAGTATCCAGGGCTCAAACGACCATCGGTAGTCCATCTGACGACCTTGAAAGGAGAACCATGGGGGGGGGTTAATCTTAAGTTGTTTAACACTGGTGTGCTCCTGTCTGCACGCGGAAGGGTCGATTTTGCTAAGTGTTCCGATCGGTGTTGATGGCCCCGATGGGTTAGGGAATTGAGAACAGTGATGGCAAGTAGGGGCAAAACTTGACTCACCATAATGGGGGGGTTCTTCTCGCTTCGCGTCGACGAACACCGATTCGGTTTAGACTAGGCCAGCGCCATTCCAAGTTACTGGAACTTCGCGGGAGGTAGGCTAATAAGGCAGAAAATTTCCGGGGGCCTGGAGTTGTGGGATACTAGGGAGGGGGTCTAAAAGAGTGGTCTTGTGGTGGTGGGGGGTGTTCGTTCACTTTTTGCGTTGGGAAAACCTGCTGACATTCGGATTCGGGCTTGTGAGACTGCACTGCTCGATTGTAGGAGAGGAAACGGCACTCTAAAGGCCAAAACGGAAAAGTTCTTACCGGTCACGGTGTATTGGAAAGTGCCACGGCCGACTGTCCAGAGAAACTTTTGCACGTTGGCCCGTAAACCTGTGGGGTAATAAAACAATGGGTCTTCAGAACCTTTCAGCGGACAAATTGCATTGTGTTTCGAAACGGCGTTTGTGTTTTTTTTCCTCTTTGTGGGTTTTTTCTCAAAGGTGTGGTCACGTAAAACTGGTTATGCAATGTCGTAGTAAGATCTCGAATGTGTTCGTTCGTGGGGGATAACTGCCCGAGCAGATCTCCCAACACTTGAGGGGTGTTAGGTCTTTGTCGGTGTAAGATGAACGACTGTGGTCTAGGCCGGTTGGGGTCCCGTGGAAGGAAGCCCCATCCGCGGAGCCCTTTTTGGAAAATCCCTAAGGGATGAGGTCACCTGGAAGTGTCGGTTAATGAGCTTGTATTATCATGTGCAAATCGGGTGAGTCGAAGGTCGGCGCGGTTTGTGATCGCGGCCGGCGAAAGGGGTGCGCTCTCAGGGTTCAAATGATTCGGGGCTTACCTCTTAGGCTTCACGAGTCAGCTCAAGAAGGAAAACTGCTCACATTTTGTATATGTTTTACTTGGTGACTGGTATAGTTGGAACTGCATAGAGGAGGTCGGCAACAAGGGGGAGGTTATTGGGGGGGGAAGTGCATATCCATATGTAATCTCGTAGGTCAAGGGGAGTTATCTTTATCATTGTTGAAGTCTCGTGTTTGTTTTGGTTTTAGTTTGTTTGGGTGGGGGGTGCTCCTCGTGAAAGTAGAGTCACTTCTATCCTCTCTGTTCATAAAGGAAGGGTGGTTATTTGTTGAGTGGGGGGGGGCTGAGAAAAGGGGAAGGGGGCCTTTTAGAAGCCGGCTCGGGCGACGATACAAGGTAAAAACGGGGAACCCTAGATCCAAACAACTTACGCGGGGTGTCGTTTTTTTTCGGAAAGTTTCGAGTGCGGGGACTCCAGTGGATTGTGTGGTTCTTGGGTGGTTTTGTGCGGTGACTTTCGGGCGAGTCAAGGGGGCGGGAGAGCAGGATGGGTTGCTCTACGATGATGTGGCGGCGGGGGGGGTAACGTGGTGTTTGGGTGTGTGTGGGCGGGGGGCCGTAGATGGGGTGTCGTGATATTTCGATATCCCTTATAATCTGGCGTGTAGACTTGTTTGGACGCCGTCGGTTGTGTTTGGTATAATTTCTGGAGTGTGCAAGGTACCTGTAATAGGCGAGTTTCACCTGGTTGTAGAAATGTTGCTTGGGGTCATTAATGTACCCTTCCTCTTATAGGATCCTACTGGTGTCAAAAGTGGTTTTGTTTAGTGGAGGTGGGTGGCTTGGGTTCTCTCCACTCTAAAAAGTTGTTGGTTGAGAAGAGTTGAATGTGGTGGGAATGGTCAAGTTTGTGCGGCCGTTTATCTCTCTCGGACGGGATATTGGTTTTGGTATTGTGTGTGGTGTTTCGCTTATTGTATTTTTCGTATACGTGGGGATGAGGAGTTTTTATCTCTTTTTTATGGATTTTGGTCATTTGGCGTCTCCGTTTTGGGGCGGGGTTATCTTTGCGTTGGGTTCTCGCGGCGTTAAATTTCGATGGGGGGGTTGTTTCAGTGGGAGTGTAGGGAGTTTGATTTAGCGTGGTGTTGTCTTATTATGGCTTTGGTCGAAGAAAACGTCTGGTTTGAACCTCTGGGGGGTAGGTACCTTTCGTTGGTGCATGGGGTGCTCCCTCAAACAATTATATGTAGTAAAAGAGAAATATAACTCAACCTGTATGAAGTTAAGAACTATCAAACCCATCGTTACACTCAGTGGAAAAGTGTACAGAAGAGGGTACGACACCTGTTAGACACTTCTCAAGGATACTCATGGTCTTGCTTCGGTAGAAAGGAAAGAAAGTGCCACGGAGGACGCATTAATCAGTCCTCGGCACGTTAAAATCCAAAAAAAAGAACCACAGAAAATCAAAATGAGCGGCCCTGGGCGAAGAGATTACTGGAAGTCTATCAAATGGAATAGTACGGCCAACACCTGACCGAGTTGTGATAGATTCAAAGTGATTTGTAGTAATAACCGTTTTACAGAGTAGGGGTAGCGGTTGCGAGTGAGGGATACCATTTACGGGATTACCTGACATGAGCGAGGAGTCTCGGAATTGGCAGGGGGGGCATAAATGAAGCTTCGTACTTTTCGTCAACCTTTATATTTTAAAAGACACCGACGGGGTCCTCAAAAAAGACCGGGGGTTGTGGAAGAGGTATAATTTTCTCTTCCCTGCTTTTTAAGGTCGTGCCAAATCACCTTGCTGAAAAGAGAAAGGGTCTCAGGGGGTATCAATAAATTCCATCCGAAGTGAGACGGCGGGGGGTTATCTTTACCGACCTCCGGACACCGACAGAAAGGAACTCTTCCTTTATTGAGCGAGGCCAAAAATATTAACTCGAAACGTGATACCGCGGCGACGCATTATCTCCTCCGCAGAAACACCATCAACTTAAGAAAAAGGAGAAACAAAAGTATTAGGGATGAGGGTTACTAAAACCGTCTACGAATTCGAACTGCTCTGGAGGCTTGAGTGGCCATTTTGTTTTCTGAGTCTGCAAGAACTAATTAAAGCACTCTTTTTCTGAGCGATTGCATTATTTGCAGGGAAGACTAATAGAAGTCATATACATGAACAAAAACACTTACGACAGGGACTTAAAGGGAGAAACACCTTCCCTCTCGGGTCTCCCTAGAGAATCACGGGGGCCCTCAGTCCAGAGGGAGATCGGACCACAGGTGACATCTGCTAATGGGAGCTTCACAATCGCGTCTTTTCGTGCAGTAAACAAAAAGAGGACACTACTCTCCTATAACCATGGCAGGCGGAGGCTGACAAAAGAAAGGGTGGTGTGAGCGGCCGTGATTTCTGGACGTCGCTGGGGGCTCGCTCGAGCGGTACGCCCTAATCGGTGGGGTGAGCAGACCAGTCAGGGTAAGCGGCGGGGGGTTGAAGGCTTTCTTTGTGACAGCAACGAACCGAGGGAAGGTGGGGGGTCGTTTCAAAAAACTTCCACAAAGAAACTTCTGTTGTTGAATTGAAGCTTTCATGTTTGCAAGTTTTTTGTTTTTGTCACTGTTTTCGCTGCCCATTGGAAAGGGGTATGTTTTGGTAAGAAGTAACTCAGTCCCTCGCAGTGCGTAGGAACGGCAATTCTACTTAAGAGAAGGCAATCAGACGGGAACATTATAAGCCGCGCTGTACAGATGCGGTAGTAACATCAGTCGGGAGGTTTCTTTCCTACTATTTCAACCTCTTCGCCGCATCATAAGAAGGCGGCCGTCCAGTTTTTGTAGTTCTCGGAGTGGATGGGGTTGGTTTAACTACATTTTGAAAGCCATTCCTCGTTGTTAGCATCAATCCTGGATTTGCCCATCGGGGGGAGTGTTGAGTCGTCGATCTTTATGGTGTTTCAAGGAAAAATGTTCCGGAAGAAAAGGGAGACACTCAACATACTCGCCTATATCGGGAAAACCCGGGGGCATAGGAGAGTTTCTCCATTGTCGGCCATCGTGTACAGAGTAAAGGGGGTTTCGTCCTGGTAAGGGACGAAAAACTAAATATAAGCGCGGTCATGACGTGGATTTGGGGTACGGGATAGATGTGTGCCTCTCGGGGCTTGTGCTGTGTTGCTGTAGTTTTGGGGTTGGGGAGGGACCGGGACGAAATAGAGACCATTTTGCAACAGGGCCGGCATACTATCTAGGTACTCAAGTCTGTAGAAGAATCTGGGAGCAGGGGAGGTGGGTCCCAATAGTAAGGAGGGGAAATGTCCTTTTTCTTGGGCCGAAGACTTGCGGTGAACAGGGCACCCGGGAGCCGGTGCTGCGTGGGTTGGAACGGATGAGGAGTGGGGGCTGTAATTGGTAAGGTGTGTGTGTTGTAACTTTGAAAACGAAAAAATGGAAAATGCGCGACGACGTAGAATCGTTCAGCGGAGGGAAAGCCTCCTTAGCCCCACGCTGAGAGCGGGGAGGTTTTGTGCGAAGTCACGAAAGGCCCCAAAGGGACAGGTGTGACCGGAAGCCCGCCCCGAGCTTGCCTGGTAACGGGGGGAACGGAAAAGTCCACTCAAAAAGGATTATTAAGAAGAGAAATATCATGGGCTGCTGCTTGACCCCGTATCTCTAAGCGGGATTCTATAATGAAAGCGAAGTTCGACGGATTTGCGCTACGGACTGAAATCACCTATATCCCCGGGTGGAGAGGCGCTGATGACCGACGAAGTCCAGAGCATAAAGGCGCGCGTAACGCCAGAAGAAAACCTCTTACAGGGGCGACTACATCATCGCGGTGAACCACCGCAAAAGAACGTTCAGCCTAGGGGGTGAGACATCCACTTCGAAGGGAAAAAAAAACACCATTCATTGGTGTACGAAGGGATTAGCCCAACCGGCAGTCAGTACATGGGGCGTGCACGGACGAATCGAGCTCGAAGGCCCTTTGCACCTTTTCGATGAGCTTCGCATAACGCCGAAGAGTGAATAGGAAGGATCCAAAGAAGAAAAGGGTTTTGGGGAGGTCGCAAAGAGAGGAGTCAACACGGACCGACCATGACCCTAGACGAGTCCTGGAATTTGCCGTCTCTAGAGGAAATGAGACGGCCTGCTTATCTACGAACGGAGAAAGGTCGTGAAGGATGGCGAGTGGTGAAAAAAAATCTCCGACTGGAAAAAGGCGGGAGCCACAAAAAAAAAAAAAAGAAACAAGCTTAATTTCTTTGGGACTAGCTCCGGAGAAAACCTCCTCCTCGCATTACGGGAAGCTTCACTCAGAGGATGGAGGATGGCCGCAGACCGAGGGAACGTGGGGGCCGCGAGATAAGCGAGGAGCCCGGGATCGCGTGCGCGGAAGTTATGAGGGAGACGAAGTTCTGAAACTTCTGTCCTGTTCTGGCTGCAACGGCAATAGAAAGTACACCCCTCTGAGTGTAGAAGATGGAGGCCTACGAACCGATAAGAGTTCTTCACCTGGCTGAACCAGCACAAGCTCAAAAAAGGGGGGCCACCCAACAAAAAGCTGACAGAACCCTTGAGAGGCACAAAAATACCTCCCTGGGGGGAATCGGGAATAAGCGGTGATCGGGATAACGCAATCAACGGCCCGCGCAGTCCACCAACCTCTTGAGTTGTTGATGTTGGTGCTCCTCCTACGAAGCGTTTTTATCTGTGGCGTCGGGGAAAGAGTGGTTAAACTGGAGCGACTCTGGGGCCCCATCGAGGCGGTCCCCTTTTCCTCCTATGAGAGGTGAGGGAGCGATTATCATCGAGGGCACAGTTATCGCGAGTGGACTTGGAAAAACATCAAGTGGGAAGGATGAAGGGTTGGCCAATGGGTATTAATGGACTCCTTTAGCTATTAAATCGAAAAAGACATCTCCTCGGGGGGAAAAAGGGAACACAAGAAAAATAACGAGGGCTGAGAGGGGGTCGGCATCCTCAGGGAACAAAAATGCCATAACTCTGAAGAAAAAAGTAGCTATAGGTAGACCGGGACAAGGAGGAAAAAATCCGCGCCGAAAAAAGCCCGTTTTCATCGCGGGAGTGGGATGGGTTTTTTTCTGCATGGGGATGAGGGGGGGGACCTCCGTCAGAGGGTGAGATCGTCTGGGAGTTTCTCGGGAAAAACTGAAAACGAAGTTGGGGGAAATCGTCCTGAAAGCAGGAGAGGGCGCAATCTGTTAAAGGGGTTGCGGGGGGCGGTTTGCGGTGCTTGTAAAAAAAGCATTGCTAAACTCGACAAGCACTCGGGTCGGGGGGTGGTCTGAGGTCTGTTTCCGAGGGGGCCGTCGAGCCGCGGAGATGAACGTGGGACCCTATTCTTGCGGAAGTTGCGTGAAAAAAGGTAGACTAGGGAGGTCGGCCTCCTATGGGGGGTCATAGAGCGGGACGCTTATTCTCCCTCGGAAGCGAGTTCTCGTAGGGAGTTTGGTAGGCGAAAAAGGTTTATAGGGAAGAGTGCATGGCGTCCGGTTGCAGGTTAGCGAGCGGAGGAGGGCATACATTTTTGAGGGTTTCTCGCGCTAGACCCGTAGAGAGTTGACGTGTCGTGAGGGGGGGAAAATAGGGGGTTGGAAATAAAGAGTCACGTAAGGGGACTCATTTTCGGAACCGGTGCGGGCGCGCGCTTTTCGAGCCACGGAGGTAACCCCCGCTGGTTGTATCTGGCAGCGTCGAGAGGCTCAGAAAAACACAACACGGAGGAGGAAAAGAGAGAGAGCGCAATCAAAAAAAGGCTCAGCCCAGGGAAGGAAGTGGAAGAAATTCGCGAATACTAAAGGAGACCAAAAAAGGTAACAAGGGAGCAACGTACCATACTCGTCCTAACAGACAAACACGCCACGGAAAAACTCCACTCAGACCGGAGAGAAAAGCTACCAAAAACTAGCCAAAGAAATAACAAGTTCCTACCTCGGACAAGTGAGAAAAACACTCTGTCTACGAGAAACAAACAGGACTTCTTTTGGAGAGACAGAAGATACATCTCAAACGGCGCGGTGGCGGTCGAGAAGAAAATTAGGTAGAAACAGGATCTCTAACTGTGGAAAATCCTCCCTAAGCGGAAATCGAGAAATGCGTCTTACGGATATCGGCACTCGCCGTCAAGAACACCAAAATGCAAAGTCGGGAGGTCTATCTCTTCGGCTGCGACACCTTTCTGCGACAAAAATCAGCACCAAGAAACCAGGGAAGAGACATCCAGGAACTCCTACTTACCAAAACCCCCTTCCTTGCTTGATCGCCACCGAGCGCAACGTACACAGCAGAAACTGCAAAGGAACGGAAAAGAAAAAATCAAAAGAAAACCGGGAAGAGAACGGGGAAGAGCCGTGTATATATCTTCCCCGAAGAAAAGAACCTAAAAAAAGAAAGAATACAGGGTGGCCTAGTCTAAAGCGGGGGACCTAGGGTTCCAGGAACTGTGTTCGTGGGGAGGTAGTTCTGAAAGATCGGAAGAAAAAAAGGAAGGGAAGAAAAGGGAACAGAAGACTTCTGCCGGGGAATCACCGTCACGCAGAGGTAAAAAAAGTGTGGTCACGTTAGCTGGGGAACCTCAGCAGTCGGGTTTGGTCTCACCTTGCAACCAGATGGGGTAGATGAAAACGTTCCGGAAGGGAGTATGGTGAATAAAAATCACCTTAAAGAAGACGCACATCCTATAAGATCTTAGGAGGCTTCGCTTACAACGAAAACATGCTAGATTCAATAAATTTCGGTGGGTTGTGGGGGGAAAGTACGACCTGAGGAGAGAGTCAGACGGCCCTCTATGGGGGACGACCCGAGATAAAAAATCACCGGGAGTGCGTGTTGTGAGCTCATGTGGGAGAAGAAGTGGGAGAATATCTGGGGGGAGAGAATGGGTGCATAACAAAAAGATGGAAAAGGAAGGGGGCGTCGAGAAATGACATCTTTACTAACTGCACAATGGTGAGTGCGGTCCAAGACCGCCACACCAGGAAGTGCGAATAAGGAAAAACAAGTCGCGAGCAATTGATAGAATGTGGCGGAAGTGTAAAGATCTAACTAACAGAAGGGGAACCAGACCAGACGATGGTCTCCTCCAGAAGAGGGGTGCAGTCCCGGGCATGCGCTGACGGCTTTGGAAGAAAAAAACGGTAGAGTAAATCTGAAACATGCCTAAGAGGAACTTCCGAGAAAAAGTTCGTTTTAACAGATTTGCCGCAGTATGCATCGTGAAGGGAAAGTAACAATGATAATCAAAAACAAGGTCATAATAAGTACAACAGGAGAATGGTTCGCAGAAGAAGATCTAAATGCCCTTGACTAGGTAGGCCTTTCGTTCCTCTTAAGACGATACGGTGATGCTTAAAGGGTAAGGATAAAATGGCATGAAGAAGGGGGGGATGGTCACCTGGCTACCGGCATCAAGGCCTGTTTCAAAGGTCAGGCAGCGAAGTCGATCGAAAAAGAAACCTGCAACAGTGGGGAAGGTTGCGGCTGAAGAGTCAATACAATTCCTTGTTCTGAATTAGCGTGATGAGGTGTTATCACCCCGGTGGCGATATACGTGGCGGCGGAAAATGGCTTTAAATGAAAAATCGAAAGGGGTTATGTTTGGGAGATAGTATGTTTGTTGGTAGGGGGGAGTGCCGTTGTTGGGTGTTTAATTTAGGGTTTTTTTTTTGGGCATCCTCTTTTTCATTTCCCCCCTTTGCTTGTTATACTTTTCTCCTACTCCGACCTACTAGTTTCCTCTTTTTCAGCCGTTTTCACCCATTATTCCCCCGTCCTTATCTCCCTCGGCCCCAAGTCTGGTCGTCGAAGTTATAGATCGTCCCGAGAGAGGGTCTCCCAAAAACCCTTTCCCTAAGTGGAAAGGGAGGAAAAAAAAAAAAAGCAAATTCGGTGGGGGAGTGGGGTCGTTGTAGGAAGACTGAGAGTCACACTCTCTTTGATTGGGCGGGGGTGGGGCTAGCCTTTGTGCCGCGTGTTAATGAGTAAGTTGCGCCGTGGGGGTGGGGAGTTGGGCTCAGCGAGGCGGATTTTGATGACTCCATAATGTGCGGACAGGTTTTATAGGAGTTCGGCGAGGAGAGAGAAGTGTATAATGGCTGAGAGGGGGTGGGGGTGAGGGGGTGAGGAGGTGATAGGAATCTTGCCGATAAAAACAGGGTGCCATGAGAAGTCCTGCACAACAACTCTGAGGATGAAATAGTAAAAGAGATAAAGAGTAGTAAATGGGCCCGGTGGAAGTAAAGAACCGTATTGGGCGGGTAGGCATTGTGTGAGGTGGGGGTAGTCTAATTAGGGGTGTGCGTGCACCTTATTGGCAGGTATTGTAAATACGGTTGAACGGGCAGAAGAATAGTGATGAGAATGGAGTCTTTTGGGACGTGGTAATTCGGATATATGTCGCTACGTCGGCACAACTCAACCTATCTCAAAGTGTTGTAGTATGCTAGGTGTGTAAGGGGGTTAGTTGTTGTGTTAGTTTTGATTTGTGAATGTTTGGATAGGTAAGAAGCGTCTGTCGCTACGCCCTGTGCTGTTTTAGCGAAGTTGGTAAGTGTTTAACTTGAAGGTTCTAAAAAATTGTGTTGGGTTTGTTTATTTGAGGTTCGTTGTTTTGAAATCATTTCTGATTTAGTGTTGGGTTTTTTGTGTGTTTATTCGTAATATAGGTGTGGGGTGGAGCTTAACCCTCGGACAGCGCCCGCCGCATCGGAGGGGAAAAAGAGACCTCTTGAAAATTTATCTGGCGAAGGTGGACCCGGGCTCAGAAGGAAATGCTTCCTCTCTCCCTAACATAAATGGAAGAGCTGGCGTATCCCCGGCCTCGTAGGTCTCGTTGCAGATTACTGAAGCTCGACTGAAAAACATGGGTCCTTAAAAGCGAAAAAAAGAAAGCAAAAGGAGTGATTGCAACCTGCCACCACGATCATTAAAACCGCGCTGGTTTTCTGCCCGGCCGGGGAAAACTACCAGAGTAAAAAACATTGAGTTTGGAAAAGATCGGGTGCGCGCCACAGCAGGGTGATGGATTTCGTCGTGGAAAAAATGAGACTTCCGGCGTAGCTACGAACGCTCGTCAGTGGAAAAAAGGGGGAAAAAAGAGACCTACTGGGCAGAGAAATAGGAGTAAAGAGGAAAGGGATGTTCGGATACGTGGAGGGACTCACCTCCGCGCGCCCCTGAAATGAATGGCTTCTGAAGCCCGCCGACCTCTGAAGGGGACCGACCCGGGGCCGGGAAGGGTTTCGACAAAAAGGAGGGCGGCGATGGGAGGGAAACTCGGAGGAGATGCCGGATCGGGAAGAAGTTTCTTACGCACGTCGCTGTTTTTACGCGGCAGGACCGTACGATACATTCACCACGGCCTAGTTCCAGTAACTTGGAAGAAAAGCCCCTGACCGAGTAAGGAAAAAGCACATGAACTTTATAATAAACCTCTTGGCAGGTAAGAGAAGGGGGACGTCACAACCTCCACTGGTTATCTGTTCTCGTTGAGGGCTTCCCAAGGAGCGGATTCGAAATAGAAATTGCGCCATAAGCGAAAATAGTTTTTGTGATCCAAAGAAATTATTTAATTTCTTTGAAGGGGGTGTGACCACAGATGAAGGGCAGACGAAGGTGGGGATCGGTGTTGGTGGTGTCAGTTTTCGGTTTGGGTAACTGTCACAAGTCCGTTGTTTTTAGACGCTTGTGATCCTTCTTTTGTTTATTGGCTAAACCAGAGTATTTGACTGCCGGTTCGCCTTGTTAGGAATGTGTGGGAGGAGTCTGATCATCGTGGTGGTTGATTATGAGGTCGTCTAGGGCGAAAACGAAAAAAGTGACTTGTAGAGAAACTTGGGGGGGAAAAGTGAAGGGAATTGTGGGAAGCGAATGAGGGGATAAGGTAGGACCATATCGCCAGACTAGTTGGGACACTCTTCACTCACATAACGTGGTGGCTGTGAAAGTTGCAGCATAATCGGGAAAACAAAATGGAATTATTTTATGATCCGTAAGAGTTTGCCGCTTGGGGAAAGAAAGGGGGTTTGGATGACACTTGTTTGTGCACATGCACCTATCTATGTGTAAATGTGATGCAGATTGGTGTTCCTCTTTCTACTAAGGAAATTCGTCTTTTGTCATAAGGGATTTTTCAGTTGTGGTGGGGGGGGAGGGTGTGTCGGGGTGAGTGGTGGGGGTTCTCCGGTAAGGAAAACGCTATGGGACGATGTTGTCGGGGATACTTTGGTCGGATCACTAATATTGGGACGTTTGGGTATTTTCTGTCTGGGATTGACGTAGGGAAGATGGAAGGATCTTGGGACTTGTGGGGAAAGGGGGTTTGGGAAAGGATGCATGCGGAGGCTCCGGTTGGGTTTTTTGGAAATACCGTCTCTGCGACGAGGCCTGAGGGTAGGGGAGTCCTCGGTGGAGGTGTTGCCGTCTGCGGTTCCGGGCTCTTAGTGTGGCGAAAAAGATCCCGTGGGGAGCCGCGGTGAGGGAATTGTTGAAAGGATCACGTTCTGTTTGGACAGGAATTAAGTACACTCCGAGGCCGTTGGCATGCAGACGACTAAAAAGGACTTGACAAGTAGGAGGGGGAAAAACAAGGGGTGTCGAAGAATGGCGTAGGTGTGTCGATGGACAAGTAAAGAGAAGGGTTTTCGGCTACCTGTTGCGGAGGCGAGGAAAGGGTAATAGAAGGAAGAGAGGGGGACTAAGGACGGAGGGTGAGGGGAAGTGAGGAACGGCGCCGAGACTGTCTACGCGCGCTTCCGTGAGAGAATTGGGGGGGAAAAAGGTGAAAAGTTGTGCAGTCGGGCTGTGTTGAGAATCCGGAAGAATGAGGGGACCACGATCGTTGATCGGATGCCGTCGGGCGGGAATTTCGATCTCTCTCCCCCACAAAAAGGAAATGGGGGATAAAAGGGGGAGGAAATAGGAGCCCGAAGATGGCAATTCAACCCCAGGCGGGGTTAAACGCTAACGGGGGAGCGTAAAAATGCGGAACGAAACTCGCCAACCCCGTTTCTACACTTTCTGACAACGACAGACTCGTCAAAAAAACGCAGAAAAGAAAAGGCCACTTGAATAAATCACGATCGCCGCGAGAGAAAAGAGAAAAGAGGAGCCGGGCCCGCCGCGGTCTAACCGCCCGAAAACGATCTTACAGAGGATGAAAAAAATTCACATAAGATAATTAACTTCGAGGGAAAAATCGAAAGAAGCCTCGATTTGCAGCAGGTGGAGAATCATCTTGCAGCAGTTCAGATGTGGCTGATGCTTACCTTACGCTACGGAAGACAACATGCGCCCCTCGGCTGAAACAATGAAAGCGAGGGGGGTCAAAGGGGAAGGGAAAGACAATAAAGGGGGAGAGTTGAGTAGAATCTTAATCTAAGTAGGTCTGTCTTCGAATTCCGGTCTCGCGAGATCAGAAAAGCCCTAAAGAACAAGAAAAACCTGAATGGTAACGATCACCCCACTCCACACTCTCTGCTTGGGTCCACCGATCAGTCTCACGGAAAAGCTCGCGACACCCTCACTGGGCGACGCACAGATAAAAAAAACTCCCACTCAAAAGAGGAACACCCGAAAGGGAATAGATATGGGATGAGAAGGAGATAGGTCGAGTATCGTTGTGGGAGGTTAACCCTGGGGCTACCTGCGCTCTTACTGATGGCTATAAGGGGCCATGGGGGGGCATAAATTCTGCCGTACTATGGTAGGTGTCCCGCCAAGAAGGTCGGTGTGGTCTTGTTAGTATATAATGATTCATGATGTTTGGAGGGTGGAGACGAAGAGAGAGGGTCATTAATAGTGTGATAAAACAAGCGGGAAGTTGAGACTTCCTTGAGGGGACTTAAAGGCGCCGCTAGAGACACTTTTTTTCCCAGATTATCCTCAGCAGGAAGGGGAATGAACACATGAAATTTCGTAGATGTGGGTGTGGTGGTCAGTCAATATAGAACACTCTTGTACCGGAGTTTCAGCTGAAGGGGCAACAACATACCATTGCAAAAGTCACGCCAATCGTCTTAAAGGAAAGGAGGGACCACTACTCCAGCAACCCAATCCATGTTTTTAGTATCTTTGGCCTTTTATATGTAGGTGTGGTCGACCGCAGGTTAGAGTGGTTCAATGGTCGGCTCCTCAGAAAAAGGTGGCCCCGATAGTGGGGGAAGTTTCCGAGTGTTTGTGACGCCACCTGAGATCCTAGGCACCGGGACGGGGTGTCGATACACAGGGGGAAATGTCTTTCTTCGGGGCAGCATCGACTTGAAGGATGAGGTCGTTTCGGCGTGCAGGGGGCGCGGCCAGGGGACGAACTGCGCGTGGGGGAAGAATTGCCGGGTAAAAATCAGAGGGAACTTGAAGGGCAGTCCAGAACGAGTGAAAACCAATCAACAGGACGCGATCGTCGACATCCAGAGGGACGACACGGGTAGAGGACTCTTTCAGAAAAGAGACGCTAAAAAAAGGAGCGTCTGGCGGAGGCGCCTTATTAAACACAGCCATGTCCGAAAGGAATAGATAATATCCTTCTGGCCAATATGTTAAAATGTCTGCGATCTTGAGGCGGGCCACACTGGGTGTACAATCTTAAAAAAAAAGTACTTAGAGAAAACTTCTACAGGTGGTGTGGGTGTTTGGTTTGGCCGAATATCGAAATTCCTGGTAACGATCGGTCTTCAGGGAGACTCGGAAGGTTGAGCTGAGAGAGGGACAGATACCAAAGAAAAGCTGTCATATCTTGTCGGACGGGACACGTCCGGTCGGCTTTTGGTTGCGCGGCGTTCTGGTGGAGTATCAGGTGATTCCCAGATTGGGAAAGAAGCGAACCTTTGACAATGCCGAAAGGGACGATCTCTAGAGAGGGGGAACGGTAACCTCTTGCACCAGAATAAGTGGCTCCGCCCGCCGGAAGAAAACACCCATGTCCTGTTCTGGCCAAAGTAGGGTAAGGGAGTGAGGATAAACAAAAGGGGATACCTTGTGTAAGAGAGTGCTGGTAACGACGGGGAGAGTTTATTTCCAATTTTCCTAGGGGTGGTAAACTCCCGGGAAAAGGGTGCTTGCGTAAATTTTTTGTCTTTCCGACAAAGGCTCCGGGGCCTCTAAATCAAAGGACGACAGAAACAATCGGTTGAAAGAGGGGTCGCGGTTTTGCCTACTAGCATATTCTACGGTGAATCGATCTGACCTGTAGGGTAGTTGCACAGGTGACGCCTGGTGTAGTTTCTCTGAAAGGTTGCGCGGGGGATCGTACTTTGTGGCAAAAGCCCTTGATGCCC
>Ga0179593_1694723_pt1 | contig 34075 bp, 34 predicted proteins | sample CZODoug2_1_08_16_FD_185931 | JGI IMG/M metagenome (GOLD analysis project Ga0179593, IMG submission 185931) | Vadose zone soil fungal communities from Angelo Coast Range Reserve, California, USA - CZODoug2_1_08_16fungal (PacBio error correction) | ecosystem: Environmental > Terrestrial > Soil >...
AAGCACGGAAGAAGGCGTGACTAGGTGGTACGGTGCGTCTCGCGACAGGGGGCTGGGGGCATTGGCACCGCCTGTAGAACCCAGGAAGAAGGAAAAAGCAAAATGCGGATAAAGGGGAAAAAAAGTAGAGGAAGCAAGAAGGACCTTTATCAACAGAAATTCGTGGGAAATATCATGGGCGTTGGTGTGTTTGGAAGGGAGGGAAAGTCAACTGATATCAAACGCCATGGAGAAAAATAAAAAAACAGGGAAAACTTCTATAGGGTGATGGGTACTGCCACGCGCGCCGTTGAGGGAACCAAAAAGAAAAACAAACTCGGCTGGATGGATTAACCCTGACAACGGATGCAGGGTGATCGGCGGAAAAGAAAAAGGGGGGTAAGAGGTGATGAAAAATTGTGGCGACCACAAGGGATCCTCCCTGCATCTTGCCAAACCAGAGGGAACTGGAGGGCTGTTTGTTGCGGGGGGGGAAAAATTGGTCCATGCGAAAGATGTTTGCTATAGGGGAAAAAAAGAAATCGCATAGGTGAAAAGAGATACGGTGGGAAGAGATGTCAGTGAAAAAGCGGAGCCAATTGTCGAGTGGGGGGGGGCACAGCCCTAGGGTCCTCATGAGGCCAACGTTAGGCCGTTTGTCGGGGCCGAGAATGCGAGGATTAGGCCGCAGACGCCGAGATGCAGGGAATCGCAGAAAAATTGTCTAAATGTCCTGTAAATGACACGCCCGACGAGATAGGGTGGAGTAAAAGGGGGGGGGAGCGGTGGGTATGTCTCGAAAAAGGAGAACGATGAAAGGGGTGCAGTAGGTGGAATGTCAGCACGGCAGCCTAGGGGAAAACGCCTAAGGGGGCGGAAAAACGAAGAAAAAACGAGGTGGGGAGGGGACAGTGAAAACACATTGAAGGTGGGTTCGGGAGGGAACTGTGCGTGGTATTGGGAAACACACGTCGCCCACCGTAAGGATACCGGAAGGAAGGGGCGGGGAGCTCAAGCCATAGGGACCAGGAAAACCGGACGCTGTATATTTAGATTTGACTGTGCAGTATTTAGAGGAAATAGAACACAGCCAGTTCTCCCACGGTACTTTGCACATAGGGGGGGGGGGGACAAAACCCTGAATATCGTTTCCCCTCCCCCAAAGATTAAAGGGTTCTAACAATTTGGTGTTGAAAGAAAAGCGGGGATAAGCTATCTCAACAAAAAGAGAAAAGAGTAGACGTAGACTGGTTGGAACCGTGTGGACAGCAAATGGGAATCAGGGGGAAATGCCAAGATCTGATTGGGGAAAAACTTAGAGTGAATGATTTCAAAGGACCGATGTCGCATGTGCTGCGACACTACAGGACCCCGTCCCCAACCGAGGCAGGGGTGGGGGCAGTAAAGTCCCAGAAAAGAAAATCATGGTCTCGGTGAAGGGGAGGGGAAGTCCTCAGAAGAAAAGTCCACATCACCCACAACAAACAAAGGGGAAAGTGTACCTTCCAGTCGCTGTGTTTTTGACGACCTAAAGGCTCGTGGAAAAGAGTGGGTGAGGACGGCCAGGAGCCATGTGGACCTTTGGGAAAGAATGAAAACTCGGAGACAGGGATCGAAAACTCCTCAAACGTGCGTACTCCAGCCCCGACGTGGGCCAGGGGCAGTTACATCTTAAAGGGGAAATTGATTGAAAAGAAAGGTAGTCGGGGCTAAATCCCATCCGGCATCAGGAGCCCGCAAAAAAAAAAAACCGACCTACCAGGTATACAGGAGACGTGGGAGACAAAAAAAGAAGGTACATGCCACTCTCCAAGGGACTGCTGGCATTCCAAACAGAAATCATCGGCCCCAGTCTAACAGAAAAAAAAGGAGGGGTCAAAAAGGGTGAGAAGATTCGAGACCGTTCCAAAAGAGGTTAACGGGAGCATCAAAGGGAACGAAGGAAAGACAAACAAAACCCCTCTTGTTAGTTTTCAAAGAGAGGGAAAGGCGGAAAAGTTTGCAAAGGGACCGGCTAACAAAATCTCTTTCCAACACACCGGAACTGTACACCCAACAAAACTCGGGGAAGGGAAAGGTGGGGGGGGGAAATGAAAAACCGGTTGTGGTAGCGGTGATCCCTAGATCCATGGGGCCTGAAAAAACTGAAAAAAGCGGTTGAAGGGATCCTGGGACCGGTGGGCGTTGAGGGAAAGGGCCTTGGAAAAAAGGGAACGAAAGATCCTTAAACGAAGGGAAAAGGAAAAAAGGCTGGGCGCTTAGGGTGGGAAGTCAAGGCACTGAGTGATTTAGAAAAATTGCCAAAGAGGGGAAATTCAGGGGTAGAGAAATTGGTAGGGGGGGGGGCAGTTATACAACCTTCTTGCGTCGCCAAGGGCTGATCACAAGCAAGGGTTGGGGGAGGAAAAGCAATAAAAAATGAAAAAAGGAGAGTGATGATGAATATTTGAGCCTTTGCATCGGAAACTGACACGTGGGAAGTCCAGGATCAAGAAAAAGTGCGGACACAAAAAAAAAAAAAAAAACCACACAAACCAAAAAATCGTAAAAAGGCGATCGAGAAACTAATACAGGGGAAGAACAAGAAGAAACGGGAGGCGGGCGCTATTGGTTATGGAGGGAAAAGAGTTAAGACCGAGAGGAGGGAGGAAAAGCACCAGGAAAAAGACACTCGACGAGAATGGAGGGGGACAACAAAGAAGTTACAAGCGCCTTTCGCTAACACTGTAACTTCCGGGCTAACAAAGACAAGAGGACAGCTACTCGGAAAAGGAGTGAGAGGAAGACTTATGAGCAAATTGTAAGGAAAGCCGTGTGATCCGTGTCTCGAAAAAGACAAGCAACAAACTAAAAATTTGTAGGAAGTTCCAAAAAGTTTCTCATGGAGAAGAGAGGGAAGAAGACAACCCGTTCCCCTAAAAAAAAAAAAAACCCCAGAAAAAAATTTCTGGGAAAGGAAGAACTAAAAAAAGAATCTGCTTAAAAAGCTCAAAGAAAGACTGAAAAGTCGTCCAAGAAATTAATGGTTAAAAAAAAAAAAAAAAAAAAAAGTTAATAACCAAGGAAAACATCACTGAAGGGGAGAACTGGAGTCGGCTCGGAGGGGGGGAGTCCTCTATTTGAAAAAAAAACATCCGATCGGGGTGAAATAAAAAAGAGGAACCGAAAAGTGCCTCTAAAAAAGCATAAATTATCCACAAATACCGAAAGACGCCAAGTTTGATTCCCGAATCCCAGGGGGAACGTAGGTTGTAAATCAGAGGAGGAAAATGGACGTAAATCGCGAAGGTCGAGATGGTACATGAAGGAGTCCGAAAAAATCAAAAGAGTAATGAGAAAACAGATCGGGAAAAAATCCGCAAATCAAAGTAAAAAAACACAAAAAAGAAGAAAACAGAAAACTTTTAGGCTTTCAAATAAGGTAAAGGGAAGGGAATGGAGAAAGATTACGGGGAGGATTGCGAAAGTAAGACAGTCCGAGGGGAAGGTAGCTGGGGGGGACTTGCCCACCTCAGAGAATTCGAGACAGCGGCGTGGGACAAAGAAAAGTGGATCGTGTTGGCGTCTGAAGTGAGTGGGGGAAAAGGGCCACTGGAAGAAAACGGAGGAACCGCAGATGGGTTTACGGGAATACAGGGGGAAAAAAATACCACCGAGGAAATCAAAAAGGGCGCGCCCTCGTCAAAAAAACTTGGTGGTTAACTTTCAAAAGGGGAGAGGGGGCTGAGGGGAGTGCAGGCAAACAGAGGGGAGAGGAAGCGGGCGTCCGAATAAGAGGAGGGGGGGACGTCGGAGAGGCAAGAGAGGAGGAGCGGCCATGACAGGAGAAAAGGGAAAATAACAAGGAGATCAATAAAGGGGGGGGGAAGAAGGGATATTTGCAGAGGAAGAGCAGATCAATTGCGATAAACAAAAAAAAACCGACCGGAGTAATCCGAGAAGAGAAAAAAGAAGATCAGATGGCGTTTTTGGCTGAGGTTGTGGAACGGCTCAAGATATTTGCGGTCAGAAAGAGGACGAGGGGACTTGATTGACCAGAGAAGCTGGCTTCGAGCAGGACGCAGCGGACTGGGAGACTCGGGGCCAAGCGTTTTCCGCATGGATTAAAGGAACGGGGGGGGCGGGAGGGGGGTCGGGAGAACACCATACGGCTTGTCTGAGGGTTAAAAGATGGGCAGAGAAGGGTGAATATCGAGATGCAGCCTGAGTAGGGAAAATTGGCGAAGCGCACTTCAAAGGCTGACGGACAAGCCTAAAAAAAGAACATAAGAGATGGTTTGGTAATGCGGCTTCGACTGCGTGAGAGGGAAGAGAGTTTGGGAAGGGGACCAGTCTAGAGGGGAGGTTCGATCAACCTCTCTGCCGAACGAGAGAATGTTAGCAAGACGAATTGGACACCACACCACATGCGGACAAACATTTGAGGGGGCAAGGAGAACGAAGCCTGAAAGAAATTGCGACGACGACGTGAAAGCAAACGTGAGAGCAGAACAAAAAAATGGGGGAGAAAGGGAGGGGAACCGCTTCTTTGCGTGCTTAAAGGGTCTGAGGGCTACAAAAAAGTTCGCGGGAAGAGAACATTGGGAGAAAAGCGAAATAAGATAGGGCCGCGCGTCTGCATGTCATTTGCGTTGCAAGCAGGTTGAGATTTCAAAGGGAAAAAAGCTTTTCCGCTTGAGGGGGGCGCTACGAGAACCGGAGAGGAAAAAAAGCCGGAGGGGGGGAACCGACATGGGGGAGAGTGCTCGCGCATGATTTACGCGGCTTGGTCAACGGGGATGTCTGAGAGAAGCTATCCGGCAAAAAAAACTAGAAGGAAAGGACACGAGAAGGGAAAGACGAAACCTCAAATAATTAGGCGATTTGCGAAGGGGGGAAGGGAAGAAAGGGGCGGGGGGGGATGATTTGGGGAGGGGAGAGAATCGAGCGAAAGGCGGTCAGAAAGGTAGGAAAAGGGGGGGGATTCAAAGCTCCGGTCTGATCCATCAATGTACCGATATTGAAAAACCCGGGGGAAAAAGATCGCAAGACTGAAGGAACGGACTCGGCAGAGGAAAGACACTGTATTAAGTCGCCAATGCAGGGAAAAAAACCATGAGAAAAAACACAGAAACTCCACAAGCGGAAGGAAATTTGTTCAAGCAACTTCGAACCGCTGGTATAGAAAAACGGAAGTCGAAGGGGTGTTGTCGTCTATCTTTTCTAGACTAGAAAAAACGAGGGGAGGAAGAAGAGACAAGGGCAAAGAGGCCGAATCGGGTATTTCCTCGGTCGCGCGCCATTTCTATCACAGCGGGCTAAGGGGGATTTGACAAAAGAAAAAAACAGGTTGGGAAGGGGGGACGTATTCCGTGGAATTGTCCGCTAAGGTGGTCGAAAAGCCGAAGAGCTGAGGAAGGGGGGAACTCAAAGAGCGGCTCTCTTTTGCGGATTGCGCGAAGTTGAGGACGGCCGGGACCGGGAGGAAAGAAATGGCCAGAAAAGGGGAAAATCAGTCTAGGGAAAAACCCGCATTAAATAGACGAATCAGGCGCGCGATACGAAAAAAAATATCACTAGGGATCATAAAGGGCGCTTTCATTATTTTTGTGGCTGAAGAAGGCGGCCGGAAGGATCGTGACGGAAATCATGTTTAATAAGGACAGGGGTTGTTCCGGCTAGATGCGGACGAGGAAAAGATTCGAGTTTGGCAGGCTAGAGGAATCGAGTCTCGAAAACATAATGGGTCGCAGCGGGGAAGTGTCACGAAAGCAGCGAAACAGGGTCAAGCAGGGGGAAATCGGGGGGAAGGATGGAACCGCTGGGTCAAAGAAACCGCCTAGATTACAATCCCGAATTTAGTCAAACGCATCCCATTCGGGAAAAAAAGTCAATACGCCAAAGGGAAACAAGTCGCCCCTAGAGGAAAAACATGACAACCCCGGCCGTGAAAATAACGTCGGAACGCGTACCGGGGTTTGGTAGGGCTGAAAGCGTGGGGAGGAGCATTACCGGCTGCAAAGGCATGAGAGTCGGTGTCAATTTAAACAACATGTTTTAACGCCGCACTGGATTCAGGGAGGAGACTCGAATGGGGGGAAGTAATGAGGGGTCCTTGCATAGAAGGAGGGGAGCGAATAAGCAAAGGGTTCAAGAAAACAAAGAAGAGGGTACTCTACCACGAACTCGCAACTAACTAGGAAATCCTAGAACTTTTAAGACGGGGAGCTAAGCCAGGCTCGGCATTCTGAGGAAGTAAAGGCACAAGACGAAAGATCCTAGGGGCAAGCGCAAATACATCAATTCCCTGGGGAAATAGAGAGAAAAAAAAAGACTATTTGAAAAAAACCGCACCACACGGATCAGGCAACAGGGGACGGGAAAAGATCTCAACTGTGGCCCCGAAGAATCAGAGAGCTCTGAGAGGAAGACGGATAATCAGTCGGGGAAAAAAGAAAGTCCATTAAGCTATCAGGATGATGACATAAAAGATGAGGGAGAACACATCCACCGTTCTCAAAAACCAATACAAGCGAGATGGTCTAACTAGCAAGGGTCCGCCCGATAAGAAGAGGGGTTTCAGAGAATTATCGGGGGAAAAGGAACTTCGAAAAGAGGTTGCTATTTCCTTCTGAATCTGTTGAAGACAGGGGGGGTATCAGTGGGGGTGGAAAAAGTTCAATAGGACAATTTAAAAAAAAGAAACTCCGAACTCAGGGGGAAAGGAAGCGCCGAATCTCGAAAAAGAATAGAGAGTGTCTCAAACAGGGGGGGAGAAAAAGAACCCTCTCAGGGGAAAAGGGAAAAACAATTGGTGTACGCGCAAATCGACTGGGTGATTGCGTTAAGGGCGAGGAACGCGTATCTTTAAAACATAAAAGGGGGGGGAATCGGAAGTCGTTCACTGAAAAAGGGATTCAGACAGACGCGAACAAAGATTGAACAAAGGCTCTTAGAATTTCAGATTGGTCAGGAAGACATTCTCTTAGGGGGACACAATTAACCTGAAAAAAGCGTCTGGCATGAAACGAACTAACCAAGATCCAACTCGGCCACTGGAGGGCCTCAACGGCATCGTGGAGAGGCCTCCTTGCGAGCCACGGAGGGAAGAAAGGGTTCGAAAGGGGAAGAGGGGGATGGTACTGAGACTTATGGAAAGTTTGGGTGGTGGGGGGGGCTTCTGAGTTTTGGAGGAACGAGAAACAGACGGTAAGGTCTAATGTCTCGAATCGTCAGTCAGTAAAGGAAGCGCAAATCCGGCCGGGAAGTGTCGAGAGGAGCTGGGGATTCAAGAGGCTTCGAAGTGGAAAAGGTTCTGGGGCGGTAATTGGTGGGGAATGTCGCATTTTTGGCGGGAAGGGAGAGGGATAAAAAAAGGGAAGAGGTAACCGCGAGAGGTCGGGTGTTGTCAATAAAAATAGCGGATCAAGCGAAGAGACATTTCTGGGGAAAGAAGAATTTGTGTCGAGACAGAAAAGAATTCTAGTCAGGGGGGGGGGGGTTTGTTTGGGTTGCACTTTTGGTCGGAGGGGAGCGCTGCGGGACAGGTGAAGGAAAAACTGGGTAAAGAAAGGCCTGGGGGGATGGGTGCTTGGGAAAAAAACCGGGGAGGAGGGAATGAGGGATATCGTTAGGTAACTGCCATTGCTGAAAAGAAAAGGGGGGGGGGGGGGGCGAAAGAACCCGAGGCTAAACTGCTCTGGAAAGAAAAAGTCGAAATGGGCGAGGTGACTATCCCATAGGGGTCAATGAGAATCGCAAAGTCATGTTCCTTAAAGGAGATCGCGTCGCGAGAGGGTTGAGTGAAGTAATAGGAAATGAAATGAGGGAAGGGGAATGGGCGCTGGAACGGTTGGGGGGATAACTCACGTGAAAAAGCCAAATACAAAAAGTAGGAAGGGATCTGGGAGAGAAAGAGGGGGAGATTCCTCGTGCGACTCAAAGACCCGAAAAGACGCACCACCTGCGAAGAATATGGGGAAAGGATTACAATTACTGAGAGGGTGAGGGAAAAGGTAGCAACAGTTGGAAAGGGCAAGATCATCGTAAAATGTGGTGGCTTACATTCACTTGAAAACATGGAGAGGAGAGAGCACAGGCAAGAGATAAATCTCCGCAAAGGAGCTTTGGAAACCTAGAGGGGAGGGTTAAGGATATAGAAAGAGAGGCGAAAAAACAGGGATAAAAAGAAGGATAACGACAGCAAAGAGGAATTTTGTGAAGGAGTCGCGCACATTGTGCGGCAGAATCAATCCAAGTAGGAAACCCAAAAGGCGGGGGCAGTGAAATCGTTGAAGGCCGCTCGAAGGGGGGAAGTGCCCGGAAAAATTAAGTGCAGAAGCCCACGTCCAGTTCAAAAATCGGGGGTTGTGTTCTTCCAAGGCAGCTCAAAAGGGGGGGCGTAGAAAAACGTGGGGAAAAAGTAAGTTGGCAGGTACAAGCCAACCGATGAGGTTGGGAAGATAATGAGGGTTGAAAGAGAAGGGTGAAAGGACAAAAACGACAGAAAAATCCTAAAAATTCAGAACGGTGCAAGAAGCCAAGCGTGGGGTGTGTCCCAAAAAAGGGGGGAGGGGAAAGTGAAAAGGTAGTTTGGGAAAGGCGGAAAAGCTGCGTGGGCACCGTCATGGGGAAGATGGGTTGTATGTTGGGAAAAAAAGACACTTTCGCGCCCTTTGGGGTTGAGGGGCGGGGGTCAGGAACTATAAGGCGAGTGGTTGGTTAGCAATGTAAACGAGTTCAAAAGGAGTTTAAGGGTCATTAGGTAAAGGAAAGCTAGCGTAGAAAGGACGGGTAGGGTGTATGGAGCTAGGTAGGGACGAGATGAATGGGCCGAAAGCATGGGGCACCACCTCGAACATTAAAAAGTGCTCAGGGGAAACTTCAAGAAAGAGGCAAACCCGAAGGGAAGGGAAAATGCGAGGAGTCGATAACCGATACTTAAGATGGGACAAAAGGTGGGAGTAGGGAAGGGACAAGGGAAATGAATCCATCGACCGAAGGGACGCCGAGTTCAGAGTAAATGGACAGGTGGGGGGAAGACGGGAAAAACACACCCTTGCGCTTGTGGGCGGTTCCAAAGGAAAGTCCCGTGGGGAATGGGGAAGTTCAAAAAACCCTTTCAAACACCGTAAGAATACCAGGGGTTTTCGGAAAAGGAAGGACCGGCACACCCAAGACAGCTTGGAGAAATATGATATGGGCGCTAAAAAGAGAGGTTGCCAAATAGGAAAAACCCGGTGGCGAATTTAAAAGTGAAAACATCAGAAGGGGTGAGAAATATGAGGGGGAATGCCGAAAGCCCCCTGATTAACGAGACATGGTGAGAAAATTGGGGGGTGAGACGGTCTTAGGAAAAGAGAAAAACAATCAACGGGAAAGAAAAGAATGTCAAGACGGGGAGGTCCCAACGGAATCAAAAATTGTGGAGGTAAGAGGGGAGTGATTGTCCACACCTTCTCTTGGATGAAAAAAAAAGTGAATAGCAGAGAGGGCAAAAAAACAGCGTAACCATCTCCTAGAATCGTAAGGGGGGTGGGGAAGGATATCGAGACACAAAAAAAAATGTATGTAGCGTTAGTTGCTGGGACTTGTGTGGTGGTTGTGGGGGTGGTCGTCCTCTGGCACCGTCCAAAGCAACCACGCAACCACACGCCGGAACACAACGCAATGGGGGTGTGGTTCAAGGAAGCGCACAAATCAAGGCGAGGCAAAGGATGCTCGGGACGGCACCTTCGGAGATGGGATTCAAATATGTGGAGGCTGAGGCAAACAGTGGTACAGAATGCTAGCAAAACCCTGAGTAAAAACAAAAAAGGATCGTTTCCAATTGGGACTCGTTCCGGGGAGGGACAGGAGGAATTGTAACTGCGGTGTTTCCTAAAAAGTCATGACGCGGGGGGGGGAAAGACCCCTTCAAAAAAGAAAGCCCTCGCGCCCACCACGCAAAACCGTCCTAAAGAATAAAAGAGAGCGTGGCGTATGACAACGGCACAGCGCGACACTCGACAATTGCTCTGGATGAAACACTAGCTGAGAAGGGGAAAGAAATCAAAATCCAAAGAGCAAAGGACGCGAAAGGGAGTGGCAATACTCACAACCAAGTTACAAAAAAGGAGAAGGGGGAAACCTTACTGGAAAAAGAAAAAATAAGTTACGCCTCCCTCAAGCGGGGAAACACCAGGCAGGAGTTGGAGGGGGGAGGGGTGCCGGTGTCTGTTGTCGACACAGGGCCCTTTTCCAAGACTACCTAAAAAAAAAAAAAAAAAAAAAAAACAGCAGAAATTGCCTGAACTGCAAAGTGGGATGAACATGCAGTGGCAACCGAGTTAAAAAAAGAAGGTTGTGGAGGGTGAATCCTAAAGATCACCTGGCCCGGAAGAAAACTGAAAAAAGCATAAGTTGGAAAGAAAAAATGTCCAGTATAAGCTTGAAAATGGACAGAACATTCCCACCGCGAAGCGGACCACCAGAATGAATAAACACTATAATAGAAAGCGTACTGGGTTGGATGCACAAAGGAAGTGATTGCGACCATAAAAGGGGATAGGTTAGTGCTTTAGTGGCCTAGATGGAGTGCTAAAGCTGGTGCGTCGCATCGAAAAGCTCTCGCCTGAAAAAGGGAGCATCTGGGATCATGGAAAGGTGATGATCGGCAGATTTCAGAAAAGGATCGATCACCTTTAAGCAAGGATCAAGCCAAAACATTGGAGGGGGGGGAATGAAAAAGGGGGGGCCGAAAATAGTGGAGGAAAAGCGGGTTCGAACCGCGCTCGAACTGTAGTGCGATGACCACAATAGACTATAAGTCGTGACTGGGGGTGGAGATAAAAAAACAGGAAGCGGTGTAGAGACTCCTCACGAGACACCGTCAACCATCTGTGGCTTGGAGAAAGTGATAGCAAAACAAGAATTAGCGCTCAGAAATGGAAAAGAAAAGGGAACCTATCCTCTTGAAAATCCTCCAAGATCTCGAACGAGCAAGTAGACTGATTCACCAGGGTCGAAATAATGAAGGGAAGGGGGAATTGTGACGAAATACCGTATAGAAATTTGGGAGAGAGCGACAATATATATGGGCTGACGTGCAAATCTTCTCTGGCCTTTAGATCGCCATAATTAAAAGCCGAAAAAAACCCCGGCCCCAAAGAAAAGACGTATGGATCCTTCGCATAAACGGAAAGCGCTACCGGCCCAACACGGTACAAAAAAATCGCGCCCAGACGTAATTTGGAGACAAAATGTGAATAAAAACTGGATTCACGGAGCGCGCGGCTTCGCCAGGGGCCAGAAGGACAATCCTAGGGAAACAGAGAAAGACAAAAACCCAAAAAACAAAAAAAAAAAAAAAAAAAAAACACAAAAAAGAAAAAAAAAGAAAAAAAAAAAAAAAAAAAAAAAAAAAACACAAAAACCACAAAAAAGTGGAGAGAGGTAAGACAAAAAAAAAACCGCGGAAAAAAATCTACAGAGGAAAAAAACAACAAGAAACCGGCCAAATAATTGGGCTCATTTGAAAACTTCCGAGGGGGGACAAAGGAATGACTCTGCTCGAACAAAGATTCAACGGCGCAGATGAAGTGATAAGAATCAAAACTTGGGCTGGACAAAGAGACGTTCCAAAAGCCGAAAAAAATCATAAAAAAAAAAACAAGAGTCCGCAGCTATCAAAGGTGCGTGCGTGGAAAGGGAAGTTCTACGGAATCAAGAAGGACTAACTACATAAGCCGAGGTCGAGCGGGAGAGGGGGTGAGTTAGGAAGACTTGGCAGCCGACGGCAGACGGAATTCGATGGCGGCACCGAAGCGGTCTGTAAACATCTTGAAGGCCGATAAGGGAAAGAGGAAGGAATCGGAGAGGCGGGGGGATCAACACTTGGGGATAATCTTAGTCCACGGAGATCTTTTTCAAGAAGTTCAAGGACCCAGAAGGGAAATAATGGAAAAAAAAAAGTTCAACTTGGGAGGTCCAACCCGCAGAGGCTGAGCGTTTGCGGCACAGCGATGTCGCCGTACACCTAGGCGGCGCAAGAAAGTTCGGATGAGCGGCCGGGGACTGTTTAGAAAAAAGTTAGGATCTGAAATAAAAAAGGGAAATCCAGCTGAGGGGACCGCGGAATAGCCACGGGAATTGCCGGAGGAGAGAAAAACTAACACTACACGCGGACAAAGAAAAACCCACACACAAAGTCCTAGGAGGGAGAGGCGATGGGCGGACGTGTGATGGGGGAAAGACGCCCTGATTTTGCAAGCATACGGAGAAAGGAAGCGTATAAAGGGGGGGTCCCTAAAAAGCTGAAAAGAATAAGACAGGCGGATCTCGGGGGCACGTTGAGTGATTTCCGCAAAATGCCTGAGGATGTGTGCTTCGGGGCAAAAAATCGCGAAAGCCGGCATTGCGAATTAAGGTGCTATTGCCGAAAATTCGCCGAGGGTACAGGGAACGGCAATGAGGGGGACGTTCAAAGGCGGGAGGGATCCGAAAAACAGTCCTAGAGGGAAGGATTTAGACTTCGCTGCGCCGGCTGGAGAGTCCTAGGTTGTCGGCACACCCGGGGGGGGGAAAACAGCTCGAGATTTCCGAGCAAAACTTCTCGAAAACAAGTAAAAGGACTAAAGCCGCCTAATAAAAAAGCGCGTGAAAACAAAGGTCTGCAATGGGACACGCTGCTCATTAGAGAGAGCGCAAAGGTTACACGCAGCCAAAAAGGTGTTATTAGCCGTCGAACGCTTTGTCTTTGAGGCGGTTCTCGGAGGGTCATTGTCGTCCACGGGCCTAAAGAAGACAAAAGAAAGGAATTCACTTAAATGTCGTAGGGGGAGGCCCGCAAGGGGGGGGGGGGTCATGCTTGAAAAAGAAAACCTGCTATTAAAGGGACTTGACCAGGCTGTCGGAAGCCGTCACCTTCTACGAGAGCTACGGAGGGAAACCAGGAGGAGGAAAAGATACACTGAAGGGCATTGCGACTCGCTGTAACGGTTCCCGATCCTGAAGAGCAAGCGCGGCCGGAACACAAAGGGAAGTTAGAAGAGGAGTCGACGAGACCTTCAAACTGAGAACCGCGAGATCCGCCCGATGAAAGGCGCTTTTCCCGCCGATTCCTAAGTTTATGAAGAGGTGCGAGGCGAAAGAAGGGGGCGCGCACGACTTAGTCGAGAAATGAAGATCTTGTCGACATCCCGGGTGAGGAAAAAAGCTCGCGGAAAAGAACCGGAAGATGGGGACAAAGGAAGGCCGTCAAGCCACCGTACGCAAATCTCCGAAGCGATCTCCTCAAGCGGCGGAGGCTTCAAGACAACTTGGAACTTCCTAAAGAGTTCCAAGGGGGAGGAGGTAAAAAAAAGGATGAACCAACACGAAGGGATAGCCGGAAATAGGGGTGGTCCAAGCAACACTCCCGCCAAAAAAAGTCCAAAGACAAGGGAAAAATAGCGCGCTTTAGGCGAGGGTTTCCGTTGTCGAAGGGGGTTTCTGAGAAAAACACACACAACGGGAGGGAAAAAGAGAGAATCTCGAAAAGATCGAAAAATCCGCTAAAGCCGAAAAGATAGGGCACGAGGGGGAGCGCCATTTCGCACCCATCTTGCGGTTTGCTTTACACTGAATTGAAGATTCGGAATGGGGGAAAAAAAGAATCATGCTTGAGGGTGGAAAATCCCCTGCATGGGGGAAACGGGGAATTTAAGTCCTCCGCTTAGGGAGGAGGCTTTTTCAGGGGAGAAATTTGGAATCAATGGAAAGGATTGCTGAGGGACGAGCGCTCGTGAAGCACCCTTATTTAGGACAGAATTGGGACATGGCTCTGTCGGGCGCTAGTCGACAACCGCTGTATCCCAGAAATTCTCAGGGAAAAGAGGGGGTACAAGAGGGGTTTGGGGAGAAACGAGACGACAAGGTCTCTTCGGGAATCGGGTAATCAAGAAAGGGAGCCTCTCTAGGGGATCGCGACAACTTACGCGTGTGTCAGTGAAGGACAGAAGCAAGTTACCGTCAAGAAGGATACGGAGGAAAGTTTCAAGCTCGAAACGCATCGGGACCTCCTGGTAAAGCAGGAGACTCACCCTGGCAACAGAGGGGACAGCCGACGGAAGGAATGGAATCCGGACAAAGGGGGGAACGTTCATGAAAACGCAGAGGTCGGGGGTGGGAAAACCCGTGTCTCGCCTGCTGACATTCCGAAAAAAAAGCGGGGGTCGGGATAAAAAAAGGTGGGCTGGCGCGGGTGTGGAGTGAAGCATTAAGTGTCGCTTCGCGGACTTCAGCAGTCGGCTGGGTCGGCAAAAAGGGGACGAAGGAGAGGAAGGGGGAGGGGTGGTTACGGGCGCGACGGGCAAGAGAAGGGTGAGCCCGACTGGGGAGGTGAAGAACCTAAGAAAAGAAGGCGAAGAGGGCAAGGAATCGTACTGTGAACTGGAAATCGTAGAAAGAGGGGGCGGAACCGAGGCGGGCTAGCGGGTCGAAGTTCGTAGAATGGCCAACCTCCTCGGCGAAACGATATGCAAGAAAAAAAAAAAAAGGACATGCGGGAAAAAAAGCAATCAAAGGGGGGGAGAAACGAGGGCACACAAATCGCGCCCAGGTCCTACTAAAGGATCTTCTCAACCGATATAATCAGGGGAGGGGAAAAAATCCTGCAATCATGGGAAAAAGAAAGGGCCAGAGAAGCGCAGTCTCGTATGGGCATGGGACACGAAAAAGGGGGGGCAATAGCAACATCTGCCATGCATGGTTTCGTAGAGGATGCCACCTGAGGTAGGGTTTTAGATCTAGACGCTCACAGACTTCTTGCGCCCCAATTCGAATCGTTCTATTCAAAAAGGCTGATTAACGGGTCTGGGATAGGGGAAAAGGAAAGGAGAGCATAGGCCGTCCTCTTCAAGAACTCTTGAAGACGCTACCGAACACGATGACACGACGCAATCGTGGACGGAGATGAAACTGCTGGGGGAGGGGGGAGCCCTACTCGAAAACAAGGGGGAGAGATTCCGCGAAGAGACTTGGGGTTCTCGTCAGGGCGGGGCCTCAAAAGACGCGTAAGTAAAATATCTGGGTTCCCTACAGATTAAGAAGAAGACGCAAGGGGACTAACGGAGCCTAGGAATCCGTGTTCAAGATTTTAAAAAGAAAGCCCGCTTCCGAGATTCGACATCGAAATGCAAGTCGCTTCATAAAGAAAAAAACGAAGGCGACCTCTGCCCAATGGCGCAATACAGGAAGGGGCTCTTGAAACTGGGCAACCGACGTTTTCGACCACGCACAGTGGTGATTAGCTGCTACGTCAGGGCGTGTTGTTCGATTTTGCCGTCTTTTGGAAAGCTCGGGGGGGAAAAAAAAAGCAATTGGAGAAAGGGATTAAACAGATCGTCCTATCCTTAATGGACAGATACTGTTCAGCATCTTGTGCGAGAAACATGGAGGAAGGGGGGATTAGGGGAAAAAAAATTGGCGCACCGTGGGCCTGGGGGGATGGGTGGAGTAATTGTGTGTTCGCGGGGGGGGTCGAGGGGGGGGGATCGAAATCAAAAAAAAAGGGGTTTTGTCAATTGGGGCAAACTCTCTATACCTCCGGGAGGAAAAAATTCCTCCCGTAGGGGGGGGGGGTTGAGGAGACATTTCGGAGAAAAAGTAATTCTGGGAGGATTTCGCTGTCATGGGGGGGGGTGGCGTGACTTTAGCTGGCGCCTTCTGGTAGGCGAAGGATATTTTTCTAATTAAGGGGGGGGGGGATTTTGCGGAAGTGGGATGGAATTATGCGGAAGGATTGATCAGAAAATTGCCGAAGAAATGGGGGGCGCCACGAAAGCCATATGACGCTCGAGACAGCGAAAAAACGGTTTTAGGGGGTTGCTTGAGCGAAAGCGAGACGTTCATTAGGAAAGAAGAGTTCCAAAAGGGGGGGGCGTCGCGAGCTTGTGAGTTCTTGAAGAGGATAGATGAGCCTGTAAGAGAAGGAGATAGTCGCTTGAACTGTTTTAGGTGGGGAAGGTCGCCCAAAAAGAGCGGAGGGGGGGGGGGGGGGGTGTGAAATCGTGAGGAGACGTTCAACTCGTAGAGTGATGAAATCAAGTGCTCCACTGACTAAAATGCGATTATATCGATTGGGGGGGGGGGGTCGGGGCCTTCCCAAGGAGAAAAGAGGAGCGCAACAAAAGTTGGGGGGGCGAAAGGGGGGTTCAGGGGATACAACTGTGTGTTGGCAGGGAGAATTGCAGGGGGGAAAAAAACAGGTCCGGACTGATCGAGCACTCATAAGTTCTCCTCATCAGGCGGACTAGAAGAGGGGGGGGAGTTGGGGAGGGGAAAGTTCGCGGTCGATAGAAACGCACCATCCCGGAAATAAATCAGAACCTACAGCATCCAAACACCATGCTTTTTCATACTTGCAAGGGGGAGGAGAAAAAAAATCCAAGTAAAGGAGACACGACTAACGGGCAGCGGGCGTTGAAGAACTTCGATGGTGGGGGGGGGGAATTCCCTTCTAATTTAGGTCTAGACGCCACATTTCTCCACGGTTGAAAAGGAAAAGGAACTAGGGTGAGGGGGCCCAAGCCAAAAAAAGGGTGCATCGTGGGAACCGCATACACAACTGTGGTGGAATTGAGGTATGTAACCCTGAAAACCGGGGAGGGAAGTGAGAAGGATGGAAGAGAAGGGGAAGGGTCACATGGGCCTGTGGCGACCCGAACAGAACGCTCCCCTTATCATTGCCCCAAAGAAAAATTCTTGGGGGGGGAAAAGAAGGCTGTGGTTGGAGTGAACAGTACCATGAGTTTGCACCGAGGCGAAGATGTATTTCGAACGTTGGGTTTAGTTGGGCCTGTTCGCATTTGGGGATGGGATAAACGATGTCAGGACGAGGGAAAAAGAGAGTCTTGGGGAGACAGGCCATTGTCGAGGTTGGGAACACGGTCCTGGGGGAAAAAGTTTGTCCCGGGAAAAGGAGTCCAGAAAATAGCGAGGCCGGCGGGGGGCGCAGGGACCGATATGCCGGTAGGTAGCCGCCGAAACGCCGCCGGAACGTGCAGGGTTTAACCATTGTACATGAATAAGGGCATCCTTCAGGGAACAGGGACCAAGAAAAAAGAACGGGGAGGGATGCCATTGTTTTTCAGAGTGAACGAGAAAGGGGGGGGGGTCCTGGATACGGGGGAAAAGGAAAGTTTAGGCACAATGGCACACGCAGCCACATATTTGGAGCGAGGTCCGGTTAAACACGAGGAGGCACCAAAAAATGGGGATGAAAACGTGCCAAAAAAATTGAGAGGGTGGTCGGTTCCAAGGGACATTGAAATGGTGTTGGGTTATTGTGAAACTTCGAAAGGGAAAGAAATCCGCCAGAAATAATGATTTGGCGATACTCCCTTTGAACTTGGACCTTCAAACAAAAAAGGGGAAAGGTAGGGTTAAAGATTCTTATTAGGGGGGCAATAGAGCCCGCCATTTTGCGGGGATTCCAGCGGGTACAGTCATCACATAAGTTGTTGGCAAAAACACTTAGTCAGAATAGGTGGACCCAAGCATGAAGCGCCACCAAAGGGGGGGGAGGAACACGGAAGATACTTCGGGGGGCAGAACAACAGTAGGGGATTAGAAAAATATATATAGAAAGAACTTAGAAGGGGTCAGTAAAACAGCAAAGTTCATTTGTGTCCCGTTAGGAAGGATTGAAGAAGGGGGGGGGGATTCCAACACAAAAACTGAAAAAGCAACCGGGCTGTGAAAGAGTGGCAACTTCTACAGAACGAAACTTCGGCACAATCTCCTATATAGTCAACAATTGGGTGTAAATTCAAGGCTGATCGAAAACCAATCAAGGAGGGGGCGGGAGGGGGAAGGGGAAGAGGAGGGCAAATTCACAATCACCCACGCCAAAAAGGACTGGGGACCGGAACAGCCCCACAAGCCAATGTGGGTGTTTGGGCAGTCGCAAACAATGTCCATGCCTCGGGGGGGGGGGGGGAAAGAATTTGAACAAGAAACCCTGAAAAGGGAGGAAAAGAGGGTGGAAAGGTGCTGACTCGTAAATACTGCAACAGTGGTTCCCATAAGGCATCTAACAGAAACTCAACTGGTACTCCATACCCTAAAGAGAGACAGGAAAGGGGATGGGAGAAAAGGAGCAAGTAACTGCTCTTTTTGGGGCTACCCTGCAAGTAAGCGGGTCGGCTAATCGAGAGTCTGCATCCCTCGCACCAAAAGAAACCGAAGCAGGAGGGGAACCTTGACAGGGACCCGTACAAATCATGGGACCGTGTGCCCAACTCACAATGCTCTGGATTCCCTCCGACACCGCCAATTACATCAGACTCTCCGTCCGAAAAAAAACCAAGTGCCCTTTACTGGAAATACGAAAACAACTTGCATAACTAGCCATGACCGGTGCCAACATAAGAAGGGATGTAAACGGGAGAACGAGGGGACACCACCACAGGTTGCTTCTTTGGAAACGTGGGCATGTCTTCTGGGAGGCAACCGTTCCTGGAAGAGGGGAAAAAACTTTAATCAGAACTGGAAAGAATGGAAAGGGGTTGGCGGGGTACATCATGAAACCTCTAACCGGGACCGTTTGTGTATTCGCCAGAACGATGCACCATGAGAGATGAGGAATAAAAAAAGGTCCCAGTGGAGGATGGGGCACCTGGGCGACAGGCGGGATAATTAACTTTTAAAGAAACATCCCACCATAAGGAAGCGGAGGGGAAAACGCCTGAAATCCCTTTAGCAGCGTACTGTGGGATTCACGCAGTACGGTGGATTATTACACTTGGAAACCAATCGAAAGCAGTGGTGATAGACTGAGTATTGGAAAAAAAAAAAAGGATTTATGGGACTTCGCATAAAACTGCTCTCTCCTTAAAAGAGCACTGTGCGAAGGAGAATACAAAACTTTCAACGAAAAAGTGCTTAAAGTCTAAAAAAGGGGCTGAAAAAACTGGGAAAGAAAAGCCTGAGGTGGCGGCAAGTATCAAGCAACCCACAGTAGTATCAAAATGATCGGGCACACCATACTGCGATCCCGCAACTAATACTTGTAAAGGATGACCACAGAAGGAGACGTGCGAAAGGAGCAAAGACGAGAAACGTTCGATATCCAACTCAAGCTCATCCGGACTTCGCCTCTCCTACTCGGGGGGGCGAACGTGGCTTTGCTCCCACTAAACAAAAGAACGCCACTGAGAGTTGGACGATCCTCTTCAAATCCTACATCGTGCTATTGGGGAGGGAGCAACTGCTGATTAACCATTTGAGAGAAAAGAATAACGCCTGGGGACGGAAGGGGCCAAGAAAAAAACCGTCTCGACCTTGTGCGTACCAGAAGATTTTGCTGCGGGTCTCCAAAGGGGAGGCTCAATGGGAGAGGGGGCCATATTAACAAAAACGCCGGACACCTGGTGGGGCGACCCGCAAAAGCCCCAATCCCCACTGCTGATTGAAAATATCCTTACCGCTAAACAGGGAAGAGACCGGCAAACAAACAAAAAAGAACGCAACAAATCCAGCGAAAATCGCGCCAGAATGAATTTTTCAGCGCCAAATGTAGCTTAAAGACAGCACGTCAGGTTCTCGAGAAGTCATGAAAAAGGGGAGGCCACAACACGCGGGGGACAGAACACGATGCGGAACAAGAAACCGCGGAGCGAAAAATCGTCAAATTTAAAAAGACCCCAAAAGAAGAAAAAAAGAAGGGGAATCCAGAAGCCCAAAAGGATTTTGAAATGAAGGAAGACAGATGCGGGAGATGCTCGCTAGGGAAGACTCATTAGAGCAGAATCAAAACTGCGAAAAGGGAGGGAAAAAAAAACGCGTTCCCATAATAAAAAAGAAGTCATAATCAAAAATTTGTAACGGCGAAAAAGTCGGCGACGCACGCCAGGAGGCGATTCCGGGGGAAGGGAAAAAAAACCAGGGAGACTAGGCCGAGTCCGGCTCTGTTTGGAGGGGAGTAAAGGAAGAACGACAGAAGCGAGCGACGAGTCAGCGGCCTGAAAATCTTGAACGTCAACGTAACGAAGCGGCGCGCGAATATGTCGGCGGCTGAAATTTCGGGCTAATTTACACAGCTCTCCGTAGTTAACCCATAGGGGTTGGGAAAAAATACGCTTGAGGCAAGACCCGGGAGATTGCAAAAATGAGGCGGCCCTCGTTCGTCAAGGGTTTAAAAATTTTCCAACCGAGAATTGGACGCTTGCAAAAGATTCAAGGGTCCCGAAGAGGGCGAAGATCATCGGTTCGGGCGAGATTCGGAAAGAGGGAGACTTGCACAAGGAAAACGGGGGGAGAGGGTTAATAATCCCCGGATATTTAACGACGGAATAGCACAGAAATCGAATGGCCGGCGCGATAAGCATTCTAAAGATCAGCGAGTATCGGAGAAGAACTCCGGGCTACAGGAAGATTCATGGCGGGCGTGTTGCTGCGTGGGGGATTGTGAAAGCCGCCGGTCATAAAAAAGGACACGAGAGGCGCTCGATACTGCATTTATGGAAAACCTAGGAAACTTGTTCGCGCAAGACACGGAAAGACTCTGCGCGATCTCGGGGAAAAAGGGGATTATGGTCTGAGGAGGACCTGGCAAAATTGGGGGGGAGGGAAACCCAAACAAGAACGCGCGAAGCGGGGTGAAGGGCGAATGTGGTGCGATTGCCTAGCGAGTTCGACCAGAGTTTGAAAACCGAAATTCGGAGAGGACACTAATCGGGCCGACCTGCGGACCTCAAAAGGGGAAAAGAAAAAAAAATACGAGAGGAGGGGGACTGAGTGGCCCGTATTCCGTAGGCAGTGGGAGCGCACCTTTGAACAAGAGGCTCGGGAGATCGGGAAATCTCTGCCGCCCGAAGAGAAGAAATTCGCAGGTCAATCAACATTTGTCGTCAATGACAAGACGAAAAAATCGCAATGCGACGCGACGACGCAAATGCTTGCACTCACACACAGAGACACCAAAAAAAGAAAAGGGGGGATGCGCCAGTTGGAGTCAAGGGGACGAATGGAGAGACGGGCCTAGATTGGATCTGCCAAAAAAGCGATTGGGATGCAATGCAAGAAGGGTCGGAATCTCGTCGGGAATGGAATTCCGGGGGAAAAAAGAAGGACCTTCGGAGGTAAAAGGAGAAGGGACGAGCTAGGGAGACGATCGCGCCGAATCGATGGCAACTTGTCGAGCGGCCGACGCGGATAGTGAGGACCTGAACTACGAGGTAGAGGTCTTTCCTGACTCAGCAATAAGGGTATCCAGGAAAAAAACATCCTTGATTAAAAAGGGGAGAGAAAAAAATGAAACACGGAGCCGTCGGATACGCATAAAAACTCGAATACCGATAAGAAAGTTTTCTTGTGGGATAAAAGAGTGAGGGAAGCATCGGATGAAGTGATTCTTGTCGAAGACGGGTGCTTGAAAGATCGCTCGCCATCACCGGTGACGAAGAGGAAAGCCTGAAGAAGAACCGGAGAAAGCCGTAAGGACGTCCGTCAGGCTTCAAAAAACAACTGTATTCCCCGTCCGAAAGGAGGGGATGTTCACAATAAGCGGAAAAGGCAAACGGATCTACAATCCTAAAAAGCGGATATCCGGGTACCTTGGACAGCAAGGAAAACGCTTGGTTGCGACGAAGAGGGGGTGTCGCGGCGGTCGGTGTTTCCTTTGTCGATCGTTTTTAAGAGACGAGACTCACAAAAAAACGAGGAGGAAAAAAGGAGTATCGACACTAAAAACAATCCAGAAATCGCTAGAATAGAGGAAAAGGGGAGCTCGCCATGAAGTCGGGGGAGATTGACCATGGAAAAGGCTATGAAGCGTGTGGAGTCGTGGGGCAGGGAGGAAGTGGGGAAAGGGTCGCGCACTTCATGCTGGGCAATCTACAACCAACATTTGGCGAAGGGGAATGGCTTGAAAACCTGCCGAGTTTAATCCTCTGAAACTGGATCGCTTTTGGTTTGGGGAGGGAGGTCAAGTCAAAGTTGCTTTGCTAGAAAGCAACGATCGTGAGGCAAGGATCGGGATTCCCTGCTCTACCGGAGTAGACTGCAAGAAAAAGAACACAGGTATCTAACTCGGGGGTAAAATCGCCGTGTCGTATTTGAAAAGATCACCGGCTAACGGGGTGGTGTGAGGCAGACCTTGTTTAAATTCCGGGGGGGGTGTCCGGGAAGAGGAGAGGTCTGAAAACGAAAGTGCAATGCAGAGGGACACTCTCCGGTCGGTTCGAAGCTCGAAAGGCCAGGGCGGAAAAAAAAAAAAGAAAGCTCCGGGGACCTAGCCGAAGGGCTGGCCAACCTGAAATTGGACATTCCGACGAAGGATCTATTACAAGGGAGCATTCTTCAGTTTGGAATCGCGCGCAGCAGGAGGGGGCTGAAACTGGAAATTAAAGAAAAAATACAACGTTACCTGGGCAATAACAAACAAAGCGGTTATGGGGTGAAAGGTCATCTTCGGTCGTCGCAAAGGGAGGCAAATAGTCAAAAGTGACGCCGCATGTTCGGAGCGACGAACTGTGGTAGTGGAGAGCTGCAGGTCGTGATCGAAGATCACGTGGTTGAAAGGGAATGACTACTGACTCTCCCAAAACTTAGAAGGAAGAAGGCAAAAGAGAAGGAACGCAATCGTCGAAAGCGAGACCGATTAGCTCTTCAATCCGAATAGGGAATCCTCGGCGATTCACTCTAAGACAAGCGGGAAGACATTCAAGAAATCCGGGAAAAACCTGGGTCGAAAAAGACAGCACACAATCGAGCCCATGCTTGTACTAACTGCGGAAAAGCTATAAAAAGTTTAAACCCTAGATAGGAGAGAGTTTTCCGCTGGAGCAGGAGGGAAGAAAAGGAAAGTATCACTCTTCTCGTATGCAATGGAACCGCCAAATATGAAGGGAGACGTACCTCCGAAACGCGAAGAGGCGTTCTTTGGGGTCTCTGTAGGGACTCCGATACGAGGGAAGAGGGGGTTAAGCTCTAATCGTCCCGCTTAGAGAGCCGGCAATTAGAGTCGTTGCGCCGCATACGAGGGAGTACCGGTGATTTGTATCAAGGGAACTGGAGAAGGAAAGGAGGATTGAAAGAGCCTTGGGGAAACTCTCGAAAACAATGAGTCCTCGCGCAGGGGTGCTACGGCGCGAGTTCGAAAAACCGCGAAAATCCGATAGGGGGGTTTGGAAAAAGGAACTGAGAGACCTGTTGATACGGTGAGGGCGAGGGGCGCTGGTGAGAACACGCGTATCAGGGAAAATGGACCCGACGGCGAGGGATCCACTCCAATTTGGAAAAAAAAACCGAAACTTGACTATTAAAAGAATCGCACGGGGACCGCTGGTCAAGATTTTTCAGCCCCCCTGAAAATCGTCGTAACTAGAAAGAGAAAGGAAGCCGGCAAAAAAAGAAAAGACCGCGGCGGCCGGGAAGAAATTCCTCCCAGGAGAGATAGTCATCAAGGAGAGGCCACGAAGTTTCGACCGCCGCAAGTTTTGATTAGAAACTTAGGGGGGGGCAGGGGGGGGGGGTTTTAGAAATGGGGGAAAACTCGGAATTGTCGCAATTGACGCTGTGCTGATTAAAAAAAAACGGAAATGACGGGAATCCTTAAAATTGAAAACATAGGGGGGGCGAGGGAGCCATTTTTCAAAAATGCACCGGGGGGCGGAGGTCGGGGTTGAAAAAAGGGAAAAAAACTGCGGGGTGGTGGGGGAAAATAGAGGTTTCCAGGCCTTCGCGGGGGTTGCTCGCATCCGTGGTTAAGAACCGCGATCGGATGTTGCAGTGAAAATAAGACAAAACGCCGAAAGGGGAAATATTCTTCTTAAGGAGGGGGGTTTAGCTAGAAAAATTAGAAGGGGGGGGAGGGCTGGATGGTTGAGGTGCTTTAGTGGGCGAGCGGTAGCGCTGGAAGGGTTGGAAAAGTATGACAGTAACAGGGGGGGGCTGTTTGCGGCGAAGGTTAGAGAGGGAAGATGAAGAATAAAAAAAGGGTGGAAGAGGTTGCAAACGGCCGCCATATCGAGTGTCGCTCGATGTACAAGGGCTAGAAATGTTGGGGTGGCGGGAGGGGTTTTTTGGATCGAAAAGGAGATAAGGCGTTCATTCTTGCAAACATGGAAGAACATAGAGGCCTTCGCAAATCGTTCTCAGGTGAGTATTTCTGAAGGAGCAACAGAGGGAGCGCAAGAGGGGGGGGGAGTGAAAGCACGTTCGCCAACGGAAAACGAGCGTGAGAAAAGGTGTAGATGAAAGGAGAAAGCTTCCTCGTGCGCGGGATTCACAGGTCTCCAAGAAAAGAGAAAGACCGCCTGGAAGGTCAAGGGGAGGGGGGGAGGCGGGAAAACCGTGATCACTATGTTAGTTGAGCACTGTGAAGGAATTATATACTGTGGTTTGCTGTGAATCCAGTTAAGAAGGAAAATTACGAGCGTCAGAAAGAGAGAAGAAAACGCCTCAAAGGGAATAGGGGGGTGCGCACGATACAGTGCTGGTGAATGAGAGTGTCGATGCGCAGAACCAGCCGTAGAACAACAGAGGCCAAAAGAGAAAGAGAAGCACCAAAAAGATGGAAAAAGAAAGCAGGATCAATGCAAATAATCAATCCGAAGGAAGAAAAGTACTAAGCCGAGTAGAAAAGAAAGGTCTTTGGGCATCTTCTAGGGGGGGGGGGGGATTCGAAAAAATTGAAAGCCACATGTGGCCAACTGTGCACAGCTTCAACTAGAGAGGGGGAAGTGGAAAAGCCCGCCAGGTATCGTAGGGATCACACCGCATAAACGAGGAGGGTTGAAGTAACGTCCAACGATCGGTTTGGAAAGCAAGGCGTGAAAAGAGATTGGGGAACTTCAAGGGAGGTGGACCAAAAAAAAACGGAAAGCACGGAAAAAGAAGCCAAGCTGGGGTGGGACCAGCACTGGAGGGAGGGAGTTCCGTCATGGTGAGTTCTTGGTACATTAAAGGAGGAGGAGGTCTGGCGAAAGGTATTAAGTGTTGTTGAGGACCAGGGAAAGGCGCTCACGTTGGAGGGAGGGGGAAATAAACTCGAAGGGCATGGGCGGGGGTCTGGGTGTAATCCATCGAAAGGGGAAGGGTGTCACAGTAAAAAATAGTTGTCCGGTATCGCACGAAAGAGCGTGATGACGGCCAGGGGTGGGCGCGCTGAAAAGTGAGGATAGCAGGGGAAAGTGAGGGGGGGAAAACCACCGAAGCGTTACAGGGGCTACGGGGCATCCTTTGAATGGCTACAAAACCACCGACGAGAGTCGGGGGGTCCGAAAGGGGAAGTATTGAGAGAAAAAAAGATGTGAAAGGGAAGGGCATAAGCATGGGACACATTTGGAGACAGGAAGGTGCCGAACATTAACATAATGCTGAGAAGGTGAATTGGTGTGCGCGTGCAAAGAACGGGACTGAGGGGGGAGGGGGTTTGGAAAAATTTCCCGGGGCGTGGGTGAGTGTGAGGTGAAGTAGAGGACGAAAACGTCAAAGAACCTGGAAGAAAAAAACAAGGGGGGAAAATGAGCAGAGGACAGGGAACTGTACCGCACCACCCAAAAGTTACCGAAGGTATAGAGATGGTTTGACCATAGAAGGGTACACGAAGTTTCCAATAGACCAGGGGAAGGCCAAAGGAAGAAGGTAAAAGAAAACCACCCCAACAAGGTAAAATCTTGCCCATCCCGAGATTGGAGAATGAAAAGTGGTTTGAAAGAACGTTCTGATAATCTCAGACACAACAACTGATGGGGAAAATGAAATAGAGAAGGGGGACTGTTTCAACAACGTGACAACGGGGAAGGGGGGGGGAAAAGAAAAAAGGAAGGGGGTGTACACAACCTTCTCTCCTGATGTAAGTACCGATGGAATTAGAAAACGCTTTTGCTCAAAAGTGGCAGCGAAAAAAGAAGGGAACATAACCATATACAGCGGACCTTGGGGGGTGCCAGGTCATGGGATGTCTGAGGAACAACAGCAAGGAGTATCGGTAGGTGTAAGGGGCTGTTTGTCAATCCGGTCAAGGCACACTAGAAAGGGGGCCGGAACCCACAACAAGCGACAGGGGGTTTGGAAGGTCAAACACGAAAAACAAGTCCATATCGTGGGACGGACTCGTACGGCACCCAGCTATGGCTTGACCATAGGGGGGAATGAAAGAGTGTGGATCTTGGCCATACGCAACGGGACCATCTAAGCGAAAGAGGGCCATAAAAAAACGGAAAAAGTAATCCCCAACAACTCAGGGGGACTCGGGCCATAAATGCGGGTGCCAAAAGCAAGTCAAACTTCTCGGTTCTACAATAAAAGTCAGGGCGTCTTACTAATCCTCCCGTCAAAGGACTTTCGCAAAAACCACGCCAACAGGAAGAAGAACGGTACTAGGTGAGGCTGACACCAGGGAATGTGAACAGACGAACATAGCTGGTTCAACCAGAACACGCGCGGGCTGAAATGACAGAAAAGCGAGAAGGACACCATAAACTCCAAGGAAGGAAAACTTGACGTGGCAAATACAGAACAACAAGGGAGCGTAAAGAAATGTGACTCAGCGGCTTTTAAAGGAAAAACGGAAGAATGCTGACCCCAAACCACAGCTGGTCTGAGCAACCCATTTCTTAGGGAGGGGGTTGTGGAGGGTGAAATGAAGCAGGGACCGTCGGGGCAAAACCCCCATCCTGTACGCTATTGCCTGACAACCTTCAGCGGGGGGGTGGCAGGGGTGAAAGGAAAATCTTCCCCACCCAAGCACGGGGGTTTAGGGACTAAATGACATTTTGAAGAACACTTCACAATCGAAGTGAAAGCAACGGGTTTCACGGTTCGATAGATTTTAAAGGGAACAGACAGGAAAAACCATCGAGGAGGACCGGGAAAAAGGAACCGTGAGAGGACTGTGGGCAAACGGCCCTGACTTGGAGTGATTATGCAGAACAATGGGAGAAAAACGACAAAATCTTAATGAAAGAACTTATTTGCTGTAGGGGGCCTATGATTGAGGGGGAAGGTAGAGGAATGCATAAATCACCAGCAGGTAGCGAAGGAGAGAACAAATAGCGGGGAAACTGGGCCGAAGTGTGATGCGCCTATTTCAAAGGTGCATGGGAAGAAATCTGACAGAAGAAGGATGAGCGGGGGAGGAAAGAAAACCAACCGTTCTCCTCGGGGAGAAAAGAGAAGACTTGGGGAACCACATCAGTACTGCGAATTGTGAGCTGGAGAGAGTATAAGAACGACGCAGGAGGAATCGTTCGGGGAACTCAAGACGCGCGCTCGTGGGAAAGGGCTGCTCAACAAATCCACGTTCCATCGCCTTATAGGAACACCCCTGTAAGCAGGTTGCAAGCATCAGCCTGAGGCAAACAGGAGGCCGACGCGAGGGAGAATTGACGAAATGTCCATTTGAGACTTGGGGAACGGGGTCGATCACAAAAAGCAAAAAAAATTCAACGCCCTGGTCATCACGAACACTGACGATAAGGGGATGCGTGGAGAGCCCACAGGTGATCTCAATGGGTTGAGAAAGAACGAACATAAGTCCTCGAGACAACCCGTGCGGACCCGCCAAAATCCCCATCAACAAAAGGAAATGGAGGGGAATCTCCTTGGAGCAAAGAGACCGATAACCCAAAAGAAACGGGGAAAACAATGAAGAAGAAATCCATCATTATTTTAACGAAAAAGGGGGCGAAACAAAGAACTGGGAAGGGAAGGTTCCTACTCGAAAAAATGGCTAGATTGGGAGAAAATTGACACAAATCCGAGGGGGACCACCACGGATGAATAAAACTAAACGCGAAAAGGCCACCAAAAAAATCAATCTCCACCCAAGAACAGTCCCCCTCAAGGGAACAATGACAAAGAAAGAAAAAATTAAAAAAGGAATCTTCAGCAAACAAGATCGGAATAATCGAGGGGATCGCCTGGAGGGAAGAAGATTAAGAGACAGAATCAGCAAAAACAAGGAAAAAAAAGTCAAAGGAAATAACAAACCCAAAAAAAAAACCCGAACGCGCAGCTAATTCAAAACTTACAACTGGGGGCCAAGCGAAAATTACCAGCTAAGCAGAACAGGAGTAAGAGTCACGAGGGAACCGGGGGAAAGGAATTCGAAAGAGAAAATTCAGGGGAGGGGGACTGTGGGGAGGAGACTTGTTCCAGCAAAGGCGACGGCTTGGGCTTGTCGAAAGCAAACCGAGGAGGGACGGTCTAAAATCTTGAAAACTGGAGAAAGGAAAACTAATCAGTGGTTAGTCAGGCGTGTACACGGAGGATTACGAACAAGTAAGGGAAACCCGATATTGGAGGAGTTTTCTAGATAAAAAGCAAATAGACCTGAACGCAAAAGGAGGGGGGGAGGGGAACTCAGTGTCGTACCCAGTGTTTGGAGGTCAAAGGGAAAACTTGCAGGAGTTGCGCAATCAAGGCATACGTAGCGGAGGAAAAAGAATACGGGGCGAGAGTCCTTCAAGTTCGGATGAGGCCGAGTTGAATCCTAGTTAAGGGCGATACTCAACACCGAAATAAAGGGGGGAATGAGATTTTTCAACGGTATAAACGTCTATTGCAGTCTTCGATCGTATCGGAAAAGAACCCTGAGGGGAGAAAGACGAAACGAATCGTTCAATGACAGCTGATGTGATTATGGTTAATTCTCCATCCTAGGGTCGGTCCAGGGAAAAGCAAGGGAAATGGGGAATTTCAAATCCGGCGAGCGCGCCGGCATCTGAAGCGAATCTCTGCCACGTGAGGGAGTTTCCGCCATGTATAAAGGGGGGCCTGGGGATGTGTGCGGGGTTTTAGACCAACCATGGTGGCAGCGTTCAAACTTTAATATGCTGCCAATATATGAAGGGGGGGACATGGCATCTCCAGGGGCGCACTTCGACTAGGTAGCCAGATCTTGAGACTCTTTCCATCGAACTCATTACAGGCTGTTAACTCGAGAGGGGGGGGGATTTACCTTCTGCTGCGCCTCGTGGGGAACAGATGGCAGTTGGGCGTCGCCCTGTCACGAGGATCAAAGAATTCTCTGCAGGGAATCGGAGCACACTAAAGGGGAGCGGGAATCCCATGCGGCGTCACTGTTCGTGGGCCCCGACGTGCGAAAAGGGTAGAGGTTCAAAAAAGCCAAGCTCGCAGCAAAACCGAAGCGGGAGGAGGAATGGGAAAAACGCCGTTCTTTCTGAGTGGACTGAGAGGATCACTTGGCCGAAGAATTCCTGAGGAGCAAGAGGAAAAAGTGGGCATGTCGGCTTTATCTGAAGGAGGGGCAATTTCCGGGGGCACCGGGAAAAAAAACCAGTGAGATTTGTGCGTGAGTAGGGGAAATTACTATCGACTCGAACGACGAGAAGGGGTTGAAAGAGTAACGACAATTCAAATGCTCCATGTCAGGCCTAACCGGAACGCGTACTCTTTTTCAACAGGTTCCTGGCAAAGAGATGAAAAAATAATTGAAACGAGACCGGAAATCCGTCTAGAAGAAGCCAATAGGAAGTCAAGGTAAGTTAAAGAAATTTTCTGTTGGACATCGTGGGAGCGGAAGACTAGGGGAAAAGGGAATTCAAGCGGGCATCCGGTTGTCTTACGCTATGAAGTATCACACGGGGACCACTCGTCGGGCAACCACTTACGGGGGCATAGAAAAGAAAAAGTGTCAGTAAAGTAAAGACAACTGTATTCCCAGGGAGCCAATACGATGGTAAAATCTGAAGGTAAAATGAAAGGGAATCAAACAAAACAGATCCACGGAAGAGCCGGAGTCAAAACTGGTGAAGAACCGGAAAGGTGTTATATAAATGGATGAGCGACAACTTAAAAAGAGGCGCGGGGGAGTTTAGGGTACGTGGGAGAAGATTTCGAGTATCGATCTCAACACAACCACGAGATGATGATAGAAGCGAAACGAACTACAAAGTAAACCAATCCCGACAATAAAAGAAAAAAAAGGGGACGAAACATTGATATAAACACCGGGCTGGTCGCATTGGGCGTGGAAAAAGAAGTTCGGTCTGAGAAACTCTGGTGTGAGAGGTTGGTCAGGCTTAGGAACTCATTCTGGCTGGAAAATCGCACAATGCATGGGAGAAAAGGGGATGATGTGTATAGAGCCGAGTTCATCCGCTGACGAAGTTTGCGGAAAAAAAGGGGGGAACACGTGGGGCAATCTCTAAAAAACGGTGATGCTCGAAGGGGCGGAAGCAGAGGACACCCGAATGAGAAAAATGAGGGGGATAGACCGAGTCCGGAAGACTCTATTAGACGGGGCAACCTCGTTTGAGAGGGGAGAAAGCAAAGAAAGCGCCTCATGGTTTGAAGGATTGGTGCACGCTCTAAAGGCGCAGTAAGGTCTCGCGGCAATCGGGGGAAAATTGTGGGGGTACAGGCTCGCGCTGAGAGCCTGAAGGAAGCGCGAAGCTGACGTAAGGGGAGAGCAAATGAGACTCGCCGGGGTGGTGGACGAAAAGAAGTAAAAAGCGACATCGAGCGAAAAGGTGTCATCACGAACATAGGCTCAAGGTCAGGGAATCGCCGGGAAGCAATCCTGACTGTCAAATGAAAAAGAGATGAAAAGAGGAATGACTTGAGCGCAAAGTGAACAATTACGTACTATGGAGGGGCTCAGAATTTGGGTAGCTTCGCCCGAAGGACAAAAAAAAAAAAGGGAAATAACACCGCTGGTGGGGCGCTGGAGCGTGGGTTGGGGGCATGAAAACGGTCGTGAGAGCAATTGAATGAGTAGTCTGTAAAGGTACCCGCATGTGAGAGAGTCGAGAAGGGCAAGTGTGGAGCGCTAGGAGGAGATTTCTAATAAGACCGAGGGTTCAAAGGTGACGCAAAATGCCTACGGACTCGACAAACGACTGAAAAAGCCCGAAGTCGCAATCCAGAAATCTAGAACGGTTAAAGAGGCGAGCAGTCAGGAAGACCGTCGGGTAACAGCGGAAGGGTCACGAAGGGGCCCACCTCCTCGTCGAGAGAAGCTGGCAATAGCAAAAGATTCGAAGGGAAGCAAGATGTCGGGGAAAACTACCTGAAAAACGCGCCCGGTTAGTGACTACAGGGCGGAAAACTATCTACGCTCGGAGCATCGATGGCCACTGGACAAAAGTCGGGAAATCGAAGTATCGGGCGTACGTCAGGTGTGAAGGACAAAATATGAATGAAAGGGAAGAAAAGGCGCAAAAACATCATACAATAGCCCAAGACGTTCTTGAGGAAGGTCGTGGCAAAGTAACTCCGGGAGGTTACATCTAATAGGACTCCAGCGCGCATTAACAACGGGGAAAAATTAAAGAGTACCGGTTTTATATGGGGGAAAAGAAGCGACCGTCCCGGATGAGTAAAAAAAGGGGAAAACGGACACAGACAAACAGGGAAGCTCTAAAACACGAAATCAGCAATCTTGCTAAAAAAACTGCGAATGAAAGCGGGCGAACCGCAAAAGGAGCGGATGGGTTAAAAAAAACACTGGGACGAACCAGACCTGGATGTTTTTGACGTTGCGGGGATCAGAAACACAAGGTCAGGTAAAAATTCTGGGGGGGTTCACGACGAGTTAAGATCGACAAAAGGAAAGGGAAGAAAACAGTGAGTAAAAAAAAAAAAACCCCCACGATGACCACGCGTGAAAATTATCCGCGTTCCAGAGGGGGGGGGTCAGACCATCTTCCCTCGTCGGGGATCGAAGGCAAACGTCGCCTTGGAGTAAGAGAGTCCAACAAAGCCGACTCGAAAAACGAGGCGAAGGGGAAATAATCCCGTCATCGTGTCTCCTCCTGGCTTGAAGTCGACCGAAAGTTTTCGGGGAAGGGTTATTAGGCTGCGCGGAGGTTTTTTTGTGTTGTGTGGGGGTGAAGGGGGGGGGGGAAAAGGGTTTCCCAATTTACAATGCTGATTCGGCTGCGGCCGATCCTCAGACGCACGAACAGTGGCACGCATCTTGTTTCGACAAGTGGCAAAAGGACCGGCCTGGGTTCAAACGGAAAAGGGGCGTGTAGGATGCGATTTTTCGCGGGACTCGCGTTGAGGGGGAAAAAATCGAACGTTGGGCAAGGATCGATAGGGGTGGGGGGGGGGGGGGGGGTGGGGGGGGGGGGGGGGGGGGGGGGGGGGGGGGGGGGGGGGTGTTTCAATGAAACTGGAACGCGCGAAAAAGAATCCAGTTGGAGAGGGGTAGAAAAAATTTAGGAGCAAAGGGACCATTGGATGTTGTTTGCGGAGTTGTGAAAGGGGAGCTGCTCCGAGGAAGATTTCCATACATGGCGGGGGGATTGTTGCTTGTGCCGACACCAGGTTGGTAGATTAGGAGGATAAGGAAAGGGAGAAAAAGTTAGGGGCAACGGTCAGACAGGAATAGCTGGGGTGGGGGGAATTGGCGAGACGGTTGTTGATTGTAATTGATTAACGTTCGATACACCAGGAAGGAAAGAGAAAATGGGGGGAGGAAATCCGCAATACGTCTGGGTGAGATTTCTTTGAAGAGGAAAGAGCAAACGAAGAGGGGGAAAAGGATTGGGGTTTTACGCCGTTCGCACCAGCACCGAGGGGGGGAAAAGGTGGGCGTCTTAGAGAGAGAAACTGGGAGAGTCACTCTATCCCACGCTCAGAATAGAGCCGCCATAGACGAGGGGGGGTATTACAGAGGGACGGGGGGATCGCCCACGTGGAGACAATGGTGGGGGACTTGGGCCTCGGGGTAGAAAAACTTTCTTGGAGAAGGGAATAAAAGAGGAAGGTCAGTGAGAGAGATTATCGGCAAAAAATAGCAAATCATCAACTCCTCTCGAATAGGGGTCGGGGGGGCTCCAGTCGCTACGTGGTGGGGAGAAGCATTGGGTCTAAAAGCAGGGAAAGAAAAAAACCAGTGATGCCCAACTACAGATCAGTATCAAAACGTTAAAAGATGACAATGGACTAATCAAATCCAATTAAGGTCCGGGGTCCAAAAGGCATTGGGAAGGCAAATCGATGGGGGGAATGTCTTTTCCAGGGCCCAATGGAGTGCTCTCCACGCAGGACCGGCACATCTTCAACGAAACGATAGTTGAAGTTGTGAAAATAGAAGGCGGAACACAAAAACGAAGGCGGTGGGGGGAGAAGGGTGCCGTTACCCCTTCAAGGACAAAAGGGCGATTGTCATGCATATTCGTACGGCTGAGGGGGGTTTGGGAACGAGAGGCCGGAAAGGACGGTGTGCGACCAAGAAATAAACGAGCAAGATGCACGTTTCCAAAGAATCCATGTTTGGGGTGCAAAGGGGGGAAGAACTGTTGGGGGGTGATGAGGTAAAGATGCTTTTGAACCGGGGTCAGATGTTTCTAAAGTTTTTGGGATGAAGGAAGCACGTGTGCAGGACAAAACTTTGAGTGGTGTAGATCAAGGGCGAGAGGAGGGAATGCCTGAACTGGTTCTGGGGGAAAAAAAGAGCCAGGGCACCCCGCGGAAAAATGGCATTAAGAAACGAAAAGATGCGTAGAGAATTGCCTTTGGGGGCTTGGTTTAGGAATCTGAAAATGTCCTGAGGATAGCAGAAAACCGGACGCCGCGTAACGTGCCGGGGGTAGACCGGATCAGTTAGGGGCGAGAAGACTGTCACTGTCAAGGGACAGGTCCACGGGGGGGGGGAAAAGTGACTCCAGGGGGGTTGCGCGTTTATTCCGGAGAAATACAATCATACCAAGGGGGAAGAGGGCAAAAAAAGGGAGCAAGGGGAAAGAGGGGAAGGACATCTCAGGTGCCGTAGGAGTTAAAAAAAACGAGGAGAAAAGCAGGGCGGGGAAACTTGGTGCGTGCCAACACAATTGCGCATTGGGGGCGGCCAAGGTCCCGTTGTGGAGGGGGTTGATTGGGGGGGTAAAGGGGTGCCCGAGGAAAAAACAAGCCCACAAATGAAAAAACTTGTTGGGAAATGTTGAAAAGATCAATTCACTGACCTTCAAAAAAATTTCCAAGGGAGGGGTCTCTATTCTAGTTGGGAACGGAAGAGAATAAGTGTTCTCCTTGCCACTCTCTCCCCATCGACAGTTTTAGGGGAAAAATGGAACGTGAAATCAAGAGAAGGTGTTGGATGCCACCCCACTGAAAGAAAAAAACCAAAACATGACCCGTTACGTCGAAGGTTGCGAACGTTGTTAACAATTCTTTATAA
>Ga0179593_1671126_pt1 | contig 34066 bp, 57 predicted proteins | sample CZODoug2_1_08_16_FD_185931 | JGI IMG/M metagenome (GOLD analysis project Ga0179593, IMG submission 185931) | Vadose zone soil fungal communities from Angelo Coast Range Reserve, California, USA - CZODoug2_1_08_16fungal (PacBio error correction) | ecosystem: Environmental > Terrestrial > Soil >...
TCAAAGGATTCCAGAAAAACGCGAAGTGGGGGGGGAAAATGTAAACCCGAGGGCAAGGGGAAATGCGAGAGCAAGAAAAGGAGAAAGGAGGATTTATATAGCAGCCAAAAAAAAAGGGCATTCCAGGGGGAATCAAGGGGGTAAAAGGATCGAAAAAAACCGGGCAAGGGAAGGGGAAAAAGTGGACCAGAAGTTTCTTCCGGAGAGGGGAACAAGCCCACAATCTGCGAAGCTGGAGGGCGGGGGAAAAAGTAAAAAGGCACGGGTGATCTAGAAACATAACAAGGGGACTCAGTAGAGATGTAACGGTCGACGTACACTCGCGCAAAGATTAAAAAAAAAAAACTCACAAGGAAGTCGTGGTTGGGGGTGCAGAAACCGGGGGAAGAAAGGGGAAATCCGCGGGAGTTTCGAACTGCCGGGGGTCCAGACAGTGGAATGGGGCAGGAAACTTGGCGGGCGTACGCGAGCAAAAAAAAAAAAACAACACGTATTCTTTGGCATCGCTCATGAAACAGTGAAGTGGCCAAGGCACAATCAGAATAGAGGGGCCTGGTAATCTTCGGTTCAATGGGAGTCTCTGAAAAGGCGGAACTCGGGGTGCGACTTACATCACATGTATCCACCAGAAGACTGACAGGGAAAAATCAGGGGAATCCCGAAAAAAGGTCTTAGACTCCAAAAAGTTCCGCAAAGCGAACGGAAAAAAAAAAACGAGTGTGTGCCCGAAGGCCGGCCAAATTTTCTGTCAAAACGAAAGAAACACGCTGTTAGGAAAAAGCATGCTGAAAGAGACCTTCGGAAAAGGCTACGTGAACTGCGCGGGGGATAATCCGGGGGGGAAAGGGAGCACACCCAGTTCTCTTCGGAAGGAGGCCAAACTTGGGGGTCGAGGAAAAAAACCTTAAGCTCGAAAAATTGAGAAAAGGGGGCTCGTACAGGGGGAGGGATGATTGGGGGGGGAAAAAGACTATATTACCCCGTCGAAGCACCAAACCGATTGGAATCTCTGGGATGGAGGTCTAAGAGAAGAAAAGAGTTCAAAATCGTTGTAAGACCAATACATGTCTCACTGAAAAGAAGCAAAAGATACATGATACACCATCCGTAACCTGGGGGACTGACTTGATGAGGGGGGGGCCAGATTTCTCCTCCGGAGGCCAAAAGGGAAATGGGTCAGCGCGATCGAACAACGACGGCGATGGGGTTGCATGGGAGAAGCAATTCGTCGGTAAGAACGAATATTATCAAAAAAGATTTGTGGCAAGAAACTTTTAAAAAGGTCTGAGGAAAGGTGCAGTCGGGGAGAGAAACAGGAAAAAAGAAAGCTGAGTACCACGCTGAAGTACCGACCTGAGTCGTTTTCAACTGTCGCGGTCTTCAAAAGCGTCACAGGTCGCGATAAAGGGGTGAGGATATATGGAAAAGAAGGAAAACACTGACCGGGTGTCAACGCGCGAATACTCAAAACAGAAAGACTTACTAGGGAACCCTACTCGGGGAGAAAACGAGAGAAAAAGAGACAGGGGGAACGTTGCAAAAAGAAAAAAATTAATTTCGACTGGTACAAATAAGAGAAAGGGATCGCGGTTCACCAATTGTGGGTTACTCTTAGGGGCAGGGAAAGATTTTTTCAAACTTATCGAGAATCTTTTTGGGAAGTAGGAGAAGTAACGGGAAGGAGAAAAGAAAGGATCCCGTCCGTTCGTAAAACAATCATGAAACATCGGCCAAATGGTGAAAAGAAATTCACGAGAACGCACCGGGAATTGCTGTCGATTCGTCAAAACCCCCGAAAGAGATGGGCGCAACGTCGTGCGTCACTCAAGGGGTCAAGAAGCAGAGTCTCGGGAAACTGGAGGTGAACGTCGAATAAACACGCATAGCATTGGGATAGGACATCAAACAGAAAGAGGGGGGTACATCGGCAAACGTCGGCCAAGGAAGGAACTTTGAATCCTTCGCGAGTCTCAAGGGTCCTTGGGGACTACTCAGCTTGGGGAAAATGGTTAAAAAGTGTACTCATTTTGGGATCTCGAGTAAATATAAACTCTGAAGGGAACAGAAGGGAATAGAGAAAGGAAAAAAAACAGGGAAATCGCCGACGTCTATCAGAAAATCTGGATCACATCGGAACCATCCCAAGGAGAATTTACGGGACTTGGAATAGCGAACTTGAAAAAACTAAGACAAATAGACAAGAGATGGAGTAAAAAAAAGGGAGATGCCATTTCTCATTACCGGGTCGTTGTCAGCGCGCTCAAAGGACTGCCGGGGGGGTCGAAGGGCCTAAAGTGATAAAAGGAAGAAGGGGCTAGGAGCGCGAGCTGTGAAAAATTCGGGTTACTTGCGCCCGAGACAAGGCATTTTAAAGACAGACCTTGGGAAATTCAATCCCGGTAAAGGACTGTTGGGGGGGAAGAGCAGGGAAGACGGAAGGGGAAAAAGAAAAAAAAATGAAAATACACCGCAGATGTATCGCGATTTAAAGGGGGGCTGGAGGCGGAGGTCAAAAGTCTTAAAAGGGACTCAGAAAGCGTGAGGAGGCCGGCCAGAAAAAGTCCTGCGTGACAAGCCGGAGGGGAAGGAACTGCGAATGCGTCAAGGGGACAAGAGTCATTGCGGCGCTCGGAGAACGAAAGGCTTGACTTCAGGAAAGGACTTGCGGAAGGGGGCTCAGATGGTCAACTTAAAACTAAAGAAAGGGGGGAAGAATTAATCCCATTGAAATGGGAGGAAGAATCACTGAGAAGCGTTCGAAAAGTCGAACGATTTTCACATGCTCGCCCAAATTTCGGACTTCGGACGTGATAAGCAAGGGAGAGAGTGTAGGGGAAGCGAAAAAGGGGCACGTAAATTACAAATATCGACGGGGGAAAAAAAGTTTCAAGGAAGTGAGGGCCGCACGAGTTGAAAGAAAAGGGGGGAGGAAATGCAAAGTTGCGGGAGGGCGTGAATCGCGTCGGGGAAGAAAGAAAATCTGGAGACTCGAAAAGGAGTCACCGGTGTGGCCTGAACAAAATTATCAACAGACTTGAAAAAAAAATTGGGGGGCGGGGGGGAAAGGGGGGGGAGGGGGGGGGGGGGGGGAGGGGGTCGGGGGGGGGGGGGGGGGGGGGGGGGGAGGCGGGGGGGGAGGGGGGGGAGGGTGAAAGTGGGGGGGGCGGCTAGGCAGAGATGTGATGGAGTGGGGGCTCGGGGGGGGTGGGGGGGGGGCAGATGGAGTGGGGGTGGGGTGTTGCACTGGCGGGGGGGGAGGCGGCTAGCATGCCTTACCTGTGTTGTAAATCTCCTGGCTCTCCTCGCTCGGTTTTCTAACCCGGGCAAGGCAAATTCTTCAGGGAAAATGGAAACTAGGAAAAGGTGGAGAAAAGATATAAACCAACAACGGCTGTTGAGACAAGAGAGATTTCTTATCAGGGGGAGAAGGTCTTTAGAAAAAAGATAATGTTAGAAAGATTCCTGAAGGCTCCCACCCAGGCGAGGAAGGCTTGAGGGAGTGCGAAGAACGGAGATAAGGAAGATTTCTCATATATCTCGCTGGAGCAATCCTGGAAACTCAAGAATCAGGGGAATAAGGGAGGGGAGTGAGGGAAGGAGAATCTCAACGTGACTCCATGGTAGCTCGAAGCGACCTTCGTCAGGGAGAGGAACCGCACGAAAAAAGTCCCATCAGGCCTTAAGACAAGGTGTGAAAAGAGCGGGCCCTGGGAATCCGTGGGACAAGGGGGGGCACCAAGGCGGTCTGAGAATCCACGACTTCCCTCGCTAAAAAGAGGAAGCCTCAGGGTGGGGCAGAAAAAAAAAAGGTATAATTTCAGGAGACCAGTGATTGGGAAGAGCACCGAAGGTGAAAAAGACTTAGGGACTTCCCTTTTTGGCGGTCGGTCACGGCGAGCACGAATTGAATGTCCTGGAGGCACATGAAAAAATGAAAATTGGGAAACCTAAAGGGGAGATCGGGGGGGGAGGGGGAACAGAAGGAACCAAGGGGAGGTTCCAAGTCGTCAGTGGCCCTTCGCGTCAGAAAAAAAAAAAAAAAAAACAAAAAAAGAAAAACCAAAACAAAAAAAAAAAAAAATAAAAAAAAAAAAAACAAAAAAAAAAAAAAAAAAAAAAAGGGAGTTCTCTCACACCTCAGACGTGCTTTCCCGCGACTTTAATCAAAGGGGAGGAGATTCGAGGGAAAGATGCTGATCCGTTCAAAGCGAGGGGGGATCGCCGCCGGGGTGTGGGAAACTCGTTCCTTGGGGGGAAATCAACTTTAAGGAGAGAACAAAAAACATCTGGGGGCTGAAAAAACGATCGAGGTGAGCGCTGAGCAGGAATCTTAGTGAAAAATGCATGAAAAGGAACAAACGTGGAAGGAACCAGGTGGAGGCAAAAATCTAGGAAGTTCGAGCAGGAAGGGAGTTTCTAGTCAGGCCTGGCATTTGAAACCATAAGAGAACGTCCGTAGTATCAATACGTCGCGGGAGGAGGGTGGTTGGGGGGAACAGACACGGAGAAGAAAAAGATTTTCCGAGATCGTGGTCTCAGAAAAGAGAGGATTATGGCAACGGATCAGAAGTAACAGGAGTTATCTGGCTAAAGGAACGGGGGAGGAGTGACCGTTTTAGCCGATAGAAGGCGGCGGAAGCGTAAACCAAAAGGGAAAATGTGTGGAAACGATCGAGAGAGGGGTTGACGGGGGGAGTTAAGGAACAAATAGTTCTCGAGAAACACCCTTCTGGGGAAAGGAGGACTTTGGACAAAAAAGGGGGGAGTGAGAAAAAAGTATACCGTCTGAAAGGAGGAAAAGGTTCTGGAAGCAAAAGGGGAACAGAGGGATGATTCAGTCGGGCACTCGTCGCCTTCGTGTTGGAGGAGGGAGTCCAAAAGGGCAGCGTCACCAGGAGGCTAGATGGAAAAAGAAGTTCAAGAGGAAGGGAAAAGAGAGCTTTCAGGAAAAAAGGCGGGTTACGGAGCCGGGGCGACCAACTATGGGCTCACAAAAACAAAGAAATTAATACGGGAAAAACATAATGAAAATTCTAGAAAGAATTCTGCTGGTGGAAACCATTAGGGGAAGAAGGGGTTCATGGGGGGGAAGCACTAACGGGCGAAACGTTCATTGAGGGCCGTTAATCAGATGCGTTTGATCGAGAAAAAAAAAAGATAGGAAAAAGTGATTTCAAGGGAGGGGGCTGCGAAGTTAAGAATGACAACAAATCAGAAAACAGAAAGGAAACGATAGGTAAGCGCATGCCCGCGAGTAATGTGAAGCACTTAATGCAGGAGGAAACCCGATATTGTTTCTGGGAGACACTGAGGAGAAAAACCTGGGGGGGGGGGAGACGGCGTTTCAGAGAGGGAAACCTCACGAGGGTCAAAGCGAGAGACTATTAGGGGGAAAAAAGTGGTGCTAGGTGGAAGATCGAAGGAACAGTCCTAGGTGAGGAGTTCGTGAAGATTCGCGTCGCTTCGCGTCCTGCGAAAAAGGTCAATGTAACCCTTGGGGGCCAGGTGGAGGAATTTTAAAGAAGAAAGTGGGGAAAGAAGGGTTTTCGTTATTCGTTCCCTTCCGACTCGGGAAGAGGAAACCGAAGTATATGTCCGCGAAGGGGGGAAGAAGATACCGCCTCGGATGGAAGAGAAAAAAACATCGAGAGTACGGAGAGGTGGGAAAAAAATAAGTGCACTGAGAAAATCATTTCAGTACTGAAATAAAGAGAAGGGGTGTCCGGGAAGAATTCGGGAAAAGAAGCTGCCATACGTAAAAAGAAGGGAGGAAAAAGTGGGGGAGGGGGCTGCGTTTGGACTGTACATGGCGACTCAGGGGGGGGAATCAGAAAGGGCTAGGAGACCTGGCTCGGACTAAGGGGGTCTTAAGGCAAACGGGGGTGGGAATAATAAAAGACTGCGCAGAAAATTGGGGAAATCGAATAAATGGATGTCATCAGATCAAAAAAAGCTCAAAAAGGTTTTGAACGTGTGAAGTGGTTTTAAAAAAGAAGGAGGACCCGCTGGGGAAGGATGCCCTTGGGCCAGAAGGTCTTCTGTCAAAAAAAGCGCGCGGGATTACGCGGGAGGGAAAGGGAACGAAAGGGGGGGGGCCGGAGAGCCGTGAGAGGCATATACTTCCACTTATGTGGGCAGGGAAGTAATTCTACGTTGAACTCGAAAATAAGGCGGCAACTAGGGAAAGAGGGCCACAGAGGTCACTGCTAGGTTAAAGTTGGCACACTTTCATGGAGGGGTCATAAAACGAATAACTTTTCCACGAAAATAGAACGGGGGGGAAGTGAGCCAAAAGTCCTTTTTCGAAAGCTTGGGGAGGGGGAACTTCAGATCGGGGAAAAACGGGGGCTGGGGTCAAAAGGCGGTGCAGTGTATACACTTTAGGGAAAGTAAGGAAATCCACGACCTGCAAAAAGGGGGACCATAGAAAAAAAAAGGGAAGGAAGATAGGGACAGTCTGGAGGCAACAGTGTTATTTCCGCACAGACATTTGGATAAGACTTGCAGACGCCGGACTCGACATTCAGAAAGGTGACAGGAGAGCGAAACGCGCGGGAAAAAAAAGTCTCAAAAAAGGGGGGGCCGTTAGATTATTGCAAGCTGAACTATGAAGAAGACGTTTCGATCCTTAGCTCTTCATGGGTGTAACAAAGCAAAGCGGGAAAGATCCAACGACGGGATCAGAAATATCACATTTAAAAGGGAGGGGAATACTCGGCCTGATCTGGAAAGCCTGTATAGATGGTAAAATTGGAAAATTAAAAAAAAAAGGAGGAGATTGAAGTGAATAATACAAGTCTTCGCATCAATCGGAGAAGAGAAAAAATTGTGAAGAAGGGGAGTTCAACAAGAAAAACTAAAACGACTCGATAGGGAAACTCTATAAGAGTCGGGGAACGTGGAAGGGGGTAGATCTAAAAGCCTGGCATCAGGAAAAAAGAGGAAACAAGGATATGGAAGTTGTTGAGATGGGAAAAAGAGGAGAAACAGAAAAGGGACGGAAAAGATTAAACCGCCCAACCGAGCTAGTACGAATTGAGGGGAATTTGACACGGTCTCACAAAAAGAGTTTGGGGAGGTCTGAGGGGCCGTAGGGAAAGTTGCTCAAAAAAAATTTCAAAGAGCTTATTTGTGGGGGCAAAGGGGGGAAGGGGGAAATAGAAGGGGTCGAAAGAGTGACCTATTGGTTCATCAGCTATGAAAGGGGGGATGGATCAGAAAAGCTTTGGCTGGTCGACTGTGAAGGGATCATGAAGACTGAAATTTGGAATCCACAGAAGAAGGATCCTGTGGCGATTGGGAGAAGGGGGGGAAAAGGGCAATGAAATCGGGGCAGGCCAAGATTGTAAATCGGGAGCCAAAAGGGGGGAAAGTTCAGAAAAAAAACGCCGTCTTTGTCCAAAAGGAGAAATGCGATGACAGAAACGGCCTTCTTTCCTCCAGAATCGGGAGGAGGGTCAACCAACGAACTCTCTCCGGGGAGGTTCACCGCGGGGGAACATAAATTAGGGAGGGGGGAAAGAATGTAAGAGAAAGTCAGTCTGACTACAGTCCCAAACCCGACATATCAACGAAGGGAATTAGTGGAAGAAACTTCATGAACCCCAAGTTAAAATCTTTAAAAAGAAGGTAGGCAGGAAGAACCTAATGAAGATAACAAAGGATAGCCGTTCTTCTGATGATCGGAAGGAAAACTGAAGGAGTCTAAAATCGCACAACCAAGTAAAAGTTCAAAGGGCAGACGGGGGTGGGGGAGTATTTGCGACCCGGTTAGTAGAATTGAGGAGAAAGGTACGTCAATAGGAAATCAGTCCAGGGACAATGAACCCGTAAAAAGGAAAAGAAAGGATGTGGGGGGTGGGTCGTGGTGACCAGATTTCAGCTCCTATAAGAAAGACCCATGTCTGTGACAACATAAGGGATGTTCCAATTAGTGAAGAAGGTAAGGAACATGGAAGAGGGGGGAAAAAATTCAGTGGGGGGTCAAATGCGTACAAAGACCAAATGGGGAGGGATGAGAGACAAAGACCAACATCAGGAAGACCAGGAGGGGAGGAGGGTACCAAGGAAGTAGTACTGATAGTTGGACGTACTTTGTCCTATGTGAAAAGAAAATTTCAAAAGAAAACTCGTTTGAAACGAGATGAAAAACCGAAAAAGAAGAAAGGTACAAAAAGAAAAGGGAACTGGAAAAGAAAGTTTGGTAGGTACTAAAATTTCCACGCATTTGTCGAAAACCGAAGGGATACGAAAGGCTCACGAGGGACATCGACAGAAAAATTGCCTTCAGAAAGGGGGGGGGGCAGTACTGCTGAGCGGGAAAAATTTGTTTACAGTAGACCGGTATGGTTTTCATCCGCGTAGCGACGTAATCGAGGGAGAATGAAGGAGGGTTTGAGCAGGAGAAAAACAACGTAGGAGAGAAAAACATCCTGATTTCAAAAGCTTGGAAACTCAAGAAAAAGGGGGGGGGGGGGACGCAAGAACAAAAGGAGTGCAAGAGTACAGAGCACTTGGTAATCGCCCCGGACGTTTTAACGTTCGAAAGAAGACTGACAAATGGGCGTGAGGGAAAAACTAGAGAGGGCAAGTCAAAGATTGGTTAAATAGACGACCATCTCATTTTTAGACAAGGGGAAACAGGTGCGAAAAGTTTTGGACGAAAGGGGCGGGAGGTACACAGGGGAGGTCAAAAAGCAAAAAAAAAGGCAGTTCAGAGGGCCGGCTGAGCCTGGTAGCCAAGAGCGGGGCGAAATCCATAAAGGGGGGGCTCGTACATAGTGGGGCGGAAGAGGAGGTCCAAGGAAAAGGGGAGGGGTCGACCACGCCTGCAAGCACGAGAGGTTCTAACGAAAGAGGAGAAAAAAACCGGTGGGGGAAAAGACAAGCCTTCGATGGAATCTTGCCCCATCGAAACATGGTAAAGGCCATTTGAGGGTGAAGGGGGGACGACCTTCAACGAAAGACATAAAAAGAAGGGAAAGGGAAGACGAAAACGGATATTCGGGACGGGGGACGGCAAGGATACTTAACCATTGTAAAAGTGGAAAGGAAAAAACAGCAAAAAGTTCAAAGCATTTGACTTCGAAAAAAAGGCCAGGGAAAGCAGGGTTAAAAACGAGAAGTCCTGCTAAAAAATTTGGTCTCTAGAGGGACGAACGAAGAGGCTGCCGAGTTTGGGAAGTTAAAGAAGTGAGAAGCTGGGTTAGAAAAGAGAGGAGCGAGAAAAAAATGCCGAAAGGGTCGCTGTGGTGACGGACAAAGTCTTTCCAAAAGGGGAGGGGGTATGAAAGATTTCAAAAATGGAGACTCGTCACCCTCGCTGCCATGTGTAAAGAAGGACGCGGAAAGGTCTAGAAAAATCAAAGGGTCAGGAAAGGACTCGAATGGGAAGCTGATGGGTGGGAAAAAAAAGTACCGATTGATGACGCGAACGTTTTAGGGACTGTCCGAGATAACTTGACAGGCGGAAATCGACAGGGGCTGAGGACGTGGCAAAAAGGTGGGGGGCTATGCATCGTAAAAAAAAAAGGAGTTGTAGGGGGAGCCGAGGGCTAAAACCAGGAAAGGAGATCCCGACGCGTTCGAAAGGTATTAAAATCACAGCAATTTCTAACAAGCTTTCGTAAAAGACGCCCAAGGTCACAAAACACGGCGCGTGAAAAGTGTTATAAAACGAGGGAAAAGGATAAAACTATGGGGCAAGTTTAAAAAGCCCAAGTACATGACTAAAATAGAAGGGAAAAGTGCTTCGGAAGGGGTCCTCACAGAGAAAATCTAATCTGGGTCTTGCTGGGAAAGTATGCGAAGAGGTTTGAAGGAATCCAAGCTATAAACCCTTTGGAAAAAATCTACGAGGGGAAGGAGAAAGCCTTGGTAATTGCCAATGCGTATAAGGAAGAAGAAGGGAGTTCGATACAGTTAACAGAATCAGTTGTTTCGACGGGTATCTCTGGCATAAGAAGAAGGAAAAGTTCTGGAGGGAGAGAAAATATACGGCCCGGGGAACTCAGAAGAAACAAAAAAGGGTGAAGAAGATATGAGGAATCAAATGAAATAAGAGTGACATGCAGACTATCGAGCATGGAAGCAAAGTGGGGATGACTTACCTGGAAAAGAAAATTCGTAAAACGTGTTGGAGCCGTAAAGAAAAAGAAGGGAGGTCCATGGGAGACGAGAATGCAGATCGAGAAGACTTCCGGACTCAGCTGTTTTAGAATGGAAAAGCGGAGAGGTCTAAACGAGGGGGTTCTACGAGGAAGAAAAGAGGGGAGGAAGCTAAGCAAAAAAGGACAACAAGCTCTTAATCCACTTAAAAGGAAGGTGCTGAAAAGAAAATTCTGAATCTAATCAAGGAAGGCGAGAGGAATCAGGGGGACTTCAAGGGGAAGTGGCCAATACTGTTTGTTTTTTTTTGGAAAAAGAAAATCCATCTTGGAAAAAGAAAAAAAGAAGACAGAAAACAAATTATAAAAAACGCGGAAAGGGGGGGGAACGCAGAACGGGAAGGGGATTGAGAACCAAACACTTCGGGTTTGGGGGAGAAAAAAGGGACTAAAGACAATTTGACATTTGTAGAGGAAGAAGAACCTTTGGCCACGGAAAAGGGAGCATAAAATTTTGCGAAAATGGTGCCGAAAAAATCGTGGCGAACCATCAAAAAAACAGGAGGAGAACGTAAACCACCGGCTCCACAGGACGAAGGGGGTCAGGAGGAAATAACGGGGGACTACTTGACTTTCTGGAAGAAAAAGGCCCGGCAGCGCGAAGAAGAGAGGGGGGGAAAGGAATCAGAAAGGTCGGAAAGCTCATACTCCAGGAGGAAAAAGGGTGGAAGCAGGAAAGAAACCTTCCTTCGGGGGAAAAAACAAGACCTTGAAAAAAGGGAGCGGATAGAATGGGTCAGAAAGAAAAGGTCGTCAATCTCTTAACACTGGGGAGGGTTGGCAAAAGGGGCGAAAGCATTCGTTCGCAACTTGCGGGCGGGTTTAGGGAAAAGATGCTTTTCACCGAGGCTAAAAGGAGAAGTCTCGCACAACAAAAAAAAATTCAACCAAGGGGAAAATTTTGGGGACCCGGGGCAGTCAAAGGGATATAGTGGGGGGCAAGCTGAGAAAAGGAGGGCGTCCCGAACTCGAGGGGTATCATGATAAAAAGGAAAAACTATGAGAAGGTATTGGGAGTATCCAACCGAGAAAACGAGGAACAAAGGTTTTGGAAAAAGGAGGGGGGAATTAACATCGCTCTGGATGGGAATTAGGGATCAGCACCGTCGAGTCTGAGACAGGTCGAAAGAGGGGGCGGAACAAGGGGGGGGAGAAAAAGGGCCCATCGAACTGAGAACCGCATCGCAAGAAGGTAAAAAAACGCAGAAACAAATGAAGAGTTTCGCGGCTATCCTGGTGAAAAAGAAGTTGGAAGTGGGGGGGGGGGAATGATGGGAAACGAAAGAAACTCGCACCTCGGGTGATGGATATTTCGAGATGAAAAAAAGGGAGAAGGGAGGCTATATGGGAGAAGGAAGGGAAGGACATCTAAAAGAGGGAACGGCCTCAATCGAGGAAAAAAAAGAAGATGAGCACTGGGAACAAAAAAAGGGATACGGGGAATAGAAAGATAATTCGAAATTCTGCGAATTATTTCGAGGGAAGAAGGAGGAGTCTCGTGAAAAAAAAAGGGGGGTTTCCGCTTAGGTTGCAAGGTCATCTAACCTTAATCGAGGAGAAGAAAGAACACAAAGAAAAATAAAACAAGCATGAGAAAAAGTTCGTCTCATAAGTGGAGGATGAACACAAATGAAAATAGGGGCTGAACTCAGACACGCGAGAACGCTTCATTATGAGGCTTCGGGAAGGGGAGAAAACGATAAGAAAAAGTGTTCGGGAGGAGAGGGGAGCCACGGGTCCTGGAAAGAAAAGGGAGTCGTTCAAAGGGTTGACAAGGAAACGCCGTGGAAGTCATCGAAAGAGAGAAGACTAAAGAACGTCTTGAGGGGGGAGAGGGCAACTTAAGTCCCAAGACGACTGATTAAACACGATGGGGGGGGTGGGGGGGTGGGGTCTTTCAAAAAGCATGGAGGGGGGGAATGTCGAAAAGGAAAGTTCTTAGGAGAAGGAGTCACTCCAAGAAAAGGGGGAAAAGTGCGCAGTTGGGGAAACAAAAGAATTGAGAAAATATTCGGGCGTCGCGAAAGGGAAATCCGAGGCAGAAGATTTGTGAAAGAAACAAAATCCGAAAATTGGGAACCAAAGTCGAGCGAAAAAAAGATTGCATCGACAATTCAGAAAAGGGACGAGACTTTTGTGAGAAATGAGCCCAAAGAAACGTGAGAAGAGAGAATCCACTAATCAAAATCAAGGTGTGGCGGGGAAAGGGTAAGGGAAGAATATTGTCCGTTTCATAAAACCCCAGCGAAACTGGGGGAAGGTCGGCCTGGGGAACTTCGGGAAAGGCTGACGGGGCAGCCAACAAAACTCCCAAAAATTACCTAAGGGCTAGAAAAGGTTCGGCGAAAGGGAATTCGGGTCGAACTCATCGAGGGGGGGGAAGAAAGGGAACAGAAATAAGGGTGTATGAAAAGGGGAGTAATAGGGGCCCCTCCTGACGCAGTTTGCACGGATGAATCTGAGCAGGTTGTTGTTGAAAAAATCGCGGAAAAACTTCAGCATGAGAAATTTAGGGGGGATCCCTACCGTGTGGGAGAGGGGGAGAATCCAGGAGGTCGCAGTAAGGAGAAGGAGAAGAAACTATTATTGAAGTCGTAATCTCTTAGACTGGGGAAGATCCTACTCGGATTTGTAGAACAAAGCTTCGCAGGGGAAAAAAGGAAGGACAAAAGGAAAAAGGGGTCAATTCGGGTCTCGAAATAAAAGAGAAAAAACTTGTTGGGGAGAATTACTTTGTCGTTTCGGAAAAAATAAGGGGAGGAAAGGGCCAAGGAAAGACACAAGGCGATTGGAATCACCAACGGAAGGGTCGGGAAGGAAAGTCTTGGAAAACGGGATCCTGCCGGGAACATGGGAATGCAAAAAAAGAGGATTTACGTGTATAAAGGGCTCTCAAAAAGGCTGGACTCTAGAAAAAGGGTTCCAGACCTTTACAGGATACGGGGGGAATCGGTCAAGAAAAAAAGAGGAACTTCAACAATTTCTGTGGCTTTTTATGTAAAAAAAGGGGTTCACGGCGTAAGCGCTGGGAAGGGGGGTAATAGAGAGAGGGTACGAAAAGGGAGTGAGAGTTCTCCAAGTCTATAAAGGGGGGGGGATAGACTCCGAAAAGCAACTTGAGGGATTTGGGTGGGGGGAGCTTGCAAAGTCAAGGAGAGCTATAACAAGCCGAAGGAGGGTACTACGTGAAAGAAAGCGGAGGCCTCAGAATAGGTGAGGCTGTCACAAAAAAAAAGAGGTTGCTCATCATTTAAAAGGTGAGAAGAAGAAGCTATGAAAAGGGGGGTGTAAAAGTTTATTAGAGAGAAAAACAACAACGGGGAGTATGAAAAGAAGGATGTGAGAAGACTAAGAAAGTCCATAAACATTTGCCCAATGCCTGAAGACCGGAAAACCAAAAGGAAGAGGCTTAACTAGATGCAGCAGTCAAGGGGGAGGGAATAGAAGAAGATGCTCAGCTGGAAGGAAAAAAAAATAAAAGCGTTGGGGAAAGTCGGCGTGAAATCACATTAAATGAATTGGACTAGAATCGAAAAAAGTTCGGACGCTAAGCGGGGGGGGGAAAAGAAAAAACCTCATAAAAGCGCATTCAAAATAGGAAAGGGTGCTGCAAAGGGGGGAAAAATATTTCAGGGGGAGGGGAAAGGGTAGGCGTGTACCGGGAAAGGGACCACTTCTGGAGAGAGACCAAAAAAAAAGCTCTCCAGGACTCCCAGGGGGTTTCAGGAAAGGGCAAACATGGTCGAACTTTTGAACGAAAGGAAATTGAATTTTCATAAAGAGGGAAAGGACTGGGGTATCAAGAAAAACTGTCCTGGGGTCCGAGCACAGGAAGGAATCTTCACATGAGAGAAGGAAAGGGCTTCCGAACATTTGAGGCAGAAGAAGGGATTGTGATGAAAGGAAGACTTACCAATCTCTTAGGTGTCTTCGATAAGTCCGGCGAAAAAAAAGAAAAAAGGTATCCAAAGAAAGAAGAAGGAGAGGGTCATTCAAGGCTAACTTCTTCAACGATTTAAACAATAACTGGGAGACCTCCAAAGACACGGCCTGGAAGGGAAGGGGGTGTGCGAAAAAAAATGGTACGGGAAAAGATAGCAATACACTCGTTTCTTATGTTTTAACGCTAGACTGCTCACAGGGGAGGAATGGCTCTTAAAAATCCACGCAAAAAAATGTGAAGAAGGGGGGAATCGTAAAAAAAACAGTGGAGGAGATCCAACTTTGAGCGCCTCAGTCAGGAAAAAAAAAAATGCGGGAGAAGCAAAGTCGAGAAAGGTTAAAGAGAGTTGCAGGGAAAAAAGAGTTAAATGAGGAAAAGACATGGCAAACGTTCGCATGAGGGGGGGGGAGTTTAAAAAAATCCGGAGTCCGTAGGGGGTCGACCTGGCTCTTGAAGAAAAGAATTTAAGCCCCGTGGAAGACATCTTGGAGGAATCACCAGGAAAAAAGTAACCTGGATTAGGTCGAGTTTGGGGTATAAGCCGTGGCCAATGGCCAAAAAGGGTTGGGGGCAGTGCGGGTGAAGCTCGATCGACGACTGATCGTCTGTTGGGAGGAGGTTTCGGAATCAACTATGGGAAGGGGAAAAAGGCTTGAAGGAGAGGGGATTCCAGTGGGAAGAATCTCGAGCGGCGCCCAGCGCAACAAGAATGCTAACAGAAAAAGAAACACTTCTGAAGAGGAAGTGAACTCGGGGGGGAAATCTCAAGAAGGAATCTAGTAAGAAATTCAAGTGAGGTCACAAGAGGGTTATGAAGAAGCGAGAGAAAGGGGGGTTTCTTCTTAAAGGGGAAGGGGTACAGACGAGTACGCCAAAGGGGATACTGGGCAGGGGGACTACAGGGGAAAAAAAAGGCGGAGAGGGGGAGTAAAGGCATAATTTAAAAGGAAGTACTAATTAGTGGAAGGGGGCTTGTCTCGCAGGAAAAGGGGGGCGCGTATTTTCCGAGGGGGTGTTTGGAATGCGAAAAAGGAGGAATGAAATCTCGGGTGGAGCTCGAAAAAAGTAGTGGGAATAGATTAAAAAGAAATCTTATGTGGAAAAAAATTCCCTCGTGAAAAACCGTTTAGAAGAAACATCGGGAAGTTGGTAAAGAAAGAAGGGGGGGACACGAAGGAGGGGTCCAATTCTTTCTAGTCGAACCCGGATGGAGGGCGCACGTTTTAGGGGGGAACTCGGGAACAGATTAAGAACGCCCCGGGGAGGGGGGAAAGGGGAACGAAAAAAAGAAAGGGTGTTCAAGGAAGAGGAAGACGGGGGGCGAGCGTCTTTAAATGTGGGGAAGACTTTTCTGAAAAAGGGGAAAGCAATACGAGGAAAAATCGTTTAGCAAAAAGAGGGGGAAAAACCTGTTTCAATGAAACTCAGGTGAGCAAAGAGAGAGGGACTCTAAGGAAAATTTGAAAATTTACGCAGGAGTTTTGTGCGAAGAGGAGCTCAAGAAAGGTTGCAAGCAGAAGAACAAGTAGAGGTGGCGAGACGGGGTCTAAGGGGGGGAAAACTTCAAGGGTGGGCCAAGTAGGTCGAGGGGCAGGAAAAATAGGATCAAAAGAAGAAAAAAAGCAGGGTGGGGACTTGGGGAGGGGCGCAAAAAATCAGGGTAAACAAAGAGTTTAAGATTGGCACACTAGGGGAGAAGGGTCCATGAGACGGATAAACGGAGGGAATCCCAAAAAAACGTTTGTAGGGGGGAACGGGGGAAGAGAACTTGAAGAACAGAGGAGGGGTAAATCGCCAAAAGGGAGAACTAAAAGAAAGGTTCTCGGGGTTCTAAGTGAAGAGATTGAATGAGCCATTAAATCCAGTTTGTCCTATGGAAGACTCTTCACAAAAAAATGGGGGGGAGCCGAATACAATGGATGATTAACCGAATCGGAAGGAGAAAGAGCGATGGTTGGGGGTAATCTCAAGAGGAAAGGGACTCTTAAAGCAAGGAATACTAATGAAAGTAAAAAAAATTTTCGCCAAACTGTCCGGTCCGGGAAGGCATGAAAAAAGGAGGGTGTTTTGGGCAGGGATTCGGAAGGGAAATTCTTAGCCTTTAAAGGAAGAAAATCTGAAGGAAGGGCCTGCGGAGCCTGAGTTGACGGGAAAAGAGGGTAGAAGAGAAAAAAATTGGGAAAGGGGGGGGTCAATTGAGGGAGAGATCCAAGGAGCCACAGGGGCTTCGGAAAGAGGACGTTATGTGAAGGACTCGAGGAGGGGGCGCGGGAGAAAAACCGCCTGGATGAGAAAAGAATCACCACGAAGCTAAGAGGAATCCAAGAGATTCTAAATTAAGAAAAAAAGAAGGTTCCAGGGGAGAAAAACCTGGTCGGAGGAATTTTTATAGCGGGGAGGGAATATTTAAGGGGGGTGAAGCTTCTAGAAAAAAAGGCACTTAAAAACCACAGAAAAAGGCATACACCTGGGTAGGGAGTCCAAGGGCAGGGTGTCCTCCCAGAGGGAAAAGACATTTGGGCGGTGAAAGAAGTCTTAAAAAGAAAAGAGTTAGGCCTGAGTCACCACACCTTTGAAAGAATAAGAAGGCTACTACAGGGAAAAGGCCTCCAAAAAAAAATTATTGGAAACGTAGGGTTTAAGGGAATTTCGGGGAGAGAGGTCTATCAAGGGGGAAGTTCGATGAACTCGCGGAACTCGAGGAGGGGGGGAAAGTGGAGGTCAGAACAATAAAGGAAAATGCAGAGGTAACATCACTAGAGAAGGGAATGGAACCTGAAGGGGAAGGGGATAAAAAAATAAAAGAACACAACAAGCTATAGAAAAATTGAAGAAAAGGAAATTTCGAGAGAAAAAGGAAGGAACCGAGGTAATCTAAACAAAGGGGGTGGCTAGTGAAGAAAAAAGAGGAGATTATCTCCGAAAGAGGAAAAAGGGTCCCATTACTTATTCTACAAGCCTTTAAAGAAAAAGACCGGGGGGAAGGCAGTCAGGGAAGGAAAAGAACGCCTGGTATAGAAATGGGAGATCGGCAAAGAAAAAATTTTCGGGAAGGGAGGACGATTCACAAAGATCAACAAACGAAAAAACCTTGGATCGGGGAATGGTGCAGGTACTTGTGAAGGGGGGAGAGGCACCAGTCGGGGAAAACACTAATTTAAATCGGATACAAAACCGGAGGGGGGGAAGACATGGAGAGGTGTTGGGTTGGAACATTCTCCCTGAAACTTTGGACAGAGACGGGCCTAATGGCATCCAGGAATTGGGTCGATTTCAAGGGGAAGGGACAAGAGGGGTAGCATCGAAGCCCACGTTCATTTTGCGTGGGGAAAATCATCATTAGCAAAGAAGGAAAAAAACTTTTGCAAGAGTTAGCAGGAAAGTGGGGAAAAAGGCCTCAAAAAGGGGGGGTCTGTTCCAAGGAGGGGCCCAGCGGCTAAAACTTCGTGAGATTACATCCAGCAAGGAGGGGGAGAACCAGTCCCAGGACAGGGGAAGATGCAGTGCAACGGGGGACTTCCGGAAAAGAAAAAAAAGGAAGCTCTCCTCGAGTCAAGAGGGGGGGGGGGAACTCCGCCGTACAGAGTCAAAGAGAGAAGAATCCACTCTGAAAATTGGGGCGAAAGGAAAAGATGAGTCGGAAGGCATTCCAAAAACACAGCGAAATCCAAACGTAAATGCGCAGGAAGGGGGGGGGCTATGAAAATAAGGGGAAATTTTCATGGAGATCACAAAAGGATAAAAATGTGAGAAAAAAAGGTTGCAGAGAGTTCCGCAATTAGAAATCTTCCAAAAAGAAAATGATCTGATGAAGAAGGGATTGGACGTTCTCCTGTGATTGAAAGTTTCCACGGGAAGTACGATTTCGAGACACATTCAGAAGGGGAAGGATTGGGGGTGAACACCCGTATCAGGAGATTTCATCGTGAAGGAAGTTCCGGGGACAAGAAAAGGGTCAGCGGCATAAAACAGGCTCGATAGAAATTTTTCACCCGGGCAGGCTCGCTGAGCCATTAGAAAAAGGGCCTTAACAGGAAATCTGTGGAAGGGTAGAGGGAAACTCAGAGGAGCATCAGTCTTCCCAACCTGTTTTTGAAAGGGGCTGTCGAAAATCTGGAAGAACAGGAAATCGGAGGGGTGAAGAGTTGTTGGGAAAATTAGCTCTGCAAAAAGGGTTCAATGAGAAAACCTTAGGGGGAAATCTGAGCTTGAAGTAAGGGTATAAAAATCGGGGGGGGCCAGTCAAGAGAGCATTGCACAAGGAAGAGATCGAACGTCGGGTTCTAGAGCTAATAGGTCAAAGAAAGATAGGAGCTATCGTGGCACGGAAAAGGGTGGGACCGGGGAGGGGTCGCAAGGCAGGACTAGAAAGGTGATGTGATCGGAGAGATAAAAATTGGGAGAAGTGCGGGATTGATCGACGAAAACAGGTAATCAATCGGTTGGGGCAGCAGAATAAGAAATAAATTTTTGAATGAAAGATCTTCGTTTCGGAAAAAAAATTGGGAAGAAAAGCAAATACGGGGGATACCGACAGAGATTGAGTAGAATTATGGTGGTCTACTTGCGGGCGAGGCGCGTCACCAAGGTAGGGGGATAGGGTTGCAAAGGGACAATAAAAGGAAACGGAAATGGGTTATCAAGGGGGGGGAACAATTGAGGGAAGACTCTCAACAAAGAGGATTGCCAAAACGGAACCTCGCACTTGCAGAGAAGGGAAGATTAAAAAAGAAAGAAAAAGGGACACTAAAAGGAAAAATTGGGGAAGCTAATCGTGTTGAAAAAGGGAGGAGAAGTAATCTTTCCGCGAGGACTGCCCCCCGATCTAAGAGTGAGAAGAGGTCTGAGAAGAAAAAGCAAGGGAATCTACAACAAACGAGGGAAATTCAAAGGGGGAATTCGCCCTCGAGATGGGTTGGAGATCGGAATTCCATCACGGAAGGGGGAAGCTTGAGGAACACATCGGCAAAAACAAGACTATTGGGGGGAGGGAAAAAATATATCGCAAAAGAGAAAAAACATAAAAAGGGCACAAATGGAGATTCTCTTGGAGCCAGAGGAGGAAGGGGGCTCTCACGCAGTAAAGGACTTGGAAAAGTTGTAGGAAGGCTGAGTTCGCAGAAAATCTCACAGACAAGCACTTAGATGTTCTAGAGGGGGGGGGGAAGGAATCGTAAAAAGTTGGTCACCCTGCCGAGGAGATCGAAAAGGGGGAAACGATCCCACAGCTATCTCCAGGGTACTGGGAGGGTTACTCAGGGAAAATGCGGAAAGGGGGGAGAAATCATGTGGGAAAGATCAATACTAACAAAAAGACAGGAGGAAAAAACCTGGTATGCTGAAATGTGCTACGGTTAGAATCTTTGAAAAAAAAACAGAAACGGTGAAGAGGGGTCCCGGGGGTTTTCGAAGAATGCGGAAAAGGAGTTCGAATCCAACATTTGCAATCGGGAAGAAGGGCTATTTGCCGAGAGTTGCGAAAGGGCGGGTACTGAGGGAAAAATCAAGGGGGGGGGGGGGGGGGGGGGGGGGGGGGGGGGGGGGGGGGGGGGGGGGGGGGGGGGGGGGGGGGGGGGGGGGGGGGGGAGGGGGGGGGGGGGGGGGGAGTGGAAGAGGGGTAAGGAGAACGTGTTGAGTCCGAGAAAGAGTTAATCTGGGTAAAACAAGAACTCTGCGGGGAATTCGGAGTTCGCGGGGGGGGGAAGCGTTCCTACTTAAATTTAGCGGGTCAGCAGACTTATAAAAAAGAACGCTATGGGGGCTAATTTGAAAATTTGGGAGGTCACAGAGCTGCGTATCAGAGTTCATCAGTGGGAAGAGCGGGTGCAGTACGAGGGAAGGATTAAAAGGGGGGGCCGGAGGAAATACTGAAATCGTCGGTGGTAGGGGTGGCTTCGACGCTGGTAACACGACTTGCGCCTACGGAAATAAAAAAGAGGGGGGGAGTTCTTCAATCTGGGTAAAAAGGTTCCATTCAATGAAAAGCTGGAAAAGTATAGAAGAATTAACAAAAATAAAGGGAACTTTCTGAGAAAGGGACAGAACGACCTCAAAAGTTCAGGATATTAAAAAGGTCCAGGACAAGGGAGAAAGGATTGGAAAAAAAAAGTGGGCCGGCTTTCGAAAGGGGTCCATGGGGGAAAAAACACAAAACAAGAGGGGGAAGTTGGAAGATAAAAGGAGCAAAACCTACATCCCTGGGAACTATAAAAGACCACGGCGGAAAGTGAAGCAAGGAGGGGAAGCACGGGTTTCAAAAAACATTCGACGTCAAGTAGATGGTAGCCGGAAATCGGGGAGAAGGCGTCAACGAAAGAAGGTTTCGCTGGAGGGAATCGAAAAAGCCAAAAAACGATGAAAAACGCAGAAGGAAAAGGAGACCTGTTCTTCTTTTGCAGGGGAAGGTTCAGGGCGAGGCTCATAAAGGAAAAAGGGGGATCCCCGTTGATCTGAGAGCACAAACGCTAGTTTTGGGGGGGGGAATTACTGGTCATGGAAAGGTCATTTCCACCGAGGCGGGGGAGAAGATCAGGAAGGAACTCGCGGGCAGGAAGAATGATCAAAAAAGGGGGGCTCAAGTACTAATGCGTTCCATTCAAGAGTGGATAGGAAGAAAAGCCCCTCAAGAAGGGGGAATACTGCAGGATTTACAAAAACAAAGGGGAGTAAGGAGGGATAATAGAAAGCGTTAATCAAACTATTCTTTAAAATTATATCTAAAAAGGAGTCCTAGAAAAAAGTCAAAAGAACTAATCCGGGTGGTTAAGAGGAGGACGTTCAGGAAGACTCGGAAAAAAAGGGATCTCATTGGAATGAAGAAAGACCAAAAGGGAACTAATCTATGTGCCAGAAAAAGGGGAAAGGGAATGTAGTGGGAGGGGGAAAAAACCGAGCCGGGAGGCAAATCACTGGGGAAAGAGTCGGGAGGACTAAAGGGAAGAGGTTTGAGGTAGGAGAAAATAGATTAAAGAAAACTCACCATAGGGTAAAAAAGGGAACTCCGACGGGTTTTTGGGAGAAAAATGGCTTCAAGGGCTCTCGGGATGTTGGTAAGTTAAGAAGATTGTCATAAGACCGGGAAGTTGCGAAGCGGGGAGATTCTCCACTTCGCCTTCAAGTGCCTGGGGGAGATTCAAGAAAGGAAAGACCTTAAGTAGTGGGCGCAATGAAAAAAAATCCTGAAGGTACACAGTGAATCAAATCAGAAGGGCTTATTTGATCGAGCGTCCTAGAAAAAGGGGGTCAAAATGGGGGGCGCCTACGATGTGAGAAGCCCTCAGGGGATTTTAGAACCAGAAGCCTCGGGGGGAAGGAAAATTAACGGAGGTTGAAAAAAGAACTCGCTTAGAAGGGGAAAACGGCAAATAGAGACCTTCAGACGGGGAAAGGGGTGACAAAGAAGAAATTGATGAGGATAGGAAGAAAAGCTCTTTTGGAAGCAACTGAAGGAACAAAAAGCTCTACACAGAAAATGAGGGGAGAGTTCATTCCTTGGTCTTAAGTCACCCCACGGTTCGGGGAAGGAAGGGGATTTAAAATGAACGTTGAAAAGCCGAGGGAGAAGCATCGAAAAACAAAGGGCAGGGGGGGGTAGGGAAAATGTGGGCTATTGGCAAGGACGGAGCTAGCGGTAAAAAACCTTAAGAGGGCAAATCGCGCGCGGGGGGGGAAGAGGAAAACTACCCGTAAGCTCCCTGGGGGAAATTTTCCGGGGAAGTGCTCCGGGGCAGTCCTGGCTAGGGGGGAAGGAAAATTATGGGAGAACGTGGATGCGCAATGGGAAAAAGTTACGATAACTGACGGAATTGCCAAATTCCACAAGAAGGTCGCTAGCGGGTCAGGAAAACCGGGGGACTTTGCGTGTCAAGACGGGAGAAAACATAGAAAGAAACAGCGGGGAAGTAATGGGAGAGACAGCTAACGGGGGGTTTCAGAGACTGAGGGGGGTCCAAGCTTACAAGGGGAAAAAATCGAGAGGGGGAAAAATAATCGTAATGGAGAAAATAGCAGACCATGGGAAAGGTCTAAGGAAAGAAAAGAGGGGCGCGAAAAAGACGCGGACAATCCTTCGGAACGGAGGGTTTTACTCACGATCAAGGAAAGCTCTAGGGTGGGCTGAAATAAATTTTATCACGTCAGAGACAGGGGGGCATGGACGAGCTAGAAATGGAAATCGGGTGGTAGCAATAAGAACGTGCGGGGGAAGAGGGGGAAGAAGTAACTATATAATAAATTGGAGAGGGACTCAGGCAGAGTTGTCTACAAGAGGGGAAATAAAAAGAAAGTCTGGGGGGGAACATAATGTAATAATGAAAAGGAGTTAGCCATCGGTTCATCACCAAAAGGTTTGTTGAAAAGGAGGTTTCCGAGGGTGAAGGTTTCATCATAGGGCAAAAGAAGTATCACGGTCGGTTGCACCAAACAAAGAAGGGAGGAACAATAGAGGAAAAAGAGGATTCTTGCAAAAGGGAAAAAAGAAGGCCTTTGCGGCGAGCAACAAGCAAATAAAGAAGAGGAAATTGGGGGAGTCCTCGGAAATGGGGGGTAATGGGAGGGGGGTCAAGCCCTCTTGGTCGATGGAAAAGGATCTGAAGGGGGAACACGTTTCTGTGGAAAAAGAGGGTGGGAAAAAAAGGCAGGAAAAAAAAGGGAAGCAAAAAAGGAATCGTGAAGATTTCCAATCACGGGGATAAGAAAAAAAAGATTGAATCTAAAAAAAAAAACCATCAGGGGGACGCGCGGCTTGTAAATTGTTGAAAGAAATCTTAAAGGCCAATAACGGGGGGGAAGGCACGAAGGGGGGGAAAAAGTCGCGAAGGGATAGAGAGACTTAGATTGGCGGAGTCTCTGGGGGACAGACTCTCGGGGGTCTAACGAAAAGTTAAGGGTAAAAATGATTAAATACATTCTTTAAGTAATCCCGAGAGTACGAAAGGGCTCCAGCTAACGGAGTTGCGAAAAGAAACTAAAAAAGGTCAAACACCTTTTGGAAAAGAAAAATCTCGCGGAAGGAGAAGAGGCTAAAAGATAAATCTAACAAAAGAAAGAAAGGAGGTAAGGGGGAGTAAGACAACTTTGGAGGTGCAGACAGGCAATCTGAAAAGGTCCTTTCGACCAAGAGGGGATCAAATATGGGGGAAAACCATAAGGAAAGACTTTGAGGAAAACCATCCACTTTTGACGCAAAGAAGGGTGACGTGAAAAATCATCCAGCCAGGGGAAGAACTACCGAAGACTCGGGGAATTTAGCAAAGAACGAAAAAAGGGCGGCGGGGAAAGAGGGATTTTGTCAAGACGTTACATGTATGGGAGAAAAATGGTGTTAGGAAAAAGAATGAAGGATTGAGGAATCAGAAGGGAAAAGAAGGCGTGAGAGAGTTTAGAGAGTTTACCGGAATACGGCCAAATTCGTAAAACACTAACGAGGGGAGGATGCGCTAAGGTGAAAGAATTTGAAAGGGACAAAAAAACCACATGAACGTTGGGTTAAGAGAAAGGGTCTTTATGAAGTCGGGAAGCCGGTCAGCCGGGGGGGTGACAGCGAACGCGAAGCCCCTGAAAGGATTATGGAAGGGTTCTCGAAATTTTGACACAGGGGGGGGGACGGGTGAAAAAGGGGGAAGAAGCTCCAAAAAGGCTTCAGGAGCACGTTGGAAGGGAAATGGGTAAATCATGGGATAAAATCCGGGGAAGGGAGTGGCGCTGAAGAAAAATTACCAAGGAAAAACGTCAATTTGCCAACCTCTTGATGAAGCAAAGGAGGGGGCCCTGTAGTCCGAGAAGGGGAAGAAAGTTGGGGGGAAAAAACTTGCAAAAAAAAGAAGCGAGGGAGTTAACAGTCTTTTAGAGGGGAACTCCTTGGGAAAACGTCCGACAGGTAAAAGATCTACCTATGAATTTAAAACATTGAAGCAGCAAAGGAGTCTGGACCGCAACAGGAACGAACATTGGAGGAGGAATCGTGGAAAACGTCAGGGGGGAAAATCGCTTCGCCGGAAACTTGTCAGGGGGGGAAGGGCGTCGGAAAAAAGGACTATAGAAAAAACAAAGGGGGGAACCAACTGAAGTTTTCCTGGGTAGGGGAAATGATTCTAGTGAGCATAAAAGTAATGGGAACAGGAAGACTCTCTCAGGAGACTCGCCATCGTGGGGGAATCATCATCGGGCAAAGCAAGTCATTTGACCACTGAGAAACTCTGAAAGAAGGGTCCTTTATGAAAGGGGGGGGGTTCCGCACAGTCAAAATTGAGGAAAAAGGAGTGCGTATCATTTTAACGAGAAAGGGAGTTCCCTTCATGGGTAGCTCTAAAGAAGAAGGGGGGGGCTTATAGAAAAGACACACAGAAAAGATGGGGTGCTGGCAGATTAGAGACGGAAGCGTAAAGGGGAAGGAAGGGAAAAAAGGGGACTCAATCGGAAGAGAAAGCCTAAGGATTGAGCATCAGGGGGGGGAAAACAAGGAAAGACTGTGGATTCTGAGATCTTTCACGGTGTCGTCAGGGAGGAAGGGGTCTAAGAAGAAAAATTCAGAAAATGACGGAAATTCGTGAAACGAGAAAACAATTAGAAAAACAGTCAATCGGTTTCGGTGACTGAGGGGCAGACGTTGAAAACCAGATGAGAAAGGACCACTAAGGGGAATTACAAAAAATTTTTAAAAGTGGCAAATGTTAAAATCTGCACGAGAAACTGCGAACGCGGTGAAAAATAATTTAGGTGGGTCCAAGAATTTGCCAGGAGAATTCACTGGGTCAGTCAAAAAGCCTGGAAAAAAAGAAGACCACGTCTTCGAGGGGGGGCATGGGGAAGGGAAATCCTTAAAAGGGGGGAAATCCACAGGGGGGAAAAAAAGGGTGGCGATTGGAAGAAGAAAAAATGACAGGACCAGGAAAGACCAAGCAACCCACAGGGAGAAGTGTCATAAAGAGGGGGGGGGGGGGGGGGGGGGGGGGGGGGGGGGGGGGGGGTGGTGGGGGGGGGGGGTGTGGGTGGGGGGGGGGGGGGGGGGGGGGGGGTGGGGGGGGGGGGGGGGGGGGGGGGGGAGGGGGGTGGGGGGGGGGGGGGGTGGGGGGTGGGGTGGGTGGGGGTGGAGGGGGGGGGGGGGGGGGGGGGGGGGGGGGGGGGGGGTGGGGGTGGGGGGGGGGGGGGGGGGGGGGGGGGGGTGCGGGGAGGGGGGGGATGGGGGGGGGGGGGGGGGTGGTGGGGGGGGGGGGGGGGGGGGTGGGGGGGGGGGGGGGGGGGGGGGGGTAGGAGGGGGAGGGAAGTAGCTAAGAGGGGGGAGGGGTGATTGGGGGGGTGGTGGGGGGAAAGTTGAGGGAAGGAGGGGGGGGGGGAGGGGTGAGGTGGAGGGGGGAGGGAAGGGTGGGGAAGGGGCTGCGTCTCCAAAACCAAGGAAGAATCTATGCAGCAAGATTAAAGGATTAAAGACCGTTGGCAGAAAATTCTTACGAAGGGGAAACTGGAAGGAAAAGAAGCTGACAGGAAGCCCGCCTGTCGGGGACTCTAGAACCCCGCGTAGTCTTTGAAGCATATGACAAGGAAAAGCTATTAAAGAAACACATCTGAAAACCTGCATAGTGAGAAAGGGAGGGCGGGGCAAAAGTCCTTCCGGAAGTCTTGAAAAAACTTGCACAGGAAATTCCGAAAAATCGTGAACATGAAAAAAGTGTAGAGAGGAGGGGTCTGAGTCCCACGACGTCGATTTCCGTAGAAAGACACAAAAAAGCTGACAGCAAAGGGGGTAAAGGAGGCGCTCTTTGGGGATGGGACAGAGAACGAAAGATTTTGTCCTCAATTGAGTGGTCGAAGGACCCGGGGACTCAAGGCTAATTATGTAGGTCTAAAGCTCGAGTGAAGGGGGGAACCACTGAAAATCACCTGGATTCCGGCGTGAGGGGGATGCGGGGGATTAAAAAAAACATAGGCGGGGGGGGGGGTATTCGGTGGGTTCGATACGAGATGAGGAACTCGGAAAGTTCTCGAGGTGCGAGGAGGGACAATGCAAGAAGGGTAGCAAGAACATCTTGGTTGCGTAAAATTTTAAAAGTGGAAGAGAGGCCCCAAGAGAAGAGGATCAAAAGCCATCGGGAAAAAACAGCGGAGGGGTCGCGGGTGAAGAAGGGATCGATTCGAATTCGTTATACTACACTCTGAGGGAAAAAGCGTTGAAGGGATGTGTCCAAAAGGGGGAAAAGAAAAGCTCAATGATGAGATGAAAAAGAGTAACGACAGGTCCGGGGAGGGGGGAAATCTCCCGAAACAGACGGGGCTATACCACTCCAGTGTGTCCGATTACAGAAAAAAGATTTGGAAAAAAGAAAGGACGGGAAAACTTAAGATAGAAAAAAAAAAAAGGTGCGGTACCGAAATCCTTCGAAATGGAGTAGAGTAATAATGCGGAATTTTCAACAAAAAGGGGGAGCTTAGTGAAGGACATGCTGGGGGAATCGCAAACGGAATTCAAATTAGTGAATCTCGAGAGAAAAAACACCTGAAGGAAAGGAAAAGCTAAAGAACAAGAGGGAGCAACTGGATCCCTCGATGGAAAAGGTGAAAGAAAGCGGAGTATAAAAAGAAAGCAACGAAAAATTGGGGACGAAAAAGGGCACAAAAAAGGATTTAGAAAAAAGGGAGTCATCAAGAAGAGGGAGATGGTCGCCAAAGAAACGGTAGGCACTCATAGGGGGACCCCGCAAAGGGTGTAGAGGGGAAAGGGATGCAAGGAGCGGAAAGCCGTCGTATTGAAGAGACGACCAGAAACATTTTGCGAGGTCCAAGCGAACGCGAGTGGCTGGTAGTTGGAGAAAGTCCAAGAGGAAGCCAAAAGAGGGAAAACACAAAAAAGATCGGAGGGTCCGCAGGCTTGAAGTCAATGGTCAGGGCGGGTAGCAAGCTTCGCGGAGGAGGCTCACTAAAGAAAGGGGGTAAAAGGGGGGGTGTAAAAGGGAAAAATTAGGAAAGAAAAGATGGGGAAGTGGAATAAAATAAAGAAACAGGCAGAAGCATTAGATGGGTGATCAGTACCAGTATGAAGTGAAGATTCGAAAGGCCCCTATGCCGGAGAAATCTGTATAAAAAAGACCAGAGGATCAGGAAGAATTGATAAGGAAAGAATCCTCGGCCCTGAAACGTTATCATCCTGGTGAAAAAAGAAAAGACAGGGGGAACCTAACGACAAATAATGGACCAATTGGTTGGGGAAATTTCTACGGAAGCTGGTCGGGGCAAAGATAAAAAAGCGAAAAGTGAGTCACGGGGTGTGAAAAAGCGGCGAACTCGACGGAGTCAACCTCAAAGAAGTAAGAAAGAAAAACTAGCAGGGGAGAGGGGCTTTGAGGGGGAAAATATAACCAAATTTTTACATTACTTCTGAAAGTCTCCAACGTTGGGCACTTTTAAAAAGAGAAAGGGTTTTGGAGAAAAAAATGCCTGGGAGGGAGAGAAAAACATCACAGAGGGGGGCACGAGTGGGTGGGGTGGCTTAATAAGAGGGAACTTACATGGGCGCGAGCCTTAGGGAGAGTGGTTAAAGGGAAATATTTTCAAGGAATGCTTGCACTGATCTTCTTCACGCGCTAAGTAAGAGCGGAAAGGGAGTCCTTAGAAAACTTGTAAGCGTTCCGAATCGGGGCTCTAATGTGTGGAGAAGACAAGGACTGGCTCCGAAGGGTACGAGGGATAAATAAAATGGAGGCCTGAGGACAATCGTCCAAGGAGGGATTCTTCTCACTGTGGGACGTGGAAAAATTTTCAGAGGGAGAAAGAGCGGTGGGAGGTTTTAAAAGGAGTCGGGATAAAAAACATTACATGTGAAGGAATTTATCCAGAAGTCCGGGGCACGGATTTACCACGACAATTCGGTGGGCGGCAGGGGAGGACTAGGGGAGTTCCTCGGTTCGAGGTCTCCCAGTGCCGCCCCTGGGGTACCTGGAAAAGAAGGTAAAGTAGAAGAAGGGTCGGGAGGGAGTGGAGGTATCGGCTATCAATAAATGGGTCACTTAGAAAAAAAAAAGAGAGCGCGAGGAAAATTGCCCGAAAGGGTGGGTTTCAAAAAAGGGCTGGAAGAAAATTCTGGGAAGGGAAAGAAAGAGGTTCACAAAGCGCAAGTGGCAAAAGGAAGGAGAATCTTGGGTCCTTGAAGTCGCAAAGAGTCAAAAGGGCGACACGAATAGAGGAGTTGGTGAAGGAAGGGGGGTCAGGAAGGAGTGAGGAAATGAAGGAGGACTGAAATAAGAAAGAAAGAGTAATTAGAGAGTCTCGGGAAAACATCTCGCCAATCGGTGGTGGGACTACTGGTACTACGGGGATCAATTCATGTGAAAAAAAAGGGGGACATTAAAGCTCCTGGGTGGGAGACGCAGCAGCGAAGAAACAAACAAAACGGAGGAAGAGGGAGACGAGTGTTCGGATAAAAAGGGGGAAAGTTCCATGAAAGGAGAATCCTAATGGAAGCTTCCGGGAAAAGACACCGTCTAAAAACAAGGTGTATTTCGATGAAGGAGGAAGGACTGCGAGAAGCGAAATCGAAGGGGGGGGGAGGGGACAAGGGAGAGAGAAGTCCTCAAGAAAGAGGATCAAGGGGAGTGGTCCTTCAAACTCTTGGACTTATCAGCGTAAAAAGGTGAAGGCATTGGCGAAGGGATCGAAAAAAAAAATTGAGAGAAAAGGGCTATTGTAAGAAAACCAAGAATGCGTAAACATAAGGGGAGTACAAATAAAAAAAAAACAAGTGGGGGGCATGAAGCAAGGTAATCTATGGGAATTGGGAAAGAGTAGTAAAAACATATAAAAAAGCGTAATCTCTCTAAAAACGGTAAAGAGAGAGAAAAGGAGGACAACAGAGTTTTGGACCTGGAAGGGAAAACTGTGTAGAAAGACCGAGAGGTCGGAAAAACTGGTTAGAAAAGCTGCCAAAGGATGGAAGATGCAAGGGCTGGGGAAAAGTACGCCTTCAAAGTCCTTTGTGGGGGAGTTCTTAAAGCAGGAACGAAAGGAGAAGAAAATGATGGGAGATATGATACAATGTTAAGCACGTGCGTTCAGACCCCAGCCTGAACTTTGGGTCGGCGGTGCCACTTCCCACGAGGTTGCGGGAACAGGGGAGTCAGAAAAAGCTCAACTGTCTACGGGACCCTAGGCTTTATCCACCACAGGAAAGCGTAGAGCTCGGATCTCCCGAAAAGAAATTCAGAAAAAAATCGTTTCTGACCCCCAACGGACGCCACCGTCTCGAGAACGAGGCCCGAAGCCGGGCTTTCAAAACCCGAGGAACGGGAAATGACGAATGGGGCCCGCGATCTCCTTCCAAAAAAAAGGGAAAGAGCCGGGTAAAGGGATCTATAAGAAGGGTGGAGAAAAAAAATTGAAAGAAGTAAAAATTCGACACACTTTTTAAGTTCGACGAAGGGCAGTGAAAACCGGATCTAAAAAGAGCACCTAGTCACGGCAGGTCTCTGATTCGCGGAAATTTGCAGGGGGGTAGGAAAGGGGAACCTGTCCGTCTCAGGAGGCACCCAGATCATTTTCAAAATGCGCGAGCCTGGTTTTTGAAAGGGAAGGTATCCGGGGGAAAAAAGCCATCTAAAAAAAATTGGAAAAAGTGACGTCATTAGGGCGAGGGGGGGATTATGGGTCGGAAATGATTGTGATACAACTTGAAGGAGTCGGGAGATCAAGGAAATTACTGGGGAAAGGGGGTGTTTTATCGAAAAGATCCGACGGGAGGAAGCGTCCTGGAAAATTTGGAGTGAGAGAGAGGGGACGCGAAAATAGGTCGAAGGGGAAAAATGGCGTTTAGTAAATTCCTCGCGAACGGGAGAAAGAATTTACACCCAGAGGGGGGGGCAGATTAAAAGTGGAAAATGAAGGGTAGATCAAAGGGGGGAATCAAAAAGAAGCAGGGAAATCAGGGCTCATTACCTAAAATCGAATGCGGATTCGGAAAATATCGGGAACTTTTAAAAGAGAAAGGAAGTCTCTGGAAGGGGCGGCCACAAGAAGTCAACAAAAGGAGGGGATTTACTCTTCATAGAAAGGAAAAAATAGAATGCAGCCGTAATGAAATACTACGTGCCAGGGAGGGCGAAGTCAACCGAGGAAAAGAAACTCCATTTAGGGGGAAGGGAACATGGAAGAAAAAACTGGCAGGAAGGGGGGACTACGAGGAATTATGCCCTGAACAGAGGACTAAATTAAGGTAGCGAAAGAAAAGGTCTTACTCGAGGGGGGGAAAAAAACCAATGGGGGTAAGGACCGATGTTTCAAAGTGTCAGAAATAAGACCCTATACGGGAAATCAGAGTTGTTTGTGGGTCTCGCAGAAAAACAACACAACAAAAAAAAAGAAATAAAAAACCTAAGAGGAAATCCAAAGAGTTGGAGGCCAAAAACAAACATGAACAGATTCAACCTACTAACGAACAAACAAGGGTAAACGAGAAAAGCATCATGTGAAAAAAAAAGGAATTTCAGGGGGGAAAAGAAGTACCTGAGAGACAAGAGAAAAAAATTCTTGAGCGCTCGAGGAAGCTGCGTACGATTTAGGATCTCTCTGGGGGAAATCTTAATCGTCCTTAAATAGTATGGAAAAGATAGAAGTCAATCAAAGGTGGAAGCTCTACAGACCTTGGGGAGGAGGTTTGGCGAAAGGAAGGGGAATCGAGAGAAAGGGGGGGGGGGCTCGTTCCTTAGCTAACATAAATTCTCTGTTCTAGGTGTGTCTCAAACTTATTAGTTCGCAGGGGAAAAAAGTTCTCTGAGAGAAGTGGGGAAAATTGTAAAGTTGGAAACAAAATAAGGGAAGAAATATTCAGGAAAAAGAGCTGAAGGAGGGGGACGAAACCAAGCCGTAGCACTTGGGCGCCCGCAGAAGGAAGAGCTGCAGTCGGATCAGAAAATCGGGAAAGAAAACAAGCACCAACGGGAAGGAAGAAGGGGAAAACGTGTTGACAGGAAGAAAGCGGAGACTTCACGGGGGAAAAGGAAAAAGAAGAGCCAGTCCGTAAAAAAAAACGAAAAAATCTTTTTCGGACCATCATAAAGGAAAGTGGAGTGGAAGAAAAAAAAAAACCGCGAAAAAATACGTTTTGGAAGGGGAATTGGGGTAAAAGAACGGACGAAAAAGAAGGTTAGGAAAGCCTAAAATCTAACTTTTGCCGCAGAATTTGGGAGGAAACAGAGATTTACGAGGGGAGGTCTAAGGAGAGGCCGAGGGAAAGGGAAACTGGAATTAAAGAAGGGGAGAAGTTGAAGATGTCGTCGTCTGGGGGTTGGAGAGGGGAGTTCCGAAGGGACGCCGAAGAAGAGAAGAGGGGGAATGATGCTTCAAAAAGAACGCTTCTGCGGAGAGAGGCCTAGGTAACTGTTGGAGGAAAGGAAAGAAAGATTTCTTAGAGAGGACAGGGGGGTTGAAGACTTGGACAAAGTTTGTCTAGAGTCAAAAGATCTAGCATAATCTGAAAAAACTGAGAAGAAAAGAAGGGGGGGAAGGGAGTCAAAAGAAAAAACATCTGTAGGACTGTTTCGACTTAACAAGGTTTAAGGAGTGCTCATGATCGAGAAGAGAGTCAAAGGAAAAAAAAAGGGCTCTGACGGAAGCACTGTAAGGAGGCCAAAGTAGGAACCTCAAAGGGAGGGAGGTCCAAATCAAACGGAACGCGTTAGAGTTCCTGCAGGGTGAGGAGTCCACCAGGGGGAATCCAAGGGAAAAAAAAAGGAAATTGGAGAATGGGAAAAAGCTATGGGAAAGGGGGGAAACGCTTCAAGAGAAAGGTAAAAGATCGACCGATTAAAAGAAATAAGGTGAAAGGAGCATTCAAAGGCGGGGACTCAAAAACTGGAAAATTTGGGAATCGTCATCAGGTTGAAAGTGGGGGGGGGCCATTTGGGAAAGGGAAAATTGCCGGGTGACTGCCTTCTTCGAAGGCAAAAAGAAGAAAGGGGGATGAATGCGATGAGATTCCCAAGGAAAAAAAAACCCGAGGGACGTTGAGGGGAAGGGATTTCGAGGAGGAAGGGGAAAATGGGGTGGGAAATCAGAAGTCTATTCCGGGAGAAGATCCTTAACCAAAGAGAGGAGAAAAATCGGGGGGTGGACCATCCAGGAAAGTCCGGAAAATTCATCAGGCGATGAATGGAAAGCATGTTAAAGTCACAGGTCCGAAATCTCTATAAAAAAAAATAGGAAAGAGGATGAAAAGAGGGGTTTTGAGGAAACGATTCATAGAAGGCCTAAGTTGCATGAAATGACGGGGAACCTAATGGAACAGACGAAAAAAGGCGTAGGAAAGAAAGTACTGGACAAAAAGAAGGGGGAGGAGAATAAAATAGAGAAATCTAGATTGAAACTTAAAAACCGTGAATCCAAAAGAAGTGAAGGGAACGGGTCAAAAAGAGGAATTGGCTAGATATAGAAATTTTTTCAGGGGATCGAAGGCACAAAACTATAAAGAAAAATGGAAAGGGTCCATAGTGTGCTTCACAAAGTTCACCCAGGCTTCATGGGAGAAAAGGGCTTAAGAGGGAGGAAGTCCGGAGAAAGCGGCAAAACCTCGCGCAGAAAAGCGAGCTTTTTTGGGGGCATAAAAAATGGGAGGAAATGTGAATCTCCTCGGAACTTTTCAAGACTCCCGAATGGGGGGGGGAAATCTGAGAAATTCATAAGAAAAACACTGTGGGGAATAAAAAACAGCGCAGAGGGGGTCACCGTATTACTTGGTCACTAATCAGAGCATCCTAACCGGGGGGGGGGACTCTAAAAAAAAGAATTCAATCATTTGAGGATTTCAAGAGGCTTGTTTGTATCGCGCACAATCGAAAACTTCGTGAGACTGTCACCCTGAAGGGATGGAAGAAAAAGAATGACCAGGGGGGAGAGGGGGACGCTTTAAAAGGGCTACAAAAAAAGATTCGGATAGCCAACAATAATCCTCGCGAAACGGAGAGAGTTTGGGAAAGGGGCACAAAGGGATTGCAAAAGGGAACTAGAAGAAGTGAGGTTAAGAAGAGGAACTCACCTTGACGTCGGAACGAAATCCACAAACAAAGAGAAAGCACGCAAAAGGATTTTAGAGGGAAGAAGAAGTCCTTAGGAAAGATTCGGAAAGAAAACGGGTGCAGGGGGCCGGTCAGGATCATGACAAAAATCTGGTAACAGATAGAGAAATTAAGGGAAATCGGGGGAAGGTCCGTCTCAAAACCTTCGCAGGTGAACTTGCTAGGGAGGGATTAGATCAGTGGTAGATATTGGGACCGACAAAAAAGGGAGAAGGAAAAAGCTCTCAAAAGAGGTTCAAAAAACGTGTTCGGGAAGAAAGGGGGACTCTTGAAGGGAGCTGTTGGAATAAATCAGCGATCTTTGCAATTCTCAAAAGACAAGTAAACAGGGGGAGTACGGCGGAAGGAAACAAGCAGGAAAGACGTAGGGCTATATCTCTTGACCAAATCTGGGTGAAATGGGCGAGAAAAAATCTATTCGAAAAGTGGGCAAGGATGGAGCGGGAGGGGGTCTTCAGCATTGGGACACGGGGGATCGGAAAAATAATATAGGCACCAAAGCTGGCATGAAACTTTAGGTGGTTGTTAGATGGGATATCCAATACTTGGAAGAGGGCATCAAGAAAACGCCATCAAGGGAAAGATATCACACTTATTTTAAAGTACAAGGAAAGCGAACGGTAGGTCACGCTTCCTGGTGACTGAGCAGGGGTTACCGTTACCAAATGTAAAGATGAGAACTAGGGGTTGGAAGGTGGGAAAAAGGGCGGACAAGAAATCAGTGCTTCTCTTGCAACTCTGGCGAATATCAAATAAAGTGATCGATTAAGAAGGACGCTAGGCCCGAGAGTGCAAAAGGACGGGTGGAAGACATAAAATTAGGGCCATGCTCCTGAGAAATCACTATTTCGCCGGTGAAAGAAGGCTGCTTATCAGAGAGGAACAAAAAAAGGGTTTACGGGAAA